>Ga0182013_10003458_pt1 | contig 19760 bp, 17 predicted proteins | sample 612S2MmetaG_FD_120487 | JGI IMG/M metagenome (GOLD analysis project Ga0182013, IMG submission 120487) | Permafrost microbial communities from Stordalen Mire, Sweden - 612S2M metaG | ecosystem: Environmental > Terrestrial > Soil > Wetlands > Permafrost | place: Sweden: Stordalen | collected... | reverse complement strand
GGCAACGTCATATGCCAGCCCGCTCGGCCCGTCGCAGCCGGTCAGCGGCCACTCGCCAGTGAGCTTATTGGTGTGCGCGTCCAGCCGCACCAGCTCGTTCTTGTCTTCGATATTGTCGAAGATAGTGCCTTTGCCATCGACAGCGGCGAACTCCGGCTTGCCCGGGAGGGCGATGGTGGAAACAACTTTCTGCGTGGCGGCGTCAATGACCGTCGCGTCGTGGCTGCGCCCGTTGAAAGTCCAGACGGTCTGTGTAGACGGCTCAAAGACGATGGCGTCGGGATTTTGGCCGGCTGGAATGGTGGCAACGGTCGCCAGCGTAGTGCGGTCAAAGACCACCACGGCGTTGCCGCCGCCGTCGGAGATGTAGCCGAACTTCCCGGCGTCATCTAGCGCAATACCATGCGTGCCGTGCAGTCCTGTAATACTGCCCACGAGCTTTCCCGTCTGCGTATCGACCACATCCACGCGCATGCCGTGAGCGAGATAAAGCCGGCGCGCCGCAGAATCAGCAAGCAGGTAATCCCATCCGCCCTCGCCGCCCACCTTCCAGGTGTCCAAAACTTTATAAGGCTGCTGCGCGGCCATTTGCGCCGGGACTGCGAACAAGCCGCAAAGCAAAACCGCGGCCGCAATGGGCCGGGCAAAAACGCTAAGAATGGACATGAGAAATCTCCTCCTGCAACACGGGAAGAATACCATCCCCCACTGCGGCAAAACGATCCGGCTCGTTCAACCCCGCCCCGATACATTACCCTCATAGAGTTGGCCCGAAAATGGGCCAGAGGACCTCACTTGCGCATTGTTCTCTCAAATATCGGAACCTTCGGCGACATCAATCCGTTAATCGCCATTGCATTGGAACTCAAGCGGCGCGGCCATGTGCCTGTAATGGCGCTGCCTGCCGTCTACGAGCCGAAGATCCGCCCGCTGGGCATCGAGTTTCACGCCGTCCGCCCGGACATCGATCCCACCAATACGATTCTCGTGGAAATGGTCTACGACATAAAGCACGGCACGGAACATGGCCTGAGGGATTTTCTTTTCCCTTCGCTGCGCCAAACCTATGACGATCTGCTCGATGCGGCCACCAAACCGGAGCGCGCAGATCTGCTGCTGCTCGGCGAGTTGAACTACGCCGGCCCGCTGGTTGCCGAGGTGACCGGGATTCCCTGGGCAAGTTACGTGCTTGCGCCGCTCTCGTTTTTCTCCGCCTTTGACCCGCCGGTGTTGCCCCCCTATCCACGAATGGCGCGCGCCGACAAGCTGGTACCTGGATTCGGACGCATCATCAGGCGTCTCGCGCGCTTTACCAGCCGCAAGTGGCCGGAACCCATTTACGAGTTGCGCCGCGAACTGGGATTGCCCCGAGGCGCCAACCCGCTCTTCGACGCCAAACACTCGCCTGACCTTGTGCTGGCTCTGTTTTCGCGCGTATTGGGTATCGAACAAAAAGACTGGCCGGAGCACACGCGCATTACTGGCTTCTGCTATTACGACGCCGACGCCGGCAACCAGGCGCTGCCGGAGAATCTCGAACAGTTCCTCAGCCAAGGCCCGCCTCCGGTGGTCTTTACCCTGGGCTCAGCGGCTGTGCTGGCTGCCGGCAACTTCTACGAGGTTTCAGCCAAGGCCGCCATCCGTCTCGGGATTCGCGCTGTGCTGTTAATCGGAACTGACCCACGCAACCGCCTCAAAACGGCCTTGCCTGAGTCAATCTGCGTAGCCGAGTACGCGCCCTACTCCGCCCTGCTCTCCCGCTCGGCGATGGTGGTGCACCAGGGCGGCGTGGGAACGACGGCGCAATGCCTGCGCGCGGGCAAGCCGATGCTCATTATGCCCTATTCGCACGACCAGCCAGACAATGCCCGCCGGATGAAGCGGCTGAAAGTGGGCCGGGTAATTCAACGTGGCAATTACAAACCGTGGCGCGTGGCGCGTCGGCTGAAGGCAATGCTGGCCGAGCCGCTGCTTGCCCAGCGAGCCAAAAGCGTGGCGCAGCAACTTAGCCACGAGGACGGCGTGCGCGAAGCCTGCAATGCGTTGGAGGAGTTATACCGGCACACGCATTAAACTTTTCCTCTAGATCTCGAAATGGGCGCCTCATCCATGGCGCGTATTTGTTATTGCGGTTAGGGTGGGATTAGAAGACCCCATCGGATCATCTACAAAATCTGGGTGCCCCATCCATCGCGCTTTTTGCGATGGGTGGGATCGCACAACTGCCTCGGCGCGTGGGCGCCTGGGTGCTCCATCCATGGCGCGTATTTGTTATTGCGGTTAGGGTGGGATTAGAAGACCCCATCGGATCATCTACAAAATCTGGGTGCCCCATCCATCGCGCTTTTTGCGATGGGTGGGAAATCACGAAGCTTGATCGGTCTTGTTCTTTGGGAAACACGGAAGACCGATTGGCTTCTACTTAGTCGGTCTCCACCGCAGAATCGGCTTCCTCGCCGCCTGCACTTCATCCAGCCGTGAGACGCGCGTCGAGTGCGGCGCAGTCTTCACCAACTCGGGCGTCTCATCCACTTCGCGCGCGATGGCTTGCATGGCATCGATGAACAGGTCCAGTTCCTCCAGCGATTCGCTCTCCGTCGGCTCAATCATCAACGCGCCGTGGACAATCATCGGGAAGCTGACCGTGTAGGGATGGAAGCCATAGTCGATCAGCCGCTTGGCAATGTCACCGGTCTTCACTCCCTTGGCCGCCTGCCACTTGTCGCTGAAAACCACCTCGTGCATCGAAGGAGTCCTGTACGGCAAATCGTAAAAGTCTTCCAGCTTGGCGCGTATGTAGTTGGCGTTGAGTACGGCGTCTTCGGTCGTCTGCCTCAGCCCGTCGGGGCCGTTGGCCAAGATGTAAGCCAGCGCACGAATAAACATTCCCACGTTGCCATAAAATGCGCGCACCCGGCCAATGGATTGCGGCCGGTCATAGTCCCAGCTTTTCGCGCCGTCCTTGTCTTGGACTAGAACCGGCGTGGGCAAGAACGGCTCAAGAAACGCCTTGCACGCCACAGGCCCGGAGCCGGGTCCGCCGCCGCCGTGGGGCGTCGAAAAGGTCTTGTGCAGGTTCAGGTGCATCACGTCTACGCCGAAGTCGCCGGGCCGTGCCTTGCCCACCAGCGCGTTCATGTTGGCGCCGTCCATATAAAGCAGCGCGCCCTTGGCATGAAGAATTTCGGCGATCTTCGCGATCTGGCTCTCAAAGACTCCAATGGTCGAGGGGTTAGTCAGCATAAGTGCAGCAGTGTCTTCATCCACCTGCCGAGTCAGCGCTTCCAGGTCGATGCCGCCCTCGGCGTTGGACTTGAGCGTCTCCACCGTGTAGCCGCAGATAGCCGCTGAAGCTGGGTTAGTGCCGTGCGCCGAGTCAGGGATAAGTATCCTCTTGCGTGGGTTGCCTTGCTTCTCGTGCCATGCGCGGACTAGCAAAATTCCCGTAAACTCGCCGTGAGCGCCCGCCGCCGGTTGCAGCGTAATAGCGTCCATGCCGGTGATCTCGATTAGGCAGCGCTGGAGCAAATCGATAACTTCAAGAATCCCTTGCGCCAGCGAGTCAGGCCGGTAAGGATGCGCCTCGGCCAAGCCTTCAATCCGCGCGACTAACTCATTCACTCTCGGGTTGTACTTCATTGTGCACGAGCCCAGCGGATACATCCCCAGGTCGATGGCATAGTTCCACGTCGAGAGCCGGGTGAAGTGGCGGATAATCTCAATCTCGCTCAACTCAGGCAGCTCGCCCGGCGTCTTGCGGTGTGCCGCGCCAAGCAGGCCCTTGGCATCTACAGCAGGCACGTCAAGCGGAGGCAGCTTGTAAGCGCGCTTGCCCGGCGACGACTTCTCAAAGAGCAGAGCCTCGTTCTGTGTTGGGTGCGGGCGAACTTTCTTAATGCTTGCTACTGAAACTTCAGATGACGCCATTTTTGCCTCGCTGCAAACTCGTCGAAACTTTTCCAAGCTAACTTTCCTTGATTGAACCTTGCCGCTTCTTTGTTCCATAAAAGCGATCTTCGTGAAGACTCCACGTGCACCTTGCCCAAACGTATCCGGCCACTGGGCAAGCTACTAGCATACTGGCCACATAAAGCCAATGCAGTTTTTGATGGCGAGCCAGGATGCCTATACTTGTCAGGACAAACATGCTGCCGCCCCACTTCAGCACTCCGTGGTAAATCATGAAGGCTTGCTTGCCGTCCTTGCGCTTCTTCTCCCATTTCAAACGCTGCTTTTCGCGCATTTCGGACTTGAACTTCTCGAACACTGATGTACCCCCATTCGCGAGTCTCTTTCCGCGCTTGATTTCGCGCGTCGAAACTGTCTATCTTATCGCCACTGATAACTATCTTGTCGCCGTTGTTGACAACATTCTCGCCGTTGAGGGTCATCTGCATACTTCCTATCGTTACAACACCATGCTTTGTAACAAGGGCACGGCTTCAGCCGGGCCAGAGAGAGCAGGAAAGATGGCCGGGCTTTAGCCCCTGCACTCTTCCGCTGGACCCGTTGTCCGCACCGCCTCCGCTCCGCGTTCCTCCGCCTTCTTCCGCGCCAAAGTCTCAAAACAAAATGGATACTGTTCCGCCGCATCCACAAACCCTGCCTTCACCGGGTTCTCCGCAATGTATCTGCGGTGTTGCGCGAAACTCGCTCTGCCGAAAATCTGCTCTTCTGTGAATCCCCGCTGCCAGACCTCACCTTTGTAGCCAAACTCGTGCGACAGACGATGAGAGAAGCGCCCCTTGATCAACTGCATGGCCTTTTCGACTGTCATATCACCGCCAACCTCGATCAAAAGATGAACGTGCTCTGGCATAATCACGAAATCGTGGAGCTTGAAGCGATCTTTCGAGACCAGCGAACGCAGCACATCGATCAGCAGCCCAGCATTGCGTTCCGATTGCAGAAGCCGCATGCTCATGCTTGTCTTTGTCGTCGCGAAAAAGATGCGCGACGGATTGAGAATATTGGCCGAAGCAGCATTGCGGGCTGGATGCGCCATGACAGGGGCTAAAGCCCACTCTCCTCTCATTGCTGTAGCGGCCCGGCTGAAGCCGTGCCCTTGTTACAAAGTTGCCAGAGCTTTCGCCGCGGCGTCTATCTGCTCGCGGGTATTAATTTCCGTCGCGCACCAGAGCGTGCAGTTGCGCAATTCGGGATACCAACGGCTCAGATCAATGCCGCCCACAATCTCTGCGTCAAGCAGCCGCTCGCTCCACTGCACGGGAGCTTCTTCAGTTTGCAAAACAAACTCGTGGAAGCGCGGCGCGCCGGTGAACAGCAGCTTCGCGCCCTGTTGCGCACTGAGAGTTTTGGCCGCGTAATCCGCTTTGGCCAGGTTGTGTTCGGCTAACTCGCGGATTCCCTCTTTGCCATAGACGCTGAGAAAGATAGTAGCCATCAGCGCGACCAATGCTTGATTCGTGCATATATTCGATGTTGCCTTCTCGCGGCGAATGTGCTGCTCGCGCGTGGAAAGTGTAAGTACAAACCCACGGTAACCGGAGCCATCGACGGTCTGGCCCACTAACCGCCCCGGCATCTGGCGAACAAACTGCTCCTTGGCCGCGAGGACGCCGCAAAACGGGCCGCCATAACTCAGCGCCACGCCAAATGATTGCGCTTCCATGCTAACTATGTCTGCCTCGACCGGCGGGCGAACCACGCCCAGCGAAACCGCTTCCGCGATGGAAACAATCAGCAGCGCTCCCTTGGCGTGGGCAATCGCCGCGATAGCTGGAATATCTTCAATCACCCCAAAGAAGTTAGGGCTTTGCACGAGGACGGCCGCGGTTTCGTCCGTGACACTTGCTTCAAGCGCGGCCAGTTCGATGCGCCCAGTCTTCGGGTCATAGCCAACTAAGCTCGTCGGCAGGCCTTGATGCTTCGCATAAGTGGTCAGCACTTCGCGATACTCGGGATGAACGGTCGCGGCGACAACAGCCTTGTGGCGCCCTGTGACGCGCACGGCCATCATCACCGCCTCTGCCGCGCCGGTTGATCCGTCATACATGCTGGCGTTTGCCACGTCCATGCCGGTCAGCTCGGCGATCATCGTCTGAAACTCGAAGATAGCTTGCAGCGTGCCTTGAGTTATCTCCGCCTGATAGGGCGTGTAACTGGTCAGGAACTCGCCGCGCTGAACCAATGAGTCGATGATGACCGGGCGATAGTGGCGATAAGCTCCGGCGCCGAGAAAGCTGGCAAAGCCTGTCGAATTCTTTTTGCCTGCCGCGCGAAAGTAGTCGATGATCTCGCTCTCGGCGTGCTGGCGTGGCACGTTCAGGTCGCGGTTCAGGCGATGTTCGGCGGGAATGACGGCGAACAAATCGTCAATGGTGGGCGCGCCGATTTCGGCCAGCATCTGTTCGCGTTCAGCAGGAGATTTTGGAAGATAACGCATGGAAGTCTGATCCTTGTTGGGGTTGGTAGTAAGGGACTAGGGACTAGGGACCAGGGACTTGGACCGTAGCGACTTCATCATTGCGCCAAGCATACGGCCGACCTCATCGCACAGTCCTTCCGCAGTTTGGAACATCTGCGTCGAGCCGAAGCCCAGCGCTTTTGAAATGACAATCTGTGTCTCGACTTCAGAATTGGATCCGCGAGCTTGGCCCAAGAATTGAACATACTCTCCCCTGGTTGTACGGCCATATCCCTCTGAGATGTTACTGGCAACGGACACAGCTGCTCTACGCAGCTGATTCGTTAGACCAAATCGCTCAGATTCCGGGAAAGAAGAGGTGAGCTTATAGACGGCCAACGTCAATTCAATGGACCGCTGCCAAACAGCGAGATCCCTGAACGATTCCCCCATGGTTTAGCCCTCGTATCCCGGTTCCTTATTCCCTATTCCCTACGTCCCTAGTCCCTAGTCCCTAGTCCCTATTCTGTCTCTTCTGCGATGAAAGCTTCATAAGCGGCCGCATCGAGCAGAGTGCTGACCTGCGTTGGGTCGGCAACCTCAACCTTGATAATCCAGGCTTCGTGAGGCTTTTCGTTGATCTTGTCAGGCGCGGTTCTCAGTTCGTCGTTGACGGCTGTGACTGTGCCGGTGACCGGCGAATAGAGGTCGCTGACCGCCTTCACGCTCTCAACCGAGCCGAAGGTTGCGCCGGCGGTCACCGCGTCGCCCACCTTGGGTGAGTCCACGTAAACGATGTCGCCGAGGGACTTCTGCGCGTAGTCGGTGATGCCGATGGCGCCAATGGAGCCAGTCAGCTCAATCCATTCATGTTCGCGGGTATAACGGTAGTTTGCGGGATAAGCCATGACGATTCTGCTCCTCCAAAAAGTGAAGACCCAGTGTACGACCTTGGGGGCCTCAAGGAAAACCCAGCTTGCGCTGGATTGACTCGGGGCAGCCTCAAAAACGTGGCCCTACTGCGCCGGGAGGAAGCCGCGGTAGGGTGCAAGCGGGACAAGAAACACGACTTCCAGCATTCCCGCCTTCTTGATGGGCAGGCTGTCGAGGGCGGTCTGGACTTCGGCTTCGTTAGCAGCCTCCCAGAGAATGGCCGCGCCGGGCATGTCGCCACGGCTCCAAACCTGGCGAAGGAGGCCAGCGGCGTAAAGTTCCTTGACGCGCTCGGTCTCGCGGGCGGCCAGTTCCGGGGTGAAAGCTTCAGGTGGAAACGCGTCGGTTCGGCGGCGAGAAAGGGATAGAAATTGCATGGAACGATTGTAAAGGCAGGGATGGAAAATCCAGCCTGGAGTTGACTATCTTCTGGCCCAAAATATTTCCATTGTGATAAGTTGTTTCCTACTTGGCATCAGGACAAGGAGGTCTTATCATGCCCAAGTTCGTCATTGAGAGAGAGATTCCCGAAGTCGGCAAGCTGTCTTCGGCGCAATTGCAAGCGGCATCGCAGACGTCGTGCGGTGTTCTGCGAGAGATGGGCCCGCAGGTTCAGTGGGTTCAGAGCTACGTAACCGACGACAAGATTTATTGCATTTACATCGCCCCGGATGAAGATGCAATCCGCAAACATGCCCAGAAGGCTGGTCTTCCCGCCAACCACATCTCCCGCATTCGAACGGTAATTGACCCCACCACTGCGGAGTAGGCGCGGAAGCCCCTCCCCCGGCTTTTCAGATCGCTACTTTTCAAAGAACCTTCCCCTTCCACCCTTGGCCCACGGGTCATAGTGCGCGGCAAAATTGGCGCGGGTTTGCACGCTGGGATGGCCGTACTCCCAAAACTCAATGAATGGGCTTGGATTTGGATCTTCCAGCCATGCTTCGCCCATATGGTTGAATGCGGAAACGGCTGTTTTTTGCGGGTCGGCGACAAGGCCATGGATGGCCTCCTGGCCGTAGACGTCGGCCTCATGCTCAAAGTGGCGGCTGAAAGTATTGCCTGCCGGTTGCAGGATGAAACTGGCAATCGAGAGAGCGAAAAGCAGCACCACAAATCCCTGGCGGCTGGCCAGAGGGATAAAACCACTGTATGGTTCGCCCAACTGCCAGCGAATGCCAAATCGTCGCGTCGACCAGCCAGCAAACCCGGCGCAAGCCCAGAAGACAAAGAACATCCCTGCGGCCATGCCGGAGAGCTCTTGGGGAATATGGTTGAGAACGTAATGCCCGCTCTCGTGCCCAAAGATGAAAAGAACTTCGTCATCGGGCAGCCGGTCTGTTGCCGTATCCCACATCACAAATCGCTTGGTGGCGCCGATGCCGGTAACATACGCGTTGAGCCCGTTGCTCTTGGTGCTGGCCTTCATTAGAAACATGCGGTCGGGCGGGATGTGCGTTCCAGTGCGCGCCACGACGGTTTCCAATTTCACAACCAGCGCGGAATGAGTCTTCGTCAGTGGCTCGAACTTGTTGAAGATGGGATCAAGCAGCGGGGCTGCGAATACAGAAAGTACTATCAGCGGAAGCGACACCAGCCAGATCCACATCCAGTAGCGGCGCGGCGAGACGCGCACAATCCAATTGAAAAGCAGCAGAACAGGCGCTCCGAAAAGGACCGTGAGGCACAGGCCCTTGCCCAGATCTTCAAGCCAGCTTCCCCACCCCTGCACGCTGATGCCGTAGTAGCGGCTGACCGCGTGGCCAATTACATCCAGCGGCAGGCCAGCCAGGGTGGTGATGACCAGCAAAACGACAAAAAAGAGTAATCCCTGCAACCAGCGCCTGCGCGACACGCTCTCAGCCCATGCTGCAAAACCGGCGGCCCAGCGCGAGGCCAGCAACAGCCAGAGGACGGCAATGCCCCACAGCGATCCAACAATGTCGAGCGCGGTGCTGATGTGGCCGAGGGTGATGGCCTTGGCCAGTTTGTCGGGCGGCAGATTGTAGGCCTGCGTACTGGCGGGCTGCGATGAGACTTGTGCTGGCTGAGAGGCCGGCGCAGGTTGCGTCGGCGCGCTCTGGGTCGGTGCAGTCTGCGCCGAGAGTCTCCCAACCAGGCCGGCGAGCAGCAAAGCGATACAAAACGTCAGAAGATTTCGTCGCGCAAACAACAAGGCGGAGCCACGAGCGTTCATCGATAGTTTCCTCCAGAGTAGCTTACTCTGCGACAATTCCTTTTGAAGACCTTTTACATGGTTTTCATGCCTATGACAGATATTTCTTTTGCTTTCGGAAGGCGGACGGCCACGAAGACCGCCATCCGCGCAGTTTTTGCCGTTTTGGCGTTAGCCTTTCCCGTCGCCGCTGGCGCCCAGCAACAATCCGCCCCGGTACTCTTGAACGCGATGACGACTGAGCTTAATCGCGCCTTCACCTCCCTCGGCAAGCAGGAATCAGGCAAACAGTTGCCGCCCTATTTTCTGAGCTATTCGGTGGGCGACGCTGACGGTGTGGCAATTCGCGCACAAGCGGGCGCGCTCATTGATAGCTCAGTCAATCACGTGCGTGTCGCCGACGTGCAGTTGCGCATCGGCGATCCCAAGCTGGACAACACGCACGGCGCTCATCGCGCCTCGGCAGTGACCAGCACCGCGTTGCCGCTGAACGATGACCGGGAAGCGCTGGCGCGTTCGCTATGGCTGGCTACCAACGCGGGCTACGGCAAAGCGCTGGACAACTACATGCGCGTGAAAACGGAGGCCGAAGTCGAGGCCAAAGGACAGGACTCATCGCCCGACTTCAGCCAGGAAGCGCCGCAGGTGTCACTCGGCAAGCCTGCCCCGCTCGTTAAGGTTGACCGCGCGGCATGGGAGCAGCGGGTGCGTGCGCTCTCACTCATCTTCCGCGACTACCCCGATGTGAATCTGAACATGGTCATCTTTTCTGTCCAGAACGAGACCGACTACTACGCCTCTTCGGAGGGTTCGCAGGTGATTGCGCCGCACCTGGCTGCGCGGCTGGTGGTCATTGCCGTTACGCGCGCCGATGATGGCATGGACCTGTTCCGCGCACAGACCTTCGAGGCCGAGACAGCCGAGGGCCTGCCCGCGCAGCCGGAGATGGAAGCGGCCATTCGCGAACTGGGCGCCAGCCTTGAGGCGCTGCGCAAAGCGCCCGTCACTGAGCCCTTCAACGGGCCGGCGATTCTCTCTGGCCGGGCAGCAGCGGTCTTCTTTCACGAGGTGCTCGGCCACAGGCTCGAAGGCCAACGCCAGCGCGGCACCGAGGAGGGCCAGACCTTCACCAAAGAAGTGGGCCAAGCTGTGCTGCCCACCTTCCTCTCGGTGGCTGACGACCCGACCCTGACCACTTTCGGGAAAACCTGGCTCAGCGGCAACTACGAATATGACGACGAAGGCCAGAAGGCGCGCCGCGTCGAGCTGATCCAGGACGGCGTGCTGAAAAATTTCCTCATGTCGCGGCTGCCGATTTCGAGTTTCAGCGCCTCCAACGGCCACGGCCGCGCGCAGGCCGGCAAGGTGCCCACAGGCCGCCAGGGCAACCTCATTGTCACCTCAACAAAAATGGAGCCGGAGACCAAACTGCGCAAGCAATTGATCGACGAAGCCAAAAAACAAGGCAAGCCCTACGGCCTTTACTTCGAGGACATCTCTTCGGGATTCGCCGTCACCCAACGCAGTAAGCCGCAGGCTTTCCAGGTGATTCCGCTGGTGGTTTGGCGCGTCTATGTGGATCACCGGCCGGATGAACTGGTCCGCGGCGTCAGCATTGTGGGCACGCCGCTGGCGGCCATGAAGAGCATTGTGGCCACCGGCGACAAGTACGAAGTCTTCAACGGCGAATGTGGCGCCGAGTCGGGCACCATTCCGGTCAGCGCTATAGCGCCTGCCATGCTGGTGAGCACGATGGAAACGCAGAAACAAGCGCAGGGCACAGCGCGTCCGCCGATCTTGCCGATTCCCGGAGCGGAAGCGGCAACACCCGCAAAGAAGGAGGCGCAATGAACCTGATTCGTCCAATCGAATTACTCGCCGCAGCGGAACTCTTAGCCATCAGCTTGGTCGCATCCGCGCAAGCGCCCCAGCCAACCCGCGCCGATGCGGAAAAAGACCCCGTTTTCAAAGCCATGCTCACAGAGCTCGACCGCAGCAAAACCCAGTTGCAGTTGAAGGACGTCGCCAAACCGTTCTTCATCCAATACCGCATTGAAGAAATGGACAACTTCGAGACCAAGGCCCAGTTTGGAGCCACGACTGGCTCACAGCACAGCCGTGGCCGCGTCGCGCGCGTAACCGTTCGAGTTGGCGACTACAAAACCGACAGCTCGGGAGAGAAGGGCGACGGCGCAATCCAAATCGAGACTCTGGACGACGACCCGATCGCGCTGCGAACGGCGCTATGGATGGCGACCGATCAGGCGTACAAGAACGCTCTCGCGGCTTACGCTCAAAAGCAGGCCGCCCTCAAGCAAGTCGAAACGCCGCCACTGGCCGACGACTTCAGCCAGGAGAAGCCGATCATCCGTCTCGAAGAACCCATCCGCCTGAGGCTGGACGAGCAGGCGTGGGAGGCGAGAGTTGCGCGCGACTCCGGCCTCTATCGCACCGATTCCACAGTCAAGGCCAGCCAGCGCGACGTGGAGTACTCCTTGGGGAGTTTTACCGCGCTTGTGAAAACCACCTGGCTTGTTACCAGCGAAGGCGCCATCGTCCGCAAGTCCGCGGCCGATTACCAGGAGAGTTTCGCCGTGGGCACACAGGCGGCCGACGGCATGAGCCTGGAGCGCTCCTATGCGACGAATGGGAACGCTCTCAAGGATCTGGATTCGGCCGATGCATTCGCCCAACATGCGGTCTCGCTGATCGCATCTCTCACCGATCTTCGCAAGGCGCCGCTGGTTGAGGAAGAGTATCACGGACCGCTCTTGATGAGTTCAGACGCGGCAGCCGATACCATGCATTCGCTGGTGGCGGGCGCTGTTACTGCGACGCGTCCCAAGCTTGGCACCGAGGCGCGCACCAACGGGCCGTTTGCATCCAGCTACCATGCTCGTGTGCTGCCCGAATTTCTTGGCGTGGTCGATGATCCCGGTCTGAAGAGTTACGACGGCAAGGGTCTCGTGGGCGCGTTCGATGTTGACGACGAGGGCGTTCCCGCGCAGGCGGTCAAACTGGTCGTCGCCGGCCAGCTGGAAAATTATCTGCTCGGCCGCGAGCCGGTGCGCGACTTTCCGCAATCCAACGGCCACGGCCGCGCCGGGATTACCGGCCCGCCAAAGCCATCTATTGGAGTGCTTCAGGTGACGGCAAAGGACGGGCTGACTGACCAGGAACTCAACAGCAGACTGCTGGAGTCGGCCGGTCATCGCGGCCTTAAAAATGTCTATTACGTCTCCACCATGGGCGATAAGATGGCGCCGCGGCTGCTTTATCGCGTGGGCTCGGACGGCAAACGCGAACTGGTGCGCGGAGCCATCTTCGACGACCTTGACCAGCGTGCCTTGCGTGCCGATGTGGTGGCCGCGGGCAAGCAGCTCTGGGTCGCCAACTACCTCGGCGAAATACCGGAGACGGTGCTGGCGCCGGCCCTGCTCTTCGATGACGTGACTATCCGCCGCGCCAATAAGAAGAATGACAAGCTGCCCTTCTATCCGCCGCCGGAGTAAGCTGGACGGCCGATAGGCATGGCTATTTCTTCTTCCAGGCGCCGACAATGGCGCCCATCAGAATCATGCCCAGCAGCCAGAATCCGGTATTGATGGCGAAGATCTTGAGGCTTCGGACCTCGAAAATGTATTCCGTGGCCCAGGTGGTCAGTACCAGGCCGAACCATAGCAGCACCGCAACCCTGATGCCGCGCAGCAATGTCTGCGGCCCGGTAAGCTGCGTCACGCATGAGATGGTTGCGGCAATCACCGCTGCCGAGACCAGCGCCGTTCCATATTGAAGTGACGGGCTCATGCCGCAGTTCATCAGCCAGCTCATTGAGCGGCCGATCCCGTCAAGCCAGGCCTTCAAGAAAAGCGAGTACCAGCCCGCCTCAAACAAAAAGCAAGCCACTGCGGCAACGGCAATCGCCAAATAGTTTTGCCGAACTCTCGGCTGTAACTCTGTCATTTCATCCTCCAATTTTTTCACGTGTGGGGAAAATTTGTCGCTCGCGGCGATGCGTGTAGGGCCTGTTAGGAGAGACCGCTTCGCGCGTCCGCGCATCGCCAAAATGTGATGGCGAGATTCTAGAGCATTTTCAACTTAAGTGTTAACAAAATTCTGGGTGCCCCATCTACTTCGCGCAATTTGCGAAATGGGTGGGATAGCTCATCTGTCCAATTCGACAGTAAACACCGGAACCGAAAATGCTCTAAAGCACAATTCGCAACTTACGCACTAATTTAAAAATTGATGACGCAGCTCAGAGCTTCAGTCCAGCCGTGTCAGGTAAGCGTCGCCTTCCGCGGGTCGCAAGTTCCGCGCGATAATCTCGGCCTCTTCGCGGTTGTCGCCCTGAGGGCGGATGCGCACCCAGTAGCTGGCCTCGCCGGAAAACTCGATCACGCTGGCATCGGGATACCTGCGCAGCAGTTGCGCCTTAAACTGGTTGGCCTTGCGCTCACTGGTAAAGGCGCCGATCTGCACACACCAGCGGCCACCGGTATAAACAGACTTAGGTGTCCGGTAAACATCCAACCGGACCCGGGCTGTGCCGGCGTGATAAACGCCCGTGGCCATGGCCGACGCAATCGTCAGATCTATCATCTTGTCTGCCACAAACGGGCCGCGATCGGTAATGCGCATGGCCGCGGATTGGCCGGTCGTCAAATTAGTCACCACAATCAGTGAACCCATCGGCAGCGTGCGGTGAGCCGCCGTAAGGTCATCGTCGCTGAAAACCTCGCCATTGGCTGCTTTGCGGCCCTTGTAGGGCGCGGTGTACCAGGTAGCCAGTCCCTCCTCGCTGAAAAGGGGTCTATGTGTCCTCACATAGCTGAGGTCATCCTCGCTCACTCCGCCCGGCGGCACAGGTGTGGGCGCAATGCGCCCGGGTGGCAAGGGCGCTGGCAAAGGCGCGTAAGCCTTCTCTTGAGTCTGAGCCTGAGCCTGAACAGGCGGCGCTACAGCTTGCGGCGGTGTCCACGATGCAACAGTTTGCTGATGCCCGCATCCTGTCAGAATCAAAACCAGCGAAGCCGCCACGACAAGAGCGAATTCGTTCCGCTGCCGGGTGCCCCATCCTTCGCGCATTCTGCGAAGGGTGGGAGACCAGGAACCCCATGCTCCGTGCCCCATCCTTGCGATTTTTTTCTGTCGCAAGGGTGGGAAACCGCGGACCTCAATCAGCAATTTCATCAGCGGCGCGGACTCCCATTCCGTTCAAAGCGGTCGGCAAGCTCGCGCAGTTTGTCGGCCACGGTCCGCAGCGCCATGATCGATTCGGCGCGCACTTGCGGAATCACCGCGTCGTTCACGTAGGCGATGGCGTGGCGCAACTCCATCTCGATCAATTCGACAGCCTCTTCAATGCGCGCGCCAGCGCCGCCTGAACCGGGACCGCGGCCCGGAGGGGGATTCGTACTCATACATCGCACCTCGCGCAAAGAGATTTGGCAAGCAACCTCTTCTTAAGTCTCGGCTGCGCAGAGCGGCGCGTCAACCGCGGAAGGGCCCAAGGTGCCGCAAAGGTCAATATAGTTTGCAGCCTCCACGCGCTTCTGCTGCCATCGCTTTGTCTCACCGGCGCGTGACCTTCCACAAAGCATTTCCGTCAGACTCAGTGGTTGCATCAAATTGCGATTCGCCGCAGACGGGTTATCCTGGATAGACTTGTCAATCAGCGAACCGGTTTTCCCTGAAGCGTGCAGTCCATTCTCCCGTCATCGAGGGCATGGCTTTTGGAAAGCATTTCGAGAGAGAACGCCAGCAAGAATCTCGCCGCCGGCCAACTGAACTCTGGTCCCGCGCGGGGAATGGGTCGTGCCACTCTGCTGTTGCTTGTCGCGCAATTGCTTCTGACGCCGTTTTCAGCTTGGGCCGGTCAGGCCGAAACTCCCCAGTCGCCGCTGCCCAGCGCTCCAGTCCCGCATCTTCCCGCCCACCCCAAACCCCCTACGCCAGGGCCTTGCCAGGCTTCCCGGTCCAGTTCTGAAACAGCCCAGGCAGCCGGGTTGGGAGCAGTCTTCGGCGCAGGCAACGCGGCAGCAGGAATAACTCCCCAGCCCAGCGCGCAGCCCGTTGAATCCTGCCCGCCTTTGACGCCACTTATCAACTGGTATGACCGCTTTATTGACGGGCCAAAAGTTAAGCCGATGGCCCCGAAAGAGAAGGCGTGGCTGGCCGTGCGCAATGTTGCCGACCCCTTCAACGCCTTCACCATTCTTGGCTCTTCGGCCATCGCCGTTGGCTCCGACTCTCACTCCGCTTATGGTCCCGGCTTTAATGGCTTCAAACTCGCGGTAGGCGTCAGCTATACAGAAGACATGACCGCCGAATTCGTCGGCACCTTTCTCATCGATTCCATCATGCACCAGGACCCGCATTACCACCGCATGCCCAATGCGACCATTAAGCGCAGAATTGCGCACGCCCTTTATGCGGTGGTCTGGACGCAGGGCGACAACGGCAAGGGCATGCTGAACTATTCAAACATCGTGGGCGGCGCCATCGAAGACGAGATCGGCAACCTCTACGTCCCCGGCAGGGAGACCGATCTTCCGGCCAGCGCTGAGCGCTACGGCATCGGTATGGCCACTGCGCCCATTGACAACTTCGTCACCGAGTTCGTGCCTGACGTGGCCCGTCACATTCACGTCCGCGTGGTCCTGATTCAGCGAATCATCAACCAGGTCGCCAAAACAGGCGGTTCTGGACCATAGTCGCGTGTTCCTTGAAAGGGATGCCGGTCATAAGGCAAATCTGTCCTTTTGCCTGTGAATCCCCTATAGCTCGTTAATCCCGCGCAAAATAAAGCAAATAATAGCTTTGCAACTCGTCGGTCGCTCTGCCAGGGCGCCCCGGCGATCTTACGTTGGAGTTTGAAAAAAAAGATTGCGAGATATACAAAATCTGAGCTATATTCTTTTCACCCCGGACCAGTCCAAAATGGGAACCCGGTGCACGTCCCCTGACTGGGAATATTTTCCCTGAATTCCCTGTCTGACCCTCGTAAACAAGATCGGAGGTTTTGTACGATGATCAGCAAGTTTAGTCTCAAGGTTTCCCTGTGTGCCGTAGTTCTGGCGCTTTCCTCCTTGGCTTGCGCACCCGCTTTCGCTGGTACAGTCGTCAACCCTTGCCCCACGCCCAACGGCGGGACATCGGGCGGCGAAGGCCTCGCTTCTGGCTACCTCTCCGACATCACTTCGTCTGGCGGAGCGACCTGCAACGTCCTGATCACGTTCGAGTCGAACGGATCGATTGTGACAACTAACCCCAACGCCAACGGCTTCTATGACTCGGGCGGTGAAGACAACCTGGTCGGCATCGTCAACCTCACTGGCAGCGCCCTCAACTCAGTCGACCTTTCTAGCGCCTCGACGGACATCTTTGGCTTCGACGGAGATGGTATCTGCGGAGGCTACACCTTTTCCGCTACTGGCACTGGAGGAGCAAGTGCCTGCACCGGCGCCACTGACCCCAATGGCTATGGCGGCCCCGGTGTTACCTACTCGGGCATTAGCAGCACCGATATGGCCGGTGTGGTCAACTTCGCAGGTGGAATCGCGGCTAACGGTGGCACCGCATTTTTCAGCCTCGAAGGTCCGGTGGACCTCAGCCTCACGGTAACGTCCGGGTCCCCGGTTCCGGAGCCGGCCAGCTATCTGCTGTTTGGTACCGGCCTGCTAGGCTTGTTCTTCTTCGCTCGCCGGAAACTTACAGCCTAGTCTCTCTCTTCACCCTTCCAAACAAATGGCCCCGCGCCTCGATTTGAGGTACGGGGCTTTTTGTTGAATTAGCTGAATTGCCGGCGCAAACCACGCCGATCCCAACGGCCGCGCGCGATGCCTGCCCGCAGCCAAATTTACCCACTTATATGTAGCTCGGATTAATCCGAGATCCCTACGCCCTGACGCCCGCCAACTGCCTGCGCCGAATCATCGCCAGCAATAATGGCAATCCTCCCAGCGTCAGCCACTCCGGCTCGGGAACTGGATTTCCAGTTACCACCGTGGATGAATCGAACGTTGCGCTGCCAGTCACCTCACCCGAATATGTTGCTCCCAGAAACTGCCCGACATAAATCTGGTCGCATGGATCCGAGCCGAGGGATGTGCCCCCGCATACCGGCGAAACATAGTAGACGCTGAACCCTCCTATGAAAGAGCCGCCAGCGAAAATTGGGATGTTGTAGTCAGGGCCGCCGCTTTCGTCCAGTTGCAGAAACATCGTTGTTCCGGCTGGAATGCTATTGAAATAAAAATAGTCCTCGTTGGCGCCACCGATGGGATTCTCCGAAATCGAGCCTAGCGGGGAAGGCCCGGTACCCAAATACGTCGTGACAAAATCGTACGTCCCGCCAGTGTAACCTGCCGTGCTGCCGGTAAACGCACCGGTCAGCGAACAGGTTGTCGAGGAAGCCCCCGCAGCGCAGGAGCCTTGCGTGTTCAGATAAGTACCGTAGGGGTTGGCAGTTCCCTGGCCCGTCAAGACGTAATCCTGCGCGCTTTGACCCAGGTTGACGCTGATTGACGAAGCCTGCATTACCGGAGCCGCGAGCAACAGGCCCGCAAGCATACACACACTCGTGCTGACTCTCATGAACTAACCTCCGTGGGGATTAAAGCGCAGTCGGGGAACTGCCCTGTTTCCCTACAAGAAACGGGCATACCCTCCAATGTCAAGTGGTTTTTCCATAAGGATTTAGGCAAAGTTTCCCCCTGCCGACCCACCGCTCCCAAGACCTGGCGACTTCAAAAGCCCCTCCCGTTCAAACCGCCCATCCCGCCATTCAGCCATGGATTCCGCCGTTCGCTGTTCCACGTTTGGGTTGGCCGGGAGCGGAGGTTACCCTGTGTACTGGATTTTCAGCCCCCAGGATTCCCAGCATTTCGGGAGTCCAAAGGCGAGCGTGGCCTTAACCCGCCGCTGGAAGCAAATTTGATATAGGAGTCTGCACTTATGCCCAAAGCAATCAAGTACGCCGAGAAAGCTGCGGTCTACGCGGCAAAGGGAGCGTGGGTCGTTTTTGAGCGGCTGAATCGCATCAGCCCCAACCCATCTTTCACCCCCAAGTGGAGCGACAAGCCCCTCCAGAAGAGCTACGAAAAGCAGAAGCCGCCCCTGGGCTGGCCGCGCACCACTGACTCGCTTTGTCCCAAGTGCGTGCCCGAAATCCGCAAGCAGATTCTCGACGGCAAGCTGCCCTACGAAGTCCTCCTCAACGAAAAAGTCGGCGAAATCAAGGCGCAGATCATCGAGCGCGACGGCAAAATCCTCATGGTCAAGGATTGCCCCAAGCACGGCCACTTTGAAGACCTCATGTCCATCGACGCGCCCTTCTTCAAGCATCTCGAAGAGAGCTTTCCCGGACGCGATGTGCGCGCGCACGGCGACAAGGGGCTGCACAACCACGGCACCTCGACCATTACTCACGGGCGCGGCTCGGTGCTTACCATCGACCTCACCAACCGCTGCAACATGATGTGCGATCCCTGCTTCATGGACGCCAATCAGGTTGGTTTCGTCCACGAGCTCAGCCTTGAAGAAATCAAGACCATGCTCGACAACGCCATCACCCTCAAGCCCAAGCGGCAGATGAGCGTGCAATTCAGCGGTGGCGAGCCCACGCTCTCGCCGCACTTCCTTGAAGCCGTCGCATACAGCCGCAAGGTCGGCTACAACAGCGTGCAGGCCGCTTCCAATGGCATTGAATTCGCCAAGAGCAAAGAGTTCTGCCGCGCCGCCGCACTCGCCGGATTGCGCTACGTCTATCTTCAGTTTGACGGCATCGGAAACGCCGCCAACTCGCACCGCAAAGTCGGCAACCTTTTTGATGTGAAGCTGCAGGCCATCAACAACCTGCACGAAGCCGGCGTCGAGATTGTGCCCGTAACCACCATCATCAACGGCATCAACAACGAGCAGGTGGGCCACATCATCCAGTTCGCCCTCGACAACCCCAAGAAGATCAGCTTCCTCAGCTTCCAGCCGGTCAGCTTCACTGGCCGCGACGAGGAGATCACCGACGAGCGCCGTCTCGCCCAGCGCTACACGCTCTCCCACATGGCCCACGACATCAAGAATCAGATGGGCATCGGCGAGCCGGAGCGCGATTGGTTCCCCATCAGCTTCATGAGCACCTTCAGCGATTGGGCCGATCTCATTCACGGGCCCGCCGCCGAGTGGGGCCAGCTCTCCTGCGGATGCCATCCCAACTGCGGCATCGGCATGGCGCTGATGATCGACAAGGAAACCAAGGAATCCGCGCCCGTAACCGCCTTCCTC
>Ga0182013_10003457_pt1 | contig 19770 bp, 16 predicted proteins | sample 612S2MmetaG_FD_120487 | JGI IMG/M metagenome (GOLD analysis project Ga0182013, IMG submission 120487) | Permafrost microbial communities from Stordalen Mire, Sweden - 612S2M metaG | ecosystem: Environmental > Terrestrial > Soil > Wetlands > Permafrost | place: Sweden: Stordalen | collected... | reverse complement strand
CAGGCATGGCAAGAGCATCGTAATAATGCTAATGCTGTAATAAATTGGCAATTCACAAACGAGAAGGCCCGGATCAAATTAAAAAGACTTTATCCGACAATTTTAACTTGACATGACACTAGACCATATTGATTTATTTGGCAAACGCAAACTTACCGATGACCAGGTAGAACTTGCTAAAAGGCGGTTAAAGAAAGAAATTGCTGCTCTTGATATCCAATTGGAAGAATACAAAAGCAGTGCTATTTACCGCGATGCTTTTGAATGGCGTTTTGAATTTCCGGAGGTATTAAATGACGAAGGCGATTATTTAGGTTTTGATGTTGTGATAGGAAATCCGCCGTATGGTATAAGTATTAACAGAAAGGACAATCCAGAGTATAGCCGCTATTATTCAGAGATACTTTTGGGTGAGGTTGAAACGTTTATTTTATTTTATTATCGGGGGCTCAAGCTTTTAAATCCAAAAGGCACATTAGGATATATAACGCCCGATAGCTGGCTTACCAATTCGTCTGCAAGTGCTTTTAGAAATTGGCTTCAGAAAACGTATGACATATACGATGTTTACGACTATTATAAGCCGTTTGCAGATGCGAAAGATACCAGGTGCCACTCTATACTGGTTGACAAGTTAGACTCGTCCCCTCTGATTCGAATTAAGCAAGTTCTTCCTGCCGATAAAGAAACTGTGTATAGAGATTTCAGAATAAACCAAAATGTAATTAAATCCTTCAAAGAAAATCAATGGCGGCTTTATGTAACTGATACTGAGAGGATTTTATTTGACAAGATGGAAAAAGTATCGGTTTCGTTGGAAACAAATTATAATCTCAAATATGGTCTCCGAACTGGGGATAATAAAAAATATGTGACTGAGAGAGAGACAAAATATCCGTCAATCGCTGGCGCAGATATAGCTTCTTTATACGGCATTAAATGGCACCCTAAATATTTAATACATGTCGAAGAGTTATCGCAAGGATATTTCAATGATTACTATTCTGATAAAAAAGTAATCATACAAAGAATTAGAACCAATAGTCTAAATCTTAATGCCAGATGGTTAGAATCAGCCTATGTTGAGGGGAATTATATCCCGAATGATTCCTTATCATATGTTTATTCCAAAAAGAGTGAATTCTCTTTACTGTATTTGATCGCCTTATTGAATTCGAAATTGATGAATAAGTATTATAGAAGTTATTATACTGATGTAAACGTTAAGCCAACGTATTTAGCTCAATTACCTATACCAGAGATAAAAAGTAAACAGCAACTCCCATTCATTACTCTCGTTGACAAAATCTTAACCATTAAAAAAAGTAACCCTGTTGCTGATACAACGGCATTGGAAGAAAAAATAGATAAACTGGTATTTGATTTATATGGACTAACGGATGAGGAGAGAAAGATTGTGATAGGAGGATAAATAAAAAAGAAAATGGGTTATTCAATTTTCATTCCGTGATTATTATTTTCTTTTAAATATTGTTTTAGTGCAGGATGAAGCTTTATTACTTTGGTATCAATAAAGTCTTGTATGAAATTTGCAATAAAATATTGAGAGTTCTCTGGTGGTTCTAATCCGCCGTCCAAATGGTCAATATAATCGGTTGATGAAATTAAAGATGATTCAACCATTAAGAGTAGTACCAGGAAAAAAGATGAAACATAAGATGCCCGAATGTTTGTATCTTCTAAATGTGTCCCTAAGTTTTTATCATTTACTGAAACAAAGTTTTGCGTCGAAAATTCGGTTCCGTTGTTATGAACATAATTATTTAAGGTCGTCCTAAGGACATCCCAATATTCTTGAAGATTGTAGTCGCTTAGAATTTGGCTGATGTTTTCATTTTTTTTTAGAACCTCCATATAGTTTTCAAATTCCAATTTCCTTTTTGTGGGCCTAGGTAAATCAGAAACGGTATTTCCAAACCAAGCCGAAACGGCCTGTTCATCCAAGGTCAAAATATTATTGAATCGAAGGTTTAAGAAAGAATTAGCAAAGTTCTCTGGGTTATCAGTCCTCAATTCCTTTAAGGAGTCTTCAGTAAAGATTTTTTGTTCTTTAATTATGTTGAGAATATAAATATATTGAATGAGGTCATCTCTTAATTTTCTGATTAATGTGTTCGCATCCGAAAAGCTTCCAATAGAACAGCAAAGTTTTATGCTTCGTAAAGTTTGCGATGAACTATCAATTAACGCTGTATTTAGTGTATAGAAATTTCTGTCAGAAATAAATGAAATTGTGCGACCATTATCAGATATAAGTTCAGAAAAGCTCCCAAAGAAGCTAATTAAATAATCTATTTCCTCCGCAAAAATTTTGAACTCTTTGGTTTCGTTTATTTGTTTTTCTCTTGGTAATTCGAAGTTCATAATAATATGTTTACACAATTTATAAAATTTAGTTATTGTGTCTATTGGAACCTTGCGGTAGTGAAATGAAGGACTAAATTAAGATTAAGGCTTAAATATTAATACCTGCCAGGTTTGGCGCTAAACTACCCAGTGGCACTCGTTTGCAACGAGTGACGAACAAGGCCACCGCATTTTTAATGCGTCGTTAATCCTGTATTTCGCCCTTTCAGGGCTGTATAAAATTAATTTCATATACACAGGGCTGACACCCTGTGCTGATGTATTACGCCGCTTTCAGGGCTTAAAGGCAAGCTAAAGATGACATCTTTTTCAAGATGTTATCTTTTGATGTGTTACGCCTTTTAATTATTGAAGCGGTGGATAATAGATAACAGCTTAAAAAAAAGATGTCATCTCTACAGGCAATTTGCATGTCATTTTTAAGTTTAATGCACCTTGATAAAAGTATAAACCGTCTTGAGTGGAAAGTGCCTTTAAGGTGGCTTAAAATTGAAAAAAAACGGGTATCACTGTACCCGTGTTTTTTGATGTAAGTGGTTGATAATTAATAAATTAGTGTAAAAAAAGTGTACCCGTCCGGGACGGGTACACTTTTGGGGAGATGGTTAAATACAGAGCAGCAGCCCCTTCCGTCCCCGAAGGGGAAACCAAAGCCCCTCCAAACCTCCCCGAAGGGGAGGCTTTAACAGCCAAATAACACTCCCAAGGCTGCGTTGCTTCGAATAGCAACAGTATTTAAAGACACAGCGGAAGATTGCCACGGCTAATACTTTTTATTTTTTACGGGAATTAACCTCGCAATGACATTTATTTTTATTTAAATACAAGCAGCCGGTGCGGCTGCTTTGTATTAATCATGCCTTTAATCCTATTAATCATGTAAATCATGGTTCAGACAATGGCTGTTGGCTGCTCGCGTGGGGGACAGTAGCGGAAAACCCACAGGCGAAGGCTTTGCGAAGCCGAGGACTTGAAGCGGATAGCCTGACCCGAGGCTTTGCGAGGGGCACGCCCTTAATTCTATTTTTTTGCAATGAAGAGATAATTTGATTTCTATCACCCAAAAGATTTTTTGCTTGGTATTAAGGAATCAGTTATTTTCATTGCCTGATTATGCGTAAAGGGGTACTCCTGTTTGTTTTGTATATGCTTTTAAAAACTGCCTGGGCTCAAACCGAGCCACAGTATACGCAGTACATGTACAATAAGTACCTTTTTAATCCGGCATATGCCGGCAGTGCTGACGGTGTTGATCTTTCGGCGCTTTACCGTAACCAATACGTGGGCCTTACTACCCGGCCTATTGCTACCGAAGGTTTTAACGCCAACGTGCCCATTGCCTCAGCAAGTTCGGGTATTGGTATAACTGCAATAAATGATAATATAGGGTTTCAGCGTTCCACTTACGTAGCGCTTGATTACGATTACCGTAAAAACTTTAAGTGGGGTAAAATGGGCATTGGCGTTGGCCTGGGTATTATCCAGTCATCGTTAAACGGTGCGGAGTTGCAGGCGCCTCAGGGGGTTTATACCAATGGCCAGGTTGACCATAACGACCCTAATTTGCCTACTACCATGCAAAATGGTATGGCGCCTGATTTGTCGGCCGGCATATATTTTAATAACGACCGTTTTTTTGCCAGCGGGGCTATTAATCACATTGCTTTTGCATCGGCTAAAATAAATACCCCTGCAGGTGGTGTTGATTTGAATTTTGCGCGCAACCTTACTTTTATGGGGGGCTATGATTTTGCCCTTGGTAAAAAGCTGAGTTTTATGCCAAGCGCACTGGTGCAAACAGATTTAAAACAGGTGCAGGCCAATGTTAGCGGAACTTTCACTATTATTGACAATATTTTAGCGGGAATTTCGTTTAGAGGATACAACAAAAATACAATTGATGCGTTGTCGTTGATTTTGGGTTTCCGGTACAAGGGGTTACAATTTGTATATTCGTACGATGCCAACCTCTCATATCTTACCAATTTCAACTCCGGCTCGCATGAGTTGAGCGTTAATTACTTAATAGGGTTGAAGAAGAAGGAAAACCGGGGATATTTATACCATAATCCGCGATTTGATTAGGTGTATTAAAATTGTTTTGCGCAACAAACACAGAGGGAAAGCGTATTTAACAATTGGATTTTTAATTTTTTTTTGATTATTATTGTAAAAACAAAAACTGATTATATTTACGCTTCTTTTAAAAACGGGGAAAAACTATCAAAATCGAAAACATGAAAAACTTACATGGTCTTCTATGCAAGGCGTCTCTTGCGCTTTTGCTTTTTGCTGCCAGCTGTAAAGGGGGATACAACGGCCAGCTACTTGGAGAACAAGACCGACCGAAATGGAATCCGATAACACCTTATGGAATGGTGTTTATTCCCTCCGGTGTTTTACACATCGGGCCAAGCGATCAGGATGTGAATAGTTCGCACCAGGCCCGTGCTAAACAGGTTTCGATTGTCGGGTTCTATATGGACGACACTGAAATTACGAACAACGAGTACCGTCAGTTTATTGACTGGGTTCGCGATTCAGTTGCGCATAAAATGGGTGGTGATGTAAATACTGATGCTGATGGACATGAGTCTATCAACTGGGACAAGAAAATCCAGTGGAGCGGCAAAAGTGCTAACGCGCAGTTAGAAGATATGTATCTTCCTGAAAACGAAAGAATATGGGGAAGAAAAGAATTTGATCTCCGCAAGCTGAAATACGATTATCAGTGGTTTGATTATAAAGCTGCTGCCCAAACAAAAAACAGGGGACAGGCAAGAACCAGCTTTATCCATAAAGAATCTGTAGACGTTTATCCTGATACTTTGTGCTGGGTACGTGACTTCACATATTCTTATAATGAGCCAATGACCCGTAACTACTTCTGGCATCCTGCATTTGATGATTATCCCGTGGTTGGTGTTAACTGGCATCAGGCAACAGCTTTCTGCTATTGGAGAAGCCGCCTTTGGGAAGATTACAAAACTCCTCGTGGAGAGCCTTTGATGGATATCTTCCGTTTACCTACTGAGGGCGAATGGGAATATGCTGCACGGGGTGGTAAAAAACTTGCACCTTATCCTTGGGGCGGGCCTTATGTAAGAAACTCGAAAGGTTGTATACTGGCTAACTTTAAACCCGGCCGTGGTAACTATCCTGAAGATGGTGGTTTCTATACAGTGCGCGCAGATGCTTACTGGCCGAATGATTACGGCTTGTATTGCATGGCAGGTAACGTATCTGAGTGGACCGCATCGGCTTTCTACGAAAACTCTTACTCTTTTATACACGACCTTAACCCTGATATCCGCTACGATGCCAAAGACTCTGAACCGGAGTCTATGAAGCGTAAGGTTATCAGAGGTGGTTCATGGAAAGATATTGGATACTTTATTGAAACCGGTACCCGCCAATGGGAGTATGCCGACACTTCAAAATCCTTTATCGGTTTCAGGTGTGTAACTACCTTCTTAGGAAGAGATATAGCTGACAAGAAATAAGCTAGCTTACAAAATAAAGTCTTACTTATTATTCTTTAAAAATAAACCGCCGCAGTTTTATTAAAAATCTGAAGCTAAACAATTCAATTATTAACCCTTAAACAGAAAATTAAAATTTAATCATTATGGCAGCAAAACAGCATCCTCTCACAACTCTTAGAGCAAGAACATTATTGAACTATTTGTATTCCTTTGGTGCATCAGTTGTAATTGGTGGAGCACTTTTTAAAATTCTACACTGGCCCGGAGCAAATACGGCACTTATTATTGGGATGGGTACCGAGGTGGTAGTATTCTTTATTTTTGGATTTGAACCTCAACATGCTGAGCACGCGGAATATGAGTGGGAAAGGGTTTATCCGGAATTAGCTGAAGATGCTGCACCGGTTGTAAAAGGTGGCAAACCGCTTACCCAGCAATTGGATAAAATGCTGAGCGATGCAAAAGTAGGACCGGATTTGATCAATAGTTTAGGAAAAGGCTTTACCACACTGGGTGACAGCGTTTCTAAATTAAATGATCTTACTGAAGCTACCGTTGCGGCTAACGATTTCTCTAAAAACACAAAGAACGCATCGAGTCAGATTAATACTTTTGCGCAGGCTGCTGCTACGGCAACTACGGCTGTTAACGCTATTGGTGCGGGTGCTGAGCATACTAAAGTTTATCATGAGCAGGTTCAGGGCATGGTGAAAAACCTTTCGCAACTGAATGCTATTTATGAACTTGAATTACAGGATTCAAACAACCACCTGAAAGCGATGAACAAATTCTTTGGTAACCTGAATGCAGCTGCTTCGGCCCTTTCAGAAACTGCTACAGATGCCGTTAAATACAAAGACAACCTGGTTCAGTTAAACAAGAACCTTACTTCTTTGAATTCGGTGTATGGCAACATGCTTTCGGCAATGAAGTCGGTTTAATTACTATTTGGAAAAAATGTTTTAACCTTAAAATAGAAACTAGAAAAAATGGCAGGCGGCAAACAAACTCCAAGGCAGAAGATGATTAACATGATGTACCTCGTGTTGTTAGCTCTTCTTGCTATGAACGTAACAAACGAAGTACTGAATGCCTTCCACATAGTGAACGAAGGCCTTCAAACATCTAATCATTCCTTAGAAGCAAAGAATAATGACATATTTGCGGCTTTTGAGAAGCAGAAAGGCCTTGATTCTGCTAAAGCGATGCCTTTTTACAGGAGGGCCCAGGCTGCAAAAACAGTGAGTGATTCATTATTCAATGTATTGGCCAGATATAAAGCAGAAATAGTTACAAAGGCTGAACCCGATACGGAATCAGGAGATCTTAAAAGAAGAGATGATCTTGAAATTGCAACAAAGATGTTTGTTGAAGAAGGTGATGGTGGTAATTTGAGAGGGCAGGCGTTAAGAAAAAAGATCAACGACACCCGCCAGGCATTACTCAACCTGATTGATCCGGCAGATAGGGATAAATTCCATCTCTCGCTGCGCGATTCAATACCCAGAAACAGTGAAAACAAATCCTACCCATGGGAGTATGCTGTTTTCCATAACGTTCCGGCAACAGCGGCGGTTACTATTATTTCTAAATTTCAAAATGACGTAATAGCTTCTGAAGGTACGGTTATTGAATACCTGATTAAAAAAATTGGCGCTACAGATTTTAAGTTTACTGACCTACAGGCAAAAATTATTGCCCCAACCAGCTATGTGCTTGATGGACAGCAATATAAGGCCGACATATTTCTGGCTGCTTTTAACTCGGGTACTGAACCTGAAGTTTTTATGGGCCCGATTGGTGGATTTAAGAAAAATCCCGACGGTTCTTATGACCCGGTTAAGACCGTTGCAACTGATTTGCCTCCTGGATTCGGCGGTCAAGCCATAAAAGCCGAAGGCGGTTTTGGAAAATATTCAGCAGGTGCAGCAGGTGTTGGCGATAAAACCTATACCGGCGTTATCCGTGTAAAAGACCCTGTTTCAGGTCACTATACTTTCTATCCTTTCGAAGGTAAATATCAAACGGCGCCTAAGGCGGTGGTGGTATCACCTACCAAAATGAATGTGCTTTATATTGGGGTTGATAACCCGATGGAAATTTCAGTTCCGGGTGTTGGACAAGGTGATGTTCAGGCTGGTTTAACAGGTGCCGGCTCGCTGAAAAAGGATCCCGCTAATCCTGCCAGCTATATTGCAAATGTGACAGGCGTTGGAAAATGTACCATTAACGTTTCAGCCAAATTAGACGGTAAAATGCAGTCTATGGGCGATAAAGAATTCCGTATCAAACGTATTCCTGACCCGGTTCCTATGACCAGCGGTAAGCTGCGTGGTGGTAATGTTCAGCCAGGCACTATGAAATCTCAATCAGGTATTCTTGCATTGCTTGAAAACTTTGACTTTGACGCACGTTTTAATGTGATAAGTTTTGAAATGGTGTTTTCATCAAAAGGTGAAATTTTTAAAGCAGAATCTCCGGGTCCCGGCTTTACTCCTCAGATGAAAGCGTTTATGGACAGAGCAAAACCTAAGGATATTATTTTCATTGACGAGATTAAGGTTGTTGGCCCGGATAAGCAGCCACGTAAACTTGGTCAGATCGCATTCACGGTAATTTAAATCAGAAGAGATGCATAAATCAGGCAAAATTGTATTCGCTGTTGCACTGCTGTTAGCTGCAGGTTCAGTATTTGCACAGGAGCCTCTGGACGGTGCGTATGTAAAAACTACTACCAAAGAGAAGGAAATTGTACCTTACGACTATGTGCGCGAAGCAGATGTGTTTTGGGCAAAGCGTATTTGGAGGATTATTGACGTGCGTGAGAAGCAGAACTTACCGTTCAAATACCCTCAGCAGCCATTGGCCCAGATTATACATACTGCAGCTAAAAACGGTGAATTAACCGTTTATGACCCTTCGGTAGTAGATGCTGACCAGTTTAAAACTGTGCTGACTGTTGATGACGTAAAGAAGCTTGGAACCAAGGTTGATACTGTTATGCAGGTTAACCCGGTAACACTGGAAGAAGAGCAGGTAATACAGAAAAATGACCTTACCTGGGATAAGATAGTGAAGTACCGCGTTAAGGAAGACTGGTTTTTTGATGAGAAGAATTCTGTAATGATTGCCCGTATAATTGGTGTTGCACCTATTATGGAAGATTACGACGCTACAGGTAACTATCGTGGAGATATGACCATGTATTGGGTATACTATCCGGACCTGAGGCCAATACTTGCCAAATATGAAGTGTTTAACCCTAAAAACGATGCGGTAAGATTAAGCTGGGAAGACCTGTTTGAAGCCCGTATGTTTGAAAGCTATATTTACAAAGAAAGCAACGTGTATGATAGAAACATACAGGAGTATGCTACCGGTATGGACGCTTTACTTGAAAGCGACCGTGTAAAGAACGACGTGTTTATTTTTGAGCACGACCTTTGGAACTACTAAGCCCCACCTAAATCCTCCCCGAAGGGGAGGATTTAATACAAGGAATTTTTAAAGCGCCCCGATTTTATCGGGGCGCTTTTTTTGTACCTAATCCCGGGGACGCTGATTTATTATGATGATTATGAAAAATGCCTTTGATCATAATCATCATAATAAATCGGCGTGCTACTGTATTTCTGACTGGCACATCCTTATTTAACGAAATTCCGCCATTCAATATTTCTACCCTGCAACAAAATTTCCGATAAATGATGTAAGGCCTTTATCCCCGCAATTTTTAGAAATACAAAATCGTTCCGAAAGGGATTGAATTTTTGTATAACCTAAAAACTTAAACTATGTCGGGTGTAAAATTAACTCCGCGCCAGAAGAAGATTAACATGATGTACCTGGTGTTAACTATGCTACCAATGGCGGTGGCTACTTTGGCGGCGGCGGTGCAGGAACCGGAACTAATGCCGGTGGCGGCGGCGGTGGCGGCGGATCGTCATATACCGGTGGTTTGACAACGACTACTACGGTTACCGCAGGTACCAACAACGCAACAGATGTAGTGGCAAGCCCACCTAATACCAGCGATATTAATTATAACCCAGGCGCAGGAACAGGAGGGTACACCACCAGCACATTGATCCTTTCGGGAGGAAACGGGGAGGTTGTAATATCATGGAGTAACTAAAAGACACAAGTACATGAAAATGAATATGGTCATTTATAAAAGGTGTTTAATGCTGTTCGTACCGCTGTTTGTTTTTGCGGCATGTTCCCATGCACAGGGCACGGTTGCGCATGTTTCGTCACCTATTCAAAAACATGAACCAACGGCTGGTGAGGCGCAGAACGAACCGGCCCAACAGGAAGGAACTGCTACAGACAAGGATAAAGAGGTTGAAGCCGGGCAGGTACGAAAACTTCAGAATAACCCACATGGTGCCAGCAGGAATAAACCCGTTGACAGACGTAATGCACGCAAGCAACCCAAAATTAACAGGTAACGCCGGGCTTATTACTTCCCATTCTTTTTCCCATCCTCAGCAATCTTTAAATTGTTTTTAAACAACTCAGCGCCGGGGCTTATTGCCACCGCTTTTTTACCCGCTTCAATTGCTTTATCCCATTGATGTAAAGCATTGTTGGCCGTGCAAATATTATTGTAAGCAATATCATAGTCAGGGTGCAGTTTTAGCGACTCCCCGGCAGCGCGGATGCAATCTTCAAACCGGTTATTCATATAATACTCAACGCTTAAACTCATCCAGCCATCGGCGGTAGGATTGTTTTTAACTGCATCTTCCATTGCCTGCAATTTACTTTTGCCACTACCAGGTACACTTAACTCAGTTTTTAGTTTTGCAAGGTCCTCACGGGCAGGATTAAGTTGAAGGCCTTTGTCGACCAGGCTACCTGCCTCAGCGGTTTTTCCGTTGCCCATTAAAGCAAATGCATAATAATAATATGAATCAGGATTTTGCGGGTCTAACTGCAGTGCATATTTAAAGCACCGTTCAGATTCGGCATACCTTTGCATAGCATTATACAGTACTCCCAGGTTAATCTGGATGTACGAATAATTCGGCCATGCTTGCTTTGCCCGGGTCAGATAGTCAAGGGCGCCGGTGTAGTCGCCTTTAGCCATCAGTATTTTGCCTACGTACATTAAACCCCGGCCATTAGCAGGGCTTTTAATGGCAACATCTTTCCAAAGCGATTCTTCGCTGCCCCATACTTCGCAACGCTGTCTTACGCCATATACGTGGGCCATAAAAAACAGGCTGATGGCCAAAATTAAACCGGCTTTAAAAGCGATGCTTTTTGAAATCGCCGTTTCGTATTTTGTATACACTAAAAACAAGGCCCATACTACAGCTATCGTTAAACCGATAAAAGCAAAAAAAGTGCGCAGGTCGCGGATTACTTCGGGAAAAGGAATGATACTTGAATTCGGGGCCAGTGCCAGGTAAAACCAAAGTATACCATAGGTAATGGGCCTGGTTTTAGCTTGTAGCGAGGCCTTGTAAGCCAGGTAAAGTGTGAAGCATATAAAGGCGAACCCAAATACTACTTTTTCATCCAGAGGATTGGTTATAAGCGGCCAGTCCTGCGAATCAGCCGAAAGATTTGTGGGAAAAATAAAGTTGTTGAAATAGTGAACCATGACAAAAGGCTGCGTAAGCAGGTAAGGAATGCGTTCAGAAGAACCGGACGAAGCCAGGTAGCTTCCGGCCGCCCATCTGGACGGGCTCATGTTTTGTTCAATTGCAAATACAGCCAGCGCCAGCATAAAAGCCGGTAAGGTTTTCCATAAAACCCGGAGTGTTGCTGAAGAGAATAACTTGTTTAAGCCCAGGTTTTCTTCAAACAGAAACAGGTATAGAAATGCGAATGGGGCTGCCATTACTGCAGGTTCTTTTATCAGTATACCCAGCAACATGGGAATGAGATATAGCTGGTATTTTCTTAAATTTTTAAAATAGAAGAAAACGCATAAGGATACAACTACCATTAAAGATGAGGCCAGATCTGAACGCTCGTAAATATAGTTTACAGTTTCGGCATTGGCGGTGTGCAACAGAAATACGCCGACAGTTAACAAAGCTATATACCTGTTAAGCCGATGGCTGAATGAGGTATTATATAATTTAAGGGCCAACAGGTAAATGAAAATGCCTAAGATGAGGAAGGCGATAAAAATGGAAACATGATAAGTGAAAGGCACGGGCACTCCCTTCCCTCCAATCCAGCAATCAATGGCATTAAGTGTGGTGTTAAGCGGCCGGTATATCTGGTTAGGGGCATAGGTGCAGCTGGTAGCTGCATCTTTAAAAAAGAGCGGAATATTTTTTATGTCGCGTATGTATGGGTTGTTTTGAACCGCAAACCCGTCATCGTATTGAAAAGGATTATTAAAATGATTCCAATAGGCAAAACAGGTTAATGCAAGCAGCAATAAAGCCAAAGCAATAAATGTTTTGTCGAAGGGCCTTGTTGTGTTGCCAGCAACCGCCTTTGCGTGATCTTCTTTAATCCTGTTTGTTTTGTCTTTCATAATGCTAATAATCGGGGTCTATGAATTAGGCATATTTAGCATAATAATACAAATAAATTATCCGGTTGGTGGCTGCTCAGCAGTGCCGGCGAAGGCCTCGGTCAATAACTTTGCTTTGCTTTCACCAACTACCTCCTTCAGTTCATCGAACGAAACGGCTTTTAGCTTTCTGATGCTTTTGTATTTTTTTATCAGCAGTTCAAAGGTCTTTTCGCCGATGCCGTTGATATTGATTAGCTCTGAGCCCAGTGACGACTTACTTCTGCGGAGCCGGTGATGGGTTATGCCAAAGCGGTGTGCTTCATCACGCATCTGCTGTATCAGTTTAAGGGATTCAGATTTTTTATTGATGTAAAGCGGCACAGAGTCATCGGGGAAATAAATTTCTTCCAGCCTTTTGGCAATACCTACAATGGGTATTTTGCCATACAAGCCCAGCTTTTCAAGGCTTTTTACTGCGGCGCTTAGTTGCCCCTTGCCACCATCTACAATAATCAGGTTGGGCAGGTCTTGTGCTTCATCCAGTAGCCTTTTATAGCGCCGGTATATCACTTCTTCCATCGAAGCAAAATCATCGGGCCCCACAACGGTTTGGATATTAAAATGGCGGTAATCTTTTTTTGCCGGCCGGGCTTCTTTAAAAACCACGCAGGCGCTTACGGGGTTTGTGCCCTGTATGTTTGAGTTATCGAAACATTCTATATGCCTTGGAAGTTCTGTTAAGCGCAGGTCTTCCTTCAGGGTTTTCATAATGCGGAACGACGGCTTCTTTTCTTCCGGGGTCATGTTTTGTTTTACGCGTTCTTCGCGGGCATACAGGGCGTTTTTTACGGCTAGGTCTAACAGCTTTTTCTTATCTCCTGCCTGCGGCACGGTAATTTTTATCTGCTCGAAAGGGAACTCAATTTCGAACGGCACTATAATTTCGCTGGCAGTATCGCCTTCGTTTAAGGAGTGCTCGCTGATGGCGCGTTGCAACAATTCTTCCCTGGTTTCATCCAACACCTTTTTTACTTCGGTGGCGTGTGCGCTTACAACTGTGCCATTGGCTATTTTCAGGTAGTTGATAAATGCTGCGGTATCGTTTTCGGTGTAACCGTAAACATCTATATCGGTTAGCTTCGGATTTACAATAGTGGACTTACTTTCGTAAGTGCTCAGCAACTCTATTTTTTGCCTGAATTCTTCAGCCCGTTCAAATTGCATATTGGCTGCGTATTCATTCATTTTACCTTTCAGGTAATTTTTAACCGAGCCAAAATTGCTTTTCAGTATGTTTCTTATCTGCTGGATATTCTGGTCATAATCTTCTTTTGTTTGCAAAGCCTGGCAGGGGCCTAAACAGTTTTTGATGTGATACTCCAGGCAGACCTTAAATTTTTTATCGCCGATATTTTTTGGGGTAAGGCTGAGGTTGCAGGTGCGCAGGGGGAAGATGTTCTTCATCAGGTCCAGCACTATTTTGGCGCTATACATGCTGGTATAAGGGCCCAGGTATTCACTGCCATCCCGGATAACCCGGCGGGTAAAAAATACCCGAGGGAAGGGTTCCTTTTTAATGCAGATGAATGGATATGTTTTATCATCCTTCAACATTACATTGTAACGGGGCTGGTATTTTTTTATCAGCGAGTTCTCTAATAAGAAGGCATCCTGTTCGGTATCAACAATTACAAACTCAATGGTTCTGATATTGTGAATCATCCGCTTAATGCGGTTGCTGTGGTCGTTTTTGCTGAAGTAGGAGAAGACCCGCTTTTTGAGGTCTTTGGCTTTGCCTATATAAATGATATCGCCCGCTTCATTCATGTATTTGTAGATACCCGGTAAGGGGGGGAGGGTTTCGCGGTAAGCTTTAAACTCTTCAACGGTCATTGGGGCAAATTTATATGGAATTGGGGTGATTTGCAGGGCATTTTTTTTAACTTATTTCTGGAAGGGTTGTTGGTGCTTGCAATTGGTGTACGACAAATTTCCCTTTCTCCTCGCTCTATTTGCGCCAATACAAACCCACCCTGTCCTACGGACATCCCTCTCTTTGAAAAAAAGAGAGGGAAAATGCAAAATACAGTAATACAAAAGCGGTAAAAGCATTTTTGTCGTATGCTCCCTTCATTTTATTCTGTGCTCAAAATTTAATAAATTTGTGGTATGAAAACTTATAAGTTAGAAATGGGTGGTTTTGATTCTCCGGAAGGCTTAGAAAGGGAAGAGTGGCAGCGTTTCTCTCTGGAAGGTTTAAGTCGGGCTTATGATATAAATGAGCCGGAATATACCGAAGCAGATGTCAAAGAATTCAATCCTGGATTTAAAGCATTTGAAGGGAAATAGTATCATAATCTTTCCTCAGAAATGGCATATATCTAATTCAATCCTTATAATTCTATAACAAAACCCGTTAAAATCCCTTTTTTAAACTTAGAATCTCTATTTTTGCGCCTCAAAAAATGGAAACTATGACTGCAACAGAAAAGTTTACCGGCGCAATCGCTGCCGCCATCAAAAAAGCACAAAACGATAAAGTATATTTCGAAGAGCTTTATAACAACACTGAACTGCCGGTAGCTAAGAACGAATTTCTGTTCTTCGTAAAGCCTGAAATTACCCTTCCATCTGATTCTATTCAGTTAGAAAAAATACTTGACCTGGTTCAGGATAAGATTGAGGAATTTGGTTTGAACATTCACAATATCAAATTGCTTTCAGCTAAATACCTGAAAGAGCACAATATCATAGCCCAGCACTATGGCGTAATCAACAAAATTGCCAGCAATGCTGTGGCCAATCTTTCAGAGGGCGCTAAAGAAAAGTTTGTTGAGTTTTACGGTAAGCCCATCAGCGAATTCAAAGTATTAGGTGGCATTGAATTTTTAGCGCAATACCCGATGTTCAATGCACTTTCAATTGACCTTGTCTGGCAGAATGTTGAAACCAAGAAACTGGCCGGCGGTACTTACTGCGCGGTTTTAAAACTGGATAACGAAACGGTTCACCTTATCAATGGTTTCCACTCACGCCAGTTAGAGCACTTTACCGAGCATGGAAGAAGCATTATTGTTTTCACTTTATCTGGCAACTTATCATGGGCTAATGCACGTGGTAACTTTATTGGTGCTACCAATCCTGCCAAGGCAAACGTGGGCAGTTTAAGAAGAACATTCTTAGACATGAAAGATGAACTGGGTTTAGCTGAAATTTCACAGGGAGTTAACGGTGTGCATTTATCTGCAGGACCGGTTGAAGCTTTGATAGAATTATCAAGATACAACTCAAACTTCTCTGACAATACACACAGCAAAAACTTTACTGATTACTCTTTCGGTAAACAACTGCAAGCCAACTTTACACCTGCACAGGTTGAAACCATCCTGGCTAATGGTAACGTTGATGTAAACGGCAAAGCAACATCTATCTTCGATTTAACTGAAGAGAAGGATAGCGATGAAGCGATTGCAATTTTGAAGAAGGCGCTGTAAAACCATCCTCCTCTAAATCTCCTCCGAAGGAGGAGACTTTAAATCCGACCTATATAGAGCGGTATAAGAACTTGCTTCGGCAGTTTTTATACCGCTTTTGTTTTTGGGATACTCTTATATATAGGCTGATTTAATCGTTGAGGCGTATTAAGATCCCTCATGCTTCGGGATGACAAACGTGTGGTTTTGTTGACCATAGTACCATTTGTCATCCCGACGATAGGAGGGATCTTGAGGTGCAAATATCAACTACATAACGATGCTTGCGTATGTATTGAAGTTGGCAATTTTCTAAACTTCCCCTTCCCACTCCCTATAAAACTGCTCCAAATATTCAACCATAAAACCATGTCTCTTCTGCGCCATGGCTTTTCCGGTTTCGGTGTTCATTTTGTCTTTGAGTAGCAAAAGTTTTTCGTAAAAGTGATTGATGGTGGGGGTGGTGGAGTTTTTGTATTGCTCTTTGGTCATGTTGGTATCCGGCTTTATGTTGGGGTCATATAGGGCGCGGTTTTTAAAGCCGCCGTAATTGAAGGCCCGGGCTATGCCAATGGCGCCAATAGCATCTAAGCGGTCGGCGTCCTGCACTACCATTAATTCTTTCGATGTCCAGCTTTGTTCAAAGTGGCTGCTTTTGAACGACATATTTTTGATGATGTTGACTACGTGGGTTGTAACGTCAGCGCTTATATTTATTGATTGAAGAAATTGCTCTGCCTTGCGCGGGCCAATGGTTTCATCGCCACCATTAAATTTTGAATCGGCGATATCATGTAATAGTGCTGCCAGTTCAACGGTTAACGGGTCGCACGCTTCTTTTGCTAAAATCTGTTTGGCGGTTTTCCATACGCGGTAGAGGTGCCACCAATCGTGCCCGCCTTCTGCGTTGGCGAGTTCTAATTTAACATAGGCGGCGGTTTGTTGTATGATTTCTTCGTTGCTCATCTTACCGTTCAAGTATTCGATCAGGCACAATTCTCTCCTCCCCCTCCTCCCCCTCCAGAGCAGGGCTGTTTCATTCTCTGAAGATTCACTTTCAGGCGGCTCCTCCGAAGCGCAATAATGTCTTCGTTTATTTCTACAAACAGCCGGCTGCTCTGCAGCGTTTTTGAAAGGCCATCGAATAAAGAGTATTTACGTTCCGTAAGAACCGTTTGTTTGTAGAAATACGATGTAAAAAGCTGTTGCGCTCCAGAGGAGCCGCCTTTTTTAGACTCTCTTAATAGAATGAAACAGCCCTGCCCTCCAGAGGAGGACATTGTCAATTTTCGCATAGCGAAAATTGAATTATTAAACGCTTAGGCCTCCCGGCATTATGTACATACTATTCAAACTCGCTTCCCTTATCCCTGCCATTTTTTCCTTCGGAAAACTTGCCGCAGTCCATTTCGATGGTGAGTTTTTCTTTAGGTGGTTCGAAGGTGTGTTCGGGATTTATTTCCTGTTTAAAATGAAGGCTATCGGTATATACTTTTTGGAAGAAGTATGCCCAGATAGGTAATGCTGTTGTTGCGCCCTGGCCGTTTTCCATACTGTGGAAACGGATGTAGCGGTCATCGCAACCTACCCAGCAACCGGCAATTAAATCGGGTGTACAACCCATAAACCAGCCATCGGAATAGCTTTGGGTGGTACCGGTTTTGCCAAAGATATCATTCATCAAATGAAACCGGTACCGAATCCTTACTCCGGTTCCGCCTAATATTACGTTGCGCAGCAACACGTCCATTACATAGCAGGTTTGTTCATCAAGGGCTTCATTTTTATTGGCCACAAAATCCTGCAATACGTTGCCGTTACGGTCTTCAATGCGTGTTACAAAAATGGGTTCTACGTGTGTGCCTTTGTTGGCATAAGTGGTGTAAGCCCCTACCATTTCAATTAATGAAATATCTGCCGAACCTAAACAAATAGACGGCTGAACCGGTATATCGCTTTTAACACCCATAGATTGCACCAGTTTAACAACAGGCTCCGGCCCAACCTCGTGCATCAGGTAGGCGGTTACGCAGTTAACTGAATTAGCCAGTGCCTGTTTTAAACTTAACGTGCCACCGTATTTACCATCGCTGTTGTGCGGTGTCCAGTCCTGCAAAAGGTGAAAGCGGGGGTCACCCTTTTCAAAAGTGACTAACTGGTTGGGAACGCGGAAACATGGTGAGTACCCTTTATCGCGTATAGCAACCGTGTAAACAAAAGGTTTGAAGGTTGAACCTACCTGCCTTTTGGTATTAATATTTACGTGGTCGTACTGAAAGTATTTATAATTAACCCCACCCACCCAGGCACGGATAAAACCCGACTCCGGCGCTACAGCTAAAAATCCATTCTGCAAAATCATGCGGTGGTAACGTATTGAGTCGTAAACCGACATCAATGTATCTATCTCTTCGCCAGGCCCGCCATTATAGCTGAATATGCGCATCTTAATGGGTGTCTTCAATATCCGGTCAATTTCTTCTTCGCTCTTGCCTTGTTCTTTCAATTCAATATAATGTGGGCACTTTTCGTAAATAGCCCTCCATTCTGTTTTAAAATCTTTCCAGGGGTCTTTGCCTTTCCAGTAGGCAAAGAATTTTTCCTGCATAACAGCTAAGTGTTCTCTTTGCGCCTGTTCAGCATACTTTTGCAGGCGCGAATCGATGGTGGTATATACTTTAAGTCCGTCTTTGTAAATGTTGTATTTGCTGCCGTCAGGTTTTCTGTGTGTTTCGCACCAGTCCTTTAACCACAGGCGCAGGTACTCGCGGAAATATGGCGCTTCCCCTTCGGTTTGTGTTTCGGAGTGAAAATCCAACACGATAGGCAACTTCCACAGTGAGTCGCGCTGATGTTTGGTGATTACATCATAGTGATACATTTGGTCAAGCACTACGTTTCTTCTTTGTAATGAAGCCTTCTCGGTTTTCTTGCTGTGCGGGTTATATTCAGTAGGCGCTTTAAGCATACCTACAAGCACTGCAGCTTCCTCAATTTTTAATGAATCAACCGGCTTGCCGAAATATACATTGGCTGCGGATTTAATACCAAAAGCATTATCGCTGAAAGGCACGGTATTAAAATACATGGCCATGATTTCCTCTTTGGTATAAGAGCGTTCAAGCTTAACAGCTATAATCCACTCCTTCAGTTTTCTGAAAACCAGTTGCAGTTTACTCAGGTGCTCGCGGGGGAAAAGGTTTTTGGCCAATTGCTGGGTAATGGTGCTTCCGCCACCGCCGCCTTCATGTACAAATAATCCTTTTATAACCCTTAATAACGCCCGTAGGTCGACACCGGTATGGTCGAAGAAACGAACGTCTTCAGTTGCCAGCAAGGCGTTGCGCAGATTGGCATTAATGTTTTCGTAGGCAATGTTGCTGCGGTTTTGCAGGTAGAATTTACCGATGGTTACATTATCGGTTGAAATAACTTCGGTAGCTAAACTGCTGTTGGGATTTTCCAATTCCTGAAAGCTGGGCATATAGCCCATTTTACCATTGGCAATCAGGTAAAATAAAGTGACGAGTGTAAGGATTCCCAAAGAATACAATACCCAAAAAGACGCAATGATTTTTTTGTTGAATGACATGTCAGGAGGTCAAAAATAAAAAGAAAATCCAGCCCCTCTAAATCTCCCCGAAGGGGAGACTTACTACAAATGCAGGCAGGGTAAAAAAATAAAAATCCCGTCATTGTAAGGTTCGTCGCAGAGTCTCCTTACAATGACGTCGTTATAATTAATTGAAAATAAAGGCCTTCTCCGCAGAGTCTCCCCTTTCCGGCTTTGCGGAATGGGGGACTCTGCGTTTATGCGGTCTGCCCTCACGCCGAGTCCCCAACCTTCGGAAGGGAGACTCGGCTGGGAAGGCCTTTTCCTACGTCACTAAGATTTTTTCCCTTGCCCCAAGGTGGTTACTCGCAATGGCGCATCTTATTT
>Ga0182013_10003456_pt1 | contig 19772 bp, 19 predicted proteins | sample 612S2MmetaG_FD_120487 | JGI IMG/M metagenome (GOLD analysis project Ga0182013, IMG submission 120487) | Permafrost microbial communities from Stordalen Mire, Sweden - 612S2M metaG | ecosystem: Environmental > Terrestrial > Soil > Wetlands > Permafrost | place: Sweden: Stordalen | collected... | reverse complement strand
CATCGGTTGATCGATAATCGAGATGGCGACATGGTGGTCGATTTTCGGACACCCATCTGCGGATCCGCGGTGCCATTTGTTTACGTGAAGCGCCGTCCGATCAAGACGCGCTTCAGCAACAAGAACTCCAAGTCCGAGTTGTCCCGCGTGGAAAACGTGTATTCAAAGGAGGAAGTCGCGAAACTGCTGGCAATGTGCCACGCCGAACGGATCCCGGTGACGCCCTGGGGCGCCGGAACGTCGCTTGAGGGCCACGTCACGCCGGTACGCGGCGGAGTAACCCTGGACCTGTCGCGCATGACGAAGGTGCTCGAAGTCAGCCAACCGGACATGGATTGCAGGGTCGAGGCGGGCGTCACACGGGACCAGTTGAACGCGCATTTGCGCGATCAGGGGTTGTTTTTTCCGGTCGATCCCGGGACCTCCGCCTGCACCATCGGCGGCATGTGCGCGACTCGCGCGTCCGGCACCAACGCCGTGCGCTATGGCACCATGCGGGAGAACGCGATGGGCCTGACCGTCGTGCTGGCCGACGGGCGCGTCATTCGCACCGGCGGACGGGTGCGAAAGTCCTCGACCGGTTACGACCTCACCCGCCTGTTCGTTGGCTCTGAGGGCACCTTGGGCGTCATCACCGAAATCCAGTTGCGCCTGCACGGCATTCCCGAGGCGATGTCCTCCGCCACCTGCCAGTTCCCCACGCTGCGCGACGCGGTCGAGACGGTGATCGCCATCATGCAGTCCGGCATTCCGGTTGCCCGGATGGAACTGCTGGATGAGGTGCAGATGGAAGCCTGCATCGCTTACTCGAAGCTGGAGGGGCTGGAACGGCTGCCCAGTTTGTTCTTTGAGTTCCATGGGTCGGCGGCGAGCGTGAAGGAACAGGCGCAGCAGACCGAGGAAATCGCCGGAGGGTTCGACGGCAGCGGTTTCCGGTGGGCGACCGATGCCGCGGAACGCAACAAGCTCTGGCAGGCGCGGCACGATGCGTACTGGGCTTGCCTGGCGCTGAAGCCGGGGCATCAGGGCATCGCCACCGACGCCATCGTGCCGATTTCCCGGCTGAACGAGGCCATTCTGGGGGCGAAAGAGGACATCGCCGCGTCCGGCCTGACCGCGCCGATCGTCGGCCACGTCGGCGACGGTAATTTCCACACGGTCATATTGGTGCCGCCGGAGCCGGACGGCCTGGCGCGCGCCTGGGAACTGGACAAGAAGATCGTGGCGCGGGCGCTGGATCTGGGTGGCTCGTGCAGCGGTGAGCATGGCGTCGGGATCGGCAAGCGGGAGTTCCTGGAACGGGAGCATGGCGCGGACGCTCTGGCGGTGATGTACTCGGTGAAGCAGGCGCTGGATCCGCGCGGGATCATGAACCCGGGTAAGATTTTTTTGAATTAGCGGAGACGGCGGTTTTGGTCATGGAAACGGCCGCGTGATTTTTCTCCGCTCCGCGCTGTTCAACGTATTCTTCTTCGTCAGCACGTTCCTGCTGACGTTGCCGGCCGCGGCGTGCACGGTGCTGGCGCCGCGTCGCGTCATGGGATGGGCGCGCCTCTGGGCGAGGTTGCAAATCTGGGCCGCGCGCGTGATCTGCGGTATTCGGGTCAACATCACCGGATGGGAAAACCTGCCGCCGCCGCCGGTTTTGATCGCCTCACGTCATGAATCGACATTCGATGTGCTGCTGTGGATCGCCCTCGTTCCCGCCGCCTGCTTCGTCGTCAAACGCGAACTGGGCGAGATCCCTCTGTTCGGGCGCTGCATTCACGCCACGGGCATGATCTGCGTCGATCGCGAGGCCGGCGCGTCGGCGTTGCGGACCCTGTTGCGCGAGGGAGACCGCGCGAGAGCCGAAGGCCGGCACATCATCATCTTCCCCGAGGGGACGCGCGTCGATCGACAGGAGCATCCGCCGCTACAGCCTGGAGTCGTGGCGCTGGCGTCACGTACTAAGCTGCCGGTGGTGCCGGTGATGACCAACTCCGGAAAATTCTGGGGCCGTCTGGCGTTTCGAAAACTGCCGGGCACGATCAGCGTGGCGATCCAGCCATGCCTCAATCCGCCGAACGGTCCGCGCGGCATTCTGGACGATTTGCGGGTCGCGTTCGACGACGCGAAGCTGCCGTCCGTGACGTGACCGGAGTTAGACCAAACGGTGTTGGCATGGACGCTCGGTCGTGACGCCCCCATGACGTCTTCCCCGGGCTCGACCCGAGGATCGGCTCGCACGGAAATCGTGCCCTGCCTGAGAGCACCGGGCCTACGTTACCAGATGCCAGGGTCAGGCTCCATACGCATCAAGTAAGGGGCCGAGACAGGCACGATTGCTCCTTTTTCGTCATCCTCGGGCTTGACCCGAGGATCACTGCACGCACGCACAGCGTTGATGTTACGCGACTACCGCGCATCGACTGATGCTCGGGTCAAGCCCGAGCAGGACGGTGAGAGGCAATTCCAGCCCCGCCAAATCCTTAACCTGACGCCTATGGGGTCAGGCCCTGGCACGACTGATGGTGGCTGGCGCGTCATTTTTCTTGGCCGGTTGGTTCTACGCCGGAATGCGCACTTTCATTTCGGTGATGCCGTGGATGAGATTGGAGTAACTTCGTTTTGGCTCCTCCACGACCTCGATCTCCGGGAAGCGCTTCAGGATTTCTTCCCACAGGATCGTCAGTTGCATCTCCGCCAGCCGGTTGCCGACACAGCGATGGATGCCGAAGCCGAACGACAAATGCTGCCGCGGGCGGGCGCGATCGATGATGAAACTGTCGGCGTCCTCGATCTCGTCGCTGTCCCGGTTGCCCGAGATATACCACATCGCGACCTTCTCGCCCTTGCGAATGGTTTTGCCATTCAGTTCGGTGTCGCACAGAGCCGTCCGCCGCATATGCACCACAGGCGACTGATAACGAATGATCTCCGGCACCATTTTCGGAATCAGATCGGGGTTGGCGCGTAGTTTCGCGTATTCGCCGGGGAACTGGTTCAACGCCCACAACCCGCCACTGATCGAATTGCGCGTCGTGTCGTTGCCGCCGACGATCAACAGCAACAGATTGCCCATGAACTCCTGCGGCCGCGACGGTAGGTCCCGGGTTGCGTCGCCGTGCGCGAGCATCGAGATCAGGTCGGACGCGGGCGGCAATTGCTGACGCGTTTTCCAGACGCCGGTGAAATACGCCAACATTTCCTGTAAAATGGCCTCTCGCTTCTGCTCCGTATCGATTTCGGTGCCGGCGCGGGTGTTGATCGTGGCGACGTTCGACCAGTACGTCAGAGTCCGCCGCTCCTCGAACGGAAAGTCGAACAACGTCGACAACATTTGTGTCGTCAGCTCCACCGACACGCGATCGACCCAATCGAAAACTTCGCCGCGCGGCAACGCGTCGAGGATGCGGCAGGCGCGTTCCCGGATCGTCGTCGACATCTTCATCAGATTCGGTGGCGCCACGATCGGCGAAACGATTTTCCTCTGGGCGTCGTGCCGCGGCGGGTCCATCGCGATGAAGCTTTCCTTGCGAAACTCCAACGGCACATCGCGCAACGCGATCCCGCCCATCGCCGCGTCCGAGGAATAAACGTTGTGCGAGGTATCGACCGTCATGATGTCGCGATACCGCGTCACCGACCAGAACGGCCCATACATCGGACTGTTGACGAAGTGCACCGGTTCATCGCGCCGCAGCCGCGCGAAAAATCCGTTCCAGGTATCGTCCTGATAAAGATACGGGTTACTGACATCGATCTCCTCGATCGGTATCGTCCAAGGATCCCGATGGGCCTGAGCGCGATAGTCGATGGCGACAGGAGCGTTCACGGCGAAGTCCTCCCTTATTTTTTTTAGCCCGGTATGCGCACCATCATGGATGAGATGCCATGCACGAAGCTGGAGTATACCCGTTTCGGCTGCTCCATCAACTCGATGAGCGGGAAGCGCCGCATGATCTCCTCCCAGAGGATGGTCAGTTGCAGTTCCGCGAGCCGGTTGCCGACGCAGCGATGGATGCCGAAGCCGAACGACAAATGCTGTCGCGGACGAGCGCGATCGATGATGAAACTGTCGGGGTGCTCGATCGCCTCGGGGTCGCGGTTTCCGGAGATGTACCACATCGCCAGCTTCTCTCCCGCGCGGATGGTTTTGCCGCCGAGTTGGACATCCTCCAGCGCGGTGCGCCGCATATAGGCCAGCGGCGTCTGCCAACGGACGATCTCCGGCACCATGGACGGGATCAAACCGGGATTTTCTCGTAACTTGCGATATTCGTTCGGATGCTGGTTCAGCGCCAGCAATCCCCCGCTGATCGAGTTGCGCGTGGTGTCGTTGCCGCCGACGATCAGCAATACGCAATTGCCCATGAACTCCATCGGGTCCATGTTTCGTGTCGCCTCGCCATGCGCCAGCATCGAAATCAGATCGGCGGCCGGCGGCGCGTTCACCCGCTCATTCCACAATCCCATCATAGCCGCGGCCATCTGCTTCAGTTCGTTGAAGCGTTCTTCTTCGGATTTCACCAGCGCGTCGGGGGCCTTGAAGTTGGTGGTCGCGACATCCGACCAATGCGTCAGGTCGCGCCGCCGCTCGAACGGATAATCGAACAACGTCGCCAGCATCTGGGTGGTCAGTTCGATCGAGACATGCTCGACCCAGTCGAAGGTTTCGTTACGCGGCAGCTTGTCGAGGATGCGGATCACTCGTTCGCGAATGGTGCCCGCCATGTTGGCCAGATTGCCAGGTGCCACGATCGGCGCCACCACCAGCCGTTGCACGTCATGCTTCGGCGGATCCATCGCGATGAACATCGCCAGACGGTACTGGGTTTCCTGATCCACCAGGGTGATCCCGGACGCCGAGGAGAAAACCCGAGGGTTCGTCTCCACCTTCATGATGTCCTTGTATTTCGTTACCGACCAGAACGGCCCGAACTGCGCCTCCGCGGTGAAATGTACCGGATCGTCGCGCCGCAACCGCGCGAACCAGTCGGGCCAGACGTCGTTCTGGAACAATCGCGCGTCGGAGACGTCCATTTGCTCCAGCGGCATCGTCCAGGGGTCGCCCAAAGGGTCCATGCCAACCGGCGCGTTCATCGGGACCTCCCATCGCGTTGTTCGCGGTTCGAATGACCGTTGGTCTTCCGCCGTGACGCGCTTATATCAAATCCATGCGCGTCCCGTTCGTAAAAATGCACGGCTGCGGAAACGACTTCGTCGTGTTCGACGAGAGGAAGGGCGCGCTCGGCCTGACCCCAGCGGTCGCCGCCGCCATCGCCAATCGCCGGACCGGGGTCGGCTGCGACCAGTTGATCGTCATCGAGCCGGCCGGCGCGGGGGCGGACGCGTTCATGCGCATCCGCAATCCCGACGGCTCCGAGGCCGGGGCCTGCGGCAACGCCACGCGTTGCGTCGTGCATCTCCTGGCCGCCGAAACCGGGCGGGCAAGGCAGACCATCCGCACCATCTCCGGAGATCTGCCGTCAGCGGTGCTGCCCGATGGTCAGGTGCGCGTCGACATGGGGCCGGTGCGGCTGGACTGGCGCGACATCCCCCTCGCCCGCCCGATGGACACGCTGGAGGTCGATTTGCGCGCCGGGCCGGTTTCCAACCCGGCCGCCGCCAGCATGGGCAATCCGCACGCGACGTTCTTCGTGCCCGACATCGGCGCGGTGCCCATCGCGGAGATCGGCCCGGTGCTGGAGCACGATCCGCTGTTTCCCACCCGGGCAAATATCGGCTTCGCCCAGGTGATCACGCCGGAGAGGCTTCGGCTGCGGGTGTGGGAACGTGGCGCTGGACTGACGCTGGCCTGCGGGTCGGGCGCCTGCGCCGCGCTGGTCAACGCCGCCCGCCGGGGCCTGACCGGCAAGGCGGCGATCGTGGAGGTCGATGGCGGCGAACTGATGATCGCCTGGCGGGAGGACAACCACGTCCTGATGACCGGGCCCGTCGCGACCGCGTTTACCGGACAAATCGATCTTTCCACGTTTTCGTGACCGGCAATGACGGCATAGGCCAATGTTCTGCCTGGCGAGTTACGCCAACCGTCCAAGGGAGGCATCAAGATAGCCCACCGCGGAGGAATTTGTTCGGTTTTCCCGTCATCCTCGGGTCGAGCCCGAGGAAGACGATACGGAGGCGTCGCGAACGACGGCCAAAGGCCTCGCGGGCGGCGGCTTACACCAGCGAACAGCCGCCCTGATTCATTGGCCGGAACGCTTCCGCCGCCGGAACGGTCCGCTTCAGGTTGTAATAATCCCACGGCCCCTTGGACTGTTCCGGCGATTTCACCTCAAACAGATGCAGATCGTGAATGACCCGGCCGTCCTTGCGCACCATGCCTTTGCCGAACAATGGATCGTCGGTCGGGGTCGCTTTCATCACCTCCATCACCGCCCGGCCGCTGGCTTTCGCCTTATCGTACCCAACATGGGCCACGGCTTTGAGGTAATGCATCACACCCGAATACTGACCGGCATGCACCGAACCCGGAACGTTGCCGGGCATCTTCACGGCGAAGCGTTTCGCGAATGCACGCGTCCCGTCGTTCAGGTTCCAATAGAACGGTTCCGTCAGCGAGACGCCCTGCGCCGAGGACAAGCCGACGCCATGCACGTCATGGATCAGGAAGATCAGACCCGCGACCTTCATTCCGCCCTTCATCAGACCGAATTCCGCCGCCTGCTTGATGCAGTTGACCGTGTCGGTGCCTCCGTTGGCGAGGCCCAGTACTTTGGCGCCGCTCGCCTTCGCCTGCACCAGGAATGAGGAAAAATCCGTGGTGCCGGGAAACGGCGCCAACGCCTGGCCCAGTACGGTGCCATTCGCGGCGGTGACGAAGCTCGCGGCGTCCTTTTGCAGCGAGTGGCCGAAGGCATAATCGGCGGTGATGAAATACCAGGTGTCGCCGCCCTCTTTCACCGTCGCGTCGACCACACCGTGCGGCATCGACCACGTGTCGTAAACCCAGTGCAGATGGTTCGGCCCGCAATGGCCGCCGGTGATGTCGGCCGAGGCGCCGCCGGTGAAAATCGCCAGCTTGTCTTTCTGCTTCACCATGTCGCCGATCGCGAACGCGGCCGAGGACAATGGCACGTCGGTGATCAGATCAACCCCGTCGCTGTCGAGCCACTTTCCCGCGATAGCCAACGCCACATCGGGCTTCAATTGCAAATCGGCGGCGACGACTTCAACTGGAATATCCGGATGCGCCTTCCGGAAATCCTCCACCGCCAACTCTGTTCCAGCCACCGATCCTGGGCCGGTATTCGCCGCGTACGCCCCGGCCATGTCGGTCAGAACGCCAACGCGAATCGGCGCGCGTTGCGCTTTCGCACGGCCGATCAACGCAATGCTGGCGAGGCCCGCCGTGGCACCGAGCGCGGCGCGGCGGGTGAAGGATGCTTTCATGGTTGGCTCTCTCCCTTATTTTTTTGTCGGTCATCCGGTAACCAGAATCCCCGATTGAATCAACGTGTCGATCTCGCCCGCGGAATAGCCGTGCTCGGCCAGGATCGCCGCGCCGTGTTCGCCTTTGGACGGCGCCACGGTACGGGGCGCGCCATCCTCGAATGGCTCCATGCCGATGATGTTCGGCAACGGAATCGCCTGAGGCACGTGCGGATGGTGCGTCCACGCGACGGCGCCGCTCTCCGCGACATGCGGCTGCTGAAGGAACGCCGGATACGAGTTGAGCGCTTCGTGCATGATCCGGTGCTCGGTGAATTTCGCCGACCATGCGGCGGTCGTATCGGTCGCCAGCAACGGCCGCAGCACGAAGTCGATTTCACCGGCGTGCGGCTCGCGTCCTTCCGGCGTGCGATAGTGCTCGTTGGCGCCGAAAGCGGGTTGATCGACGGCCTTGCAATAGCCCTCCCATTCCCACGGGCGGACCACGGTGATCGACATGAATCCGTCCTTGGTTTGATAGACCCCGCCTGGCGGAATGCCTGGCCGCGTGACGCCGCCCTCCAGAAAGGACGACATCAGCCGCACCACCTGCAATCCGGCGGCGGCCTGCATCAGGCTGGCATCGATGTGCCGCCCGCGCGGTTCCTGTTGCCGTGCCAGCAACGCGGCGGCGAGCGCGCCGAAGGAAAAGATCGCCGTGCTCATGTCGATCGATATGAACGGAATGCGATGCGGAATGCCGTCCTGACCCCGGTTTTCCGACATCATCCCGGTATAGGCCTGCAACACCGGATCCATCGCCGGCCGTTCCGCCAGCGGACCTTTCTGGCCGAAGCCGGAGACCGACAGATACAGAATGCGCGGCTCGCGTTCCGCCACGATGTCGTAACCAAAGCCGAGGCGGTCGATGACGCCGGGACGGAAGCCTTGCACGAAGATGTCGGCGCCCTGGATCAGGCGCCACAGCACGTCGCGGCCGGTCTGTTGTTTCAGATCCAGCGCGATCGAGCGTTTGCCGATGTTCGACGGAATGGAATACGCCGTGTGATCGCCGTATTTGGTGCCGAGTCCGCGTGCCCAATCTCCGGTGTCGGTGGGCTCGACTTTTATGACATTGGCGCCGTACTGGGCCAGCATCATGGCGCAGTAAGGACCGGCGACGCCCTGGCTGACATCGATGACTTTCAGGCCCGCGTAGGGCGCGGCATAGCTCATGGGTTCGTTTCCTCCTCCGGTTGGGGCATGATAGACCAGTCGCCTGAGGCGCACACCAGGAGGAAAACAATCATGATCCATGTTCTCGCCGTCATCACCACGAAGCCGGGCAAACGCGCCGAGGTGCTGGAGATGTTCCACGCCAACATGCCGGCGGTGCACGCCGAGGCCGGCTGCATCGAATACGGACCGGTCGTCGACGCACCGAACTCGCCCGCCAAGTACGGGGAGGATACGTTCGTCGTGGTCGAGAAATGGGAAAGCCCCGATCATCTGAAGGCGCACGCGGCGTCGCCGCACATGGCCGCTTATGGCGCGAAGACGAAGGAACTGCTGGCGGACCGGCAGATCCATATCATGCAGACCGGCTGAAGGCACTCTGGCGAGGATGGCGTTTCCGCGCCATCCTCCACGCCAAGGATGAAACGGAGGAAACGATGGACCTCAGTCTGTCGGAAGAATACCAGGCATTGCAGGCGGAGATCCGCGGCTTCATCGCGACGCATGGGCATCGATCGCCGAAGGTCGGCGGCGGGCGCAAGCGGCCGGACCGGAAGACGCTGGACTGGCAGAAGATCCTGCTCGAACACGGTTATGTCGGGCGCACCATTCCGGTCGAATATGGCGGCGCCGGGAAACCGCCCGATGTCATGGAAGCCGCGGTCATCGCCGCCGAGTTCGCGCGCGCGAACATTTATGCCGGTCTGACCAATCAGGGCGTTTCGATGCTGGTCCCGACTCTGTTGGAGGTCGGCACCGAGGACCAGAAACGCGCTTACGTGGGCCCGACGATTCGCGGCGACATCATCTGGTGCCAGGGGTATTCGGAGCCGGGCAACGGCAGCGATCTCGCCAACGCGCAGACCAAGGCCGAATTGAAGGATGGGTTCTGGGTGGTGAACGGCCAGAAGATCTGGACCAGTTCCGCCCATTACGCGGACATGATGTTTCTGCTGTGCCGCACCGAACCGAACGCGCCGAAACACGAGGGCTTGTCGTATTTGCTGCTGTCGATGGACTCGCCGGGCATCGACCGGCGGCCATTGAAAACGATGACAGGACGTAGCGAGTTCAATGAGGTGTTTTTCACCGACGTCAAAGTGCCGGAGCAGCAGATCGTCGTCGGCCGCGGCAAGGGGTGGTACGTCGCGAATGTGACGTTGAAGCACGAACGCTCGATGATCGGCAACGCGGACAAGGTCACTTCGCGGCTTGAACAACTGGTGCGGATGTTGGGCACGACTGAGGTCGATGGCGTTCCGTTGATCCGCCAGGCCGAATTTCGCGACCGGCTGCTGCGGCTGCAAGGCGAGGTCATTGCCTGGAAAGCGCATAATCTGCGGCTGCTGACCGAGGCTGCGCAGGGTGTGGATTCCGGTGTGAAGCGGATGATCGTCAAGTACGGCGGCACCATGCTGGGGTTCCGGCTGTCGTCGCTGGCGGTGGACGCTCTGGGAGCGGCCGGCTTGCCGTTTGAATCGGCCGGCGAGGACGCGGAAGACGATGACGCCACAACCTGGAACATCGATTACATGTACGATGTCGGGCTGATGATCGGCGGCGGGTCGAACAACATCCAGAAGAATATTATTGGCGAGCGCGGATTGGATTTGCCTCGCGAGCCGAAGGTGCAAACCGCGACCGTGGTTGGGAGAGGCTGATGGAATTCGGTCTGAGCCTGGAACAACGGCAGTTCGATGATTCGTTGCGGTCGTTTCTGCGCGACCGGCTGCCGATGGAGCAATTGCGCGCGTTGGCCGAGCCGGGGGGCGGCTTTGACGAAGGTCTGTGGGGTGGTCTGTCGGAACTCGGTTTGCATGGCCTGATCGTTCCCGAACGATTCGGTGGCGCCGGGTTGGGCGTGTTGGATGCCGCCGTCGCGGCCGAGGCGCTTGGTTACGCGGCCGCACCTGTGCCGTTTACCGGCACGACAGTGATGGCGCCGCTGGCGTTCATCAACAGCGCGACGGAAGCGCAACAGGATGAGTATTTGCCGGCGATCGCGGCGGGCGAAGCACGGGTCGCGGTTGGCTTCGCGGGACTGGCGGGACAGACGGGGACGGCCTCGGTGACGCTGGATGGCGCGCGGCTGACGGGGACCGTCAGTGGTGTGATGGATGCCGGGGCGGCGACGCATTTTCTTATTTATCTTCGCGATGGCACCGCCGCCTTGGTTGAGGCGTCCGCGGTGACCACGGTGTCGCATCGTTCGTTGGATCGCACACGGCCGTTGGTGGATGTGACGTTCAACGCGACCGCGGCGGAGTTGCTTGTCGCGGCCAATGACAAACTCGCGTCGGCGCGGCGGGTGTTGGACTCTGGGCGGGTCGTGCTGGCCGCCGATACCGTGGGCGCGGCGCAGACGATGCTCGATCGGGCGGTCGCCTTCGCCAAGGAGCGGGTGCAGTTTGGGCGGGTTATCGGCAGCTTCCAGGGCGTTAAATACATGCTCGCCGATTGCGTGACGATGTTGGAGCCGTGCCGCGGGATGGTGTGGTACGCGGCGCATGCCCAGGATGCGATGCCCGACGAAGCGGGACTGACGGCGTGCCATGCGAAGGCGCATGTCGCGGATGTCGCGCGCGAGGTGGCTCGGATGACCACCGAGACGCACGGCGGCATGGGGTTCACGGATTTGCTTGGCCTGCACTACTGGTTCAAGAGGGTTGGGTTCAATCGGCAGGTGCTCGGCGGCCCGGAACGATGCCGTGAGGAAGCGGCCGCGCTGCAAGGATGGACGTTGCATGACTGAGATCGATCTCAAACCGATCCGGGCGCGGCTCGGAACCAAAGTGGTCGACGAGGATGTCGCGACGGCGGCGCCATTGCGTGGCATGTTGGTTACGTTCGATCGCGATGAGAGGCCTCCGGTGGAGGGCGAACCGATCGCTCCGGGCTGGCATCTGGCGTATTTCCCGGCGGCGAGTCGGTTGTCGTCTCTGGGCGCGGATGGATTGCCGCTGGAAAGCGGCGTGCTGCCGAAGATGCCGTTGCCGCGCCGGATGTACGCGGGTGCAACGCTGACATTTCACGCGCCAGTTCTGGTTGGCGATAAGCTGCGGCGGGAGACGGAATTTTCCGACGTGGGAGTGCGTAAGGGCGGGACGGGCACGTTGATCGTCGCCACCCAGACACGGCGGATTTATACACCGCGCGGGTTGGCGTTGACCGAGGATAGCGTCAGCGTGTTTCGGGAAGCGGTGGCGCCTGGGTCTCAATCCGGTATCCCAACGACCGAGCCTCCACCAGCGGGCATGACCTGGACGCGGACGATCACGCCCGATCCGGTCTCGCTGTTCCGGTATTCGGCGCTGACGTTCAATCCACATCGGATCCATTACGACCGGCCGTACGCGATGGGAACCGAGGGCTATCCGGGCCTGGTGGTGCATGGACCGTTCTCGCAACAATGTTTGTTGGATTTGCTGCGGGATCATGTCAGCCGGCCGATCGCGACGTTCACCATGCGCGCACGAGCGCCAATCTTCGATGATGCGCCGTTCACGCTGTGCGGGCGAATGACCAGCGAGAGTGAAGCGGAGCTTTACGCGGTTTCGAGGAGTGGCGGCATCGCGATGCAGGCGAAGGCGCGGTTGGGATAGAGCAGCGGAAAACACGGAGGACCGGACCATGACGTCCCTGCCGATCGACCAACTGATCGACACGCAACGCGGCCTGATCAGTCGTGAAATCTTTGTCTCGCCCGAGTTTCACAAGGAAGAACTGGAGCGCCTGTTCAGCCGTGCCTGGCTGTTCGTTGGTCATGAAAGCCAGATCCCGAATCCCGGCGACTATTTCACCTCTCGCATGGGAGACGAATCCGTCATCCTGTGTCGTGACGCCCAGGGCAAGGTGCACGTCTTCCTTAACTCGTGCCGGCATCGGGGGATGAAAATTTGCCGCTACGAGCAGGGCAATACATCGCTATTCGTTTGTCCGTATCATTCGTGGAGCTATACGACCGATGGCAAGCTGCAAGGCGTACCGCTGTATCGTGCGCTGTACGAAGGCACCCTCGACCGCGCCGAGTGGTCGCTGATCGAGGTCCCGAAACTGGAGATATACAAGAGCACCGTCTGGGCTTCGTGGGACCCGGAGGCGCCCGACCTGATGACGTATTTCGGCGGCGCGGTGGATCATCTCGATCAGGTGCTGGATTGCCGGGACGGAAGGCCCGGCGGGTCCGAGGTGATTGGTGTACAAAAATGGATCCTCCCAACCAACTGGAAGTTCGCGGCGGAGAATTTCCTTGGCGACACCTATCACAATCCGTCGCACCGGTCCGTGGATATGATCGGCATCGGGCCTTCGGCGCAACGGGGCCAGCGGCGCGACAACGAATATGCCAAGGGGCAGCACGTCTGGGTCGGCTTTCCGCAGGGCCACGGCATGCACAGCGTGCATATGCCGGAACAATTCGACTATCAAACGGGTTACGCACAATATCCGGAGGTCGAGGAATATTTCCGCCAGGCGTTTTACGAGCGGCAACGCCGGCTTGGCGATAAAGCACGGCTTTTGCCGTTTACCGGCAATTTATTCCCCAACACGTCCTGGCATGGCCGCCAGCCGCGCGCGTTGTGCGTCTGGCATCCCCACGGCACGACGGAAACCGAGGCCTGGCGGTTCTTCCTGGTCGATGCCGACGCGCCCGCTTTTGTGAAGGACGTGCTGCGGCATTTCTACATGCGCTATTCCGGACCCGCCGGCATGACCGAGCAGGACGACATGGAAAACTGGCTCTATGCGACGCAGGCCAGCAAAGGCACGATCGCGCGGCGCTATCCGTTCAATTATCAGATGTCGATGGGTGCTTATAAAGTGGACGATCCGGTTCCCGGCATGGTCTCGACGCAGATCACCGACCAGACGCCGCGCAATTACTACCGGGTTTACGCCCGATATCTGAAAGGCGAGTTGTGGGACTCGTTACTCGGCCGCGATCTGGCGCCGTTGCGGGACGCGGCGGAATGAAACGGGGACTCGCCTGGTTCGAACTGAAGCAGGAGGTCGAAGAGTTCCTGTATCAGGAAGCCGACCTGCTGGACGCACGCAAATTCCGCGAGTGGCTCGATCTGCTGGCCGAGGATCTGGTTTATTTCATGCCAATCCGCCGCAACGTGAAGTTCGGCGAGCAGGACGCGCGAGAGAACACGCGGCAAGGGGAAGGCATTTCCTGGTTCGACGAAGACAAGTGGACGGTCACCAAACGCGTCGAGCAGATCCTGACCGGTGTGCATTACGCGGAAGAACCCTTGTCCCGGGTCACGCACATGGTCAGCAACATTCGTTTGCTAGACGTGGCGCCATCGGTGGAAGATCCGCTTGAGGTCACGGTCGGCAGCCGCTTTCTGGTGTTCCAGAGTCGCGTTGAATACGAGAACTATACGTTTATCGGCCGGCGGACCGATACGCTGCGGCGGAACGGCGAGTCATGGCTGATCGCGCGGCGCGAACTGATCCTGGAACAGAACGTATTGCTGGCGAAGAATTTGAGCGTTCTGTTTTAGGGAGGAGACGGGGATGATTGAACTGATCGCGGTTCCGGTCGGCGCGAAATTGAGCCTGATTGGCGATATCACGGCCGAGGTTATCGAGAAAATCGACGACGAGTGGGTGAAAGTGCGGTTGATCGAGGTGCCCGAGGGGAAAGGCACAGTCGGAGACGAGGAGCTTTGCCACGCCACCGATGTGAAGGACGTTCTGTAGCCGGGTCTCCAGCAGCGCCGGAATCTTGACTCTGGCTAGAAAGCAAGACTCTACCACGGAGAACACTGAGGGCCACGGAGGGCCACTGAGAAGGAAAAATCATGGCGCTTCGCGCGGGCGTGCGATCCAACACCGCGGGAAGCGCCACGTTTAACCTTCTCAGTGGCCCTCAGTGGCCCTCAGTGTTCTCAGTGGTAAAGCCTTACTTTCTTTCGGTGTTCAGGCCCACACGAAACCTTCCGGTTTTCGCGTCAGGCCATGCCACCCCCTCGGGCGTCCGCTCAGTTCCCCAGCAACCGCGCCCAGCCGTGCGGATCCGGCGCGACACCGTATTGAATCCCCACGATCGTATCATACAACTTCTGTGTCAGCGCCCCGGTCTTTCCATCATTGATCACATACCGCTCGCCCTTGTAACCCAACTCTCCAACCGGAGAAATCACCGCGGCGGTCCCCGTCCCCCACATCTCCAGCCGGCCAGCTTTCGCCGCCTCCAGCACCTCGTCGATCGAGACCTGGCGTTCCGATACGCGCATCCCCCACTCGCGCAGCAACGTCAGCACGGAATCCCGCGTGATCCCGGCCAGGATCGCGCCACCCAAGGGCGGAGTCACGATCTCATCGCCGATCTTCACCATGATGTTCATGGTGCCGACCTCGTCGAGATACTTGTGCTCAATGGCGTCGAGCCACAGCACTTGCGTAAATCCAGCTTTTTGCGCTTCCTCGGCCCCGTAAAGGCTGGCTGCGTAATTCGCCATCGTTTTGGCCGCGCCCAGACCGCCTTTGACCGCGCGCACGTGCTGATCGGAGGCCAAAATCCGCACCGGGTTCATGCCCTCTTTATAATACGCGCCGACCGGGCCGATGATCACGTAATAAAGATACGAGTGCGACGGATGCACGCCGAGGAACGTTTCAGTCGCGATCACGGTCGGGCGGATGTACAGGGACGTGCCCGGCTTTTTCGGCACCCAATGCTGGTCGATCTCCACCAGCGCGCGGATCGACTGCTCGACCATCGCCGGATCGATCTCCGGAATGCACAGATAATGCGCGGACCGGTTCAGCCGCCGCGCGTGATCCGGCAGGCGGAACAGCCGCACATGCCCGTCCTTGCCGCGAAACGCCTTCAACCCGTCGAAAATCCCCTGCCCGTAGTGCAGCACGCAGCACGCCGGATCGAGCGAAAACGGCCCGTACGGGACAATCCTCGGATCATGCCAACCCTTCCGGTCCTCATAGTTCATCAGGAACATGTGGTCGGTGAAGACGTTGCCGAAGGTCAGCGAATCATCCGAGGGCGGAGTCTTCGGCGAGTTGGTGCGGGTGATGGCGATGTCTGACATGGTTTCCTCTCGGGTCGGCCCTGATTTAGGACAGCATTACTGCCATATCCCACTCCGGGCGCGCAAGGGCTTTTTTCCGAGCATTCCGTCCGGACGGCAAGTCGCGGAACAGGATTGCGCCAGACACGCGCGCCCCATCATATTCTTACGTCCCCAACGGCGACCATGCGGGATCGGTGGCATCGGTGGGCGTCGGCACCGGCTGCTCGTTGAAGCCCGTCACATCGATCGAATACAGCCGCGCGGAGAAGCCGGCGCCGCGCGCGTCGCCGCGGGTTTCGCGCCAGAACATCAGCACGCGGCCGTTCGGCGCGAAGGTCGGGCCCTCGACCAGCCAGCCGTCCGCCAATATCCGCTCGCCCGAGCCATCCGGCCGCATCACGCCGATGGAGAAGTTGGACGTATCGCCGGCGTAACGGGTGAACGCGATCAGGTCGCCGCGCGGCGACCACACCGGCGTGCCGTAGCGGCCGCTGCCGAAACTGACGCGGGTCGCGGAACCCCCGGCCGCTCCCATGATGTAAATCTGCTGATCGCCGCCGCGGTCGGACGCGAACACGATCTTCGCGCCATCCGGGCTGAAACACGGGCTGACATCGATCGCGCCCGAGTTGGTCAGCCGCCGCGACGCGCCGCCGCTGACCGCGATGATGTCGGATCCGCCGCCATCCGCCTCCGACATCGCGACCGTGCCGCCATCGGGCGAAAATCGCGGTGAGAACGTCATGGCATCGAAACGGCCCAGTGAGGATTGCTGACCGGTGGCGACGTTCATCGCGTAGACGCGCGGCTGGTTATTGGCATAGCTCATGTAGACGATCTGGCCGCCGCGCGGATTGAACCGCGGCGTCAGCGCGAGCCAGGAGCCGTCGGTGAGATAGCGCTGGTTCTCGCTGTCCTGATCCATGATCGCCAGCCGCCGGGTGCGTCGCTCCTTGGGGCCTTGCGAGGACACGTAAGCGATCTGGGTGTCGAAATAGCCCTTCTCGCCGAGCAGCCGGAAATAGATGGCATCGGCCATGATGTGGGCGACGCGGCGCCAGTTGGCCTTGGGCGCGGTGAACGCGGTGCCCTGAATTTGCGTGCCGGGCAGCACGTCCCACAGGCGGAATTCCACCCGCACGGTGGCTCCGTCGTCGAACGCCTGGCCGGTGACCAGGGCCTGCGCGCCGGTGGGTTTCCAGTTGGCGAAGTTCGGCGTGCCGCTGTCGGACGGTCCGGCCTGGATGAAGGCGGCGCGATCGATCGGCCGGAACAGCCCGCTGCGCGCGAGGTCAGCCGTCACGATCCCGGAAATATTGGCGCCGAGCGGCCCTCCCCCCAGATCCGTCACCGCGACCGGGATCGGCGCGTTGCGCGCGTTGTTGACGTCGATGACGGCGGAGCCAGGCGCGGTACCGCCGGTGGTTTGTGCCAGCACCGGCATCGGCGCGGCGAGCAGCGCGGCACCGCCCAGGGTTTTCAGAATGAAATCGCGACGGCGAAATTCGGCGGAAGGCAACAGAATCATCTTGGGTCACCTCGGTTGTGAACAGGCGAACGGCACGTTTATAGGATCATTGGCTGCGTAACGATCGGTCTAATACCGACCGGCGAAAGAAGTGACGTACCTGCCACCCGTCCGTCATGCCAGGGCCTGACCCAGGCATCTCGTGGTGCAGGCCCGGTGCTCTCAGGTCGGGCACGTCTTCCGTGCAGGCCGATCCTCGGGTCGAGCCCGAGGATGACGCTACGGGGGCGTCACGACCGACGGTCAATGTCAACGCTGGCTGGTATAAGTCACGGGCGGAACCGGAAGTCCAGATTGTTGATCCGCCCGAGCATCTGCTTCGGCAGCGGCAAGGTGGCGCAACGCACGTCCTCGACCGCGCGGATCGCCCGTTCGGCGAAGGACTGGAACACCGGATCGGACAACTTGCCACGATCCTCGTCGGCGATGTTGGCGACGCGCACCGTACCGGTGGCGTCGGTGACGACGTGCAGCGCCACGCTGAGCTTATCGATGTTCATCGCGCCGGAATCCTTGGTCCAGCATTCCCGCACATGGGCGCCGATTTCTCCGCGCTGCGCCGCGCTCAGGGCGTCTGTGTCATTGCTGGCCGGGTTGCCGCCGCTGTCGGGCTGTCCCCCGGCGCGCGGGTTCGGCCGGGCGCGCGGCGGCTCCGTCTGATGCTGCATCTGACGCAGCCGCAGCAACGTCGCCTCCACCGCCGAGCTGTTCTCCGCCATGTTTTTGGTCACGTTCGGCTGGGCGGTTTCGCTTGGCTTCATCGGCGGCGGCTTGTCCGGGGTTGGGGGCACCGGCGGCGTGATCAGCTTCGGCGTCGCCTCGCGCGGCGGAGCGGGGGGTGCCGGCGGCGGCGGGATGATCGGCGCCTCACGCGGGCTTGGCTCCGGCGGCGGCAGGTTGGACGGCGGCGCCGGAAGCGGCGCGCTCACCCTGGGCGGCTCGGGCGGTGGGGGTGGCGGGGGTGGCGGCGGCGGTGCCTCGATGGGTTCGGGTTTTGGCGCTTCGGTCACCGGCGGCGCGGGCGGGGTAATTTCTTTCGACGGCGCGGGCACGGGAGCCGCGGTGGGCGCCTTGATCGTGGTTTTGGCCTTGCCGTCGAAGATCATCTCGACCGCCGTGTCCGGCTCTTTCTCCTCGTCCGGCTTCCAGTTCGGCAAAGTGATCAGCAGCGCCAGGATCACCATGGCATGCGCCATCAGAGACAGAATGCCGCCCGCCCGCAGGCGCGGGTTGCGCGACAGGAACTGCCTGACGGGCGCTGTCAGAACCGGAGGGGACCGTTGCAGCATCGGACGGGCATCAGCCCGGTTTGGGCCGGCCCGGCCGGCCGGATGGCGCCGAGGACGCCGGCGGATTCCCTGGGCCGGTCTGCTCGGCGAGCAACGCGACATGGGTGAAGCCACCCTGGGTGATGATGCCCATGATCTCCATGATGCGGCCGTACGGCAGATCCTTGTCGCCGCGTACGAAGATGCGGCGGTCGGGATTGTTCTGCGCGATCGCCTTCAGCTTGCCGACCACATCGGGCAGCGCGACCTGCTCGTCCTGCATGTAGACGTCGCCGTTGGCCCTGATCGACACCGTCAGCGGCTGGCTGTCGTTGTTGATTGGCTGCGCGTTGGTCTTCGGCAGATCGACCGACACGCCCGAGGTCATCAGCGGTGCCGTCACCATGAAGATGATCAGCAACACCAGCATGACGTCCACCAGCGGCGTGACGTTGATCTCCGCCAACGGGCGGTAACGGCCGCGCGTGTTGCCGCGCTGGTTGAGCGAGAATGCCACCGGTCAGGCCCCCGCCCCGATGCCGGCTTCGCTCTGGCGCGAGAGGATGGCGCTGAACTCGCTGCCGAATCCTTCCAGCCGCGCGGCGAAGCGGGACAGGTCGGTGCTGATCTTGTTGTAGGCGAGCACCGCCGGGATCGCGGCGACCAGGCCGATGGCGGTGGCGAACAAGGCTTCCGCGATGCCGGGCGCGACCACGGCGAGGTTGGTGTTGTGCATCTGCGCGATGGCGGCGAAGCTGTGCATGATCCCCCAGACGGTGCCGAACAGGCCAATGAATGGCGCTGTCGCTCCGACAGAAGCGAGGAACACCATCCAGCGTTCCATCCGCTCCATTTCTCGCGTCACGGTGACGGTGATGGCGCGATCGACCCGCTCGCGGACTGAGGAGTGGGCGATGTCCGCCCCGGCGGCTTTCTTCGACCGTCGCCACTCGTTCATCGCGGCGGAGAACACCGACGCCATCGGATGTTTGGGGTTGTCGCCCTCCTGGTCGAACAGCTCGTCCAGGCTGCCGCCGGACCAGAAGCGGTCCTCGAAGGCGGTCGCCTCGCGGTTGGCCTTGCGGATCGTGACGACTTTCTCGAACACGACAGCCCAGACCCAGACGCTGGCGCCGAGCAGGCCGAGCATCACGAGCTTGACGACGAAGTTCGCCTCGACGAACAGCCCCCAGAGCGAGAAGTCGGTCCCCGCCGCGACCAGGTTGGCCGCGTCAACTGTCGAATTCACGTGTTGCATCCCCTTTTGTTCGTCGCCGTCATTGCCGGTTTATCGTCCGCTGGCCGGGGCTTCTACCCCTG
>Ga0182013_10003455_pt1 | contig 19774 bp, 14 predicted proteins | sample 612S2MmetaG_FD_120487 | JGI IMG/M metagenome (GOLD analysis project Ga0182013, IMG submission 120487) | Permafrost microbial communities from Stordalen Mire, Sweden - 612S2M metaG | ecosystem: Environmental > Terrestrial > Soil > Wetlands > Permafrost | place: Sweden: Stordalen | collected... | reverse complement strand
AGTTAGAGCGGTTTCAGGATAGGTGTGCCCTGTCGATCTTCAATGCCAGGTCGCCCCTCCTTGGGGTCGGGTCGACTAGGGTGTATGCCCTTGGGTATAGCAATCCTGAAACCGCTATAGCGGCACTGCGCGCCGGTTAGCGGAGTTAGGGGCGAAAAGGCAGGGAACAGGGAACAGAAAGACCCGCTTACTTGCCGCAGCGGACTACGATTTTGGTGCCTGGGGGGACCGTGACGCCGGGGGCGGGGACTTGCTGGCGGGCGGTGCCGTTGCCGACGATTTGGACTTCGAGGCCAGCGGCGGCTGCCTGCTCGATGACCTGGCGCACGGGCAGGCCGATGAGCGAGGGGACCTGAAGACGCCTGGCGTCGGGGAGAGTGACGGTCTTTGTTGGCGGCGGCGCGGGGGGTTGTTGCGCGACGGGCTGCGAGGGCGACGCGGCAGGCTGCGCACTCGCGGCTTGGTTCTTGTTTTGATTGGCGGGCTGCGCGGCGGTTGCGGGCTTGGGTTGCGAGGCGCTGAGTGGATCGTCGCTGGGCAGATCGTTGGCGGCGTCGTAGAGGGCTTTGATGTCCTCATCATTCTGAGTGTTATCGTCTTCTGCGATGGGCGTGGCGGACTTGGATGCGGGGGCCGGGCGCAGATCTGTGTCGTGCGGCACGCCGAGGTATTCGAGCACCTGCTGCGCTACCTCTGCGAAGACAGGCGCGGAGACGTCGGCGCCGTAGTAGGCGCCCTTGGGCGAATCCATGACGATGGCCATGGAGATGACCGGGTTGTTGACCGGGGCAAAGCCGGCGAATGAGCCGATGTGCATGGTCTTGGAATAGAGGTGGGTCTGAGGGTCGATTTTTTGCGCTGTTCCGGTTTTTCCGCCGGAGGAGTAGCCGTTGAGCTGCGCGGATTTGCCGGTGCCAAAGAGGACTACGCCTTCCATCATCTTGCGCATTTGGGCGGCGGTGAGCGTGGCGATGACGCGGTGCGCTCCTGTGGGCAGGGGATTCGGGATGTCTCCTCCGGGCTTGAACGCCTCCGGCACCTGCGGTGCGGCGGACCTTTGGTTTGATTCTGGTGAATCCGTCTGGTTGGGAAAGAGGATGTGCGGGGGCAGGTAGACGCCTCCGTTGGCGATGGTGGAGACCATGGTGACGAGCTGCAAGGGGGTGACGGCGACTTCCTGTCCGATGGCGATGGAGCCGATGGAGGAGCCGTTCCAGCGTTTGGTGGGCTGGAGGAGTCCGCGAGTTTCACCGGGGAGCTCTATGCCGGAGCGTGAGCCGAAGCCGAAGGCGCGAATGTATTGATAGAAGCGGTCGTTGCCGACCTTGAGTGCGAGCTTGACGGCAGCTACGTCGCTGGATTCCTCGAGCGCCCTGTGAACTGGAATCACCCCGAGATGCTCGCCCTGGTTGTCGTGAATGACGCGGCCGGCGAGCGTGATCTTGCCGCCCTGGCAGTCGATCATATCGTCGGGTGTGGTGACGTGCTGGTCGAGCGCAGTTGAGTAGGTGACGAGCTTGAAGGTTGAGCCTGGTTCATAGACATCGCTGACGGCGTGGTCCTTGAGCAACTCGGGCGTGGTGTGGCGAAAGTTGTTGGGATTGAAGGTGGGCCGAACGGCGAGGGCGAGAATCTGGCCGGTGTGCACGTCCTGGACGACGACGGTGCCACTGGCCGCCTGGGTCTTGGCCATGGCGTGGTCGAGCCCCTTCTCGGCGAGGAACTGAATATTTTCGTCGATGGTGAGAACGAGATTGCGGCCAGGCTCGGGGTCGTGCTCGCTGGAACCAAGAACCTTGCGGCGTGCGTCCATGGCGGTGTCCATCTCGCCGGGAACGCCGTGCAGTTGCTCATCGAATTTGTCTTCGAGACCGCCGAGGCCGTTGTCGTCCACGCCCACGTAGCCGAGCACCTGCGCGGCGATCTCGTTATCCGGATAAAAGCGCTGGAACTCTTTCTGGTAGTAGATGCCCTTCATATTGAGGGCGTGGACGCGGGCGGAGACATCGTTGGAGACGCGGCGGGCGATCCAGGCAAAGTTTCGTCCCGAGATGAGGCGCGCGGCGATCTCGGTTTCAGTGGTGCGCTGGTCTTCAGGGTCGGTGTGGACGATGGCGGCGAGGGTGTGGGCGGCGGCTTTCTTGTCGGCAATTTCTGAGGGGTCGGCGTAGATGGAGTCGACCTGGACGGTCATGGCCAGCTCGTGGAGGTTGCGATCGTAGAGGACACCGCGGCGGGGAGCAACCTCGAAGGTGCGCTGCTGCTGGCGGTCGGCGCGCTCGACGTATTCCTTGTGGCGCACGATCTGGAGCATGAACAGGCGGAAGACGATGGCGCAGACCCAGAAGAGAAAGAAGAGACAGACGATCCAGAAGCGCGCGCGCGGGAGAGGGATGACGCGGGGAGGATTGTTGCGGTTGCGCGTGGATCGAGGGGGTGCCTGCATGTTGGTTCCAGCTTATAGCTGCTAGCTTCCAGCTCCTAGCTATGAAGCTGCGGATTTTGCGGGCTGCGGCAAAACTCTGTTTCTGCGACATTCAAGACGAAGAGCATACCTCAGTGGCTAAAGCCAGCATTCATTTTTGGCCTTTTCATACCGGGGATAAATCCCCGGCCTACCGTCCGAATGAGTCTTTCCGCGGCGTGTAAAGCCGCGTACTTTTGAAAACTCCAGCAAAAGGACGAGTTGCCCGCATGTCAAAGCTAGAGGTAGCAGCTAGAAGCTAGAAGCTGATCCTGTCTACTGCGCCGGCGCTGCCGGGGGAGCGAGGCGGGCCTCGACAGGAGCTGACGAATCCAGACGGGCGTTGGGGTGAATCACCTGTCCGGGCTGGGGCGCGGCCAGACCAAGCTTGCGGGCCATGATGTCGATGCGTCCGGGCTGCGTGAGCTCGGCTTCGGCAAGGCGCAACTGGCGGTTCTCCTCGCGCAACTGGTCGAGGGACTGCTTTTCCTGCTCGACGCGGTAGCCGCCTTCGATGGCGTAGAAGTGCTGCATGCCGTAGACCATGACCAGAGAAAAGAGGACGCAGATGGCTGCGCAAAACAGGCGCATCTCGCGAACCCGCACCGGGTCGGCCGCCTTGACGAGGCGGGAGTTGTCAATGTGACGGGCGAAGTAGAACTCGGGGGTGCGCATGCGCCGGCGGAGCTGAGGCTGACGGGCCAGCATCTCGGCATTGTGCTCGGCAACCCGCGCGCTCAGGCTACGGCCGGCTTCGAAATAGGTTGTTGTGCATGCCGCCATGGTGCTCTCCTTCGTCGAGCAGGGGTTAGGGATTAGTGGTTAGTTGTTAGTGATTGGCGCCCGATCTCAACTGGTTTAGCATTTGCTTTTCCGGGGTGACTAACCCCTAACCACTAATCCCTAATCACTGCCTTTCCGCCGCTCTTAGTTTTGCGCTTCTTGAGCGGGGGTTTGTTTCTGTTTCTTCTTCGCCGGCGGTGACCGGCTTCCTGGTTAAGATTTCCCAGATTCCTTTTTGTGCTCCGTCGCGCAGGCTGTCTTTCGCGATGCGGTCTTCAAGAGAATGAAAGCTGATAACGACGAGTCTTGCGGAGGGCTTAAGCAAACTGGGTGCGGCCTCAAGCAACTCTTTGATTTCTTCCAACTCGCGATTTACATAGATACGGAGAGCTTGAAAAGTTCTGGTGGCCGGGTGAATGTGGCCGTGCTTCTTGTCGTGTTTCATTGCCGGGACGGCTGAGGCTACTATCCGGGCCAATTGCCCCGTTGTTGTAACCGGCCGCCCCCGCACAATGGCTCTGGCGACTGTCCGCGACCTCCTTTCCTCACCGTTCTCGTAGATGAGATTTGCCAGCTCGCGCTCGCTTATCTCATTTACCACTTGTGCGGCGGTGGGCTGGGAGCGCGTGTCAAGACTCGTGTCCATGCGCATATCCAGCGGCCCATCCGCCTGAAAACTAAAACCTCTTTGCGCCTCATCGAACTGCAGGCTGCTAACACCAAAGTCGGCCAAAAGGCCATCCAGCGAAGCCGGCTCCACGTGCCGGGCGATGTTGCTGAAGGCCTCGCCAATCAGCGTCACCCTGGGCTCTTCGCTGCCCATCTCGTTCAAAACCCTGCCCAGCCGAACCTTTGCCAGCGAAAGCGCCTGGGGGTCGCGATCAAAACCGATCAAGTGACCTTCGGGGCTGAGCCGTCTCAAAATTCCTTCTGAATGGCCGGCAAGTCCAACGGTGCAGTCCGCATAGGTCCCATTGGGGCGAATGCGGAGAAACTCAAGCGATTCCTTGAAAAGAACTGGCACATGGCGTTCATTGGTCTTCGTCATGCGCTCCCCCCTGGGGGGTATTCACCCTTAACTGCCGGGACTGAGAATGTTGTCCAAAACCTGGAAATCAGCGTCGGTCATTTCGTTGTCGGGCAGGTTCTGCTCGAAGATCGCCCGGTTGTGCACTTCAAGATGCGTTGTCTTGCCAAAAACCGTTACGTCGGAGTCCAGGCTGGCCTTGCTTCGAAGAATCTGGGGGAGGAGGACCCGTCCCTGGTTATCGACCTCTGTCTGCTGACCGTAATAGCTGGTCAGATTGAGGTATTTCTTGACTGCCTTGTTCAACGTGCTGTGGCGGGCGAGCATTGCCTCGCGCTTCTCCCACTCCGGCAGGGGAAAGATCTCGGCGAACTTGCCATCCTGGGAGGTGATGTAGAACTGGGTGACGTTTTGGGCGTCCAGAAGCTGCTTGAAAGCAGCCGGGAGCTTGAGCCGTCCCTTCTCATCGACCTTTGCCGGATGGTTGCCACGAAACATTGAGGTTCCTTCATGCGTTTTTTCCGGTTAGCCAAGCTGGTTCCCCAGGGTTTTTGGAATCGGAAAAACTGGTGTTGCACAGAAAAGCGAGTAAACTTGCCTTGGAACGCGGCGGAGTTGGTCTAAAAACTCCCACTTCGTTCCCCTTTTGACCACTACTGGTGAATACTACCGCCGATCTGTATATCCGCCAAGGGGAAAATGCGTTAAAAGAGTGGTTTAGAGCGACCTAGTGTGGAAAATTGATCTAATGGTTTAAGTAATTTATCTACTAATGGGCTTCTAATTTTCCGAAAGCACAATATCTTGTGTTAATGACTTCGGTTCCGGGGCTGGACAGGGTGTGGAAATTCTGCTAGGGAACAAAAAGCGAAAGTTGTGGATAAGTGGGTGGTTTTGGAGGGCGTGGGGCGGTGTGCGGCTGGGGCCTGGTTTTTTGGGGGGTCTTGATGCGGCTGGAGTTGGGGCGGGGACCTTGTTCGCTGGGTGGATTCGGGATTGGCGGTGATTCAGGAACAACGGGCAGCGCACAAAGCAGCGGGCTACTCTAACAGACCGTGACGAACCGTCAATGTGGTTGAAGACTCCAACATTATGAGGCAGGCTCAGTAGGCCGCTTTGCTGGCGCGAGCGCGATCAAAGCTACGCCGATGACCACGAGAACGGCCACCCCTATCAGTTCTCCGCGTGCAACCATGTTGCGACATGCCTGAGTGCCCATAATTGCGGCGTGAGCGAAACTGGACCATGCCGTGAAGGCGATCAGACTGCGACTCTCCGATGGGTTGCGGATTGCCAGAAGCAGGAATACCCCGAGCGTGACGTAAAGGCTGAACATCATCGACGTCGCAGGGTCCTGTCGCATAAAGATTGCCAAGGGGTAAGCTAAGGCCAAAAAGAGGATTCCCACAAGCGCCAGCACGATCTTTAGAGCAAGTTGTCGATTCATGTAAACCCTCCCGAATATGATGCAACCCAGTTCGTCGCCAATTCCGAACGAGTCCAGGCGGCTAATCAGGGTGTGAGGCAGTCTAGCATGGCGTTCAAACTTGAGTCGGCACTTTTTACCAACGGCACAAGAGCCATTGCGCATGGATTGCCGGGAGGCTCGGCCAATGAGCCATGACGCGAAACGTTTTCCATTCTGGCTTTTCAGGTGCCCGGCAACGGTGTTTCGCCCGGATTTGGAGCGGACTATCGCCGACTCGAAAGTGACTGGATTTTGGCTTTCTCCAGAGCTAGGCGTGTTTGCTCTTGCGGCGCTGTTTTACCCGAACGGCGACCAACTGGAAGAGGTAGAAGAAGACCAGGAGATTGGCTGCGAGCAGGCTGACGCGGATGGGGGTGAGCCTGCGGAAGATTTCGAAGATCTCCCAGGGCAGGAACGAGGCGGTGATGGCGAGAGTCATGTACTCGGCCCAGACCTTTTCAAGGTAGAGGCCGATTCCTTCGATCATGCTTATGGCGGAGTAGCCGAAGGCGACCAGTCCGATGCGGCGCAGGAGCGGGTCGTTGAGGAGTTCGGCCTTGTCGAGGAGGAAGTTGACCAGGCGCGGTTCGGGGTTGAAGCGCAGGTGGTCGACGAAGGTGGAGAGTTCGTCGCCAACGTCTTTGTGGAGCAAATGGCGCGCGCCCAGGCCGATGAGGGCGATGAGCAGCGCCTGGAGGAGCTTGTAGACCGCGATGAGCACGAGCCAATTGTTATGGTGGCGGCTCTTTGCCGAGAGGGCGGAGATTCGAAATGGGGAGCGGATCATTATCTCCGGGGGATCTTGGACAATCACTGAACCTCTCCTTAGGTTAAATGATGGGGCTGGGGGGTATGGCGGAGCTATGCCTCGAACGGGTGAGGATGACTGGTACCGGTTTGTTATGTGCGCCGCGCGCCGAGAGGGGTCTGGGCGGTTTTTCGCGGCATCTCGCCAGCGCTCCTGTGAATCACTGAAAGACTTCGCCGGCGCCGCGCACATCCCCTGGGGTCAGGGTCTTTTTCCGGCTTGCGTAGAGGTAGCAGGCAAGCCATGCGGGCGTCGTCCACAGGTAAGAGTGGGAGGTAATTGGGACCTCCACGCTCGCTTCGATGAGGGCGATCACGGAGACCAGCGCCAGGGGCAGAAAGGAGCGCCGGTTGTCCGCGGTGCGATAGATGCAGGCGAGAAAGGCCGGCAGCAGAATGGCCTCGTCGTAGAAGAACGCGTAGGGTGCGCAGAGAACGGCTACGAGAAGCACTAACAGGCCGTGCTCCATCCAATTCCAGCGGTTGCAGCGAGACCGGAAATACCAGGCCGCCCAGACACAGCTTGCCGCGGCAGGAAGGAATTGCAGCCAGACTGCGTTGTAATCGACTAAGAAGCGGAAGGCACAGCTCAAAGTCGGGACGAACACCTGCAAGATCCGGTTTGAGTGCGACAATTGTGCGTACTCCGACCACGAGTGTCGATCGATGCAGAGCGAGAGCGCAAAACCGGCGATCAACGCAACTGCAGATCCGGCCAGGATGCGGTAAGCTGCAGTGCCGGCTATCCAAAGCAGGAGCACCACAGCGACAGCGAGAAACAGATGCGGCTTCAAGACGCAAGGCAGAAGCGCGGCGCCGGCGAGCGAGGGTCTTGACTTGTGCCAGCGGAGAAACAGCACGACACCCAGGAGCAGGAAGATGCTGATCTGGCCCGCCATCAGGCACGCGACCGCCGGAGCGAAGGCCACGCCGATCCACTGATAACCGGTGGGGGGACTGCCCATGAGGCGCCAGATAAGCAGGATGGAGGCCAGCAGGCAGCAGAGTTGAAGCAATAGCCAGAGGATGAGGGCGTTCTTTGCGCCGAGGAATCCGAGCGGCAGAACAAGCAGCAGAATGAAGGGTGGGCTGAGGGTGACTTTGGGTTCATTCCCGTCGAGTCCAGCGGCTTGCTCAACCTGCAGTATTGCGCCTATGTCGTAGGGGTTTGCGTTGTGAACCACCAGTTGTCCGGCTGCCCAATACTCGATGAAGTCTCTCTCGGTCGCGCCCTTGTCGGTAAGGCTGAGGGCATAGACGCCGAGGACAAAGCAGAATCCGGCAGCAACGATTCCGGCCGCAGCAAGGATGCGCAAAGGGCGGGTATTCATAGGCTCGATCCCAAACGCAGCCGTTGCTGCCATGCCGCGGTTCTTGTTTTCGTCGCGATGCGTAAGACGATACTACATTTTGTAATAGCTCCAGGGTCTTCCGGTCCATCCCACTTTCGAATCGGATCGTATGGCCCTGGAGCACCCGCATCACGCCAGTGTGTAGGAAAGGTTGCGCACCCGTGTGAACGGGAACGAGGCGCGATACCATCGAAGCCATGAGCGAGAGTGGGACCGAGAGTGCGGCGCAGCGTTTTGAGACGGAGCAGTGGGTGCCTTATCCGGTTGAGCTGGTGTTCGCGTTTTTTGCCAATCCGACAAATTTGCCGCACCTGATGCCGCGAAAGTATGAGACGCGGATCGAGGATGCGCGCATTGAGCCGCCTCCGCCCCGGCCCGTAGCTGTCGATGAGTCGCGGCGCTTCAAGAGCGTGGCCGCCGGCGTGGGGTCGGAGATGCTGATCAGCTTCTATCCCATTCCATGGGTGCCGCGGCGCGTGAGCTGGCTGGCGCGCATAACGGAGTTTGAGTGGAACAGCCATTTCTGCGACGCGCAGGTCCGCGGGCCGTTTACTGCATTCAACCATCGCCATGGGATTCGAGCGGAGTTTCGCGATGGTCGCGAGGGAACGCTGGTGAGCGATGCGGTGGAGTACGAGCTGCCTTATGGATTCCTAGGGCGTGTTGCCGGCGCCATGGTGCGGCGGCAGTTGGCGCGCTCGTTTGCGTTTAGGCAGAAGCGCCTGCCGGAGATATTGGCGGCGACGCAAAAGCAGGCAGCTCGAACAGCGTAGCGAGATTCTATGATGTTTCGTTCAGCCGCGTTTCAGGTACCAGGGAATGTTGATGACGACGATGCGGCGGTTTCCGCGCATGAGGAGCATGACTTTCAGCAGGTCGGAGCGGCGGTTGTGGAGCAGGTTCTCCCACCAGTGACGCACCACCAATTCTGGCACGATGACACAGACCTTGCGAAAATCGGTTTCGCGTTCAACGGACAAAATGTAATCGACCACGGGGTACAGGATGTAGCGATACGGCGAGCGGAGCATGACTAACTTTGGAACGCATTTTTGGGATGCGCGCAGCGGCGCGGCGACTTTGTCTTCCCATTCATCGCAGAAGCTGTCGGTCATTCCAGCGGTGAGGACGTGGACGCAGCGGATGTCGGATGACATGGAGAGCGCGAAGCAAACGGCTTTCTCTGAAATGCGGCTCCATCGGTCGATGGGCAGGACCACGATTGGCTCCGTAACTTCGGCGGGAACAATGGGCCGATCGAGATCGGTCTCCCGCGCCACTTCGTCATAATGACGCTTGACGGAACGCATCAGCACGATGATGGCTGCAATGAGCAACACCGTTATCCATGCACCCTGTGCAAACTTGGCCACGAGAACAACGAGCGTGGTGATGCCGGTGGCGACGGCGCCGAGGCCGTTGACGAACATGCGCAGGCGCGCGTTGCCGGTACGTTTCCAGTGCACGACCATGCCGGCTTGCGAAAGGGTAAAGGCCATGAAGGCGCCAATGGCAAAAAGCGGAATGAGCCGGTCGGTGACGCCGCCGAAGACGATGAGCAGCAGCGCGGTGAGCGCAACCAGTACATAGATTCCCCACGAGTAGAGCAGGCGCCGGCCGCGCAGCAGAAAGATGTGCGGCATGTAGCTGTCGAGGGCAATGGCGCGCGTGAGGCGCGGGAAATCCGCGAAGGCAGTGTTGGCGGAGAGAGCCAGCACCAGCAGCACCGAGCCGATGGTCAAGTAGTAGAACCATCCGTGGCCCATGACGGCGCGCGTGAGCATGGAGAGCACGCTCTCGTAGCCGGGCGCGTTGGGATCGGTGGCGGCGACGCCGTAAGCGCGGCAGAGGAACGCAATGCCGGCCAGCAGAATGCCGAGCAGGGCGATGATAATGGTCAGGGTGATCTTCGCGTTCTTGCGCGTGTCGTCGCGGAAGGCCATCACTCCGTTGCTGACTGCCTCAACGCCGGTCATTGCGGTACAACCTGAAGAAAACACCTTGAGCAGCAGCCACCAGCTAACGGCCATGGTTGCGGCGGGCATGGCGGGAAGCGGTGTTACCGGGTGCGGAGGCCCCGCGCTCGCGTACACGTGCCAGGCGCCTACAACGATCACAATCAAGAGCGTTGCCGTGAACAGGTAAGTGGGGATCATGAAGACCACGCCGGTGTCGTGCACGCCGCGCATGTTGACGATGGTGAGAATGAGCAGCACGCCCAGGCACAGTTGGAGCGTGTGCGGCTGAAGGGCAGGCACGGCGGAGATGAGCGCGCCGACGCCCGCGGAAATTCCAACGGCCGCGGTGAGAGTGTAGTCGATCATGAGCGCAGCGGCGGCCAGCAGGCCAGCGCCCTCGCCGAGGTTTTCGCTGGCTACGGTGTAGGAACCGCCGCCGTGGGGATATGCGTCAATTGTCTGGCGGTAGCTGAAGTAGACGATGATGAGCAACACCACGATAGCCGCGCTGACCGGCACAATGTAATGCACGCCCAGGAGGCCCAGGGGGATGAGCAGCGTAAGCGCGGCTTCCGGGCCGTACGCGGCGGAACTGAGTGCGTCGAGGCCGAAGACGGGGATTCCGGCGATGGGGCCGATGTGCTCGGCGCGCTCCTCGCTGGTGGCCAGCGGGCGGCCAAAAAGAAGATTCAAAACGCGCGTGGAAATAGCCATGGGTGATTTTGTCCGGCGGCCAGGGAATGAACAGGGGAAGGCCGACGAAGGCATTGTCTCACGGGAGGGGGTTCATGCCTCGACCGAGATATGAGCGCGTCTGATGGGAACGATGCGAGTTCGCCGGCGCTTGAATGGCGATGGGATGGTGACGGCTGGGACCATCGAATCGGACACTATCCCGCTATCGTTCTTCCGGCGAGGTCGCAGGGAGGGTGAAGAGGAATCTGCTTCCCTTGCCAACGATGCTTTCCGCCCAGAGGCGTCCACCGTGCTGCTCGACGATGCTGCGGCAGAGCGCGAGACCGAGGCCGGTGCCGCCCAGCGCGCGCGAGTCGGATGAGTCTCCCTGCTGGAAGCGCTCGAAGATGTGGTCAAGCTTTTCCGCTGGAATGCCGCGCCCCTGATCTTCGACGATAAAGCAGACCTCGCCAAGTCCGAAGGGATTGCTGGTTGGGTCAGCGGCGGGTGCGGGTTGCGCTGCCAGGCGAATTGATTTCCCCTGGGGCGAAAACTTGATGGCGTTGGTCACCAGTTCGTTGAGCACCTGCAGGATGCGGTCTTCATCGGCAAAGACAGGGGCCAGAGGCGCCTCAATGTGGAAGGAGATGCGCGCCTCCGCGGCCGCGCGTTGGGCCACGTCGGCTGCGCGGCGCAAAAGGTCGATGGCTTCGACGGGCTGACGATGCAGCGGCAGGCGGCCGCGCTCCACGCTGTCGAAGTCCAGAATGTCGTTGACCAGGCGGATGAGGCGGTCGCTGTTTCCAATCGCGATGTCGATCATCTGGCGCTGCTTCTCAGGGCGCTTGTCCAGAGTGCCGGAGGAAATGAGTCCCAACGAGGCGCGCAGCGAAGTCAACGGGGTGCGCAGTTCGTGGCTCACGGTGGAGATGAACTCGTCCTTCATTTTTTCAAGACGCCTCCGCTCGGAGACGTCCTGGAAGGCGACCACCATGCCGGAGATGTGCCCGTCATCCATGAGCGGGTTGGCGCTGTACTCGACCGGAATGGAGGCGCCGTCCTGACGCCAGAAAACCTCGTCTCTCATGCGGATGGATTCGCAGCGGCGCAGGGCCTGCAAGATCGGATTGGTTGACTTGGAGTAAGGCGTGCCGTCGGCGTGGCTGTGATGGATGACCTCGTGGACGTCCTTGCCCGTGAGTTCCTGGGGAGTGTAGCCCAATGCGCGCGCGCCGGCTTCATTGATGAAGGTGAGCCTGCCATCAAGGTCGATGCCATAGATTCCGTCGTCGACCGACTCAAGGATGAGCTCGCGCTGGCGCGTGGCGCGGTGCAGCGCTTCTTCTGCTTCGTACTGCTCGGTGACATCCATGCCGTGGTTGAGCACGAAGGGGCGTTCGCCGGGCAGTTGCATGCGGCGGCTGCGGAAGGCGATGCGACGGTAGACGCCATCGCTGCGGCGTAGCGGCAAGGCGCCCTGCCACTCTTCCTGAGTCTGGAGTGTGTCGAGACAATCCTGAAAAGCGGCGGCTCCGGCCGTGTCCATCAGCTCCGTCACGGCGCGCCCGGTGAGCGCTTCGGCGCGGTAGCCCAGCGTCTCCGCGGTAAATGCGTTGAGCGAAGTGAGGCGGCCCTCCATGGAGCAGGTGAAGACAAAGCCCAGCGAATTCTCAACCACCTCGCGGTAGCGCGCTTCGCTCGACAGCAGGGCTTCTTCCATTTGCCGCTGATCGGTTACGTCCTGGCCGCTGACGATGACATATTGAATTTCGCCGTTCGGGCCCTCAAGCGGGCGCAGCGTCCAACTCACGCGCCGCGTTTTTGCGCCGGGACTATTGATGGCTTCAGCACCGCCGACGAGCCATGTGGTCTCGTGCGGGCCTGACTCCTGTCCGGCTGCAGCATCGCGTAATTTTGCCAGTGCCCAGTCCCGGTCGTCCGGTTTGAGAACCTGCTCGACAAACGGCCGGCCGACGGTGTCCGCCAGGGTGAGCCCTGTTAAATGCAAACAAGGCTGATTCATCCGCACGAGGCGTCCGGCGGTATCGACGACGGCAACAAGAGCCGGAATGGAGTCGAGCGTGGCGGCAACGAAGCATCGTTCGATGGCCAGCGCGCGTTCGGTTCGCTGGCGCAGGCGCTGCGCCTGCTCCTGCAAGCGAATGCGGCTGTAGAGTTCGAGGCGCGTGACGGCAGCGCGGCCCAGGATCTCAAGCAGGGTCAGGTGCTCTTTTTGAAACTGATTTGGTTTGACGGCAAGCAGAGCGAAGGTGCCGACGACTTGTTGCGCGCCTGTGATCAGCGGTGTTCCGGCGTAGGAAAGAGCGGGCTTTGCACCCGGCACCGGGATTCCCTGGGGAAGGAATCGCCGGTCCTCGGCCGCATTGGAGATTAGCAGAGGCTCGCCCTTCTCCAGCATCCACTGACAGGCAGTTGTTGTGCGCGATTGTTCGACGGCCTTGAAGCCGAACCGGGATTTGAACCACAGCCGGTTGAAGTCCATCCATCCTATATAGGCATAGTCGGCGCCGCACAGAACCGCGGCCAGCTCCACAAGCTCGTCCAGAGCGGGGTCCGGGTTGCGGTCGAATATATTGAACTCAGGATGCAAGTATGCCTCCTGGTTCTCAAATAACTTTGAGCCTGGCATGGCGCCCATAATGTACAGGTACCCGAAGTCAGTATCTTGGAATGAACACAGGATGACACTCACACAAAGCGGCCAAATTTGTGGAAAACGGAGTGCAACTCAAGTACTTGGATATTTTGAATTTTAGAATCGGTTGTTTGTTACCGTGGGTACTCGCGGGATAGGTTACCCGCGATAGGCCGGGCCGCTGAACATGAGCGTTGTTGGCGGTGAAAGATGATTCCGTTGCGCATCTTTCAGAGCTTGGAACTTCGCCGGACCGAGCAGTTCTTTCTCAGTTTCCAACCGGCAGCTTGCAGCAGTCCCCGCTTGACGGCGGTTCGTTTGCGCCTGCATCGAGGACGACCTTCCAGTTCCCATCCGGCTCGCGGCGCCACATGGTGATGTATCGTCCGCTGGTTGTAACCGGGTATCCATTGGCGTCCTTGCTGTGTCCTTCGAAGTGGCCCCAGGTGTAGCCCATGTCGCCGGAGGGACCCATCATGGCGTCGGTAGGGGTCCAGGTCAACTGATAATCCTTTGGCGACCAGTTGGCCGACCTGGCGACGGCTACTTTGCCGATGTTGGGAGCGGCTCCATTGCCGAGGGCGACGCCGTCGCCGGCAAACCAGTCGGCAAACGCAGCGCCTCCGCGGGCGGCCACGTCTTTGGCAAAGCGCGCTTCCAACTCGAAGAGCAATGCCTTGCCTGGGTTCACCGTGGCATCAGTGAGCGGGTTGGGAACGTCGGTTTGCGCTCCAGGCTCGGGCAACTGAGCCAATGCCGCCGGAACCCCGCCAGGAGCCGCCCCGGCCAGCAACCAGAACAATGCGCCCGCAAACATCGCCGTCGAAAGATTCGCTTTCCGATTTCCCGCCACTTCACTCAACCTCCATGAAGGAATAAAAGCTCTATGGGCTCATCGTACAACGGTGGGTTGGTCCAGTGTGCGGACGACGAGATGGGTTGTGACCGCGCGATTGCGAGGAGGCGCAAAGGGCGAATTGGATCTGGCCACGTCTGTTCGATTCCGGACAACCATTGCCGGTTGCGGACAGCGATCACGGGTAAGGTTGAAACTAACCCTATTCTTTTCAGCGAAAGTCTTTGGATGATGAAATGCAGCAGAGCAAGTAATGCTCCGCTGATTGCCAGTCTGTTCAGTTCCGTGCTTTTCCGGTGGTGGCGCAGTGGATTTGTTTTGAACTGCTCTTTGGAACCTACGCGAGCTGCCCGATATAAAGCGAGCGGGCGCATGTGCCCGAGGCGGCAAGGAAAGGAAAAAAATTGATCCACCTTATCAATGACATTCGATTCTTCTTTCGCCGATTCATGCGCACACCCGGGCCGTATCTGGCGGCCATTGTCACGCTGGCGCTTGGAGTTGGCGCAAACACGGCCATCTTCAGTCTTGTGGATGGAATCTGGCTGCGTCCGCTTCCGATTGCGGACCCCTCCCACCTGGTAGCAGTCGATTGCGTAAAGACTGGGGCTGCGGCAGATTCAGAGCGGAACAGCAACTCGTCGTATGCGGAGTTTGAGGATGTCCGGGGGCGGGTGCCGGCATTTGCCGATGTAGCAGCTTCAGACCGCAGAGGACTGGCTCTGGATAACGGAGACGGCCTGCAATTGTTGCTGACCGAGATGGTGAGCGACAACTACTTCGAGATGATGGGAGTGTTGCCGGAACTGGGGCGTTTGCCGGGGGAGAACGAACTGCGTCGCAACGATGCACCAGTGATCGTGTTGAGCCATGGAACCTGGAAGCGCGTATTTGGCGGGAATCCGGGCGTGATTGGGCAGGCCGTTAAGGTGCATGGCGGCTCGGCGACGGTCGTGGCTGTGCTGCCCGCGGGGTTCAGGGGAACGGAGCGCCTGATCGATCCCCAGGTTTATGTTCCGCGGACGAGCTGGTTGACATGGGATTCGGAGGAGCGGAACACGCCGCGAACGATCCGTGAATACGAGGTTTACGCGAGGCTGCGGCCGGGGGTTACGCTGGACCAGGCGAAGGCACAGCTAAAGCTCTTGAGCAAAGACCTGGCGGCGAATTATCCGCAGGCAAACAGCGGACGCAGCTTCACCGCTGGCTGGCAGGCGCAATCCGGGGATACGCAGATGAGGTTACTCAGTCTTCTTCTGCTTGGAATTGCCGGGGCGGTGCTGCTGATTGCGTGCACGAATATTGCAAATCTGCTGCTGGCGCTGAACGACTCGCGGAGGCGGGAGATGGCGATGCGCATCGCGCTTGGGGCGACGCGCGGTTTGCTGCTGAGGCAATTGGTAACCGAATATACGGGGCTCGCAGTGCTGGGCGTTGCCGGGGCATTGGTTCTGGCCCAACAGTTGATTGCGATGGTCCCCGCGCTGATGCCGGACATCGGGTTTCCGCTTGGCTTCGATTTCAGGATCGATCTTCGCGTGCTGGCGTTCACGGCTGCCGCGGGCGTGGTGTCAGTGCTGGTGTGCGGGCTAATTCCCGCCCTTGCAACCACTCGGACAGCGCCCATGGAAGCAATGCGGGCGCGGGCGTCCTTCGTTGGCAGACGCAAGATCCCGACGCGGAAACTTTTCGTTGTGGTGCAACTGGCGGCTTCGATGGCGCTGCTAGTGTCAACGGGGTTGTTGGTGCGGGCGCTGATCAACGTGGAAAGCATGAACCTGGGGTTCAGCAGCAGGCAGAACGCGGCGCTGATAGATGTGGGAACAGACCGGCAAGGACCGGCGCAGCAGGCGGAGTTTGAGGCCCTGGTCAACCGCATGAAGGCCGTGCCAGGCGTTAAGGATGCGAGCGTGGCGCGGGTGGTGCCGTTTCCGTTCAGTGGAGGCGGCGCGACAAAAGTTGTGCTTGCACCCGGGGAGCTTCCATCGCCGACGGCGGGAACGCCGGTATGGTTCAACTCGGTGGATGAAGGCTACTTTCGCGTTATTGGCATTCCCTTGTTGCGCGGGAGGACGTTCGGGAGGCAGGACTCGCCAACCACCGTTCCTGTCGCGATTGTGAATCAGACGCTGGCGAGGAAGCTGTTCGGCGGGGAGGATGTTGTTGGACGGCACATGCGCATCGGGCGTGAGCAGCCGACCGATGCGGAGATTGTGGGCGTTGCAGCCGACGGAAAGTATCGCGATGTGAGCGAGACTCCGCAGCCTTATCTGTATCTTCCACTCACGCAAAATGCAGCATCGGAAGTGATGCTGATTGCGACGACCAGCGGAGATCCGGGCGCTTTGCTGCCGGTGGCGCGGAAGGTGGTTCAGCAGGTTGAACCGAACATACTTATCCTCAATACCGAGACGCTGAAGGACCATATGCACTTTGTCACGTACACGAACCGGATGGCGGCGTGGCTAACGGCATCGCTGGGCGCACTGGCTCTGCTGCTGGCCACCGTGGGGTTGTATGGCGTGACGGCGTACACGGTTTCGCGGAGCACGCATGAGATTGGGATTCGCATGGCGCTGGGAGCGATGCGGGGGACTGTTTTCGCGTCAGTTCTGAGAGGCGGATTGACGCTGGCATTGCCGGGCATGGTGCTGGGCGCCGCGTTGGCAGTGCTGCTGGGGCGCGCCATAAGCAGCTTGCTTTATGAAGTGAAGCCACTGGATCCGTTGACGCTTGTGGTGGTAGCAGCCGCGGTACTCACTACGTCGATAGCCGCTTTGATCGCGCCGGCAAGGCGGGCGTTGCGCGTCAATCCAGTGGACGCGCTGCGCGAAGAATAATCGAAATGACAGGAAGCGCTATTTGGGCGGGGCGGGTGGCTGATCGTTTCCGGTGCTGTCTCCAGTGAGGATGCGGGCCTCGGAGCGAAAGACGTGATAGTCGACAAAGGCAACGTCGTTCAACTCCGTTTGAACGGGAATCGGGCCAGGCCGAATTCCCGTCTGCACGGCGTAAACAGGCGTCTTGGAAAGAGCCACGCTTTTGACCGGGCAAATGTAATATGTCCCGCCGATCGAGATGGAGCCATATTCCACAGCGATGGAGCTCTTGACTGTCTGATGAGGAGGGGCGAGGTCGGAGTCGACGGTGATACGGAGGATCTCTCCACTGTCGGGATTGATTGCGATCTCGCCATGATAGGCGGGGTGAACCTGCTCCACGAACCTACCTTGGGGTATACCGACAACGTAGTTTGACTGCTCCTGCGGCACCGAATAGCGGAAGACGGCTGCAAGACCATGGGCAGCGTGAGCACCGCCGGCGATGCCGACGGGAGTCTGCTCCCAGTGGCCCCAGATAATTTTTCCGCGCATGGCATCGTCAAGAACGACGGAGAGGATAGGCCCGAATTCACCCGCGGTCTGAAGTGCTGGCTGGTCTTGACCTTCGACCTTGAGATCAAGTTTTTTCGAACCCATCAATTCGTAGCCGTCACGGTAGGTTACGGAGACGTTGGAAGTGCCAATGCTGTGCATCGGAGCATCCGAGGATTGACCATTTGTGAAACCGGGCCGGCCAGATTGTGAGGAAGCGAATGCGGTGTTGGGCGCCTCGACCGTTTGGTGCGAGGGCGAGTCTTCAAAGCGCTCGGTCCTGCGGGTGGCGTAGAAATTCGGCAGCCTGGAGATTGTGGTGTTTACATATTGGCTTGTCCTGGCGAGAATGGCCTTTTGCGCGTTCTCGTCCGGCGGCGGATTGGCGGGCATGTCTTCGGCGGGCAGGTTGAGAAAGGCGGAGGCATCCGCGAGTTCGGTTAATGCCTCGTGGCAGCGGCGTCCGGGGAATTCAGCTTCCCAGCGGGCCAGCCGGACGGAGCTTGCGCGCTCAGTCAGCTCAACGTTGTAGAGTTCCGATGCTACCTTGCCGTCCGATTGTCCATGGGCCTCGGCCAGCATCTGCTCCAGTTTTGCCACGCTGACAGGATTTGCCGCCAACACTGGCTGGGCAAGCCCGGCCATCAACAACAGCAAAAAGACAATTTTGCGCACCAGGCACCGCCCCATTCAGATCGAAGGTCAAGTATAGTCGGCTGCGGAGTTTTGAATTGTAACGAAATGTATCAAGCGTCACCGACTTTGATTGACGAGCGGCTCTAAATTCCACGCATGGCTGCGTCTGTGTTGATGGGCGAGGCGCTAGCCCTCGGGCTGGCATCGGGACCGGCCTGCGTAGCGTCGTGCGGGCCGGTGCTGGTTCCGGCGCTGTTGACGGGCGATGGCGGCGTGCGGCCCAATGCCCGCGTGTTGATTGTGTTTCTGGGGGCGCGCCTGCTGGGCTACCTGCTGTTTGCCGCGGTGGCCTGGGAAGTAGGCGCCCTGGCTCACCTGGAGCCGGGATCGCGCATGATGCTGACCGGCGCGGTGAATGTGACCCTTGCCGGTGTGCTGCTGTGGTACGCCTATACAGCTAAACATCTCTGCGGGGGAAGCTGCTCCGGCGAGAAGTTGGTGACGATTGGGGCCAGCGCCAAACGCAGAATTCCGGGAGCGGCGGCGATGGGCCTGCTGACCGGCGTAAGCCTTTGCCCGCCGTTTGTGGCGGCCGGCTTTCGGGCGGCGCAGTTGGGCAGCGTTTTGTTGGCGCTGCTGTTTTTTGCGTGTTTCTTTTTAGGCACGACGGTGTGGTTCGCGCCCTTTGCCGGGCTGGGATGCGTGGTGCGCAACCAGGCCGTGGTGACCGTGGCGCGGATGACCATGGTGCTGATTGCACTCTATTACCTGTTGCTGGGAATTGCGTTGCTGATGGGGAGAAGTGGATATGGCTACTAGCGTTGGAGCGCCGCGGCATGCAGGTCCGGCGGCACGCGGCATGGTTCGGTCACTGCTGCTGACTCTGCCAATTGTTCTGTGGTCGCTGGTGATGTTCTTTCATCCAGGCACGAGCACAGAATGGCAGTCGCGCGCGGCAGCCACGGTTACAGCTGTCTTCATGACGGTGCTGTTCTTCATGATGATGCGGACGGGGACAACCTATCGCTGGCGGCGCTGGTTCTTTGTGGCGTTGGGGCTGCTATTCCCTGTCGGCTTCATTCACGGTCTTCTGGTTGCGCGCGGCAGCATGGGCATTCCTGTGGAGGAGATGATCGCAGGCCGCACTCCCTTCTGCTTTATGCCGATCCCCACACTTATTCTGCCGGCGGCATTCACGCGGACGATTGCTTTTCCTGGATCGATTGCGGGGACCAACCACGGCATTGCGGTGATGGCGGGCCTGTGGCTGGCCGTCACGCTGGTGATCGGCAAAGGCTGGTGCAGCTACGCGTGCTTCTTTGGCGGCATTGAAGAGGGCGTGGCTGCGATTCCGAAGCGGGCGGAGATTCGCAAGATCGATTCGCGCTGGCGATACGGTCCGTGGGCGGTGCTGCTGGCGATGGTGCTGCTGTCGTTTGCGCTGTTTGAGCCGGCGTATTGCATCTGGCTATGCCCCTTCAAGACGGTGACGGAATATGTTGCTGCCCGCAATGCAGTGGGGCTGGTGCAGAACGCGATCTTCATCTTGCTGTTTGTCGGGCTGGTGATCGTACTGCCTTACCTGACAAAGAAGCGAACGCAGTGTTCTTTCTTCTGTCCGTTCGGGGCTTTTCAATCCATCTTCAACAAGACCAGCATCTTTGAGATAAGGATCGACCGGACGCGCTGCAAGTCCTGCGTAGTGTGCCAGAATGCCT
>Ga0182013_10003453_pt1 | contig 19779 bp, 13 predicted proteins | sample 612S2MmetaG_FD_120487 | JGI IMG/M metagenome (GOLD analysis project Ga0182013, IMG submission 120487) | Permafrost microbial communities from Stordalen Mire, Sweden - 612S2M metaG | ecosystem: Environmental > Terrestrial > Soil > Wetlands > Permafrost | place: Sweden: Stordalen | collected... | reverse complement strand
TGCTCACGCCTATGGAGCGCACGGTCGACGAATCTCTCAGCGCCGAGCGCACCATGGCCTTGCTTGCTTTCTTCTTCGCCGCATGTGCGCTCTCAGTCACCGCCGTCGGCCTCTATGGCACCCTCGCCTATGCCACCGCGCGCCGCACCAGCGAAATCGGCATACGCATGGCACTTGGCGCGCGCCGGCCGCAGGTTGTGGCGATGGTCTTCTATCAGAACGCAGGCGTCGCACTCACCGGAACAGCAATCGGCCTGCTTGCAGCTTTGCTGGCCTCACGAGCCCTCAGCAGTTTCCTCTATGGCACCTCGGCCCGCGATCCATGGGTTTTCGCCGGCTCCATCGTTGCACTCGCCGTGATCGCCAGCGCCGCTTCCCTGCTCCCGGCACTGCGCTCCGCACGCATCAACCCCATCTCCGCCATTCGCTGCGATTAGTCCCGGCCGCGCGAACTGCACTCGCTTCCGCACCGCGAACCCGTTTCGTTCGGCCGCTACACCCCACCCTCCTTCTTCTCACAGGAGCGCCCCGTACAATAAAGCAATGCTTGGCGACCTGAGGCCTCTTTTCGCGTACATGCGCCGCTACCGGTGGGGCTACGTGTGGGGCACGCTCTCCTGCATTGGCACCAACGCTGCCGCGGTACAGTTTCCGCGTGTGCTCGGCTGGGCAGTCGACAGGCTCCAAAAAGAAAACGCCACGCATTTGGCCATCCTCGGCTTCGCCGGCCTCCTGGTCGCCATCTCCCTCATCAAAGGCGTTTTTCTCTACGCCCAGCGCTGGATCCTCATCGGCATCTCGCGCGAGATCGAGTTCGACATCCGCAACGACCTCTTCCGCCATCTCGAAAAACTCGACGCCGGCTTTTATCAGCGCTATCGCACCGGCGACGTGATGGCGCGCATGACCAACGACCTAAACGCCGTGCGCATGCTCCTTGGCCCGGCCCTCATGTACAGCGCCAACACCGTCTTTTTTACCGTGTTCGCCCTCTACTTTCTGCTTCACCTAAGCCCTCGGCTCACACTCGTTGCGCTCGCGCCCATGCCGCTGGCCAGCATCCTCGTGCAGTACCTCGGGCACCGCATTCACGACCGCTTCGAGCGCATCCAGGCCAGCTTCTCAGAGATCTCAGCACAAGCCCAGGAAAACTACTCGGCCGCACGCCTCATCCGCGCCTTTGCACGCGAGGAATCGCAGATCGCGCTCTTCGAGAAGCTCAACCGCCAGTACATCGCCCGCTCCCTGCGCCTGGTGCAGCTCATGGGCATGCTTTGGCCCACGCTCGAGTTCATTCTCGGCATCTCCATGATGATCACGCTCTTCGCCGGCGGGCACGAGGTGCTCACGCATCGCATCTCTCCCGGCCAGTTCGTCGAATTCAGCACTTTCATGATCCTGTTGATCTGGCCGATCATCGCCGTGGGCTGGGTCGTTAACCTTTTCCAGCGCGGAACTGCCTCGGTCCTCCGCATCGACGAGTTGCTCAAAGCCGAGCCGGCCATCGACGATCGCGACGCCGACCCGTCGATCGCGCCCGACACGGTCCTCCGAGGAGAGATCGAAATCCGGCATCTGGATTTCAACTATGGCGCGACCCCGATCCTGCGCGACATCTCACTGAAGATTCCTGCCGGATCGAGCCTCGCCATCGTCGGACCCACAGGCTCCGGCAAGACCACCCTCGTCAGCCTCCTCTCGCGGCTCTACGACGCCCCTCCGGGTTCACTGCTCATCGACGGCCGACCCCTCCGCGATTACCCCCTGGCTGTTCTGCGCCGCAATATCGGCATGGTGCCCCAGGAAACATTCCTGTTCTCCGACACCATTCGCGAGAATCTACTCTTCGGCTCGCCCGGGGCCACACCCGAAGAGATGCTTGAAGCCGCAGAAGTTGCGCACATCCGCGCCGAGTTTGAAGAGTTTCCTCAGGGATTGGAGACCATGGTCGGCGAACGCGGCGTCACTCTCTCCGGAGGCCAGAAGCAACGCGGCGCCATCGCCCGCGCCCTGCTCCGCCGTCCCGCCATTCTCATCCTCGACGATGCGCTCGCCAGCGTGGATACGTACACCGAAGAACGCATCCTCGGCGGCCTGGGCCGCTATACCGCCAACTCGACCACCATCCTCATCTCGCACCGCGTTTCGACCGTGCAGAACGCCGACCAGATTGCCGTCATCGACCATGGCCGGATCGTTGAGCTGGGCAGGCACGAGGAGTTGCTCGCGCTGGATGGCTACTACGCCGGCCTTTACCAGAAACAACAGCTGGAAGAAGAGCTCACCGTCGCGGGGTAACCCAGATCGCGCAGATCGAACGAGTTCACGCGTTCCATCTTGAACTACCGCCACCTCCCAATTCGTCGAGGTCAAAATCCCCCCGGCGACCCGGCATCGCCTCCACCTGTGCCGGTGCAGGATTCACTTTCGGATCCCGTGCCACGGCTCGCCAAGCATCCCGTACATTGCGCACGCTTTCAACAGCGCGCTCGAACTTCTCCACCGACGCGGATTGCGAGGCTTGCAGGATCTGGGCAAAGACCGCTGCGTAAAACTCAGCTAAGGCCCTGGCGGGACGGCCGCCAACATCCATGCGCAGACGCGCCTGGAGATGAATGACAATGTCGAGTGCGCGCTTGACCGCCGTGCGCCGCCCTGCTTCGTCGCCGCGTTCAACCGCTGCCTGGGCTTCATACAGGAAACGCAGAATCCCATCGTAAAGAGCAACCACCAGGTCCACGGCCGATGCGCTTTGCAAAGCTTGTTGCTGATAACTTCCCATAAGGTCAAGGTTCCTCAACCGTTGCTGTTCTGGTTGTATCCGGTAATTGCGGAGTAGAGTTCGTTGACCCCGTCCAGCTGCGATGGCAGCTCCTGCATGATCTCGTTGGCGCTGTTGAGCTCCGCGGTCAGCTTCGCCTGCTGGGTCGAGATCGAAGTCTGTTCCTTGGATATGTCTGCATTCAACGTGGACTCAATGTTGCTGTTCGACGTGGAGGCCAGGGCCAGGATGCCGGTCGGCGACCCTGTCCCGGCATTCGTCAGCACGTTGCTGAAACCCATTCCCCAGCTGTTGGCGTTCTGAAAAAATCCGATTACTCCGCTGTAATCGGCATTCAAGAGCGAATCGAGAGAGGTTGCATCGAGAGAGAGCGAGCCGTCGCTGTTCACGCTGATTCCAAGTCCGGTGAGACTGGAGACATCGGACGAGTTCGTGTAGTTCAACGACTGGCTCGTGGTGTTTGTCTGATCGAGAAGATTGGATGTAATCGTCAGCGCCCCGGCGGCGCCAACCGTTCCCGACAGAAGCGAGATCGACCAACTGCCGTTGGCGTTCTCGACCGGCGTTGCTGAAACGCCCAGGTTGGCATTGTCGATTGCAGCCGCAAGACCGGCCAGTGTGGCATTCGACGATGGCACCTGTATTGTGGCCGCCGTTCCCCTACCCACCTGCACCGTCACCGATCCGGAAAGAACATCATTCGCCGGTCCGCCGCCAATCAGCCCTCCGTCCGCGGTTGTGCTGGTGTAGGGGCTGGTGTTTCCGTAGGTAAGAGCGGTTGCGCTTTGAGCGACGAGGTTGGAATCGACCACCGGCACGCCGTTCGACCCCGCAGTGTGCGACAGAAGCGAAAGACTGGACTCGCCGCCGCTCGTCGTCACGCTCGCCGATACGCCGATGTTGGCGGCGTTGATCGCGCTTGCCAGCCCGGAGAGTGAGTTGTCCGTCGAGTCCAACGTGAAGGTGTGCGGCGCGGTGTCGAACAGGCTCGAGTCCACCGTCAACGCTCCGCCTGCTCCCGGCGTTTCTGAAACAAGCGAGAGACTCGATGACCCGCTGCTGGTCACCACCGAGGCCGTAACTCCGATCGCCGCGTTGTTGATTGCAGTCGCCAGCGTGGCCAGCGTGTTGCTCGACGAACTGACCGCAATCGTCTGCGCCGTGCCGCTTCCCACCTGGATCGAGATCGAGCCGGAAAGTGTATCCGCCGCGCCAGGGATGGACCCAACGCTTCCTGACGCTGCGCCGCCGCCCGATGTGCCGGTGTAGTTTAGCGCGAACCCGCCGGTGATCGTGATCGAACCCGAAAGCGTGGTGTTCAGGTCGGATGGGATCGGATCGAAAGAGCCTGCGGGGTTAGCTGTGTTCAACGACCCGAGAAGCTGTTGTTGCAGCAAGGAAAGAGTAGGAGATCCGTAGAGAGGCTCGGGGCTGCCGGAACTCGTCTCCCCCTCCTGTGTGTTCATGGCGCTCACCAGCGAGTTGTAGTCGCTCACCATCGTCTGGATGGAGCTTTCGACGCCGGCATTATCGTTGGCAATGACCACCTGTACCTGCTCGCCGCTCGCGCTTGGCGAAAGAAGCTGAAATGTCACTCCGGGAATCAGATTGGCGACCGTGTTCGAAGAACTGGTGAGGGCGGCCCCATCCACCGTGAGCTGGGCATCGGATCCGCCCGTGGTCGACGTATATCCCAGGGAATTGCTGGTATCGACGATGCTCGATGAGACGCTAAGATTGCCGGCCGACCCGGCGGTATTCGAGAGCAGCGAGAGACTCGACGATCCATCGCTGTTCGTCACCACCGACGCCGTCACACCGATGCCCGACGTTCCATTGATGGCTGCCGCCAATGTCGCCAGCGTATTGCTTGAAGATCCCACCGTCACCGTCTGCGCCGTACCGTTACCCACCTGAATCGAGATGGAACCTGAAAGCATGTCTCCTGCATTCGAAATCGATGCCAGTGTGCCCGTCGCATTCGCTTTGCTCGTGGCCGCAACCCCTGCATAATTGAGCGCGGTGTTGGCCGCCACGATCGTGTTCGACGTGATGATCAGGTTGCCGCCCGCGCCTGACGTCCCGGAGACCAAACTCAGTCGCGAGCCCGAAGAGTCGGTCAGAACGCTGGCGTCGATGCCGGCTCCCGATGAATTAATAGCGGCAGCCAGCCCGGCAAGTGTGTTGTCGGACGAATTCAGAGTGATTGTCTGCGGCGTGCCGCTCGATCCCGCCTGCAACGTTATGGACCCGGAAAGGGCTGCGGATGCACTGGCGATAGGGGCCAGATACCCGCTTGAAGTCTGGGCCAGCGAGGACACCTCAATGGTGTGGGTACCCGCGACCGCCGAGGAGTCCGCCGCAGTGAGCGTCAGCACGTTGGAATCGGAACTCGAACCCTCTTTTTCGGCAAGGACCCCTTCCGCGTCGGTGAGCGTGCTCAAATCATTCGACAGAGTCGAGAAGAGCGTTCCCAGGCTGGAGATGGCCGTATCCTGGCTTTCCAGCGAACTGAGCTGCGTCTTCCAGGGCGTTTCGACATTGGCAAGATTCGCCACAATGCTCGATACCGTCGCGCTGACGTCGAAGCCCTGTCCGCTGGTCGGCGACCCGAAGCTTAGCCCTACTGTACTCATGGGTCCTCCGCAAGGGATTGAGAGCAGAAAGCGAGCCAAGCAGCGCCGCAGGGAATTGGGAAAATTTCATGCCCCGAAAGCTCGATCGCCCTGCCCATTTCCCGTAACCCCTTGCCCGAGCCCAATTCCGGCGGCGCCGTGCTCGCCGATCTATCCAATAAAAAGGAGCGTCCGGCCGGACGCCCCTCTTGTTGATTCAGCGATAAATGAAGGCCCTTTCCGGCGGCCTGGTTCTGCCGCCGAAGACGCCTTACTGCAACAGCTTGGTGACTTCCTGCGACATGCTGTTCGCCTGGGCAAGCGCCGCTATACCGGTCTGGCTCAGGATTTCGTACTTCGACATGTTCGAGGTTGCCGAAGCATAGTCCGTGGCCTGCACCGCGTTCTGTGCCGACACCACGTTCTCCTGCTGCGTGCTGAGTACGGAACTGACCGCGTTCAGCGTGTTGATTTGTGCACCGATATAGCCGTCCTGCGACGCCACGTCGGTAATGGCCGTGTTGAGCGCTTTCAATGCTGCCTGCGCATCGGTCTGGTTGGTCAGATCGGTCGCACCGAGAGACTGCCCGGCCGCGTCGGAGTAGCTGATGACAGCGGTCCCACCCGAGCCATCGGAATCCGTCGTGATGCCCACATTCGTCGCCGTTGACCCGCCGGTGCTGGTGTCGGCTACGGTGCCGCCGATTCCCAGGCTGTAGTAATTGGAGGTTGTCGTCGCGCCCGTCGTCACCATGGCCCCCACAGAGCCATCGTTGGCAACTGCGGTGGAATCGAGGGTGGTTGTGCCAACGGTCATGGCGGAGTTGGCGGACGAGAACGTCATCTCCCCCGACGCATACGACGCGGTAACCCCGTAGTTGCCGGCGTTAATGGTGGACGCCAGTGTGGCGGCTGAGTTATCGGTCGCTCCGATAGTGATGGTCTTCGCTCCCAGCGTAATGCTGCCGCTGAGAGTTCCAGACATCGCCACCGTTCCCAGTTGGCTGGCGTCGGCAACCCCCGGTGTAGGCAGATTCCCCACGGTGAGGTTGGTCACCACAGCGGGGGTTGTGTCGGTGATGTTGCCGCTGTTGGCAATGGACGGATTGCTATCGCTTGAGGGATCTGTGCTGGTGGCCGTGAACGACAGCACCGTGCCCGCCTGGTTGAGGCTCGCCGTAATTCCATAGGTTGAGTTGCCATTGATTGTGGCTGCAACCTCGGCAAGCGTTTGATTGGTCAGTGTGAGCGAACTGCTGGTGGTCGAGTTAAACGGTGTGATGTTGAGGGTTCCGTTGAGAACGTCGGTGGCGGACGAGGCCGTCAAACTTCCCAGGCTTGCCGTCCCGGAGCCACTGGCTGCAAGAGTCCCGGTGCCTGCCGGGGTGGTATCCGTGAGGTCAGAAGCGGAGATTGTGGGCAGACTCGCCTGCGTCCCCTCTTCATAGAACGTCAGGGTTGTGCCTGCAGAGTTGAGCACAGCCGCAATCCCGTCGCCGTAGTTGTTGTTGCCTCCCACATTGTTGATGTCGTTCATGATGGTGGTCAACGTCGCGGACGTGGTGGTGAGATCGATGTTCGCGGCAACCGGGGTCGAAGCGCCATTCATGATGTCAATGGTTCCACCAACCTTATCCCCTGCCTGGGCTACTGTCAGCGAACCCAGACTGCCGTTGGCGCCGGCGGCAATGCTCAACGTCGACGAATTGACCAGAGCCGCGGTGGTGATGCCCGTAGTTGTGACAACCGGCGTGCCCAGATCGACAACGGGAGCCGAGCTAGCGCCCGCCGTGTTGTTGGCCGCGTCAGCCTTGGTCATCGTGAGGACCGTGTTCGCAGCCTGGTAGCCGGCCTGCCCCAAAGTACCGATCGCGCTGCTGTTGAGCGAGGCCACAATGCCCGTTGTTGCTGTGTTGGCATTGATGGTGGCTGCCAAATGGGCAATCGTATCGGTCGTCACCCCCGCGCCGCCCGTGGTTGTACCCAAAGTGAGTGTCGTCGCGCTGCCGGGAGTCGCCGTCACGCCTTGTGTGATCGATAGCGAACCGCTCAGTACGTCGTTGGTGTTGGCGACCGAGATCGTCCCGACAACAGAACCTGCAACCTGGATCGGACTCTGGATCGTCGCTGCGGTACTCTCCGTGAGGTTCGAAGCAGACACGGAGACAGCGGAACTTGCGGACGTAAAGGTCATCTTTCCGTTCGCAACCGTCGCCGAAACGCCGTAGTTTGCAGCGTTGATTGTGGATTCGAGGTTGGCAAGGGTATCTGTCGAGTTGGCTGTGCCGAGTGTGATGTTGTGGCTGGTGCCGTCGGCACCGACGATGCTGAGGGTGCCCCCAAGCGTCTGATTGGCGCCGAGCGATAATGACCCCACAACGCCAACGCCCGGAGAGCTGGAGAGATTGGTCCCAATGCCCACACCGGAAATCATGATGCCTGTGTCGGTTGCCCCGCCACCGCCCGCGGAAGAGGCCCCTGCCGCTGCAACGGCTGCGCTGCCGGCCTGTGCCGCCGTGGCAAAGGTTGCGGTAAGTCCAAGCCCGGAGTCGTTGATTGCACTGATCAGGCCCTGTGCCGTGTTCGAGTAACTGGTGCCCGCGCCCACGCTGATCGCAGACGTGGCCGACACTGCCGAGCCATCCGCACCGGTCGTCATGTATCCCACATTGATCGTGGTGGTCGCGGTAGCAGCGCCCAGACTGTCGGTTACCGCGGCATTGTGGCCGCCGCTCGACAAATCGACGAACACGTTGCTGACACCGTTTGTATACGACATGGCGCCGCTGGAATCGCCCACGTTCGACGACGACAGCGAGCGAATGTTCAAATCGTCAATCGAAGAGCCCTTGGTCGATGAGTCGCCGGTGTAGATGTTGGTGTTGGTGCCGAAGACTGCTTCGTCGTTGTATGTGGTGGTGGAACCGATATTGGAAACTTCAGAGAGAAGCGACTGATACTCCTGGTTCGCGGCCGTATCCTGCGACGCATTCAGTGTGCCGTTCGAGGCTTCGGTAGCCAGCGTCACGGCGCGGTTCAACAGGCTCGTTACCTGCGAGAGAGCACCATCGGCGACGTCGAGTAGGCCGACACCTTCGGTGGCATTGGTTTCTGATTGGGTGAGTGCCTGAGAGTTGGCCTGCAGGCCATCGACCAGGGAAAGTCCTGCCGCGTCATCCGCTCCCGAGTTGATCTTCGACCCGGAGGACAACTGCTGCAGGACTGTGTTCAGGCTATTGGTTGTGTTGTTCAGGTTATTTTCCGCATACATCGCGGAGAGGTTGTTCAGGACGCCCAGGGACATGGGGTTCTCCTTGTGGATGCGTGGATTAGCGGCCCCCTCCGGATGCGCTCCCCATTCTTTTAAAACCCTGGGCTGCTGCTTCCGGAGCGGGTAGACGCCGCATCTTGACCCCTTTTTCGGCCCCCCGCTCCTTGACTTTATCTACCCCCCCTTACTGTCCGCGTGTGGACAATTACTCCCGTTTCATTCAGTTTTTTTAACCTTTGCTCCCCAACGCCGATAACCCCTGAGAGGACTTACACCCCATGATCCAACTCACAAGACTCAACGGCATTCCCATCGTCCTGAACAGCGACTTGATCAAAACCGCTGAAGCATCTCCCGACACGATGCTCACTCTCATCAACGGCGAAAAGATCATTGTGCGCGAGAGCTGTGAGGACGTTTCGGAGTGCGTCGTCGCTTATCGCGCGCGGCTGTTGGCAGCCGTGGCGCGGCACTTGCCCTTTGGCGACGAGCTAACAGGAGCTGCGTCAATGCTCAGCCTCGATGTTTCTGAAGAGTCCGGCGCGAACGCAACCATGCGCCAGAAGCGCGAAGCTGTCAGTTGATCTCTTTTCGTCGTGCTGCTGCACTTCAGGAGGCGTGGCTCATGGACAAATCAAGCTTTGTTGGAGTCTTCTTCGCAATCGCCGGCATCGTTGCCGGATTGCTGCTCGAAGGCGGAAACCTGGGACAGATTCTTCAGCCCACCGCGGCTCTCATCGTATTCGGTGGAACTCTCGGTGCCGTTCTTCTGCAATTTCCGCTCGCCAACGTGATTGACGCTTTCAAAAGCCTGGGGCATGTCTTTACAGCTCCTAAGAAACAGAACGACCACCTGATTCGTTTGTTGATTTCGCTCGCCAACAAGGCTCGCCGCAATGGAGTCGTCTCGCTCGACAGCGATTTACAAACGATTGAGAATCCTTTTCTGCGCCAGACCCTGATGCTGGCCGTTGACGGTACAGAACCCTGCGAATTGCGCAAAATTATGCAGGTCGGCATGGAATCCGCGTCGGAGTCCGAAGAACGACTGCCTGCTGTCTTCGAGTCGGCCGGCGGCTTCTCCCCCACCATCGGCATTCTCGGCGCGGTGCTCGGCCTCATCCAGGTCATGCAACATCTCGACAACATTGTTGAAGTGGGCCATGGCATTGCCGTCGCGTTTGTCGCCACCATCTACGGCGTCGGCATCGCTAACTTGTTCTTCCTGCCCTTCGCCGGAAAGATGAGGCTCCGCATTCGCGAAGACCAGTTGTCGCGCGAGATGATGCTCGAAGCAGTTACCTCCATCCTCGAAGGCATGAATCCCCGCATGCTTGAGATCAAACTGTCCGGCTTCCTCGACGATCCCATCCCCGACCGGAAAGAAAAGACCGCATGAAACGCAGAGTGCCCAGAGCCCGTGTCGGCCACGATCGATGGCTCGTCTCGTACGCCGACTTCATCACCCTCCTGTTCGGTTTCTTTGTCGTGCTCTTCGCCTTCTCGAAAGCAGATCAGCGGAAACAAACTCAGGTGGTCGCGTCGATCGACGCCGCATTTCGATCTCTGGGTGTTTCCACTGAGACCGCACGCGCCGCCTCCAATCGCCACGTTGGCGCAGGAATCGATACTCCGCCAACCGCGCAGGAAATGGCCGAAAATCTGGTCCCTCCCGCCCGCGTGCAGGCGGACCTCGACCTCACTCGCCGCAAGCTCGAACAGAATCTCTCCGGCCAGCTCGCTGCCCATTCGGTTTCAATCCACATGGGTCGCGACGGCCTTGTGATCAGCTTGCGCGAATCTGGATTCTTCGCATCCGGCTCCGCAACGCCCAGCGCCGCAACCCTCGCTACGCTTCGCCAGGTCGCCGCGTCCCTTGAGGGATCTCCTTACGATCTCCGCATTGAAGGTCACACCGACAGCCTGCCCATCCATAGCGCGGAATTCGATTCGAACTGGGAGCTGTCGACGACCCGCGCCACATCCATCACGCGCCTCATGCTCGATCTCAAGGCCTTGCCGCCCGATCAAATCTCGGCCGCGGGCTATGCCGGATTTCATCCCGTTGCTTCCAACGAAACCGAGGAGGGACGTGCCGAAAATCGGCGCGTTGACCTGGTACTTGTGCCGCGCACATACTTCCATTTCCCCGACTCCGGATCGACGCAGGCGGCCGGCAGTCCCTGGCGCAGGATTACCGACAATTGACCGGAACTCTCTTCAGAACGCTTCGCCGAGTTCCCTGCACCGTCCACTGCAACAACGAATACTTGACGCCAGAAGTCCAATCGTATGTACTAAAGACCTGTGGCGAAGGAGTTCGCCCTAACCGCTGTCCTCCGATAGGCCGGACAGATGATGACTCCTGACAGGGGATCCTGTTGCGGAGTCATGTCCCGGCCGGTTCCCTTGATTTGAGAATTTTGATTCGCCTGGCTCGTCGGCGTGTGCATCGCTGTGTTTGCTCTTCGCGATGGTGCAAGGGCGCCAGTGCCCAACGGCAGGTCTGCGTTCGCTGAGCGGCGCCGCGACACGTGTGGGATGACAGGCGGGGATGGTGTGGAGTGGAGAAGTTTCTTCTCGTAGGATTGGGCGGTGCTCTGGGTTCCATGACCCGCTATTGGCTCGGCTCGACAATTGCCAATCGCTGGGGAACCAGGTTTGCATTCGGCACCTTGACGATTAACGTAATCGCCTGCGCGGCGATTGGGTTTTCGTTCACCTTTTTGACCGCGCACCTGAACATCAGTCCCGCTTGGCGGTTCCTCATCCCCGTCGGCTTTATTGGCGCATTCAGCACGTTCTCCACCTACGAGTGGGAAACCCTCTCTTCGATCCGCAATGGCGCGTTTTTTCTCGCCGCCGTGTATGCGTCGGTCAGCTTCGTTCTCGGGCTCTTGGCTGTCTGGTGCGGCTCGGCATTGGCCGCGGTCTTCCGCTAGGCCCCGAGCGCGGCCACGAGCGGGAGTTCCTTGCGAAATCTCGACTGAACTTCACATTCCTTCACACGCTGGACGAACGCCAAACCAATTCCGTGCATCCTACCCCATTGCGGAGAACAAGTACGGCGACCGGCCGGACGACCGGTTCTCCATTTCCGGCTGCCTAGCCGATCGGAGAAGAGAGCATGCCCCTTATCAATGTAGTGTTGACTCTACTGGTTGTTGGCGTATTGCTATGGCTCATCAACCGCTTCGTCCCCATGCAGTCCTCTATCAAAGGGCTGTTGAACGCGGTTGTCGTGATTGCGGTTGTGGTGTGGATGCTCAGGGCGTTCGGGCTCTGGCACTATGTCACCGACTTTCGCATCGGGACCTAGTTCGAATTTACAGAAAGATCGATCTCGCTCGCAGCTATCTTTCCTTCGCGGAGCTTGCAACTTCCGGCCCTTCCACCTCATATAGCTGGAATTCGCGAATCGACGCCGCATCGGTGCTGGAGAGAATATTCAGCCGCACGCGACTTGCCCGCACCTGCGGGAAGCTGTCGATCTTCTTGTGACCGATGGCCTGCGCCGAGGCCACACTCTTCCACGCGCTTCCGGTCCAGATATCGATTGAATATTTCTGCACGCGCTGTCCGTCATTCAGCCACTCCAAGGATACGGCGAGATTGAACGTGATGGGCGCAGGAAAACTAACCTCGAGTGTGGCGTGATGCGAGCCTGCGGGCGCAGTCCAGAACGTATCAGGATTGCCATCGAGAGCGGCGCTCTCCTCAGAAGAAACCGGCGCATGTTTCAGCGCCAGGTTGTTCCCGTACTGCTTGTGCAGAGCCTCGCCGAACTCTTTCAACCGAGCCACATCGCTCTCTGGCAACAAACCGCGGCGATCCGGCGCCAGGCCAAGCATCCATTGCGCGCCACGCCCGACAGTTGCATCGTACGTGGTGAGTAACTCGCTCAAACTCTTCAACGAGCCGTCGTCGTTGGGATGCCAGAACCAATGGCTCTTGCGCAAAGGTGTATCGGCTTCAACGGGACGCCAGCGTAAGTAGCCGTGGCGATCGATGACGTTCCAGTTCTCGTAAGGAACCACTCCGCTTTCGTTGCCAACCCAGCGGGCATCGCCGTATTCAAAGAGGCCGGTGTCGGCGAAGACGATGGTGTTTGGCTGATAGGTGCGCAGAGTCTCAATGATCTTGGGAAAGTTATAGACATGGCCGCCACTTCCCGCGCCGTCAAGCCAGAACTCGACCAAATCGCCGTAATTCGAAGCAAGCTCGGATAGCTCTGCCTGATAGTAGTCGTCATAGGCCGCGGAATCTTTGTATTTCGGTTCATGGCGATCCCACGGAGAGAGGTAAATACCAAATTTCAATCCATATTTGCGCGCCGCGCGCGCCACATCGCCAACCACATCGCCCTTGCCGTCTTTCCACGGGCTCGACTTCACACTGTATGCAGTCTGCTCCGTGGGCCAAAGGCAAAACCCATCATGGTGCTTGGCCACCAGCACAACATACTTGGCTCCCGAATCGCGGATCGCCTGCATCCATTGGTCGGGATCGAATGCTGTGGGATTGAAGTCAGACGGGCTGGCTGTCCCGTCGCCCCATTCGCGATCGAGAAAAGTATTCGTCGAGAAGTGGATGATCACCCCAAATTCGAGGTCCTGCCAGGCCGTTTGCTGCGCCGTCGGCTGAATATCTGCGAAATTCTGCGCGACAGCAAGCGTATAGCCGGTCGCGAGACCAAGCCCGATTAAAGCAACGACATTGCGAAGTAATTTCATAGAGCAAATCCGTTGTGCGCTCAAAACATCACTGGTGGCGTGGCAGAAACTTCCAGATCTCCGGGTCTTCTTCTCCGAGGACCCATGAGCAAAATCCTTCAAGGCCATCCTTCTTCACAAGGTCATATCGATCCTGGAAGGTATGCAGGTCAGTGAAAAAGATCCATTCGCGCATTTGATCGCGATAAAACCAGAAGTAGGCGCTGTGGTCCTGCTCGTCCCACTGCACCTTGCCGCTGTAGGCCGTGGCGAGTTGCATGGCATTCGCATAACCGATATATTCGGCCGTTGGATTCGGCTTATCCTCGCCCGTCGCCGCATCCCGTGTCGGCGCGCCCGCATACCAGTGGTATCCATACACGGGAATGCCGAGCGAAAGCTTTTCCCTGGGTACTGTCTTGAGCGCGTAATTGAGATTCTCGACCGTCCAGTCCCAACCGGCAACAGGACCCGGCATCGTCCAGCGCGTGTTCTGGTCGTAGGTCATCAGGCAGAGCAGGTCGACCGATTTCGCCAGCGCTTCAATGTCGTAGGCTCCGCGCCAGTCCGTGTAAATCCACTTGGCGAACCCACCCGCACCGGGGAAGCCGGGCGCATTAGGAACCGTGGCGATTGTCAGTTGCAGCCCGGCCTTGTGCAGCGCGTCGGCCGAGACCTTAACGACGGCCGTCAGCAAATCGCGGTCTGTCCAGTCAACGTTCTCGAAGTCAAATTGAAACCCGGTATACCCGTGCAGCTTGCACTCCCGGATCATGGCCTGGTTCATGATCGACTGGGCATTGGCGTTGGACGCCAGCACATGAAAACCCTTCTTGTTGAACATGGCAAGAATGGGCATCACCGGTACCTTGTCTTCGCCGGCCCGCTTGAGTACCGTCGCATCGGGAGCTCCGGTGACCAGTCCGTTCTCATCCACCTGGTACCAGGTGGGCACCAGAAGATCGATCTGCCGCGAGTGCGCCAGAAACGAGCGAATCGAATCGGGCCCGCTGGTCAGATAAAAGAGCGCGACCGGCTCCGCATGCAGCAGACAAGCCGCGGAAAGCAAGGCGAACGAAAGCAGAATCTGAAGTTTTTTCATGGTTCTCCGCGTCAAACGTTTTCGTGGAATCGGCCGGCCGCCGTTACGCCGTCGCGTTGCCTTCGAAGTGCGCTTCAATCTCTTCCAGCGTTTTCCCCTTGGTTTCCGGAAGGAAGAAAACAATGGTGATGAAATAGACAACGGTGAACGAAGCAAACAGAAAGAACATCGACGAATATCCGTACTTGGATACGAACGGCAGAAAGATGCCCGCGAGAATGGTCGAAACAAGCTGGTTGACGAGCAGAGTGATACTCATTCCGTTCGACCGGATACGCGTAGGCATCAGTTCCGACAAGGCCAGCCATACGCATACACCGGGGCCCATCGCATAGAAGGCCATGAAGCAGTAAAGGCCGATGGCAACCAGCCAGCCATGATGAGCGCCGGGCACCTGGCCAACGACAGCCTTGCGTATTTTGAGCGGCGCCGTACGGGCTGCGTTGAGATCCGCGAAGGGATTCTTGAAGAAGGACTCGACCGCGTTGGCGGGCACGGCGGTATCGCGCGTGATTTGAATGGGCGCGCCGGCGGTATCGTCAGAACGGACGAAGCTGGTAGCAGCGGTGTAATCGCCGTAAGAGTAGATGATGGCCAACGAGGCGCGATTGCTGTCGATCTGGCTGCCGGTCGAGCCCTGGGCAGCGAGCAACGTGCTTGCCTCGGCCGGATCGAAGCGCAGCGTCAGCTCCTGATTGGGCGTAACCATGGACTGAACCTGGGCACCGGCGTCGATGCTGAACTTCTCAGTGCGCACAAAAAGAATGCCGACGCCGACCAGTGAAACGATGATGCCACTGGTGCCTACGGTAAACAGAAACCTTCGTCCTTTGCGATCGACCAGCATCATTCCGACCATGGTCATGGTGAAGTTGACGCAGGTGAACAGCACATAACCCCAGTGGGATTGCAGGTCCGAGAGGCCGCTCTGCAGCAGAATTCCTACGTTGTAGCCGTTGATGGAGTTGATGCCGGTGGCTGTGTTGCAGGCGAGGATCACCAGAGCCAGCAGAAAGGGTATGACGAATTTGCGCTGTAAAAGCGTCTCGCGAACGCGCTTGTCGGCGGGGAGATTCTTCTGGGCCTGGAGTGCGGTCTCTTCCATCTCACGCAGTTCGAGAGCGGCCTGCTCGGCGCTGCGGGAGCGAAGCAGGGCGGCATAGGCCTTATCCTTTTCGCCGCGGCGGAAAAGCCAGCGGGGAGACTCGCCCACCATGATGCTGCCGAGGACGAAGAGCACACCCGGCGGCAGTGAGACCCAGAAGATGCGACGCCAGGCCTGATCCTTGAAGGCGAAGAGCGTGGCAGCGTCAGAGGCCATTGAGACTGCCTGGACGCGGTAGCTGTAATAGATGCCGACTATTGCCGCCGTCACGAGGCCCAGCGTGAGTAGCCATTGAAAGATTCCGGTGCCCTTTCCGCGGCTGGATGCGGACAGGCACTCAGCCAGGTAGAGCGGCACGACGACGCCGATGAGTCCGCCGCTCATGCCTTGCAGCAGGCGACCGAAAAACAGGGGTCCGTAGCCTTGCGAGAGAGCGATGACCGGGATGCTGAGGACGAATGTGACCCCGCTGAGAACCATGAGCGGTTTGCGCCCCATCCAGTCGGCGAGCAGCCCGGCGAAGAGCGTGGAGAAGACCGTTCCTAGAAGCACTGCGGCAACAATTGAAGAGAGTTGCGCGGCGGTAAGGTGCGAGGTAGCTTCCAAATAGGGCAGCGCGCCGGCAATGATGCCCACGTCAATGCCATACAGCAGGCCGCCCAGGCCGGCAACCATTAAGAGAAAAAGGCTGTAACGGCGTTTCGCTGAAGATTCGGCCGATTGCACAGCGGGGTTCCCGGCAGTCATGGGTTTGGTTTACCTTTTCAAATTTCCTGGCGGTCGCGTTTCAATTGCGACCAGTATACAGTGACTGAATTGGGTCGAAACGATCACCACTTGCGCGACTGCCAGCCTCCATACGCACAACGTCAACGGTCGGCAATCAGCGGCTCACGGGCTGTTTCAAGCGCTGCAACAATGGCTCGGACGGTCTCCGGCAGTACCACAAACCTGCTGTATTCGCGATCCAGCGCATCGCCCAGAGCCATTCCCTGTTTGCGGAACCGTACCGGGCTGGGGATTGCACTGCGTGCGCTCGTGTGAAACTCGTGCGCGCCCGTCGCCTGTGCAATGGCGGTGATGTTTTTCGCTTTCAGGCCGCTGCCCGGCATAATGCCAATGCGCGAACCCGCCACTTCAACCAATCGAGAAACCACATCGATCGCTTCAGGGGCGCTCGGTGCCCCACCCGACGTGAGGATGCGTGCGGCGCCAGTTTCAATCACGTCTTCCAATGCCGCTTTCAGGTCGGGCGTCATGTCAATCGCGCGATGGAACGTCACCGGCATGGGCGCGGCCAACTCCACGAGTGCGCGGGTGCGGGCTACGTCGACGCGGCCATCCAGGTCGAGGAGCCCGAGCACCACTCCATTCGCTCCCAATTCAAGTGCACGAGCAATTTCTTCCTGCATGACCTCAAATTCGAGGTCTGAGTAAAAAAAATCTCCGCCGCGGGGGCGAATCATGACGAAAAGGTCGATCGAAATATGCCGCCGCACGGATGCAATCAGACCCGCTCCGGGAGTAATTCCCCCTTCCAGAAGATCGGCGCATAGCTCTACACGCTTTGCACCTCCTTGCTCGGCCGCGATCGCCGATTCGACAGAGTCGATACACACCTCAAGCAGCATCTTCATCCTATCCAGTTCTGAGACCGATCCTTCGTTCGAGCGCTAAACTCAAACAAGTATTGGAATCATACATTTCGGGAATTCTGTCTTCAAGACTATGGGAAAAAGGTCCGCTTGTCGCCTGGCGTCTGATATTTCCGGCGCCCGACGCCCCTTAATCCGTTCGGCGGGCCCGCCTGATCTCAATCGAATCCCCGCATCAACCCACATTCCCCAAAACTGCAGCGAACGACCCATTTCTCCAAAAGAGCATCCAAGTCTAGGTCTGCAATCTAATTTCATTTCAAAATGGGGCTGTTCATGCGCAACGGGAAGAAAGCACCGGAGTTGGTCCATCAGGCAGAATCATCGCGGAAGGGGAGACAAACCACCGGCCGGTGCTGCACTCTCGACGTCCGGGCGCTTATTTTTCCGGTCCTGTTCGCGCTGAGCCTCGTGTTCGCTTCCTGCGGAACTCACTCCGGATCAGGTCAGGCCGGGGACTTTTCCCTTTCAGCCACGCCTGCCAGCTTTACCCTCTCCATCGGCGGCGCCGGGCAACAAGCCAGCGTGACCGCCTCGGCAACAAATAGCTTTAACAGTCCAGTCACCCTCAGCCTCAGCGGTTTGCCCGCCGGCGTCACGGCAACCCCCTCAACCCTTACGCTTACCCCCGGAACGCCACAAAGCTTCACGCTGACAGCTTCCTCGTCGGCCAAGCCTGGATCGGCCACACTCACTTTGACCGGCACCTCGGGCACCTTGAGCCACACCACGAGCGCCGCGCTCACCCTCACTGCTCTTGCCACAACGCCGAGCTTCACGCTTTCTGTCGCACCCACCTCACTCACTCTCGTTGCCGGCGCCGCAGGCTCGCCCATCAGCGTCAACGCCACGCCGGCAAACTCCTTCACGGGCACCGTGGCGGTGGCCATCACCGGGCTTCCATCGGGAGTCACCGCGAATCCGGCAACCTTGAATCTCGTCCCAGGGACCGCGCAAAACACCACGTTAACCGCCGCCACCGGGACCGTTTCGTCGCAATCCACCGTCACCTTTACCGGAACCTCGGGCAGTCTCACAAGCGCCGCTTCCCTCGCCCTTACCGTGCAGGCTGGTTCCTCGGGAGCAACAATTCCCGATATCACCACCTATCACGACGATGTTGCGCGCGACGGCCTCAACGCGCAGGAGACCACTCTCACACCGGCGAACGTGAACTCAACCCAGTTTGGAAAAATAGCCTTTGACACCGTCGATGGCCACGTCGATGCCCAGCCGCTTTACCTCAGGGGCCTCACCGCTGGCGGTTCGGTGCGCAACGTTCTCTACGTCGCAACAGAGGGCGACAGCGTTTATGCGTTCGACGCCGACACCGGCGCGCAAATCTGGCATACTTCGGTCCTCGCCACCGGCGAAACCACCAGCGACGACCACTCCTGCGCGCAGATCTCGCCGCAGATCGGCATCACATCCACGCCGGTGATCGATCGCAAGCAGGGCACGAATGGAACGATCTTCGTCGTTGCCATGTCGAAGGACTCGAGCGGCGCGTATCACCAGCGCCTGCATGCTCTCGATCTCACCACCGGCGCGGCGCTCGGCACGCCTACCGAAATTGCTGCAACCTATCCCGGCACGGGCGACGGCTCTTCCGGCGGCAATGTTGTCTTCGCGCCCGGCGATTATGCGGAACGCGCGGCTCTGCTCCTCTCCAACGGTTCCATTTACACTGCCTGGACGTCGCATTGCGATGGCCTGCCCTACACGGGGTGGGTCATGGGCTTCAGCGAGTCCACGCTGCAACAAACCCAGGTGCTGAATCTCACGCCCAACGGCAGCCAGGGTTCCATTTGGATGAGCGGCGATGGGCTTGCTGCCGACAGCACGGGAAACCTCTACTTCCTCGACGCCAACGGGACATTCGACACCACGCTGAATGCCAGCGGATTTCCGTCCAATGCCGATTTCGGCAACGCCATGATCAAGCTCTCGACCTCAGGGACGCTGGCGGTGGCTGACTATTTTGAAACCTATAACACCGTCAGCGAATCCGGCGAAGACAAAGACTTCGGCTCCGGTGGCGAGATTCTGTTGCCCCCCCAGACCAATGCCGGCGGCACAGCCGTGCAGTTGGCTGTGGGCGCAGGCAAAGATGGCAACATCTATATTGCAAACACCGCCAGCCTGGGAAAATTCACCACCAGTTCCTCGGACAGCAATATCTATCAAATCGTTCCCGGCGCACTTCCCGGCGGCGTTTGGGGAACGCCCGCGTTTTTCAACGGTACGCTTTACTATGGCGCAGCCTACGATACGCTGAAGGCCTTCCCCATGGCCAATGCCAAACTTGCCGCGACGCCCTCCAGCCAGACCGCCATTACGTTCGCCTTTCCCGGCACCACGCCGAGCATCTCGGCAAACGGAACCCAGAATGGCATCGTATGGACGCTGGAAGGCAACGCGTCTTCCGCAGCCGTTCTCCACGCCTACGACGCCACAAATCTTGCCACCGAGTTGTACAACAGTGGTCAGGCAGCCAGTGGCCGCGACAGTTTCGGCAACGGGAACAAATTTGTTAC
>Ga0182013_10003452_pt1 | contig 19780 bp, 16 predicted proteins | sample 612S2MmetaG_FD_120487 | JGI IMG/M metagenome (GOLD analysis project Ga0182013, IMG submission 120487) | Permafrost microbial communities from Stordalen Mire, Sweden - 612S2M metaG | ecosystem: Environmental > Terrestrial > Soil > Wetlands > Permafrost | place: Sweden: Stordalen | collected... | reverse complement strand
GTGATCGCCGCCGTCAGCGTCGTCTTGCCATGATCGATGTGCCCGATCGTCCCTACATTCACGTGCGGCTTCGACCGGTCAAACTTTTCTTTGCCCATTGCGCTTCTCCAATCTACTTCGTTTGATCTGCCAATCCTGTGCGCCAGTCATGCAGGCCGGCGCAATTCAATTACCTGTCCTTGCCGTCCTTGCCCTGCACCTTGGCGACGATCTCTTCCGAGACCGACCGCGGCGCCTCTTCGTACTGCTTGAACTGCATCGAGTAATTCGCGCGGCCCTGGGTCGCTCCGCGCATGTGGGTCGCATACCCGAACATGGTCGACAGCGGCACCGTGGCCCGGATGGCCTGGGTGTTGCCCACCATCTCCATACCCTCGATCCGACCGCGGCGCGAGTTCAGGTCGCCGATGATGGTGCCCATGTACTCCTCGGGGACGGTGACCTCGACCGCCATCACCGGCTCCAGCAGGACCGGCTTGGCCCTGCGCGCTGCCTCTTTGAACGCGATCGAGCCGGCGATCTTGAACGCCATCTCATTCGAGTCGACATCGTGATAGCTGCCGTCGTAGAGCGAGACCTTGACGTCGACCATCTCGTAGCCCGCGAGCACGCCGCCCTGCATGGCTTCCTGAATGCCCTGGTCGATCGGCTTGATGTATTCCTTTGGAATCGTGCCGCCCTTGATGTCGTTCGAGAACTCGTATCCTTTGCCCGGCTCGTTCGGCTCGACGCGAATCTTCGCGTGGCCGTAGTTGCCCGAGCCGCCGGTCTGGCGGATGTACTTGCCCTCGGCCTCGGCCCTGCCGCGGATGGTCTCGCGGTAGTTGACCTGGGGCTTGCCTACATTGGCCTCGACCTTGTACTCGCGCATCATGCGGTCGACGATGATCTCCAGGTGCAGCTCGCCCATGCCGGCGATGATGGTCTGCCCGGAGTCGATGTCGGTGCGCACGTTGAAGGTCGGGTCTTCCTGCGCCAGTTTGGCCAGCGCCATGCCCATCTTCTCCTGGTCGGCCTTGGTCTTGGGTTCGACTGCAACCTCGATCACCGGCTTGGGGAAGTCGATGGACTCGAGCACCACCGGGTGCTTGTCCGAACAGATCGTGTCGCCCGTAATCAGGTTCTTCAGGCCGACCGCAGCGCAGATATCGCCGGCCAGTATCTCCGTGATCTCCTCGCGCTTGTTGGCGTGCATCTTCAGCAGGCGGCCAATGCGCTCGGTCTTGCGGGTGCGCGGGTTCAGCACCGAATCGCCCGTCTTCAGCGTCCCCGAATACACCCGGATGAAGATCAACTGGCCGACGAATGGGTCGGTCATGATCTTGAAGCCAAGCGCGGAGAACGGCTCACTATCATCGGCCTTGCGGACGATCTCTTCCTCCATGTTCTCCGGGTTGTGACCGATCATGGGAGGAATGTCGAGCGGGCTGGGCAGGTAATCGACCACCGCATCCAGCAACGTCTGCACACCCTTGTTCTTGAACGCCGAGCCGCACAGCACAGGGAAGATATCCATCGCGATGGTGGCTTTGCGGATGCCCGCCTTAAGCTGCGCCTCGGTAGGCTCCTCGCCCTCAAGGAACAGGTTCAGGATCACGTCGTCGGAGTCGGCGACCGCCTCAATCAGCGCATGGCGGGCGATCTTGGCCGTCTCCAGCAGGTCCGCCGGGATCTCCTCGATCGAATACTCAGCGCCCATGGTCTCGTCGTGCCACAGGATCGCCTTCATCGTGACCAGGTCGATCACGCCCAGGAACTTAGCTTCGGCGCCAATCTGAATATTGATGGGCACTGCGCGCGCGCCCAACCGGTCGACGATGGTCGACGTGGCGTAGACCGCGTCCGCGCCCGCCTTGTCCATCTTATTGATGAAGCAGATGCGCGGGACCTTATATTTGTCCGCCTGACGCCATACCGTCTCGGACTGCGGCTGCACCCCGGCGACCGCATCGAAGCAGGCGACCGCGCCATCGAGTACGCGCAGGCTGCGCTCCACCTCGGCGGTGAAGTCCACGTGGCCGGGCGTGTCGATGATGTTGATCCGGGTGTTCTTCCAGGTGCAGGTGGTGGCCGCGGAGGTGATGGTGATCCCGCGCTCCTGCTCCTGCTCCATCCAGTCCATGGTCGCAGTGCCCTCATGCACCTCGCCGATACGGTGGGTGATGCCCGTATAGAAGAGGATGCGTTCGGTCGTCGTCGTCTTGCCAGCGTCGATGTGCGCCATGATCCCGATGTTCCGGCAACGATTCAGAGGTATAGTGCGTGACACGGTTCAATCTCTCGTCTGCAAGGCTCGCCTTGCGGGTCATTCAAAACTCGGTTGCGGCAGGTCAGGTTTGCTGTTCCCTGTTCCCTATTCCCCGTCTTACCACCGGTAGTGGGCGAATGCCTTGTTGGCCTCGGCCATGCGGTGTACGTCTTCCTTCTTCTTCATCGCCGCGCCGCGGCCATTGGCTGCGTCCAGCAGTTCGGCGGTCAATTTCTCCACCATGCCCTTTTCGCCGCGCGCCCGGCCATAGGTGACGATCCAGCGAATGGCCAGCGAGGTGCGGCGCTCGGGCAGCACTTCAATCGGCACCTGGTAGTTGGCGCCGCCCACGCGGCGGCTCTTCACTTCGAGCAGCGGCTTGCAGTTCTCAATCGCCTTCTTGAACAGCTTCAGGGCCTCGTCGCCGCCCTTCTGCTCCAGGTTGGTCATGGCCGTATAGAAGATGCCCTGCGCGGTCGACTTCTTGCCGCCCCACATCATCGAGTTGACAAACTTCGTGACCAGGGTCGATCCATAAACCGGGTCAGGAGCAACTTCACGCTTCGCAATGTAACCTTTTCTCGGCATCTTCTCTCTCTTCTCTTCTTCCTCCAGCGCCGTAGACCTCTCAAGCGCCTGGACCTAAAATTCGTTTCCTGCAAGATCCTTCGCGTCCGCTCAGGATGACGGTTCGCGGCTCAGACGCCGCGAAGACGCCATTACTTACTCGCAGCGGCCTTGGGACGCTTGGCTCCGTACTTCGACCGGCTCTGCTTGCGATTGGCGACGCCGACCGAGTCGAGCGAGCCACGCACCACGTGGTAGCGCACACCCGGCAGGTCCTTCACCCGGCCGCCGCGGATCAGCACGATCGAGTGCTCCTGCAGATTGTGGCCGATGCCCGGAATATAAGTCGTCACCTCGATGCCGTTGGTCAGGCGAACCCGGGCGACCTTGCGCAGCGCCGAGTTCGGCTTCTTGGGGGTTTGGGTGTAGACGCGGGTGCAGACGCCGCGCCGCTGGGGCGAGCCCTGCAGCGCCGGGCTGGCAGTCTTGTAACGGGTCGGCGTACGGCCCTGCTTGACGAGCTGATGAAACGTAGGCACTCGAACTCCTTGTACTTCGGCCAAAGGGCCGCTGCTGCATCCAAACACACTGCAAACCAAACTCTGGCAGACAGAGAGGAGGGAGGTTCTTTCGCGCGCCTAATATCCCTCGTGTCCCGTACACACGAAAAAGTGAGGACACTGACGTGCCTCGCGCGAAGATTTGTCCCTTGCTTCCCGTCTGGAACACTCAAATCAGACGAACAACAGTCGACGGTGGCCGAGCGTCCCTTGCTTCCCCTGGTTGGCTCCAAGCATCAAGCCGTGCAAACCAGAACTACTGGAAGTTGGAGTTGGCTCCGTTTCGCTGTTCCGTCCCGCATAGCCCATCCTTGGACCCCGACTGGAACAAGACGGCCGGGAGGAGGGTGTCGCAGGTACGATTGCGAGGATGTTGCACCGCAGCGTATCTGGGCCATGCCATACTTCTGGTGCATGGACCCTGCGGATCAGTTGCTGATCAAGTGTATCCCAAACCAGCGATGACTGGCCAGCAGGTTTGCCGACATTCCGCCGTCGTGCAACCTGCACGGCAACGGGTTCCCCATTTACGCGGAACCTACTAACCATACCAAGCGTACAGTGCTGGGGTCAAGCTCTATCGGGCCAAAATCCGCGCCGCTTACAGCACGCGACGGCGCGGATCATTCTCAGCACCACCCGGCGGCAAGCTTGCGCACGCTCGTCTCGTTCTCTCACGATGCAAGTCTGAAATGGAGCGGCCATTTGCGTCCCGTGTTCGCAGCTTCTACACTGAGGCTTAGTAACTAGTCTCTGCGGTGTGACCGTTCAACTCGGTTTGCGGTTGGACGGGGAGGTTTAATGCGTCGGTTCGTCACGTTGTTGGTCCTGCTCCTGTCTTCGGTTCCATTCGGTGTCTCCATCTCGGGCTGCGCGAAGACGGCTGCTCCCGTATATTGCAACGGCGGAGACTCCGGCATTACCACCGGCCAGATCACGACCATCGTTCTTCAGCCGCTCGTATACGGAGTCTCGCTGAACTATGCGGAGATTGGGCAGCTCAATACTCCGAGCGCGACCGACTGCCATTCCACCTCGATTTCGGCGCAGTTCTTCACGTTCGGAACCACCGACATGACCATCGCGGATGTGCAGCCAACCTCAGGCCGCATATGCGCCGGCACCTGGAACCGCAATTCGGGCGGCGGGATCCCCGACTACACCTACTGCATCCCAACCAATAAATCGGGAACCGCTTATATCGAAGCCAGCGCGAACGGAGTCACCAGCAATCCGGTGCCGATCTTCGTGCATCCGGTGGTCACCGGCATTGTTCTGGGGGGTCCGGCCACCGGCGGCGCAGCCACGATTACCGCATGGTCCATCGTCAATGCGCCTCCCGCGCAGCCGCTGGTTGCGTTCACTGCACAGAACTCCTTCTCCGCGGGGCAGGTCGTCTCCCTCACGAACTTTCCTGCCAGTACATTCTTCAATGGGATCACCGGCGCCGTGGTGCAATCCGCCGGATTGTCTTCAACCCAGTTCACCGTCGCCATTCCCGGGTTTAATCAACCCACCGGTTCGTCAACGGAGACCGGCCTCGCCGTAGGCCCTGGCTGTACGACCAACCCATCCACCGACTGCTGCCCGCTGGGCATCAATCCGGTCACGGCGTCGCCCTATCTGACCAACTCCTGCGTGTCCCAGGGAACCACCACTCAGCTGGTGGCTCGGGTCTACGCGGGGACGGGCGCAAGCCAGTCCAATATCAGTTGCCAGGCGGGCCATCTGCAGTTCACCGCGCAGGGCGCCGCATCGCTGACAAACATCTCGCCCATTGTCAGCATCGACCAGAACGGCGTGGCCACGGCCAACCAGCCCGGATCGGTGCTGATCACGGCGAACATCTCGGACGCGGCGAGCTCGGCGGGGTTCTTTTCCACTTGCCCGCCCGCATCGATCACGCTATCCTCGCCCGGCGCCACTTCCAATCCGGTGGTCGTCAACGAGAACAATCCTCAGCCCCTGATGGCAACCGCCGTCGATACCAATGGCAAGCCTCTTACCGGACTGTCGCTGGAGTACGTTTCCACCGCGCCGACCACGATTCCCGCGAGTTCTCCGGTAACTCCCGTACTGGCAGGAGCGGCCTCGATCACCGCCATCTGCGAGCCGCCCAATTGCAATTCCTCGTCCTACAACCAGATTGGCCTATTCGGCAACGGCAAACCGATTACCTCGAATGCGGTGAATATCAGCACCCCAGGAACCAATAGCACAGTGCTGTTCATGGCCAGCACCCAGTCTCAATACATCGTGTCGAGAGACTTTACCCAGACCAGCCAAACCGCCCCGTTTCTGTTGCCCTTTGTGCCGAATTCCATGGTCATCAGCAACGACGGCTCGGCCATCTACATGGGCAGCTCGACGGGTCTGATGGTGATCAGTTCGGTGACCTCGTTGACCATCGCCCGCGTGGACATCACCTCCCCGGGCACGGTGCTCACCTTGTCGCCGGACGGTACCGCCCTCGTGATCAGCGATCCGGTCAAGCAGATCACAACCCTCGAAACCTCGTCCGGTGGCGTCATCACCAGCTACGGCGGCGTGGGCACTCGCGCCGAATTTACTCCGGATAGTCAGACCGTATACATCACCGCAGGCAACCAGTTGCTGGTGTACTCAGGCTTTACCGGATGGACCAACATCTCTCCGGCAACCGCGGGGGGCACGCCGGTGACCGATGTGGCGGTCACCGTGCCCAGCGTTGGCGCGTACTTCGCCGGCCCCGAGGTCACCGCGCGCGGCTATTGCGCATCCAGCTCCGCCTCCACCGTGGGCGGCGTGACCACCGAGACCAATGCCTTCTTCCCGCCCGCCGACAGCGCCTTGACGGCCATCGACCGGATCGCCGCGACCAACGACGGACTGCACATCCTGGGCGCGACCGTCACTCCCGCCCCGAAGCTCAGCGACCTCCACGTCGAAATCCCGGCCGGGAACACCACTGGAGGGCCGGTCAGCATCGCCTGCCCCACCGGCTCCCAGACCACCAACGGCAGCGGCGTAACCAGCGGCATCACCGGCGGGCTCACCTTCTCGAACACACTCTACTCCTCTCCTCTCAGTAAGATCACGGCGGGCTCTATCACCGGCGTCCTGCCAACCTCGGACTCGTCGCTCGCCTTCATCACCTATACGCTGCCCTCCGGCTCCAGCGGCACATCGCCGGCGTTGCTGCCGGCCTATGCCCCAACGCCGAGCGGGTTGGGGACCACCACTTACATCAACCTCTCCGGCACGGCAACCGCACCCGTCGCCGGAGCGGTCAGCACCGACAACACAACGTTCTACGTCGGGACCACCGGAGACAATCTGGTCCACATCATCAACCGCGGCACACTGACCGACTCGTCGACCCTGGCGCCAGGCCTGATCGCGGCGCCCGGACAGACTGTCCCGGCCGGAACGATTGTGCCCGCGAATCTTCTGGTGCAGAAGCCGCGCAGGACTACCTAGGGCCGGTTACCGGTTACTCATCAGTACCCATCCCTGAGTCACGTGCCGGAGATGGATAAACTATTCTAAATAAATGGTTTATTGCAAGACTGATGCTCCTTGAGCAGGGCAAATCCATACCTCAATAGTGGTATTGGATTCCCCATGCGATCCCTCACAAAAAGCCTATGATGTGGCTGAGAGATGGGCCTCTAAGGCCTGTGGACCGCTCGCTTCCAGGGTTCTTCTCCCTTGGCTTATGGATTACAGAACGCTTTTTTTCACGAATATCGTTTCGATGACCGTGTTTACACTGAGCGTCTGCGCTCTTGCTTGGCGCAATCGCACTGTCGCCGGGATGAAGTGGTTCGCCTTCGCCTTGCTTGCACTGCTGACCAAGCTCATTCTGCAGGACCTGGAAGGAAAAGCGCCCGCGCTCGTCGGCAATATGGTGCCGAACGAGTTCTACCTGATCTCCTCCTTGCTGCAACTGATCGGGCTGAACTGGTTTGTACGGCGCGCGCCGTTCCGCCACAAATGGCCCTTCGTCGCGGTTGGTCTTGCCCTAGTGGCCTACACCGCGATGTTCCTCGGCAGGATTCCGTACACGGGCAACGTCATCAACATCCCCAATGTGGTGGTATGCGCCGCGTCTGCATGGATGCTGCTGAAGTATGGACGTCACGTCGTCTCGCGCGTCGCCGCCCTCGTCCTCACCGGCGAGGCAGCCGTCATGTTGTACCGCGCCTGGCTGACCAATCTCGACTACATGCGGCCGTGGGAGACGGTGCATGCCGAAACCGACCCGCGCTGGCTCTATTCGCTCGCCCTTGCGAACTTCTTCGCGACCTGCATGGTCATGTGCTACATCTGGTTCCTGGTGACGGAGCTGGGCAAGGAACTGGCCGAGCAGGCGCGTACCGATCCGCTTACCGGAGCCATGAATCGCAGGGCGATGGAGGAAGCAGCCCTGCGCGAGACCGCTCGCAGCATTCGTCATGGTGCCATGCTCTGCATGGTCGTACTCGATATCGACCACTTCAAGCATCTCAACGACACCCGCGGCCACGCGGCGGGCGACCGCGCCCTGCAGGCCCTGGTGCAACAGGTGCAGTCCATGTTGCGCGGAAACGATCTGCTTGCCCGCACCGGTGGCGAGGAGTTTACCGTCCTGCTGCCGGACACCCCGGCGCCCGCAGGCGTCATTGCGGCGGAGAGGATCAGGCATGCCATTGAAGAGCTCGAAGTGCCTTTCGAAGGCGTGCCGTTGCGATTTACGGTCAGCGCCGGCGTGGCCCAGCTTGACCCGTCCCAGGGTGGCTGGGAGAGTATGATGCGGCGCGCCGACTCCGCCATGTACGAGGCCAAGGAACACGGTCGCAACTCAGTGCGCCCCGCCGATGCGCTGCTGCTGCAATGGAGTCGCGCCTAACCGGCTTCCCTGCCTGACCCGCAACCGGGCTTCAACAAATCCTCGCCGCCGGCAGCCACTCCTCCAACTCGCGATTGCTTCCGGCATCCTCGATCAGCCGCAGGGCACCGCCTTTGCGCAGGTGGAATGCGCTCCCCGCCCCAGCCGCCAGCTGGTCGTCCTTTGCCCGCTGCAGCTTGGCGGTCGCTTCATCGGCGGACAACGGCTTGCTGAAGTAGTATCCCTGAATCTCGTCGCAACGGTGTTCGCGCAGGAAGAACAACTGCGCTTCGGTCTCTACCCCTTCCGCAATCACCTTCAGACGCAGGCTCTTGGACATGCTGATGATAGCGGTGGTGATGGCCGCATCCCCGCAGCCCTCCACCGCATCGCGAATAAACGACTTGTCGATCTTCAACTTGTCGACCGGAAACTGTCGTAGATAGCTCAGGCTGGAGTAGCCCGTCCCGAAGTCGTCGATGGCCAGCTTCATCCCCATCTCCTTCAACTCCTGAAGAACGGAGAGGGTCACGTCCGCATTGGACATCAGGACGCTTTCCGTTAGCTCCAGCTCAAGATACTGGGGCGGCAGGCCCGTCTCCTGCAGCACCTTGCGCACCAGCGCACAGAAGCTCTCCTGGCGAAACTGGACTGCGGACACATTCACCGCCACCGGAACCGCGGGTAGCCCGGCGTCCTGCCATTTGCGGGCCTGGGCGCACGCGGTTCGCAGCACCCACTCGCCGATGGGCAGGATCAGACCGTTGTTCTCCGCGACCGGGATGAATCGGTCCGGCGGGACCAGGCCCATCTCGGGGTGTTGCCAGCGAATCAGCGCCTCAAACCCGGTGATCTTTCCGCTCTCAATCTCCATCTGCGGTTGATACACCAGGAAAAACTCCTCCCGCTCCAGCGCCAGTCGCAGATTCTTGTCCATGGCCAGCCGTTCCACGGCCTGGGCATTCATCTCATCGGTAAAAAAGCGCACATTGCCGCGCCCAGCTTCTTTGGCGCAATACATCGCCGCATCGGCATTCTTGATCAGGGTCTCGCCGTCCATCCCGTGCTCGGGGTACATGCTCAGGCCAATGCTGCAACCGACGCTGAACGAATGCCCCTGAACCTCCAGGCTGGCGTTCATCGCGCGCATAATCCGTTCCGCCGCAATCGCCGCGTCGGCGGTGTCCTTTACGCCGTCCAGCAGGATGAGGAACTCATCCCCGCCCACTCTGGCCACCGTATCTTGCTCCCGCGCGCAGGCCTTAAGCCGCTGCGCAACCGCCTTCAGCACAATGTCTCCGAAGGAGTGTCCAAACGAGTCGTTGATCGATTTGAACCGGTCCAGATCGAGAAACAGCAGCGCGATCTTCTCGTGTCTCCGGCGCGCCGCCGCCAGGGCGTGCTCCAGGCGGTCCTGCAGCAGGGCCCGCTGCGGCAACTCCGTCAGCGCGTCGTAATAGGCCAGGAACTTGATGCGTTCGGTGGCGGCCTTGTGTTCGGTGATGTCCTCAACCGTGCCCTCGCGGAGCACGACCTCGCCGCTGGCATCGCGGATGCCGCGCAGATTCATTCGTACCCATTTGGTGGCGCCATCCCTGCGATAGATCTCCAGCTCCGCGCCCCGCGCCGTGCCACCGTCGGTCACAATCTGTGCCAGTTCACTCATCCGGCTGGGATCGACAAAGAGCTGCGGACTTCTCATCGAGACGTCCTCCATCATCTCCTCTGAAGAATCGTAGCCATGCATCTGGGCCAATGTGCGGTTGATACTGACCAGGCGGCGGTCCAGCGTCGCCTGAAAGATTCCGATCACGGAATCCTCAAAGATGCCGCGGTACTTCTCCTCGGCCTGCTGCAGCGACTGCTCCGCACGCTTCCTCTCGGTGACATCGTGCGCGGCGACCAAGATCGATTCGGTTCCACGGAAGTTCAGGGGATGACAGACAATCTCGACATCGAGGATGGTGCCGTCCTTCCTGCGATGCCTCCAGGATCCGCGCTTCTGAAGTCCATCCGTGTGCGCTGCCATGTCCTGCAACAGAGAAGGAATATCTTCTTCAGGGCGGATTTCCATGACCGTCTTGGCCAGAAACTCCTGCTCCGTAAACCCGTATTGGTCGATTGCCGCCCGATTGGCCGAAAGGATGCGCAGGTTGCGGAGATCGTACACATACATGGCAACGGGATTGCTTTCAAACAGAATTCGATACTGCTCCTCCGACTGGCGCAAAGCCGCTTCCGACCGTTTCTCCTCCGTCACATCCCGCGCGATGGCCGATGCGCCAATGACATTTCCCGACGCGTCCCGGGTGGGCGAGACCGTCAGATGAATCACAATCTCCCGGCCGTCCTTCCTCAAACGGACCAACTCCACGCTCTTGACTTCGCACCCAGCCTTCACCTTTTCCAGAATCTCGTCCGATTCATGCGCCCGTTCGATGGGAGCTAAGACATGGACCGGCCTTCCCACCACCTCTTCAGCGCTGTATCCGTAGGTCCGCACCGCGCCGCCATTCCAGGTCTCGATCACTCCTTCCGCCGTAATCGAGAAGATCGCATCGTCCGAGCAGCGCACAATATCTGCCAGCACGCGAGATTCCCGCTGCGCATTCACCTGCTCGGTAATGTCGGCGATGGTGCCTTTGATCACCAGGCCCCCTCCGAGTTCATCGGTGACCAAAGCCGCACTCACCAGCACCCAGACCGCACTGCCATCCTTGCGCCGCAGACGCTCCTCGAAGTTCGTTAGCTCTTGCTGCGCTTGCAGCCTTTCGATGAATCCAGATCGGTCCCCAGGGCTGAAGTACGCGGCGTTGACCGACTTCCCGATCAATTCCCCGCGGGTGGCATATCCCAGAATTCGGCAGAATGCGACATTGCAGTCCAGAATGCGGCCGTCCAGGGTCGCCCGATAGGCCCCGGTCAAGCTCTTCCAGAACAGCAGCCGGTAGCGGAGCTCGTTCGACGCCAGCTCAAGCAGAAGCCGCTCTTCCCTCCTGAGGACCGAGAAGCTGGTCGCAGCCACCACCAGCGCGGTGACAACGACCGTGAGCGCAAGAGATGTCACCGGCCCGATATTGTGGACAAGTTGGTCCTTGGCCCCTTCGCAGACGCACATCACAACGCCGGCGATCATAGCCGCTCGGAGTATGCGGATGGTGCCCGGGCCGCCCACCGGCACCGGTACATCTGCCCGCCCTGTTGCAGATGGATCCTCCCGCGGGGCCAATGATGCCAGACTCATCCACAAACCTCGAAATCCCACGCAATCGCACCGGCTTCGAACCGGCGCGGGCGGATCCACAAACAATGCCAGCCCTGCGCCAAGGAGACATCCATAATCATAAGATTTCAAAGTGTTTATCTAAAATCCCACTTTAGTCGCACGGCGCGTTTTGAGGTTACGCACAGGCTGCGCATCCATCTCCCTGACGGGAGGCGGTTGCCTCCGCATCCTCTATCGGCAGGAGAGGCCTCTCGGACGAGACCAGCCAGCAGGATTCCGCATTGTCGTTTGGGAAAACGCCTCAGGCGAGGCGCTGCTTCAGCAGTGTGCGGCCAATGGCATCCAGCACCCCGTTGAGGAACTGCACCGACTCCGGCGCGGCATACCGCCGGGCGATCTCCAGCGACTCGTTGATGACGATCGCGGCCGGCGTGTTGGGATAGCCCAGCATCTCCGCCACCGCGGCCCGCAGCAGGTTGCGGTCGACCACCGCCATCCGCTCCAGTCTCCAGTTCTGCGCATGCGACTCGATCAGCGCGTCGATCTCCGGCTGGCGCGCCGAGGCGACCCGGTAAAGGTCCTCGGCAAAACCGCGGGTCTCCGCATCCACGTCGTCGCGGGAGGGCCAGAACAGCGCCCGCACCTCCTCCGGCGTCTGCTTGCCCAGGTCGCCCTGGAAGAGCATCTGCATGGTCAGTTCGCGGGACTTGCGGCGTGTGCCCATCTATTCCTTTGCCGCCGGCGCTTCCTTTGCCGCCGGCTTGCGCTTCGGTGCCCCCAGCTTTTCCCTGACCGACGCCATCTCGATGGCAGCAATGGCCACCTCGAAGCCCTTGTTGCCGCCCTTTACTCCGGCGCGGTCCAGCGCCTGCTCCAGGGTCTCGCAGGTCAGCACGCCGAACGCGTGAGGCACGCCGGTCTCCTGCTGCGACTGGCCGATTCCGCGCGCAACCTCGGTGTAGATGGCCTCGTAGTGGGCCGTCTCGCCGCGCAGCAGGCAACCCAGCGTGAGGATTGCATCGTACAGATTCGACTCGGCCAGGGTGCGCGCGGCTGAGGGAATTTCCCACGCGCCGGGGACTCGCACGATGCGGATGTCGTGCTTGGCCGCGCCGCTGCGGTGCAGCGCATCGAGCGCCCCTTGCAGCAGCCGTTCGGTGATGACCGCGTTCCAGCGGGCAACAACGATGGCAAACTTCATCCCGGCGGCGGACAGGTCGCCTTCAACGGCCAAAGGTTTGCCGTGGAGCGGATTCTCCGACTCCCAGAAGCCGAGCGTCAGGGATGGATCGAACGTGACCGTAAACAAGCGCGAGTTCCAGTGCGTGGGCGCGACTTCAGAGAGCAGTTGGGCAACCTCCTCCGTGCGGTACGCCGCAAGCATCCACTGCTCCACGGACTGGCGCACCTGCTCCAACTGGGTAACTTCAACCAGAATGGGCGGAACTGCCGGCAGACGCCCAGCGACCAGTTCGAGATTGCCAGCCGGCGCCAGGAAGGCAGCTCCCCGGCCACTCTCGTCCTGCCAACCCTTTCCCGGCTCAAAGCCCAACGCGCTCAACAGGCTGGCGAGGCGGTCGAGCGCAGCCGCCGAAGCAACCGGCGTCACCAGCGTCATTCCCTTGATCATGCTTCGATTGTATCGTCTGAAGTGGCGCCTGTTAGCCGTTGTTCTCTGCTGGCTGACTCGCTAACTTGCTGACTCGCTAACCCGCTGGTTTCTAAACCTAGGAGTGAAATGGCATACGAGACGTTGCAACTGGCAGTCAATGGACGCGTCGCCACCGTGACCCTCAACCGCCCCAAGGTGATGAACGCGCTGAACGCCGCCATGTTGCGCGAACTCGATGAGCTGTTCGCCGAGCTCGCGCTGGATGACGGTGTGCGCATAGTCTTGCTGGCCGGAGCGGGCGGCAAGGCATTCGCGGCCGGCGCCGACATCGCCGAGCTGGCCGAGGCCGACCCAACCTCGGGCGAGCAGCTCGCTGGCCGCGCGCAACGCGTCTTCCGCCGCATCGAAACCATGGGCAAGCCGGTCATCGCGTGCATCGACGGCTTCGCCCTGGGCGGCGGGTGCGAACTGGCGATGGCCTGCACTCTGCGCCTCGCCAGCCAATCCGCGCGTCTGGGCCAGCCGGAGATTAAGCTGGGGATTATCCCGGGCTACGGCGGAACTCAACGGCTGCCGCGGCTCGTGGGCCAGGGTGCCGCGCTCAAGATGATTCTCACCGGAGCAATCGTCGACGCTGCTGAGGCTCTACGCACCGGTCTGGTGGACGAGGTAGTCCCCGCGGAACATCTGATGGAGCGCGCCCGCGAGCTTGCCAGCCTGATCGCTTCTATGCCGCCGCTGGCGGTCCAGGCCGCCATCGAGGCGGTGGGGGACGGAGCGGACCTGCCCCTGGATCAGGCGCTGGCCCTCGAAGCAACCCTCTTCGGGCAGCTTTGGAAGACCGAAGACAAACGCGAAGGAATGCAGGCCTTCCTGGAGAAGCGCAGCCCTGTTTGGGTGGGACGCTGAAGCGCAAGGAACTGGAAACCGCATCCAATGGCTTGATATGCTGGTATACGTGCCCATGCCTCAAATTCATCTTTCGTCCAACTCTCGCCGTCTCTCATTGCGTTTTTTCTCCCCCAAGACGGGGCTGGCACTGGCCTCCGCCCTCTGTCTCTTGATGCCGGTCCCGATGCTGCTCACCGGCTGCAGCCGCGCGTCCGCGGGTACCCCCACCCCCGCAGCCAGTCCGCAGCAGGTTGAGACCGCGCGCCAGCAGATGGAGTTGATTCCGCCCCCCTCCAAGAGCCGTTATATGGCGGTCCGCAGCCTGTCCACCTGGGAGAACCCGTACCTGACCGTGCAGGAGAATATGGCCACGCTGCATGTCACCCTGGCCGACGCCAACTCCAGCGACCTGGGCACCGGTGGAATACTGCGGCCAGTTGCCGCGCGCCGCCAGGACCTGACCATCCACATGAGCGATCTGCCCGCGGCCTTGAATGCAGTGCCGGAGAGCTGCTGGCCGTATGGGCGCGTCGTTGCCGTCGAAGAGGCGCACGATACACCCGCATCGGCCCGGCCTGCGGTCCGCCGCAACGTGGAGGCGACCATCAAAACGCTCACCGATCTCGGCGTCGTCGTCTACGAGTGGAACGATGGCAGCGGCCTTCGCTGACCGCGACTCCGCGCAGTGTATGGGACTCCACGCAGGGCTCCGATGCATCCTAGAGATAGAGCAGCCAGGGCGGTGTCATGAGCAAGGTTGAAGAAGCAGCCGTGAACGATAGATCATTGGCCAAGGGACTCATTGCAGGGCTGGTTGGCGGACTCGCCGGCACCCTCGCTCAGACCTGCGCCCAAAGGTTCACCCAGTCGCTCGCCGAGCGGCTGCTTCCCCCGCGCGCCGATGCAGAACCGGAGCCTCAGGAGCCAGCCGCCGAACCCACCGCCGCACATCCGCTTGCTCCCTCCGCCAAATCCGTCGCCGGAGAGGTCGTCCATTGGGGTCTCGGCGCCGCAATCGGCGCGGCGTACGGCGCGCTCGCCGAGTTCTATCCCGACGCGACCGCCAAGCGCGGCGCGAGCTTCGGTCTGGCCCTGCAAGCCCTGACCCAGGAAGATGCCCTTCCCGCACTTGGCCTGATGGCGAACGCCGCCGGCCAAGCCAGCGCGGTTCCCTCGTACGTCGCCTACGGTGTCACCACCGAGATCGTCCGCGGCTTCGTGCGCAAGCGGCTCTAATCCTGCACGAATAGGGTCCATCAGGTTCAGGTGCGCGGTTCAACGCGCTCCGCGACGAGGTTCGTGTGCAAGCACTGACGCTGCGGGAATATCGACCCGGGGATCTACAGGCGCTCTACGCGCTCGACGTCGTCTGCTTCGAGCCACCCTTCCGCTTCAGTCGCCACGCCATGCGCTCATTTGCCGAAGCCGCGGGCGCAGTGACCGTGCTGGCCGAGGCGCAGGGCGAGCTGGCAGGCTTCTGCATCGCGCAGTTGGAGAAACAGATCGCCTACGTGGTCACGCTCGACGTGGCGCCTGGCTGGCAGCGGCGTGGGCTGGCGCGGCGCTTGATGGCGGAGCTGGAATCGAAGGCGCACGCAGCCGGCGCAACCGCCATGACGCTGCATGTGTTCACCGGAAACGCCGGGGCAATCCAGTTCTATGAGTCCATCGGCTACGGCCGCTTGGGCAGGGCGGAAGCCTTCTACGGACGCGGCCTGGACGCGCTCATCTACCGCAAGCGGTTCGAGGGCTAGCTCTCGCCGCTACTCGTAGTACCTTGCGAAGCTCGTGTCCGTCTCAAACACCGTGCAGTCTTTCACCCGGACCCGGCCGGCAGTCATCGCCTGTAGCTGAAGACTGGTCTCATCGTAGAAATACCGCGCCAGGTTCTCCGCCGACGGGTTGAGCTCAGTAAACGGCGCCAGGTCGTTGATCATCTGATGGTCCAGGTACTCGACCACCGGCTTCAGCAGGTTCTTCAGCAGCTTGAAGTCCAGCAGCAGCCCGCTCGCGTCCAGCTCCGCGCCCGCCAGCGTCACCAGCACCCGGTAGTTGTGACCGTGGGGGTTCTCGCATTTGCCCTGATAGTTGCGCAGATAATGGCCGGAGGAGAAGCCGGCTTCCACGGTAACCTCAAACATCTTCGTCGCTTCCCTTCCCGTGTCGATTGTATCTTTCAGGCCAGATTCGTGAGCGCCCGCGGCAAATCAGAATCGCCTGCGGCGACGCGTCTCTTCCGTCCGCCGCTCGGCCTGCTCGAACAGCGACGACAGCACCCCCGCCAGCGCGGCCACCAGCGCGATCAGCCACAGCACCAGGCCCATGGTCCGCCACAGCGACGCATCGCCCGGAGACCCCGGCTGCTGCGCGATATTGGTGTAGGCCAGCCCGCACGAGATCAGCGCAAACAGCGTCAGCGAAGCGGCGAGAATGTAGAGATTGCGGCCCATGTGTCCGGATATGGATCTGCGCTAAGGATACGCCAGGAGGCAAGGATGCTGGTGGCGATCGAGGATGTCGTCGAGCGTAACCGAACGATCGAGAGCTGACCCCGTGCGATATCCTGCATGGGAGGAACTTCCCCAATGATGAGTGGAGACCCCCAGGCGGCGCAAGGGAGTTGGTGGAGACTTTCGCTGCTGGACCGCATGGCTGGACTGCGGCCCCGGGAGGGCCAGACCTTTCTGCTCCTGTCCCTGGCGATCGGGGCGTTGACGGGGCTCACGGTCGTCGCATTCATCCTGCTGACGGAGCGGCTGGGCATGCGCCTGTACCCGGTGAGTGGCGCGCCCTGGCGGCGACTGCTGTTCCCGGTTGCGGGCTCGCTCGGCATCGGGTATCTGCTCTATCGCTTTTTCCCAAACGCACGAGGCAGCGGTGTACCCCAGACCAAGGCCGCGCTCTTTGCCCGCGACGGGCGCATCACGCTGCGTACCGTGCTGGGCAAGTTCTTCTGCACCTCGGTGACGCTCGCCAGCGGCATCCCGCTGGGGCGCGAAGGGCCTTCGGTGCAAGTAGGTGCGGGCATTGGTTCCGTGCTTGGGCGCGCGCTGGGCCTCAGTACCGAGCAGGTAAAGAAGTTGATCCCGGTGGGAGCGGCGGCGGCCATCGCAGCCGCGTTCAATACGCCTCTCGCGGCTGTGGTGTTTTCGCTGGAAGAGATCATGGGCGACCTCAACGCACCCCTGATGGGCGGCGTTGTGCTGGCCTCCGCCACCGCGTGGGTGGTCCTGCGCCTTTCTCTCGGGGACCATCCCCTCTTCAAGGTCCCGCAATATCATCTGGTAAGCTCACAGGAGTTTGCCGTCTATGCGGTGCTGGGCGTGGCTGGCGGCGTGGTTTCGGCGGTCTTCGCAAAGCTGCTGCTGAGCATGCGGGCATGTTTCCTGCGGTTCCCCAAGAAGACGGTCTGGGTTCAACCGCTGGCCGGCGGGTTGCTGGTCGGCGTGATGGGCTGGTTTGTGCCCCAGGTTCTGGGTGTCGGCTACGGCTTTGTCGGCGACGCATTGAACGGTGGCATGGCCTTCCGCCTGATGCTTCTGCTGCTGGTGCTGAAGCTGTTCGCCGTCACCACCAGCTATGCTTCGGGCAACGCGGGCGGCATCTTCGGCCCGTCCCTGTTCCTCGGCGCGATGCTGGGAGGCTCGGTGGGAACTGTGGCGCATCATCTCTTTCCCGCAGCCACCGCATTGCCGGGCGCCTATGCGCTGGTCGGGATGGGCGCGGTCTTTGCCGGGGTGGTGCGCGCTCCGATGACCTCGGTGCTGATCATCTTCGAGATGACCCAGGATTATGCGGTGATCGTACCGTTGATGATCGCCAATCTGGTGAGTCTCTTCGTTGCGTCACTGCTACAGCATGAGCCGATCTATGAGGCGCTGGCGGTGCAGGACGGCATTCACCTGCCCAGCGCCAAGACGCGGCAACGGCTCGATCAGCACACCGTAGCAGAGATCATGAAAGATCCTGCTTTGCTGCTGGAGTCCGGGACCACCGTGCGCGAGGCGCTGGAGCAGATCCGGGCCAGCGGCCTGCGATCGGCCCTGGTGACGGATGAGCGCGGAGTCATCGGCGTCGTCACTCAGTCGCAGTTGGAGATCGAAGTGGACGAGGAATCCGGCAGGTTGCTCGCCGATCTCATGACCGCGGCGGTCTTCCCTCACCTGCACGTCGATCAAGGTCTGGACCTGGCGCTGGAGCGGATGGGCAGCAACGATCTCGATCTGCTGCCGGTGGTGAACCGCGCCAACGTACACACGCTGATGGGCATCGTGACCATCCAGGACGTCCTGGATGCGTACGGCGTACACCACGCCTGAACCGCGGCTACGGGAGCAAGAGAAGAAGTTGCAGGTTGCAGGTTGACCGTTGCAGGTTGACTGGCGAAGAGCCTGGCCGAGGCGGGAGCGAGGGTGCGTCCCGGACTACCGCTTGGAATGATGGCCGACATGGTATACCCCCCCTCCCCCCTATCGACTTTTGCATGCCGCAGAAACTAAACGAGTTAAAGGCTATGATCTAGGAAGTAAACGACTTACGGGCAGCACATGAAAGAAGCGATGAAAATAAAGGGCTTACGCGTTGGTGTATACCATTTGGGGCAGGGTGAGACGCTCGCGTTAGCGACCGATTGAGCAGCGTGAAGCTGAATCGCGCGATTGAGTTTTTCAAGGGTTCCCACCCGGAAACAGAGCCAGACCGACGGTCGCGCTGCTGTTTGCTTCTGTTTCTATTATACGTGGGCTGTCAAGAGGCGGAGCACAGCCGCTCCCGTTTCTGTGCGATACGATGTAGGCACTGCGGCACGAGGAGTATGTATGCAAGGCGAGCCCAAACACGAGTCGAGCGCCGAACTGGTCCGCCGCCGCAAGGAAGAGGAGTGGTATGCCCTCCCCCGCCACTCTACCCCCGAAGGTCGCGCCCGGGCCATCGCCATGCTTGAACGAAACACCACTGCTCCTTCAGACCCAGCGACTCGCTCCTCAAGTAAGCCGACTACAGAGATTCTGCACGTCGTGCAGAATGACGGCTCGGGGAGGGAGGATGGGTGGATTGCCGCGCCGGCCCCCTCGCCAATGGCGAGACGACCGCCATGAATGGGCCGCCGCCGTCGGCAGCCGTTCGCGGCCACCCACCCGCGCGGGACTCCTGGCTTTTCATACTTGCTGAGGCACTGCTCCATCTATATCGATTCGGGATGGAAAACTCCCGTCCGCATCCAGAGGACCCTCGAAGTCGCAGGAATATCATCGGTGGAGACGTTTAGGAAATGAGCTGACGCATCGTGCCTACAGGTGGCTCACATCTTCATCACTATGTTCCCCGCTGGTACCAGAAGCGCTTTCTGCCAGCGGGCCAGAAAGTCCTATGCTACCTAGACCTGAAGCCAGATACCGTAACGAAGGGTAGCATCACATACAAGAGAAAGGCTCGGAGGTTTTGGGATCCAGCGCGTTGCTTTTGCGACAGTGATCTTTATTCTCTACGCTTTGGCGATGTGGGCTTCAATCCCACATGTAGCGTTCGTCGTGTTCGACTCCGTATTTTGCGAGAAGGCCGCGTAGCTCGTCCTCGAAGGTTTGCTTGTGGTGGTGTTGTTCCTGGGTGTCGATGTATTGCCGCAAAGCGTCCAGATCGGATGGGCCGACGGAGAACGCGGCGTAGCCTCGTTGCCATGCGAAAGCGGTGAAGTTGGGGGATTGCGTTTTGAGCCATCTGGATGACGAGGTCTTGAGTTCTTCGATTAGTTTTGCGGCGGTAGTGGTGCGCGGCAGGCGGAGAGCGAGATGAACGTGGTCGGCCGTGCCGCCAACGCGAAAGCATTCGC
>Ga0182013_10003451_pt1 | contig 19782 bp, 16 predicted proteins | sample 612S2MmetaG_FD_120487 | JGI IMG/M metagenome (GOLD analysis project Ga0182013, IMG submission 120487) | Permafrost microbial communities from Stordalen Mire, Sweden - 612S2M metaG | ecosystem: Environmental > Terrestrial > Soil > Wetlands > Permafrost | place: Sweden: Stordalen | collected... | reverse complement strand
GAAGACTACCGCGCCCTCACCGGAGCCGGCGCATGAAAATCCGCCCGAGCGCGGTTTTCAAGGGAGTTTGCGCCGCGGCGGCGGTGTGGCTGGTAGTGGGACTCGGCGCGCCCTACATCGATGCCAATCCCTACGCCGACCGGCTGCGCGCTTCGCTCTCGCGCGCCCTGGGCCGCCAGGTGGAATTCCGCCAGCCGGTGAAATTCAGCCTCTTCGAAGGCCCGGGCTTCTCCGTGGACGACGTGGTCATTTACGAAGACCCGTCCATAGGCGTCGAGCCCATGGCTTACATGGACACCATCGATGTCCGGCCCAGCCTCTGGTCGCTGTTGGGCGGCCGCTTCGTGGTGGACTCCATCGGGCTGGAGGGCGCGCACATCAATCTGACCAAGTCCGACTCCGGCAATTGGAATTTCCTTTCCTTTGTAAACCGGTCGGTGATGAGCGCCGCGCCGGCCATCCACGTGCGCGATAGCCGCATCAATTTCAAGTTCGGCGATACCAAGTCGGTCTTCTACCTGCTGGATACCGATCTCGACGTCTCTCCTCCAGGCCCCGGCGGCAAGGCGTGGAACGTGTCTTTGACGGGCAAGCCGGCGCGCACCGACCGTCCGGCGCGGGGGCTGGGAGCGTTCACCCTGAAGGGCCACTGGTTCGTGGCGCCGGAGCGCGTGGATCTGGATCTGGTGTTGGATCGCAGCAGCCTGGGCGCCATCAGTGCGCTGCTCCAGGGCCAGACCGGCAACATACACGCCACCATCTCGTCGCGATTGCACCTGGGCGGGACCATCCACAATATCGGCATCCAGGGCCGCGTCGAAATTTCGGACGTACACCGTTGGGACCTGATGCCGGTGGCGGGACAAAGCTGGCCGCTGGACGTCCACGGGCGGCTGGATCTGGTGCGGCAGGATCTCGAACTGGAGTCGAATTCCGCCGGCAACGCGCCGCTGCCGCTCGCCATCCATTTTCGCGCCACCGATTACCTCACCCAGCCGCGCTGGGCCATCGGCGCCAATTGGAATCGCTTTCCGATAGCGCCGATTCTGGAACTGGCCCGGCACATGGGCGCGCAGTTTCCGCCCAAGCTGGAACTCGCCGGGGTAATGGAAGGCGCCATCGGATATTCCGAAGGTAACCTGCAGGGGCAAGTGGCCGTTCGCGATGGTTCGCTGACCATCCCCGATTCGCCCGGAATACGTTTTGACCAGGCCGCCATTCTTTTCGACTCCGGCCACATCCGCCTCACCCCCGCGCGGGTTCGCACCTCCGGGCAGGACGAAGCGCAGGTGGAAGCCGACTATGCCATGGGCGATAACACCCTGGATCTGGCCATCTCCACCGAAGCCATGAAGGTGGAATCGCTGCGCGCGCAAGTGGCGCTGGCCGCGGTGCCGTGGCTGGAGCAGGTTCGCTCCGGGCAGTGGAGCGGCCAGTTGCATTATCACTACGGCCTGGATCTGAGCGGATGGACCGGCCGCCTGCACCTGAGTGGCGCCGAGATCCCCGTGCCCGGCCTGGCCGATCCGGTGCAACTGGCGTCGGCGAATGCGCAGATTGAGGGAGCGCGCGTGATGCTGGACCACATCGCCGCGCAGGTGGGCGCCAGCGCCTTCACCGGGTCGTACACCTACGAGCCCGGCGCGGCCCGGCCGCATCGCGTGCGCCTGCGGGCGGTAACCCTGGATGCCGCCGCGCTGGAGGCCGAGTGGATGCCCACGCTGCGCCGCAATCCCGGCCTGCTGGCAAGGGCGCTGGGGCGTTCCAACCTCCCGGACTGGTTGAAGCAGCGCGCCGTGGATGGCGTCATTCAGGTGGACGATTTCTCGATTGCCGGCGCACACCTGCAGAATGTGCGGGCGCACCTGCTGTGGGACGTGACGCGCGTGCAGTTTGAAGGCCTGCAAGCCAGATTGGACCGGACCCCCATTACCGGTTCGCTGGTGGTGAACCTGCGCGGCACGCGTCCGTCGTACCGGCTGGACGCCGCGGTGAAAGGCCTGAACTGGCAGGGGGGCAAAGTGGATAGTCAAGCCACGGTAGAGACGTCCGGCACGGGGCTGCAACTGGCCACCAATCTCACCGCCGAGGGCGCCTTTACGGGCGGCGGCCTGGACTTCGGCGGGCTGGTGGGCCGCGCGCTTTCCGGAAATTACAGCGCCGCCTGGGGCCTGACCGCCCCGCGCGTACGGCTGACCGGCCTGAATCTTCGCAGCGACGACGACACGTACACAGGCCGCGGCGCCACCCAGGAGGACGGCAGGTTAGTGGTGGTGCTGACTGACGGAGTAAAGGAACTGCGCCTCAGCGGTCCGTGGGATAAGTTGAAAGTGGAAGAGGCGAAGTAGTGCGTGTTCATACCACTGCGGCTGGTGGTGCGCGATTCCAGCCGCAGAAAGGATTAGCTCCGTGCGATGGAGTATCCGTTTTCTCTGGCCCGCCCTCCCGGCCGGCCTCGTGCCGGAGGGTGCGGTAGCCGTGCGGCGCAGGGATTTTCTCGCTGGCGCGCTGGCCGCGGCCGCTGCCGGGAACGCACGGGCCGGGAAGTTCGACCTGGAGGCAATCGAGCGGGCACGCGTGCTGCGCGCGGCCGATCGATACCTGTCCGAACAGCCCGTCACCGTGACCGCCTCGCACTCCCCGCGCAGCGCCGGCGGACTCCACGATTTCTTTTCCGAGGGCGACTACTGGTGGCCCGACCCTCAAAATCCCGCCGGCCCCTACATCCAGCGCGACGGCATGAGCAACCCCGGCAACTTCGTGGAACACCGGCGCGCCATGGTGCGCTTGAGCCTGATCGTGCCCGCCCTGGCCGCCGCGTACAAGATCACCCGAAACCGCAAATATTCCATCCACGCCGCCAGGCACCTGCGCGCCTGGTTCATCGACGATGCCACGCGCATGAATCCCAACCTGCAGTTCGCGCAAGCCATCCAGGGCCGATTCACCGGCCGGGGCATCGGCATCATCGACACGCTCCACCTGGTGGAAGTGGCGCGCGCCGCGTCACGCGCCGGACTTTCGCCGGCCGATCGTGATGGCGTCAGCCACTGGTTCGCCGCTTACACCGGGTGGATGAACACCCACCCCTACGGGATTGCCGAGCGCGACGCCAGGAACAATCACGGCACCTGCTGGGTCGCGCAGGTGGCCGCGTTCTCCGAACTCACCGGCAACGCGCAACTCACCGCCTACTGCCGCGACCGTTTCCAGACCGTGCTCATCCCCAACCAGCAAGCGCCCGACGGCAGCTTCCCGGAAGAACTTCACCGCACCAAGCCTTACGGCTATTCGCTCTTCAATCTGGATGCCTTGGCTGTGATTGCGCAGAGCCTGGGCCTGTGGAAATGGACGCTTCCCGATGGACGCGGCATGGCCAAAGCCATGGAGTACATGTATCCCTTCATGCTGGATAAGAAGAAGTGGCCGCTCCCGCCCGATGTCATGTATGACAAGGAGTGGCCCGTCCGCCAGCCGTGTCTGCTGTTTGCCGGTCTGGCGCTGGGCAAGCCGGAGTATATCGCCCTATGGCGCGAACTGGATCCCGACCCCACGGTGGAAGAAGTTCTGCGCAACTACCCCGTGCGCCAGCCGCTGTTGTGGGTGGGATAAAAGCTTTCAGCGCCCCTAACTGGTTTCTGGTGCGAAACTCAAGAAACCGCTCCCTTGCGGTCGCGGCTCGGTAACGCCGCGCCTGGGGGCTATTTCGGGGACAGGCTACATAACCTCGAAACTCCGTCCCGCTCACCGATTTGAATTTCGAGGTTGTGTAGCCTGTCCCCGAAATAGCCCCCGCGATCAGAGCTGCGGCAGAGCTATCCGATTGCCCAGGGCACGCCGTCCTCGGGAAGATTGGCGATGGCGAAGGCGGCCACCTTCTCCGCGGTGGCCAGCAACTGCGGATCGCACGTGGTGCGGTAAGCCCTGGTGAGTATGGGTGAAAACCATCGCGCTGGGGGCCGCGTGATTGGGATAATCGAAAACCTGCCGATGGACGACAGCGATGGCATTCGGGCGGTTTACTCATTCCCCGAGCCCCGGAGCGCCTGGCCATTCACCACCGGCTGGTGCTCCACCGGGAAATTCACGGAGCGCGCCAGGGCACACACCGCGTGCGCCCGCGCGTGCAGCGCCAGGGCATCGTCGATCCGCTCCGCCTCGGCGATCTTCAAGCGGGGACGCAGCACCACGCGGGTGAATTCGCCCGAACCGTCGGCGTGTTCCGCCATTTCGCCGCATGCCTCGTCTTCATATTCCGTAACCGTAATGCCGGCGTCGGCCGCAAGATGCAACACCCAGAGCATGTGGCACGCGGACAGCGCGCCCAGCAGCAGTTCTTCGGGATTGTAGCGTGTGCGGTCGCCGTGGAATAGCGGGTCGGAGGAGCCTTGGATTACGGCGGATTTGTCCGCCCCGCTCAGTTCGTGGGCCCGGCTGTAGGCCTTGTAAGCCGAGCTTCCCGTGCCCAGATTGCCGGTCCATCGATTGACGACTTGGTATTGGTGCTTTCGGTCCACAGTTTAGGATACCTGCGCCACCACCCAGCGGCGGCGCAGGCAGGGGACATTCTGTTTCCATCCTCCGTTGGCAGGCTCTATGAGGCGTGCTCGATCCGGTGAGCTTGGCCAGACGGGACCGCAACGAATGCTCCTCCGACCATCCATGCGGCCCGCCTCCGATGGGCTCGCCCACCGCTCTCTGGCAATGCAGGCGAGCGGCCAAATTCGGATCGAAGTAATTGCTTTGTTTTCAATAAGGCGGCGAGCCCGGAACTGTCTACATGGTAGACGTTGCCAAAAATGTAGTCACTCTGTAAACTTAATAGACACCATGGCATCCGCGCATCCCCCGGAATGGAACGAAAAACTAGCCGCCATTCTGGCCATCAGCCAGAAAATGAACTCCGAGCGCGATTTGGGCGCGCTGCTCGACCTGATCGCGCGCGAAGCTACCAACGTGCTTCTCTGCGACCGTGCCAGCATTTTCCTGTTGGACCGGGAACGCCACGAATTGTGGTCCAAAGTGGCCCTGGGAAGCGACGAAATCCTGCGCTTCGATGCCAGCATGGGGATCGCCGGCCGCGCCGCCACCACCGGAGAGACCATCAACGTCAAGGACGCCTACAGCCACCCGCAGTTCTACAACGCCATCGACGACCAGACCGGCTACCGCACCCGCAACGTGCTCGCCGTGGCCGTGCGCAACCAGAAGGGCGCCATCATCGGGGCGTTCGAAGCCCTCAACAAGCGCGTCGGCCCGTTCAGCCAGCGCGACGAGGACTTCCTCGATGCGTTGGCCTCGCACGCTGCCATCGCCATCGAAAATGCCCAGCTCATCGGCGAATTGCGCCGCCGCGAAGACGAACTGGCCCAACAGAACGCCCACCTTCTGCGCGAAGTGGAGAGCAAATACTCTACCCATGGAATTATCGGCGCCGGACCCAGGATTCAACAGGTGGTCCGCCTGGTGGAGCGCATCCGCGACAGCCTGGTGAACGTGCTGGTCACCGGCGAAAGCGGCACCGGCAAGGAACTGGTGGCCAAGGCCATCCACTACACCAGTTCGCGCGCGCGCCGGCCCTTCGTGGCGCTCAATTGCGCCGCGCTCCCCGAGACCCTGCTCGAAAGCGAACTCTTCGGCATTGAAAAGGGCGTCGCCACGGGAGTGGAGTCGCGCGTTGGCCAGTTTCAGAAGGCCGATGGCGGGACCTTATTCCTCGATGAGATTGGCGATCTCAGCCTGATCGCCCAGGCCAAAATCCTGCGCGTGCTGCAGGAGCGGATTCTGGAGCGCGTGGGTGGCCGCAACCCCATCCGCGTCGACGTGCGGCTCCTGGCCGCCACCAACAAGGATCTGGAAGCCGAAATCGCCAAAGGGGCCTTCCGAGAAGACCTCTATTACCGCATCAAGGTAGTGCATATCCACATGCCGCCGCTGCGCGATATCCGCGAGGAGATCGGCCTGCTCGCCAATCATTTCCTGAGGGAATATTGCGCCGAGACCGGCCGCCCCGCCCTGGAATTTTCTCCCGAGGTGATGCGCCGCCTGACCATGGCGCCCTGGCCGGGAAATATTCGCCAATTGCGCAACGAAGTGATGCGCCTGTCCGCCGTCTCCCGCCAGAACCCGATTACCGAAGAGGATTTGTGGGAAGGCGTTCCCACTCCGCGCTACGATCGGGCCGTAGCCAAACCGTCGAAGCCGCAATCCCTGAAATCGGCCGTGGGCCAACTGGAGAAACAGATGATCCTGGAGGCTTTACAGGGCACCCGTAACAATCAGCAGCAAGCCGCCCGGTTGCTCGGCCTCAGCCGTCAGGGGCTCATCAATAAGATGAAGCGCTATGCCATTTCGGCGTAGCTCGTTTCTGGCGCGAAACTCAAGGGAGCCGTGCTGCTCCGCCGCATGGCAGTTTCAGAACTCCTGACGTCGTGGAATTTGTGATGAACCCGTTTTCGTGGCGCAGGCACTCCTGCCTGCTGGGTCGAGACTCATCTCGATCCTCTTGGCGAGCGGCATCCCGGAGCGCCGAGAAGAGTCTCGGCGCCGCAGACACGAGTGTCTGCGCCACGTCATGGCTCAGGTCAATTTCCCAACTATCCGAAATCCCCGGACGACATCAGGAGTTTTGAGTTTCGCGACAGAACCTGGCTTTCAGAACCTGCAATGTCCCGTGCAGTGCTTACCTTTGCAGACCTTACAGGGATGTTTTTCCAGGTACGCTGCCGGAACCTGGCGCCGGGCCGTGGACCCCGCCGTCGTCTGAGGCTCTTCACTCCACATTGCGCGTCCCACCACCACCACACGCGTCTTTTCCCCCACCGCATCGGATGATCGCGACATAGCAATCTCTCCCCCCTTATGCATTTCCAACTACTGAACTGAAATGATGGGGAAGTTATCGCACGTTAGGGGCCACGGAAAACGGCACACCTCAAGCGGGCGTGCCGGCGGACGATTGCGGATGGAATCGGGGAGAGCTACGCGACTTTCTGAACTTTTCCGTCGCGAATGCAGGATGTGCAGACGCGCATCCTGCGGCCGGCGCCATTCACTAAAGCGCGGACCGATTGCAAGTTCAGGTTCCAGCGCCGTTTCGTAACGTTATGTGCGTGACTGATCCGGTTGCCGAATACCGGCTTCCGGCCGCATACTTCACAAACTTGTGCCATTAGACAGAAATCTCCCGCTCTTATCGAATCTTGAGTATAGCAATCCGTTTCGGAGGATCGCAACACTATGCGTCACATGCCGCCAGCGCCTCTCCCAGATCCTCGGTCAGGTCGTCGACATGCTCCAGCCCGATCGAGAGGCGAATCAGATTCTGCGGCGTCCTGGTTGCCGGCCCCTCCACCGAGGCGCGATGCTCCACCAGGCTATGCGCGCCGCCCAGACTGGTGGCGCGAATGAACAGCTTGCAGCGAGCCACCACCCCCATGGCAGTATCGCGTCCGCCGCGCACCTGGAACGAAAGCATGCCCCCGAATGCCGCCATCTGCCGCGCCGCAATGGCGTGCCCCGGATGCTCCGGCAACCCCGGATAGTGCACCGTCTCTACCGCCGGATGCGCCTGCAGGAAGCGCGCCACCCGCAGGCCGTTTTCCGATTGCGCCCGCACGCGATACGGTAAGGTGTCGAGCCCGCGCAGCGTCAACCAGCAATCGAAAGGCGACGGCACAGACCCGCCATACTTCTGCGACTGCCGCGCGCGCTCAAACAGGGAATTGGGGTGGCGTGCGATCAGCGCGCCGCCAATCACGTCGCTGTGGCCGCCAATGTATTTCGTCGTGGAGTGCGCCACCATATCGACGCCCAATTCGAGCGGGCGCTGTAACACGGGCGTGGCGAAAGTACTGTCGCAGACCGTCATCACATGCGGCCCGGCGGCGCGCGCCAGACTGGCGATGGCCGCCAGATCGGTGATTTTCATCAGCGGATTGGAAGGCGTTTCCACCCAGATCAGCCGCGTTTCGGGCCGCACGGCCGCTCGCACGGCATCCAAATCGGTCATATCGACATAGCTGGCCTCTACCGGCCATCGCTCGAACACTCCTCCCACCACCTTGCGAAAGCCCCAGTAGACATCGTCCGGCGCCAGGATGTGGTCGCCCGGCTGCAGGCCTTGCACCACCGCCGTGGCCACGGCCAGACCAGAGGAGAAAGCCAGGGCTTCCTTGCCGCCTTCGAGATCGGCCAGACACTCTTCCAAACTGCGGCGGTTGGGATTGTTGTCGCGCGAATAGCTGTAGCCCAGCGGGTACCCGCCATCGGGACTGCGCTCGAAAGTGGTGGAGAGGCAGATCGGCGCTGTGACCGCGCCCGTTCCAGGGTCGATATGGCGGCCGGCGTGGACCGCTCGGGTTTCAATCTTCATCTCTTCTACTGTAGCGTTTGCGGGTGAAGAGACCAACGCCGGTTCCGCAATAGCGCGGAATGGCCCACCCAGGCGCCCACTTCTGTCGAGTTTCACCGCTTATTTTCTGTTACTTGGCGATGATGGCTGCTGGCACCGGAATTGCAATCGTCGAAGAATATGGCATATGTAATAACGGATACCTGTACCAAAGATGAATTGTGTGTGCAAGCTTGCCCGGTGGACTGCATCCACCCCAAGCAGGACGAAGACGGTTTTGCGGACGCTCCGCACCTCTTCGTAAATCCGGCCGAATGCATCGATTGCGGCGCGTGCGTCCCGGTTTGCCCTACTAATTCGATTTTCACGCTGGACGAGCTGCCGGTGGAGTCGGCCCGCTTCGCCGAACTGAACGCCGCGCATTACAACTGAGGGACCGTCGCTGGATAACGTTGTCTAACTCGTGGGGCGGGTGGCCTGGGAACGTGGCGAGAGCTCCCGAGGTGGGGCAGGCGGTGCTCGCCTGCCGGTCTGCCCGCGCTGAATCAGGCCGGCTGCCCAAACAGAACAGCGGGCAGGCGAGCACCGCCTGCCCCACCTTGCAAGCAGTTTCCGGAGAACCGTGGCGCCGCGTCGAAGCGCAGTCCAAGGCCTGTAACGATTCGCAGGTTTGGTAATGCAGCGATATCCGCCGCGCGTCGATTCAACGGACCGCAATCGGGGGGACGACCACCGACCAATGGGCATTGCGAAACTGCCAGCGTCCTCCGTTATATTCCGCGGTTCCTGTAAAGTACCCCTCCTCGCTCACCCGATCGCCCGTGGCGCCGGTACGGATTTCGTGGTACGGAGCAGCCATCACGGCCAGATCCGGCGCCAGCGGATCCACTCGCAACTCTTCCCCCCATCGCAAGTCTATGCGCTTGATCCTGCGCGCCAGGTCCGGCATTGCCGCAATCGCGGAAGCCCCATTCGGAAATGCCAAACGTCCATCCGCGGCCATGAAGAAAGCCGGGTTCTCGGCGAAATACTTGCGCCACGCGGTCGGGCCTTCCCGGGTGACATCGGCAGCCACATCCCGGGCGAAAGCCCGCACTTCCGTGTCGACCTCGGCAGCACGCGCCGCCGTCAGGTATCGCGAGTCGCGAGAACATCCGGCGGACAGGATGGTCGCCGCAAGTAGAGTCCACTGGAAAGTACGCATGCCTGATCCTTCCACAACAGTGTAACGCCCTCTCCGTTGTATCATCGGCATTGGCAGCCAAACACAGTTCGCCACCAGCCCGGCACTGGCCGCGGCATGCGCTTCTCATCGCCGCGCTCTGGGCCGCCGCCCTTGCCGCCTATTCGAATTCTTTCCACGCCGGCTTGGTCTTCGATAGCCAGCGCGCCATCCTGGCGGACTCCCGCATTCAATCCGACACACCCGAGAACGTCCGTCAAATCTGGACCGGCGATTACTACAACGGCACTGGCTCCAGCGCTCTCTATCGTCCGCTGACTACCCTCACCTACCTGTGGAATTACGCCGTCCTGGGCGATGGTCCGAACGCCGCCGGGTACCACGCGGTCAACTTCGCGCTGCATGCCGTCAACATCGCCCTGGTCTATCTGCTGGCCCTGGTGGTCTTCGCCGATGCCTGGCCGGCATTTGCCATGGCGGCGCTGTGGGCCGTCCACCCGGTCCTCACCGAATCCGTTACCAACGTGGTGGGCCGCGCCGATTTGCTGGCGGCCTTCGGCGTTCTCGGGGGGCTCCTCTGTTATATTCGCCGCGGTGCGGCGGCTGGCGGCTGGCGTCGCGCGGCCTGGACGCTGGCTCTCGCCGCGGCCGCCGCCATCGGCATCTTCGCCAAGGAGAGCGGCGTGGTGCTGGTGGCCGTCATCGTGGCGTACGAGGCCGCTTTTGCACCCAAGCTCGCCTGGCGCGTGCGAGCCGCCGGCTACCTCGCCGTATCGCTCCCCGCCGCCGCATACTTCGCCATGCGCAGCCGGGCGCTGGCACAGGTCTCCTCGCTGCTGATTTCGTACTGCGACAACCCTCTGCAACAAGCCGGCTTCCGGACCTCGCGGCTCACGGCCATCAAAGTCCTCGGCGAATATCTGCGGATTCTGCTCTGGCCGGCGCACCTGTCGGCCGACTACTCCTACAACCAGATACCGCTCTCCACCTGGACCGACCTCAAGACGATTCTCGCCCTGCTGATCTGGATCGCCGTGGCCGCCGCCGCGCTATTCAGCTATCGACGCGCCAGACCAGTGTTTTTCTTCATCGCGTTCTTCGCCGTCACCATGGCGCCGGTGTCGAATCTCGTCATCCTGGTGGGCAGCATCATGGCGGAGCGCTTTCTGTACCTGCCCTCCATCGGATTCGCCGGGTGCCTGGTATGGGCCGCGCTTGCCGCCTACCGTCGCGCGCCCGCCGATTGGCCACCCGCCCGCACGGTACTGCCCGTGGCGCTGACCGTCGCGTGCCTGGCGCTGGCCGCCCGCACCTATGCGCGCAATTCCGACTGGTTCGACGAGCGTAGTCTCTGGGCCGGCGCCGTCCAGGCCGCCCCCCGCAGCTACAAGACTCATCAGAACCTGGCGATGGTGATGCTGGCGCAGCCACAGCCCGATTACTCCGCCGCCACCCGGGAAGTGGAGCGGGCCCTCGCCATCCTCGATCCCTTGCCCGACGACCGCAGCCTTCCCTCGGTCTACGCCGCCGCCGGCCAATGTTACCGCGCTCGCGGCGATGCCGCCAAGGCCCTCGCCGTGCTTCTGCGCGGCAGCCGCATCGACCGCGCCTGGAATGAGGCATCCATCCGGCGCAACCGCCTCGACGGCAAGACCGTGAGTGCGGTCGGCACGCCCTCCTTATACCTCGAACTCGGCCGCGTCTACATCGACCTGGGCCAGCCCGAGCAAGCGCTCGAAGCTCTGCGTTACGGCCGTTCGATCGATCCGCAACCGGCATTCTTCGAGGAAATCTCGCGCACTTTTAGCGGTATGCGACAGCCCGAACAGGCGGCCATCAGCCTGCTCGAAGGTCTCGCCGTGGATTCCACGCAAACGGGGCTGGTTTCCGAGTTGACGCGACTCTACCAGGAAACCGCGCCCCAAAGCTGCGCCCTCAACCGCACTGCCGCGGGCCTCACTGTAGATTTAAACTGCCCGCTGGTACACGCCCAACTCTGCACCGCTTCCCACAATGCGGTCGAGATGTTCACCGGGATGCGGGACCCTTCATCCGCCGGCGCTGTCATACAAAACGCCGTGCGGAACTACGGTTGTCCGGCGGAGATGTTGCGGTAGATTCAGAACTCCTGATGTCGCCCCCGCAATTTCAGCTTGGCGGGGAGAATGGGCTGACCCATTCCTCCCGATGGCGAGACCTTCGCAGGTGGGGCAGGCGGTGCCGCCTGCCCGCCCGCACTGAATTAGGCCCGCTGCTCGAATAGGACCGAGGGCAGGCGAGCACCGCCTGCCCCACCTCCGGGCTCACTGCAAATTCCACGACATCAGGAGTTCTGAGATTTAAGGCGAGGCCGGCAAGCTGACTGCGGAAATACCACTGGCGCGTTTACTTGAACTTCAGGCGAGGGCCGTTTTGTAGAGCGCCAGCAGCTTGCCCCAGGCGCGCTCGGCGTCGGCCTTGTTGTATATCGGCGCACCGTTCTGCGTGGGCATGTCCGGCATGCACCATCCATGCAGGGCGCCGGCATATACTTCGATTTCGGCGGGCACTTTGGCGGCGGCGAAAGCCTCCCTCAGCTTGTCCTTGGCATCCGGCTGGCGGGCATCGTCATTCGATGCGATGCCGAAATACATCCGAGCCTTGATCTTGGGAGCGAGCAGATGCGGGCTGTCGGGCCCGTCAGTGACCAGGCCGCCGCCGTGGAACGAGGCGCCCGCGCCGACGCGATCCGGCACCGCCGCGGCGGTCTTCATCACCAGCGGTCCGCCCATGCAGTAGCCCTGCGTACCGATTTTCTTCGCTTTGTCGACTTCCTTTTGCGCGTCGAGGAAGGCAACGTAAGCCGCGGCATCCTTCTCGGCATTGCCGGGCGCGTTCACCGACGCCATCAGCGGGCGGAGTTTGGCCATGTCGGCCGGGTTCTGGAAGTCGAAGCCGGATGCGTCGGTGAACGGCGCTTTGGATACGCGATAGAAAGGATTCGGCACCAGGACGGAATACCCTTCGGCGGCGAGGCGCTTGCCGATGTCGCGCGTGGCGGCCCGCAAGCCGAAAGCGTCGGGCCACACGAGCACGCCCGCGTGGGACCCGGACTTGGGATGAATGAAAGCCGCGTCGCAAGTGCCGTCGGGAGTTTTGATTTCGACATTGATTTCGACCACGTCAGGCTCTGCCGCGGATGCTACGGCCGCGGCGGCAAGGCCGGTGGCGACGGAGAGCCCTACAAAGTCTCGCCGTCCGATTTCGTCCTTCTGATCTTCTTTCATGGTTGCCCCTCTCTTTATATAGAGAGTGTATCGCGTTTGGGGGTGGCGCCACGGTATCGTGGAAGTGCAGTGAGCATTGCACAGCGAGCCCCTTCACGAGATCGTCTCGATAGATCCCGACCTGATGCATGGTGTTCCATGCTTCCGGGGCACCCGCGTTCCGGTCCATCTTTTGCTCGACGATCTGAAGAGTGGCGCTACGATTGACGAATTCCTGGCGGGGTGCCCGACCGTCTCGCGCAAGGTTGTTGAGGGGTACCTGGAATTGGCGCAGGACCTGGTCACCGAATGCGCCGGATCTTAAGGGCCTGTGTGGAAATAATCTATTCAGTTGCCACCTAACGCTCCCTTACGGGGCGCCCCTTGGGCCCGGCTCTGAACGCGCATCGGAGCCGCGACCGTAAGAAACCGCGAAAAAATATCCTGTGCATTCAGACCCAACCGCTTGCTCACGCGCGCGGCTCGGCATGCGCATTTGACAGAGCCGCGACCGTTAGGGAGCGTTAGGTAGGTTCATTTCTTCAAGGCTCCGGTCTGAGCTCCCGGAAACCTTCGTAAGCACGGTCCGTGATCTTCTATCTTCCCGGCTCCACGTGCACCAGCACGTCGGCCACCCAGTCCAGCTTCTCTTTAATGCGCAATTGCACATTGTGGGCGATCTCGTGGGAGCGCCGCACGGTCATCTCGGGGTCCACTTCCAGGTGCAGGTCGACATGGTAGCGCAGGCCGGTCTTCCGGGCGAAACATTTCTCCACGCCGCGCACCCCCGCCACAGTCGCCGCGGCGGCGCGGATTTCGTCCATATGCCGCGGGTCCGGCATGGTATCGATGAGTTGCAGGGCGGTATCGCGCGCCACTCGCACGCCGGTGAATACCACGATCAGTCCGACCGCAATGCCGCCATAACGGTCGGCATTCAGGAAACGCGCCGGGTCGGACAGCGTCAGCGCCACGGCGGCCAGCGCGGCCAGTGCAGACACGATATCCATGCTGTCGTTCCACGCGTCGGCCATGAGAGCGGCGCTGCGCAGCTTGTGCCCGTAGCGAAATTTGAACGACGCCAGGCCCGCCTTGGCCACCGCCGACACGCCCAGAGGCCAGAGCACGAAGGCCGCGAGCGGCAATCGCGGCTGGCCCAGATGCTCGAAGGAGGCCACCGAGATCAATACCCCGGCGGCGGTGAGCACCAGCCCGATCAGCAGGCCGGTGAGCGTTTCAATGCGGCCGTGTCCGTAAGGATGCTCCTCGTCCGCCGGCTTGGCGGCCAGCGTCAGGCCCAGCAGCACGAAGCCGGAAGCGAAAACGTCGCCGGCCGATTCGCATCCATCGGCCACCACCGCGGTGGAATGGCCCGCCAGTCCCGCGGTGATCTTAGCCAGGGCCAGCGCGCCCGAAACCGCCATCCCCAGGACCGCGACCCGCTGGCCGGTTTGCATCAGGCCCGCGCGGGGTCGGACTTTTCCGTGTCGAGGCCCAGTTCGGCAAACGCCGCGGCCGCTTTCCCGGAATCGAATTGGCCATCGCGAGCCAATCGCGAGAGCGCGGCGGCGGCGATGGATTCGGCGTTGACCTCGAAATGGCGCCGCAGATGCTCGCGGTTTTCGCTGCGCCCGAAACCATCGGTCCCCAGCGTTTCCATGCGGCCCGGCAGCCACGGCGCCAACTGGTCGGCCACTACTTTCATGTAGTCGCTGGCGGCCACGATGGGGCCCTGGGCGCCGGTGAGCGCCTGGACGATGTGCGGCGCCCGCGCCGGCCGATCGGGATGCAGCCGGTTCCAGCGCTCCACCCCGAGCGCTTCGCGGCGCAGTTCGTTATAGCTGGTGACGCTCCACACATCGGCCGCCACACTGTACTTCTCGGCCAGAATCTGCTGGGCGCGCAAGGCTTCATTCAGAATCGGTCCGCTGCCGAAGAGTTGCACCACCGCCGTGCCGTTGTCGGCGGCGCGGAAGCGGTAGATGCCCTTGATCACGTCCTCGGGGTCGAGACCCTGGGGCATCGCCGGCATGGGATAGTTCTCGTTGTAAAGCGTCAGGTAATAGAAGCGGTCTTCCTGCTGCTGGTACATGCGCCGGATGCCATCCTGCACGATGATGGCGAGCTCGTAGGCGTAAGCCGGATCGTAAGTGGTGCAGGTAGGGACGGTGCTGGCGAGCACGATGCTGTGGCCGTCCTGATGCTGCAAGCCCTCACCGGCGAGAGTGGTGCGGCCGGCCGTGCCGCCGCATAGGAAGCCCTTGCCGCGCGCGTCTCCGAAGGCCCATACCATGTCGCCCACGCGCTGGAATCCGAACATCGAATAGTAGATGAAGAACGGGATCATCTCTTTCCCGTAATTCACCGCGGCGGTGCCGGCGGCCGCGAAAGAAGCCATCGATCCGGCTTCGGTGATGCCTTCTTCCAGAATCTGGCCGTCTTTGGATTCCTTGTAGTACAGGAACATTTCGGCGTCGTGCGGCTTATAGAGCTGGCCCTGGCTGGCGTAGATGCCGAACTGGCGGAACAGGCTCTCCATGCCGAACGTGCGCGCCTCGTCGGGGATGATGGGCACCACATGCTTGCCCAACTCGGGATGCTTCATGAGCAGGGTCAGGACGCGGACGAACGCCATGGTGCTGGAAACTTCGCGCCCGGCCGAGCCTTCGAGCGATTCCTTGAAATACTCCAGCGGAGGCGCCACCAAGGTGCCCGAGACCGGCTTGCGGAACGGAACATAGCCGCCCAATTGGCGCCGCCGCTCGTGCATATAGCCGATTTCGGGGCTGTCGGCGGGCGGACGGCAGAACGACGCATTATGCACCGCTTCTTCCGGAATGGGAATCTCGAAGCGCGACCGGAAGTGCAGCATCTCCTGCTCGTTGAGCTTCTTCTGCTGGTGGCTGATATTGCGGCCTTCGCCGGCCTCACCCAGTCCATAACCCTTGATGGTGTGGGCCAGAATCAGGGTCGGCTGGCCGGTGGTTTCCACGGCGTTTTTGTACGCGTTGTAGACCTTTTTCGGGTCGTGGCCGCCGCGCGGCAGCTTCATGAGCTGGTCGTCGGTCAAATGCGAGACCAGGTCGAGCAACTCGGGATACTTTCCGAAGAAATTCTTGCGGATGTAGGCGCCGTCTTTGCTGATGTAGGTCTGGTACTCGCCGTCCACCACCTCGCCCATGCGCTTTTCCAGCAGGCCGGTGGTATCGCGGCGCAGCAGTTCATCCCAATCGCCGCCCCAGATTACTTTGAGGACGTGCCAGCCGGCGCCGCGAAAGGCGGCTTCCAGTTCCTGGATCATCTTGCCGTTGCCGCGCACCGGCCCGTCGAGGCGCTGCAGGTTGCAATTGATGACGAATATCAGGTTGTCGAGCCTCTCGCGCGATGCCAGCGTGAGCGAGCCCATGGATTCGGGCTCGTCCATTTCGCCATCGCCCAGGTAGGCCCAGATCTTGCGCGGCGTAACCGCAATCAGCCCGCGGTTTTCCAGGTAGCGCATGAAGCGCGCCTGGTAGATGGCGTTGATGGGACCGAGCCCCATCGACACCGTCGGGAAGCGCCAGAAATCGGGCATCAGCCACGGGTGCGGGTACGAAGAGAGCCCCGGAGTGTCGCGCAGTTCGTGGCGGAAATTCTTGAGGTGCTCCTCGGTCAGCCGGCCTTCCAGGAAGGCGCGCGCGTAGACGCCGGGCGAGGCGTGGCCTTGAAAATAGATCAGGTCGCCCGGCTCTTCGCCGTACCTGGCATGGAAGAAATGGTTGAAGCCCACTTCCAGCAGGGTGGCCAGCGAGGCGTAGGTGGAAATGTGGCCGCCGATGCCGGCATCGTACTTGTTCTGCCGGACCACCATGGCCATGGCGTTCCACCGGATGAGGCTCTTAATGCGGCGCTCCATGGCGCGGTCGCCGGGGTAGGGCACTTCGTCCTCCACCCGGATGGTGTTGACGTATGGCGTATTCAGGTGGATGGGGAGGCCGGCGCCGCTGTTGCGTGCGCGCAAGGCCAGTTGCTCCAACAGGTATTGGGCGCGGTCGGAACCGCCATCCTCGATCACCTGGTCGAAGGACTCCAACCACTCTTCGGTTTCCTGGGGATTCAGATCCACAACCCGCTCGCTTCGTATCTGGTGCATGTACCTTATATTATAGTGAACCCAGGCCGTTTTTTGGTTCCGGCGGGGCCCGCGGTTGTGGGTACAATGTGGTCATGGTTAGATCGCAGCAGGTAATCGATTCCTGGAAGGCCATCCGCCAGGATGCCGCCGCGGCGGTGGAAGATTTTCCGGAAGCCGAGATGGACTTCCGGCCGGCGCCCGATGTGATGACGTTTCGCGAAGCCGCGCGCCACATCCTGGATGCCGGCGACGGGCTGACGGGTTTGTTGTTGGCCGGCGAAACGAATTTTGCCACGCCGGAATTTCGCAATCGTATGAAGGCGCATATGAGCGGCCTTCCGGCGGATGCCGGCGGGCCGGCGCTGGCCGCCGCTCTACGCGAGTCGGTGGAACGGCGGGCGGCGGCCTTCACCGCGCAACCGGCCGAATTCTTCGATACGATGATCACCCGGTTCGACGGTCAAACGGTCACCCGGCTGGAAATGTTGCAGACGATTAAGGAGCACGAGTTGACACATCGGGCGCATCTGTTTCTGTGCCTGCGAATGAAGGGGATTGTTCCGGCGACCACGCGCCGCCGTTTGGCCGCACAGGCCGGTAAGTAGGATCGAAGCGGAGTTGCAAAAGCGGCAGGATGTCGTATAACAGTAGTATTTCGGGAGGAATGAATTTCATGGTCACGTGTCCGGTATGCGATGGCGCCATCGATGTGGACGAAGAAGACGTCGACGAGGGCGATACGGTCAGTTGTGACGAATGCGGCGCGGATCTCAAGGTTGTGAGCACCAGCCCGCTGGAGCTGGAATCGGCTGAAGAGGTTGAGGAAGAAGAAGAGGAAGACGACGACTTCCTGGAAGACGAAGAGGAAGAATCGGACGAGGACTGGAAGTAGGCAATCTATGCATGGGACCGCCCATTGTGCGCACGGCATCGATTTTAGGGGGACGAGTATGACGAAGATAACGGCGCTATGGCTGGCGGTCTTTCTGGTCTGTGTACCCGCCGCGGTGGCGCAGAAGAAAAAGGACCCGGTCACGCGTAGCGTGGTCGGGGTAGTCACCACCGCCGACGATAAGCCCGCCGTGGGGGCCGTGGTGCAATTGACCGACACGAAAACCAAGCAGGTTCGCTCCTTCTACACGCAGGATAAGGGCGACTATTATTTTCACGGGTTGAGCCCGGATATCGATTACGAGCTGACGGCGACTTTTCAGGGCGCGAGCAGTAATACCAGAATGCTGACCGTCTTCGATTCGCGCAAGGAGGCGGTCCGCAATCTGAAGTTGAATGCCAAGAAATAGGGCTTGTTGGGCGTGATGGCGCGTGGTGAACCAGGAGGCGGATGCGCTAAGAACCGCTTGCTGGCACGCGCGGCTCAGAACGGAGTCTCAAGGTTTGTAAGTGCTTACCGCGGCCGCTCTACAAGCGCGTAACTGACCGAACGATTCCGAATGCCTAAGCCCCAGCCGCCCATCGACGAGTCCGTACCCCCAACTGGCGAGATTGTCCTTTACCAGACGGAAGACGGTCGCACGCGCGTGGAGTGCCGTTTTGTCGATGAGACGCTTTGGCTGAGTCAGGTACTCATTGCGGAGTTGTTCCAGGTTACCGTGCCGACCGTCAATGAGCACCTCAAGAACATCATCGCCGAGGGCGAGGTGCAGCCCGCCCCAACTATTCGGAAATTCCGAATAGTTCGACGGGAAGGCTCGCGCGACGTCGAGCGGGAAATCGAGCACTACAACCTCGACGCCATCCTGGCCGTGGGTTATCGCGTGCGGTCGGAGCGCGGAACGCAATTCCGCCGCTGGGCAACGGAGCGCTTGAGCGAGTACCTGGTGAAGGGATTCACCATGGACGACCAGCGGCTCAAGAATCCGCCGGTCGAAGGCTCGGGTGTTCCCGATTATTTCGACGAGATCCTGGAACGGATCCGCGACATACGCGCCAGCGAGAAGCGTATGTACCTGCGCGTGCGTGAAATCTTCAGTCTGGCCGGCGATTACGACCCGGGACGCCCGGAGACGACGGAGTTTTTCCAGATCATTCAGAACAAGCTGCACTTCGCGGCGACCGGCAAGACCGCGCCGGAACTGATTGCCGGCCGTGCCGACCACTCCCAGCCGAACATGGGCTTGACCGCCTGGAAGGGCGGCGTGGTGCGGAAAGCGGACGTGACGGTGGCGAAGAACTACCTGACCAGGGAAGAAATCGGAGAGCTGAACCGCATCGTGACGATGTGGCTCGACTTTGCCGAGGACCAAGCCCGGCGCCGCAAGCAGGTGTTCTTGAACGACTGGGAAACCAAGCTCAACGACTTCCTTCGATTCAATGAGCGAGCCGTGCTGAGCGATAAAGGGAGCGTGACCAAAACCGCGGCCGACACCCGCGCGGAAGCCGAGTACGAGGAGTTTGCCGCCCGGCGCCGTGCTCTGTTGGAAGCGGAGGCGGAGCGCGAGCGGTTGTACCCCTTGGAAGATGCGGCAAGGAAGTTGCCTGAGAGACCGAAGCGCAACCGGCCTTGATGGCCGGGCTTCGAGCAAGCACCTCGATTAAGAACAGGGAGTAGCCTGCGGAAACGGGCACGATCCTTCCCGCCTTCTCGAATCTCCGGTCAGCTTTCCCCATACATGCAGAACCCGTGGCGACCAGGATACGGACGCGAGTGGACCGCCTTCCAGGCGTGGGACAATTGGGTCGGGCGCGGAATCTGAGCAATGATGGTCATGTTGAAACTCAAACCGGTGGAGATCGGGCGGGATTTGGCGCACCTGCCCGAGGTCGCGCGCTTGGCCACGGACGTGTGTCGAGGAGCTGGCGGCGCCGTTTAGAGAAGGCTGACGATAACAGATGAGCATCACCAGACGAATCGTATGTTTGGCTAACT
>Ga0182013_10003449_pt1 | contig 19789 bp, 17 predicted proteins | sample 612S2MmetaG_FD_120487 | JGI IMG/M metagenome (GOLD analysis project Ga0182013, IMG submission 120487) | Permafrost microbial communities from Stordalen Mire, Sweden - 612S2M metaG | ecosystem: Environmental > Terrestrial > Soil > Wetlands > Permafrost | place: Sweden: Stordalen | collected... | reverse complement strand
GCATCCTGACAAGCCCTTGAGCGAGGGCGCCCGGGAGGAGCTGCTCGCTCTGGCGCGGGAAAATCTCTCCGCCTTTCTCGATGACCCCGATTTCGTCGCTTTCAAATGGCCGCGTGTCGAAGCCGGCCTTGACCACGCATTGGCGTTCGAGCGCGCCCGCCGCGAGCTTGCCGTGGAAATTCATATCGAGGAAGGCGGCGACTGGAGTCTGAAGCTCGCCGACGGCTCGACATTCCGTCTCACCGGCCGCGCCGACCGAATTGAAGTCGCTCGTGAAGGAATAGCGACCGTCTTCGATTACAAGACCGGCGCGCCGCCGAGCAACAGTCAGGTGCTTGCGGGATTTGCGCCCCAACTTACATTGGAGGCCGCAATGATTGAAGCCGGAGCCTTCAAGAGAGTCGGCGCGCGCAAGGTGGAAGGCGCCGCCTATGTGCAAATTGGCGGCGCGGGCGATGGCGAGCCGCGGTGGATCAAGTCAAAGGAATTGAGTTTCGCGGAACTCGTCGCCGAGCATAAAGCGCAGCTGCTTCAATTGCTGAACCAGTTCCGCGATCCGAGGCGCTCATATCCTTCCCGTCCCTATGTCGCCTTTGCATCGCGCTATGGCGATTACGACCATCTCGCGCGCGTGAAGGAATGGTCGCGCAATGGCGGTGCGGAAAGCGGCGGAGAAGGCGCATGAGTGCGAAGCGCCCAATTCCGCTCGCGACGAAAGAGCACCAATGGGCCGCGTCCGATCCGAAATTGTCGGCATGGGTTTCCGCCCATGCGGGGTCCGGCAAGACGCATGTATTGTCGCAACGAGTCGTCCGCCTTCTTTTGGCGCGAGTGCCGCCTTCCCGCATACTCTGCCTCACTTATACCAAGGCCGCCGCCGCCAACATGGCGTCGCGCATCTTCAAGATCCTCGCTGCGTGGGCGTTGCTTGACGACCGCGCCCTTGACGAGGCCGTCAAGGAGGCGAGTGGCCAGCGGCTTGATCCCGCGAAGCGCGACTTCGCGCGACGGCTGTTCGCGCGCGCGGTCGAGACACCGGGCGGCCTCAAAATCCAGACGATTCACGCCTTTTGCGAAAGGATTCTTCATCTTTTCCCCTTCGAGGCCAATGTGCCGGCCGGATTCAAGGTGATCGACGATATCGAGCGCGGCGAATTGCTCGCGCGCGCGCGGGAGACCGCGCTGCGTCAGGCGATACATCCGGATGGCGCATTGTTTGAAGCGACGGCGGCGGTTGCGCGGGAGGCGAGCGAGACAGCCTTCGATGGCCTGATCCAGGAATTGCTGCGCCACCGAGACGCCTTGCAAGATTTTCGCGACAGCGCCGATTACGAGCGCGACTTGCGACGGCGTCTTGGACTGAACGAAGGCGAGACGCCTGCGGGAATTGAATCCCTGATGATCGACGGGGGCGTTGCGTCGAAGGACTGGCCTGCGTTGGCCGAACGGCTGCGTCAGGGCAGCACTAAGGACAAGAGTCTCGCCGATCAACTTGCACACGCGGCGGGGCTGGCTCCAGACCCTGCCTGCATCGAGGAATATTTGCTGGTTTTCTTCACGCAGAAAGGCGCTCCGCGCGGCGGAGACGGGAGCATGCTCACGCAAGGCCTCTGCAAGAAGGATCCCGACCTCCTTGCCTTGCTGGAAGGCGAGCGAGACCGCCTGGCTGCGCTCATCGAGCGACGCAAGACGGCGGCGGCCTTTGCGCGATCGATTGCGCTCGCGCGGGTCGGCGAGGCGATCATCGCGGAATATGAGCGCCTCAAGAGTCGCCGGGGTCTGTTCGACTTCGACGATCTGATTGAGCGCACGCGCGCATTGCTGCGCCGTTCCAGCCCCTCCTGGGTGCTCTACAAGCTCGATCAGCAAATCGACCATGTGCTGCTCGACGAAGCGCAGGACACCAGCGCGCCGCAATGGGAGATTCTGCAAGCCATCGCGAATGAATTCGCGCAGGAGAAAGGGGTGCGGCCGCGCACATTCTTCGCCGTTGGCGACGAGAAGCAGTCGATTTTTTCCTTTCAGGGCGCGGCGCCGGACAAATTCGACGCGATGCGCCGCGAGTTCGAGAGCCGTTTCACAGCGGCGCAGCTGGATTTCCGACAAATTCCACTCAAAATGTCATTCCGCTCGGCCCAGACAATTCTTTCCAACGTCGACGCGATCTTCAAGGCTGGCGACAACAGACGCGGGCTCAACCCGGACCCGCAGGAGCCGGCGCCCGACCATGAAGCGCTGAAGACCGACGCGCCTGGCCTTGTCGAGATCTGGGACGCCATTGGATCGGTCAAGACCGAGGCCCCATCGGACTGGCGCTTGCCGCTCGACTATGTCGCGGATATTGATCCCGCCGTGCGTCTCGCACGCAAGGTGGCGCGCAAGATAAAATCGCTGCTTGCCGAAGGCGGCGGTGACTGGGTTGAAGGCCCGATGGGTCCGCGACCTGTCGAGGCAGGCGATATTCTCATTCTCGTGCGCAAGCGCGACGCGTTTTTCGAAGCGATGATCCGCGCGCTCAAGGAAGCGCGCATCGCGGTCGCGGGCGCGGATCGCCTCGACCTGATGGAGCATATCGCGGTCATGGACCTTTGTGCGCTGGGCCGCGCCGCGCTGTTGCGCGAAGACGATCTGACGGTTGCGACGCTGCTGAAGTCGCCGCTTGTGGGACTTGGCGACGACGATCTCATCGCGCTTTCGCCGGGGCGCAAGGGCGCGTTGATCGACGCGCTCGAAGCCTCCGCCAACCCCGCGCATCAGGCGGTTGCGCGCCAATATGAACAATGGCGCCGCGACGCCTTGCGCCTGCCGCCTTTTGATTTCTTCACCCGAGTGCTGGGGGCAGGGCGCGGGCGCGAACGGCTTGTCGCGAGGCTTGGGTTGGAGGCCAATGACGCCATCGACGAATTCCTGCGGCTTGCGCTCGAATTCGAGCGTGACGCGCCGGGAGGGCTCACGAGCTTCCTCGCCAGCGTTGAAACTCTCGACGTTTCGATCAAGCGGGACATGGAGGCGGCAGGCGACGCCGTGCGGGTGATGACTGTGCACGCGGCCAAGGGACTTGAGGCCAAAATCGTCTTTTTACCCGACACCTGCGGTGCGCCGACGGGACGGCATGACGCAAAAATATTTGCGCTGGGCGAGAGCGATGACGGCGACGAGGCCAGCCTCGTCTGGTCTCCGAAAATGGATATGGACAGCGCTGCTGTCGCGCGTGCGCGAAACAAGTTGCGCGAGGCGGCTCAAGGGGAATATCAGCGTCTGCTTTATGTCGCGCTGACGCGAGCCGAGGAGCGGCTCTATGTGGCGGGTTATTTTGGCGAAAAAGCCCCCCCCGAGGGTTGCTGGTACAACGCCATTCGCAACGCGCTGGAGCCGCAATTCGATTCGCTGCAGGACCCCGACGATCACGAAATGACGATTCTGCGCAGCAAGAATGCGCCCGCGCCAAAGGCGTTGACGCGCAGTGCGGCTCAGGCGGGACGCGTCGAGATTCCCGTCTTCGCGCGTGCGCTCGCGCCTGTGGAAACGTCCCCGGCGCCGCCGCTGCGGCCGTCAAGCGCGATTGCGGGAGCGGACGCCGCGCCGCCTTTCCCGGCGGCGGCGGCGGCGACAAAGCGCGACGGAGATCGTCTGCTGATCGGTCGTCTCACGCACGCCCTGTTGCAGCACTTGCCGCAATGCGCGAGAGAGCGGCGGATGCAGGCGGCGCAACATTTCCTCGAACTGCGCGCGCCGCGTTTGACGAGCGAGCTTCGCGAGCAAATTGCGCGATCGGCGATCGGCGTCATTGAAGACGCAGCGCTGGCGCCGTTGTTCGGGACGGGATCGACGGCGGAAGTCGATATCGTGGCGCGCATTGAAACGCCGCGCGGCGCGCTTAATATAGCGGGGCGCATGGATCGGATAGCGGAAATTGAGAGGGAAGTATTCGTCGCCGACTTCAAGACAGGACGGCCCAGCGCGACGCCGAGCCAGGCGCAGTTGCGCCAGCTGGCGCTCTATCGCGTCTCCGTTGCGCAGCTCTTTCCCGGCAAGACCGTTCGCTGTGTCCTGATTTTCACGCAGGACGCTTCGGTCGTCGAGCCGAGCGCTCAGGCGCTGGAAGCGGCGCTGGAGGAGATTGTCGCGGGTGAGGCGGCGAGCCGGATTTAGCGGCGCGGTCGCGCCTAGAAATTACATTCCTTCGGAAGCTTTTCATCCGACCAGTCCTGCAGCCTGATCGCGGAGAATTTTGTCTCGACGGGCTTGCCGTTGCGCGTTCCCTTGCCGCTCAGGAAATTGATGTCGCAATTGCCGCCCGCCTTGGGGTCTAGTGTGTCCCGCGATTCATAGGTCAGGCCCGCGACCAGATATTCATGGCTCCGATAAACGATAGTGAGCGTCTGGCTCCAGCGGTTGCGGCCAATCGCTTCGTTTTGTGAGCGGATCACCAGCGAGCCCTTGCCATTTGTGTCCAGCGAGGGCCGCGAGCCCCACATCGCGCCGTTCCAGGCGGCGGACTTTTTCATCAGGTCCGGCTTCATCGGAGCGTCGGATTTCGCGTCCTCGACGCCGCGGAAGATATAAAGATCCGCTCCGGCGTCGAAATTGTCCACGAGCAGGGCGCGGTCGGTCGAGCCATCGTCGCCGAACATCAGCGTGACGGAGGAGATCACCCGCTCATAGCTTGCCGTTTCGCTATGCGCTGAAGATGCCCCGACGGCGCAGAGCGCGAGAGCAGCGACGACACCAGAGTGACGAAACATGGGCGAGACTCCTTGCTACGGAATCCCGGCAATCTAAACGAATATAAGCCGTTTCCAAATTGCCTCCCCTCCCTGACGGGAGAGGAGGCGGGTCTTGTCACTCGGAAGCTGGGGCGCCTTCCGCTTTCGCCTTGGCTTCCAGGTCTTCGCCGGTGGTCTGATCGACAACGCGCATCGACAGGCGCACCTTGCCGCGATCGTCGAAGCCGAGCAGCTTCACTTTGACCTTGTCGCCTTCCTTGACCACGTCGGTGGTCTTGGCCACGCGCTGGCTGGAAAGCTGCGAAATGTGAACGAGGCCGTCCTTCGCGCCGAAGAAATTCACGAAGGCGCCGAAATCGGCGGTCTTCACCACCGTGCCATCGTAAATCATGCCGACTTCCGGGTCGGACGCGATCGACTTGATCCAGGCGATCGCCGCCTTGATCGAATTGGCGTCGGAGGAGGCGACCTTGACGGTGCCGTCGTCCTCGATATTGACCTTGGCGCCCGTCTTCTCGACGATCTCGCGGATCACCTTGCCGCCCGTGCCGATCACTTCGCGGATCTTGTCGGTCGGGATTTTCAGCGTCTCGATGCGCGGGGCGAATTCGCCCAGCTCCGCGCGCGAGGTGGTGATCGCCTTCGCCATCTCGCCCAGGATGTGCAGACGGCCGTCGCGGGCCTGCGCCAGCGCGACGCGCATGATCTCCTCGGTGATTCCGGCGATCTTGATGTCCATCTGCAGGGAGGTGACGCCTTCCTGCGTGCCGGCCACCTTGAAATCCATGTCGCCGAGATGATCCTCGTCGCCGAGAATGTCGGACAGGACGGCGAAGCGCTCGCCTTCAAGAATGAGGCCCATGGCGATGCCGGCCGTGGGGCGCTTCAGCGGCACGCCGGCATCCATGAGAGCCAGCGAGGAGCCGCAGACCGTCGCCATCGACGACGAACCGTTGGACTCGGTGATCTCCGAAACGACGCGCAGCGTGTAAGGGAATTCCGCTGGCGCCGGGAGGACCGGGCGAATGGCGCGCCACGCAAGCTTGCCGTGGCCGATTTCGCGGCGGCCGGGCGAGCCCATGCGGCCGGTCTCGCCAACCGAATAAGGAGGGAAATTGTAGTGGAGCAGGAAGCGCTCCTTGTAGGTGCCTTCCAGCGAATCGACGAACTGCTCGTCCTCCCCGGTGCCGAGCGTCGCAACGACGAGCGCCTGAGTCTCGCCGCGCGTGAACAGCGCCGAACCGTGGGCGCGTGGTAGCACGCCCACTTCCGAGACGATCGGACGGACGGTCTTCACGTCGCGGCCGTCGATGCGGATGCCGTCGTCGAGAATGTTCCAGCGAACGACCTTGGCCTGGAGATCGTGGAATGCCTCGCCGACCTGCTCCTTGGTGAATTTGGGCTCGCCGCCTTCGGGGAACAGAGCGGCGGTCACTTTCGCTTTCACTGCGTCGACGGCGGCGTAGCGCTGCTGCTTGACGGTGATTTTATAAGCCTCGCGCAGCTCATTCTCGCCCACTTCGGCGACGGCGGCGGCGACGGCGGCGGTGTCGGGCGGAGCATAGTCGCGCGGGTCTTTCGCGGCGCGTTCAGCAAGGCGGATGATCGCCTCGATCACCGGCTGGAAGCCGCGATGGCCGGTCATGACGGCTTCGAGCATCGTCTCTTCGGAGAGTTCCTTGGCTTCCGATTCGACCATCAACACTGCGTCGGCGGTTCCGGCGACAACGAGTTCGAGCGAAGAGTTCTTCATCTCCTCGATCGTTGGATTGCACTTCAAGGCTCCGTTGATGTAGCCGACGCGCGCGGCGCCGATCGGTCCCATGAAGGGAACGCCGGACAGGGTCAGCGCGGCCGAGGCGGCGACCATCGCCAGAATGTCCGGATCGTTCTCCAGGTCATGCGACAGGACGGTGATGATCACCTGCGTTTCGTTGCGATAGCCCTCGACGAACAGCGGGCGGATCGGACGGTCGATCAGGCGCGACACCAGTGTTTCGCGCTCTGAGGGGCGCCCCTCGCGCTTGAAATAGCCGCCGGGAATGCGGCCGGCCGCGAAGGCCTTTTCCTGATAGTTGACGGTCAGCGGAAAGAAGTCCTGCCCGGGTTTGGCGGATTTGGCGGAAACTATGGTGGCGAGAACAGTGGTCTCGCCCCAGCTGGCGAATACGGCGCCATCGGCCTGACGGGCGATCTTGCCCGTCTCGAGCACGAGCTTGCGCCCGGCCCAGTCGAGTTCTTCGCGATGAATTTGAAACATATTCGGTCTTTCTTTCATGAGGCGAGCCAGTGGTCGTCATGAGCAAGACGGCGAGACGCTGCGTCGGGTCACATAATCTGCGCAGCGTCTGGCGATCCTGCCCCGACGGGTTGTTGGCTCTTTTGGCCGCGCGGCCCCATGCCGCCGGCCATGATTGGAAGCGTTTTTAAGGCGGCGCTTCCCCGCCAAACGCGAATCGCGAGCCTTTGGATAAAGGACTCGCGATTGCAGGACGAACCATTATGATTCGCGAACCATGATTGCCGGCGGCATCAGCGGCGGATGCCGAGACGCTCGATCAGGCTCCGGTAGCGGGGCTCATCGCGTCCCTTGACATAATCCAGCAGCTGACGGCGCTGCGACACGAGCTTGAGCAGGCCGCGACGCGAGTGATTGTCCTTCGCATGCGACTTGAAATGCTCGGTGAGATTGGTGATGCGTTCCGTCAGAATCGCGACCTGCACCTCGGGAGAACCCGTGTCTTCAGGCTTGGTTGCATATTCCTTGATAAGCGCCTGCTTGCGCTCCGCAGTGATCGACATCGGAAGTTCCTTTTCGTTTTAAGGGTTTACCGCGTTCGACGGCCACAGGCCGGGATGTCGTCCAGCGAGGTCGTGAGGGGCGGCGGCGCACGGCTGATTTCCGGCGCTGGGGGCTTATAACACAAATGCCGGGACTGAACAGGGGCGCCTATAGCCTCAGGACGCCAGGTCCGCCTTTGGACCGTGCGCCACGAAGACCCGTGCGGGGATCGCGGGGCGATCAAGGCTGCGGCCGCGAACGGCGTCACGAAGGCGGTCCACGGCTGGATCGACCAAAGCGCGCGACAGGAGCGTCAAGGCGACAGCTAGCGAGAGCCCCGCCGCCAGGCCTGCGTAGGAGTAGCCGACGGTCGTGGAGAGCACGAAAATCATGGCGTTGATATGCGTCATGTAGAGCGGAAAGGTCAGATTGCCGAAAAAGCGATCAAGGCGCTCGACCTTGGGAAAACGCGAAAAGGCGAGCAGGGTCATCAGCGCCATCAGGGCGGCAAGAGCGAGGCCTTCGGCGGTGACGGCGCGGTCGAAGCCAAGAGCCGCGGACCTTACCGGGAGGGATTGAAACTGCCAGACAACGCCAATCAGGCTCGCCCCCATAACTATGACGGCCTTTCGGGAGGACTTGGCGGAAACGAGATAGAGCGCGCAGCCATAGACAAAATATGGAGCGTATTGGAACATTGGGGGCGCTTTGCCGAAGGTCGCCAGAATCGCCACTGGCGCGACAAGCGCGGCGATGCCCAGCCCCGTCGAAAAGACGCTGCGCGCGGTCCCCAGGCGGCTTCCCATCAGTGACAGGCACATGGCGAGCGCGAAGAGGGCATAGAACGTCATTTCAACGCGGATCGCCCAGGCCGGGACAAGAAAATTGAAGCTGATGAAACGGTCGGCGCCTGGCAGGAAACCGAGGAGGTTCAGGCTTATGTTTTTCAACGTGAGGGCGATCTCCGGAGCGAAAGTCTCGTGCCTTGTGATGCGGAGCGTTCCCATGACGTCGAAGACGCCACACAGGACCATCGAAACGATAACCGCCAGCAGAAAATGCGGCGCAATGCGCAACACGCGGTTTGCTAAGAAGGCTAGTGGTCTGCCCTCATATACCTGGTCGGCTGCTTCGCTGATGACAAAACCGGAGAGAGCGAAGAAAACCATCACGGCGATGCTGCCGAACGCATAGGGCAGCGAGGCTCCTGCAAGCGGCTCGGGAGCAAGATCAGCAAGATAATGCTGGCACACGACCAGCGCTGCGAGCAGAAGGCGGAACGCGCCGAAAGGTCGGTAGACGCTGTAATGTTTCATGACAATTTTCTCGTGTTCAAATTTCAACCTACATTGTTTCAAATATCGCAGATCGTAAAACCGGTAATAACCTTTACGCGGCGGTCAATGCACACGCGTGAAAGAGGTAACCAGGAGGCCCGTGCGCATTCAGGCGCCCTTGTCCGGCTTCATCACATCTCCGTCGCCATATAACAACCGGGCGACGAAGCTTGCCGCCCGGTCGGGGTTCGTTGGGCGGGACAATGCGGACAGCGCGCCGCCGGACAGGCCCAGCACCGCGCCGGCCAGCGAAGCCGCCGCAAGGGCTTCGACGTCGTGGGAGCCGCCTGCGGCGACAATCGTCACCACCATGCCGACGAGCCCAGCGAAAAGGGCGATCAGCGCGTCGCGGTCGTCGGCGCGAGACCAGAGGGCGAGCGCCGCCACGGGCGCGACCGCCGCTGTCGAAAGGCCGAGCGCGAGCGCCAGAAGCGCGCGAGGATCAAAGAGATCGAGCGCGCTCGCCGCCGATCCCGCCACAGCGACAGTCACCAGCGCCACCCGCGTCGTGGCCAACCGGCGGCTCGTCAGATCGGTTTCTCCGCGCATGTGATAAACGGCCTCGTGTCCCAACGCTGTGCCGAAGGCCTGGAGCCCGGCCGCGCCGAGCGCCAGCGCCAGCGCGATCTGCGCCGAGGCGAGCAGTCCCGATGCGGCGGCTCCAAGATTTTCAAGGGCGGGCAGGGAGGTGAGCAAAAAGTCGCGGCTTACTCCAAAGTCCTGTGGACGCAGCGAAACGCCGGCGCCCACGCCCTTGGCGGCGCAGGCCCGCAGCGCGCTTGATGGATCTGGCGTCCTGGCTCCGCAAATGGTCACGAGTCCATGAGCGCTTGCTGTGTAAAGCGCGCCAGGCAATCGCCCGGGCGGCTCGCCGACACCCTGGCGCGTCAAGGATAGCGTGGCGCCAGCGAGGGTTGCGGCGATGAGCCAGGCGAAGACGAAGGTCCAGCCGAAGGCGGCGTAGCCCGCCATGCGCGCACTTGACGGTTTCCGCGTCGTGATCGCGGGGCCAAGCAAAGGCGCCAGAGTCGCCGCTCCAAGCATGATCGCGACGGCGGCGGCGACATCGACGCCATAGCCGGAGGAAGGCGCTATGGCGGCCCAGCCTTCGAGCTGCGCGGCCGCCTCCCGCCATGTCGAACCGCCTGCATCGCTGAAAGGGCGCACTCCGCGCCACGCGAGCGACAGGGCCGGCCAACCGAAGCCGGCCAGGGCGACCGCGCCAGCCGCGCAGGCCGTCCAGATCGTGCCCAGCAGGCCTCCCGGCCCGGCGATCGCAAGAATGCCGACGCCTATGACGACAGCTGCGAAACCACGCCCGCTACCTAGTATGCCGGTGAGCGCGTCGACCGCCGATTGCTGCGCCGCGAGGGCGACAAGCGCCGAGGAGGCGCAAGCGAGCCCGATTATCGCAAGGCGTGGGCCGAGACCGGGAAAACGCGCCCCAAGCAAGCCGGAAAGCGAGAATGCTCCGCTCTTTCGCAGGATTGGCCCCAAAAAATATCCTGTCAGCGCGACGCCTGCGAAAAGACCGCCGCAAACGCCTATGAGCCATGGACGGGTCACGAGATAGGCTGCGAAGGGAGCGATGACGCCCGCGACCAGCGTCGCTTTGGCGAAGCCGGCGTATTCGGCGGGAACGGCGCGGCCGGCGGTATAATAATATGAAGCCCGCATGGAATGGAGCATCGCCCCCAGTGCGCCGAGGGCTAATATGGTGAAATAGGGGGCGGCTGTTTCCACAAGGGCGATGGGCGCGCCGACACGGTCGAGCAGAGCAACGAAAGCATAGGCGAGGAGGAAAGCCGCCGCGGCGAAGGCGACGCGCCCGTCCAGCTTTTCCCGTTCGACGCTGTCATCGTCAGCGGCCTTCGTCATGCTTCGTCCTCGTTGCCGTGCTTATGTTAATGAACTCTATCCAGGCGGTCCGCGCAATCCAATACGCCGCCGCCCTCGCCTCAAGGAGCGCAGCATTGTCCGCCCCCTTCAGCATCGTCGTCACGACGGTCGCGAGCGACGCCAAGGCGCGCGAAATCGCCAAGGCGGCCCTCGTCGCCCGTCTCGCCGCCTGTGTCCAGCTTTATCGCGCCCAGAGTCTTTACGTTTGGAAGGGCGAATTGCGCGAGGACGCGGAAATCACGCTGCATCTGAAAATCCGCAGCGAGGATTTCGAGCCGCTGAGCGCGTTGGTTATTCGTCTGCATGACTATGAGACGCCGGAAATCCTGAGATTCGACATAGCCGAAGGCGACGCCGCCTATCTGGATTGGGTCAAGGCCGCCGTACAAAAGTGAATTCGCGTCCGCGCGCTCGAAATCCGGCTTGCTCTCGCCGCCTTCGCGTCATAACCCAGACGGCATGAGCATTGTCGACCGACTGAACGCGACCCGGGAATCCATCCGCCGCGCCGCGACCGATTGCGGACGTGACCCCGCCGGGGTCGCCCTTGTCTGCGTCACCAAAACCTTTCCGGGCGAAGACGTGGTTCCCCTGCTTGATGCGGGACAGCGGATTTTCGGCGAGAATCGCGTGCAGGAGGCGCGCGGAAAGTGGCCGCTGCTGCGCGAGAACTATTCCGATGTCGAACTTCATCTTATCGGCCCGTTGCAATCCAACAAAGTCAAAGAGGCGGTTGAGACTTTCGACGTCATTGAAAGCGTCGACCGCGAGAAAATCGCCGAGGCGCTCGCGGCGGAAATAACGCGGCAGGGCAAGAGTCCGCGCCTTCTCGTTCAGGTGAACACCGGCGCCGAACCGCAGAAGGCGGGAATCCTGCCGCAGGACGCCGATTCCTTCATCAAGCTCTGCCGAGAGAATCATGGCTTGAACATCGAAGGGTTGATGTGCGTGCCGCCGGTCGGAGAGCAGGCGTCGCCGCATTTCGCGCTGCTTGCGGACATCGCCGCGCGCAACGGGCTCGCAACGCTGTCCATGGGTATGAGTTCCGATTTCGAACTGGCGATCCAGCTTGGCGCAACCCATGTGCGGGTTGGCTCGGCGATCATGGGTCATCGGGATTATTCGAACACCGCCGCCGGATAAAGCGCCGATTGCGCCGGGTTCCTCGCTGCGTCGCTTGAAGGGGTGCGACTAGGTGGAACTCTGAGTCTGGCGTATCCTTTATTTAACGCAATAAAAATAAACGCATTTCAAACAAAACGGCTCCCAATCTGAGAGTATTTAAATCACAAACCGGGTCTTCGTCTCGGTTCACGCGAGTTTCCGCCCTCTGCAAGTGTTGAATTAACAATATGTATACAATGGCAACCAGGCCGAGACGAGGTTCGTCAAGGAAGCGTTTTGATAAGAATTACGTGCGATTTGTAAACGGTCGCGAAGCGATCCCGAATTATTTCAAATTTTAGGGTCGACCGAGTTTTGGATGCTTCAAATTCACTACGGCTTCGACGCGAGATTGCGTCGCGAAGGCCTCGCCAAAGACACGCGCTTGAACGAGGCGTCAACAATTGAAGGAGACTACCGTGTTGCGCTCCAATCAAATGGTTGCACAATTGCTGCGCTGCCTGCGCCGCACGCGCCAGGAGTTCCTGGGCGCCCGCGATGGCGCCGTCGCCATGATCTTCGCCCTCGCCGCGATCCCGCTCTTCCTGCTGATGGGCGTCGCGATCGATTACGGTCGCGCAACAATGGCGAAATCTCATCTGCAAAGCGCCGTGGACGCCGCCGCTCTGCAAGTCGGGATGCAGCCCAATCTGACTTCCGCGCAGCGCCAGTTGCTTGCGACCAACACCGTCACCGCCAATCTTGGCTCATCCGCTTCCGGGCTCAATGTGCAGGTCACGGAGACGGACCTCGGCAACGGCGCCTGGCAGGTGAGCGCCGGGGGCTCGGTGCAGTCGGCGATCATGAAGCTCGCCCAAATCCCGTCGGTGCAGATCTCCGCCACGGCACAGTCAAGTTCGCAGCTTACGAGTTCCTCAGGAAGCGCGATCAAATACATCAATGTGCATCTTCTCGTCGATACGTCGCAGTCCATGGGTGTCGGCGCCGACGAGACTGACCGCACGGGCATGTCTTCGAGTTCGCTGCAATGCTCCTTCGCCTGCCACTCTGGCGTCGCATCCTACACGACGTCGACCGACGCCTGCCGCGGACCTTCGCAAAGCGTGTCGATCGTCGATGGCGTGACCTATGCGCATCAACAAAACTTCAATCTGCGCATCGACGTGATCAAGACCGCGCTCACCAATCTGATCACCCAGGCGCAGACAGTCACGGCCGCCAATGGCCAGACCATCCAGATCGCGCTTTACACCTTCAACAACAGTTTCCAGACCGTTCAGTCGCTGACGAACAGCTACTCTTCTCTCACCACCGCCATCAGCACGCTCGATATTGCTGGCGCCAGCGCTGGCGGCGGTGGCGGAACCTCATTGCAAACCGCGTTGCAACAGGTCCAGACGCAGATCGGGAACAATGGGGACGGAACATCATCGAGCGCGCCGCTGAACTATGTCGTGCTCATCTCCGACGGGCTTTACGACAACGCCAACCCTCTTGCGAACACCTATACGCCCGCTCCCCAGCCAGTCTGCCAGCAGCAATGCCAATGCGTGGATAATTGGGGTAATCAGTGCGGCGGCTGGCAGCAGGGTTGGGATCAGGATAACAATCAATGTGGGGGCTACTGGAACGGTTGCCATCAGCAGTGCCAGCAGACCTGCACCAGCAACTATAACGGCTCGAACATTGTCGGCAGCTCCAGCCCCGGCGCCTCCAACAGCCTCTATAACGGCAATGTGGGCAATGTCGCCAACGCCAACAATGTCTATAGTTACGCGCTCGACGCCAACTATAACCTTTTGACTGGCGATCAGAACAATTCCGATCACTGGTCCGTCGGCGCGGCGCAGACGGGAACGCTGTGCTACCCCAATGCGACGGCGGGCTCCAGCCCACTTGGAACGGCGCCCTATGTCACGCCGACAGGCACGCCGAACCCTCCGCCCTGCATTCCCGATCCGGTGAATGGCGGCAATTTCGAGCTCGCGCCGATCACTCCAAGCTGGTGTCAGGCGGTGACGCAGGCCACCGGAGCGAAAATCGTGACGCTCTACACCACTTATATCATGGACAATCCGACCCCGACGGCGCCGACGGACTCGCAGTATTACGACTGGCGCGTCTATTACATGCAGAACTATCCGGGGTTCATGACGTCGCTCCAGACGAACATGGCGGCCTGCGCTTCGTCGTCCAATCTGGCCTTTCAGGCGACCACATCGAAAGACATCACGACCGCCGTGTCCTCGATCTTCAACTCTCTCACCACCGCGCCGATGCATCTCGTCAAATAGGCGCTCGGTTCTCGGCTGGCGTCGTCTCGAGGCGCCGCCAGCCCCAGACCCTTTTTGAAACGCGTAGCATTGGAGTTCGAGATGTCGATACGTTTTAGCGCACTGCTGCTAACTATGCCGCTCATGGCTTCTGGCGCTCACGCCGCGCCCGCCCCGACCCATGATTCTGGCGATCGCGTTCCCGGGATGACGGCGGCAGCGGCGGATCATGTGGCCATGCCCGTCGGCTGCGGCGGCTGCGCCAATCACGATTGCGCCAATTGCCCGCTCCACATGGCCGTGGTCAATGGGAAGGAAGGGCAGGCCGCTGCTGTCGGCGAGAAATCCTGCGCGGACGACTGAGCGGCCTCTTCAAGCGGCGTATCGGAGCCCGCCCTACACGCTCTTGCCGGGAAAGCGGCACAAATCCGCGATCAGGCAGTTCTCGCACAGGGGTTTGCGCGCCTTGCAGACATAGCGTCCATGCAGAATGAGCCAGTGGTGCGCATGCAGCTTGTAGCGTTCCGGGACGATCCTCTCCAGTCCCGCCTCGACCGCCTCGACGGTTTTTCCTTCGGCGAGCGGCAGTCGGTTTGACACGCGGAAGATATGCGTGTCGACCGCGATCACGGGTTCGCCAAAGGCGATATTCATAACGACATTCGCAGTCTTGCGCCCGACTCCTGGCAGCGCCACCAGCGCCGTGCGATCACGCGGAGGTTCGCCGCCGTGACGTTCGATCAACAGCCTTGAGAGAGCGATGACGTTTTTCGCCTTCGTGCGAAAGAGGCCGATCGTCTTGATATGTTCGCGCAGCCGGTCTTCGCCCAGCTCCAGCATTTTCGCGGGCGTGTCGGCAATGCGAAACAGCGCTGCGGTCGCCCTGTTCACACCGACGTCGGTCGCCTGCGCGGAGAGCACGACGGCCACGAGCAACGTGAACACGTTTGTGTGGGCCAATTCGCCCTTGGGGTGAGGATCGGCCGCCTCGAAACGCTCGAAAATCCTGGCGATACGTTCTGTCTCGGCGCCCTTGTTCTTCGCGCGTCGCTGTTTGAGAGCCTTCTGAGCCTGTTCCTTCGCCATGGAGACGTTATAATCATGATCTGGAGGGGACGGAAGCGCATGGAGAATGTTGTCCAGCCCGCGACGGAAAAGATATATGTGACCCGTCTGACGCCCTATCGGTCGCTGACTCCGCTTGCCTTCAGGCGCTTCATCATCGGCTTCTGCTGCGTCAATTTTGCGCTGTCCCTGCCGTTCTTTTTCATGGGCGCCTGGCCAGTGGCGGGGTTCATGGGACTCGACGCCCTGGCGCTCTATGTCGCCTTCAAGATCAACTTCCGCTCCGCCGGCGCCTATGAAACCATCGATGTGACGCCGCTTGAACTCGTGTTCGAAAAGGTCTCTATCCGCGGCCAGCGCAAGGTCTGGCGTTTCAATCCGTCCTGGGTTCGGCTGGAGCAGGAGGTGCATGAGGAGTTTGGCACCGAGCGCGTTGCGCTGGTCACGCGCGGCGAAAGCGTCGAAATAGGCGGCTTTCTTGGCCCCGAACAGAAAGCGGCGCTCGCGCGCGACCTCACGAAAGCGCTCTCGGCGGCCAGGCGTGGTCCGCGCTTCGATTAGCGGGAAAACAGGGCCAATGCTTCCCTGGAAAAAGCGCCTACGGTAATTTCAATCTCGGCTAAGGGCGCGTCGGGCACGCGATTACAGCGCTTGCTCAAGGGTTTTGTCGGCGAGAGCCGCGTCGGCCTCTCCGAGCAGGCGTTCTTCATGGATCTTGAAATAGCGCCAGAGGTAAATCAGGCCGACCAGGACAACCACAAAGCCGACGAAGGCCACCGGGCCCTCCACGCGATTGAAAGCCGAAGTGAGGTAATATCCGCCAAGCCCGAAAAAATGCGCCCATAGAACGCCGCCGGCCGCGTTGAAGATGAAGAAACGCCCGGGAGCCAGCCGATTGGCGCCAGCGAGAAATGCGGCAAGCATGCGCAGGATCGTGATGAACCTGCCGAGGAAGACGATCCAGCCGCCCCATCGCATGAACAAATATTGCCCGAGCTTCAGTTTCTTTGGCGTGACGCCAACCCATGCGCCATGGCGCTCGAGCAGGCTCGTCCCATATTCCCGGCCGGCCCAATAGCCGAGATTGTCGCCGGCTATCGCTCCGCCTGCGGCCGCAAGAATGATATGCTCGATCGCCAGCCCGCCCGTTTGTCCAGCGTAAATGGCTGCTCCGACCAGCATTGTCTCGCCAGGCAGCGGTATTCCCGCGCTCTCCAGCGATACGACAATGAAAATCACCCAATAGCCGTATGTCGAGACAAGATGAACGATTTGAGTCTGATCCAGCAGATTTTCCATGGCCTCGATTCGCGTTGTGCATTGCCCTGCGACAAAACATCGCATATTTCCCCCCAAACATGAAGCAGGGTGCGCGGCTATGCAGGGCTGTTTGCAAATTAATTTGACAGCAACTTCATGAGGCGGCAGCGAAAAACCTCCCCCAACGGAAATTGGGGGAGGTCGAAAATTTTCCTAAGCCGCGAATTTCGCAGGGTTTAATGCAGCCGGACGCCGCTGTCGCGCAGGGCCGTGTTAAGAACCGAGCTGGTCGGGAAAGCCAGAGTTTCATGGTCGATAAAAACGACCCCCTCCTCCAGAACCGGCTCGACGACCTGAACCAGCCCGTTCAGCAGCGGCTGATCCGCGCCAGCGACGTTCTGTTGCAGCGTGGCGATGATGCTGTCATTGGCGCGGCGTCCGAAGTCCTGCATGATGATCGCGACGAACCGACCCACATCCATCCCGTTCTTCACCGCTACGGTGGCGACGCGCTCAGCGAAAGCGCCTCCGATGCTGCATACAGCCGCTTCGGCGACATTGGCGTTTGAACAGGAATGGATCATGTCCGCGATCAGCATAACGTCCTCCTTCGTTGCCATTTAAAATTTCTAGCTTGCGCCAAACCGTCTTCTTCCCCCTCTTGAAGCGCCGGAGCAGGATATTTCGCTCCAGGCGTTTGGTTCCCCGGATCTTGCACCCACAACCAGCCTAAAGCGCCGCAACGCCAAGGGCTGCGGAACATTCTCCGCGACGCCAGAAACCACGTTTCCGCCAAGACAAATTGTGACGCTAATGCCTTACCCAGCGTGTAAACCACTCAATAGAAAGTGCTGGATATCTGCGTTTTAACGACGCTGTTGCACCACGAGCGCGACGCAACTCATCACTCCGGGATTGATACCCGGCAGGGATCATCGACCAACGCACCAGGATAAACGCGCCGTCCGCGAGGAGGTTCCGCGCGCGCCTGTCTATTTCTGTGGTGCGGCGCGCAAGAATGCGTGTGTTCGGCGTCACCAGACGCCAGTGTTTGGCATTGAGGCCCAAGGCTCTCGCGGCGCCAAGGGCCCGCCATGCTGCAGCAATTCGATCGAAATGTTATCCGGCGAGCGGACGAAGGCCATGTGGCCGTCGCGCGGAGGCCGGTTGATCGTCACTCCCGCCGCCTGCAGACGCGCGCAGGTCGCGTAAATGTCATCGACGGCGAAGGCGAGATGGCCGAAATTGCGTCCGCCGGCATAGACTTCCGGATCCCAGTTATAGGTCAGTTCGAGCAAGGGCGCGTCGCTCTGTCTTGCCGCTGCATTGTCCTGCGGCGCCGCGAGATAGACCAGGGTGTAGCGACCCTTTTCACTTTCGCTGCGGCGGATTTCCACCATTCCCAATGCGCCGCAATAAAAATCGAGCGCGCGGGGAAGATCGGCGACGCGGACCATCGTATGGAGATAACGCATTTTAAACGCCCTTTTTGTTTGGTCAGGCTCTCTTGACGGTCGCAGTCCCTGGTCACGTTTCAAGCTGCGCGGCGGCGAAGGAAGCTTCCCTCTCCGCCTTGCCGTTCACGCATAACGGAAGGTCGCGAACATGCCCGCATGCATGTGGTACAGCAAATGGCAGTGAAAAGCCCAGTGACCAGGATTATTGGCGTCGAAGGCGACGACAACTTTCTTCATGGGCGGCGCGAGCACTGTGTCGCGCACCGCTCCTGAAAATCGCTCGCCGTCGATTTCGACGACCTGAAATCTGTGGCCATGCAGATGCATGGGATGAGGCATCATGGTGCGGTTGGTGATCGCGAGTTCGACCCGCTCTCCCGCAATCAGCGGCAGGGGCGGCGTAGACTCGCTCCAGACGACATTATTGATCGACCACACATAGCTCGCCATGTCGCCCGTCAGATCGAGCGTATAGACCCGGTCAGCCTTGCGCGGGGCGAGCGGCCACGCGGCGCGAAGGCGGGATTCAAGTCCGAGATCAAGAGCGGGGGAAGCGTCTTGCGCTTCTTGCGGAATTTTGTGAATTTCGGCGCCAGGCGCCGCGAGAATGACGCCAGTCTGCTTTCTTTCGCCCTCCAGCACGAAGAGCAGGGGAAAGGCGGTCGTCCCGCGTGGAAGCTCCAGCAATATGTCCAGCCGCTGCCCCGTGGCGATCGGGAAGCGGCCTCCTGTGACGGGAAGGACGTCCTGCCCGTCGACTGCGACAAGCTTGCCCTGCAGAATGCCAAGGTCGACATGGAAGGCGCTCATCGAGGCGCTGTTGACGAGGCGCAACAGAACACGTCCGCCATCTTCAACCTTGATGATTTCTGGGTCGGCGAGCGTCCTGTCATTGGCGAGAAACGCGTCATACGAGACATCGTTGAGGTCCGGCGCCATCGTCGCGCCGCCCATATCCATGCCGTGGCTCATGTCCATGTCGTGATGCGCCGTCATGGGCTCGCTCCCGCCCTTCTTCTTGTGCGACGTGAGCGAGGCGTAGATTTGCTCCGGAGGCGTGAAGCTGAAATCGGCGAGCATCACGACGACCTCCTGGCAGCCGAAATATTTTGCCGGCTCCCGGATGATCAGCGGCGCCGCCGCTAGATAGTGCTCCTGAAATCCGTAATGCGAATGCATCCAGTAAGTGCCGCCGAAGGCGAGCGGGAAATCATAATCGACGAAGCCTCCCTGCGGGATAATCGGCCCCGAAATTTCCGGCACGCCGTCTTCATTCGATGGCGGCGTCAGGCCGTGCCAATGAATGAGGCTTGGCTCGTCAAGCCCGTTCTCGACCCGCACACGGAACCTGGCGCCGACTTCGGTAATCAGCCCATGAGCGCCGTTGCTCTGCATAATGCCGTAGACCGACGCGGCCTTGCCGTTTACGTCGATCGTTCTACGCTGTATTTTGAGCGCCGTCGGCTGCGATGTATCCGCGAATGAAAGACTTGGCGCGGTCGCCGCTGTCGCGGCCGCGTTCATGAGTAAGGCGCGTCGGGTGAGCATTGATGACCCTCGTAATTCCCGAGACCATTCCGCTTTTGGGAGTGCCAGCGGCATTCGGATCGCGGCAGGCCTCAAGCGCTATTATCACGGATCAGCGGGATAGCGGAAAGGTGCGTAAGCCAAAGGGGATCTGAGATGCGACGCCGGGCGCCGACCACGACGACGCGCATTCATGGTGAAGGCAAGGGGATAGAGATCATGTGCGATAATTGCGGTTTCCCGGCCTTGATGCATGGGAAAAGGATTCCAAGGCGCGAGATGCTTTCATTGGGCGCGGGTCTTGGCGCCATGCTCGCGGTTCCTTCGCACGCGCGCG
>Ga0182013_10003445_pt1 | contig 19807 bp, 16 predicted proteins | sample 612S2MmetaG_FD_120487 | JGI IMG/M metagenome (GOLD analysis project Ga0182013, IMG submission 120487) | Permafrost microbial communities from Stordalen Mire, Sweden - 612S2M metaG | ecosystem: Environmental > Terrestrial > Soil > Wetlands > Permafrost | place: Sweden: Stordalen | collected... | reverse complement strand
AGCGGACCCAAGCATCTCGCGCTCAAGCTGACGCGCGCCAAATACGAAGCGCTGGTCGACGACCTGATCCAGCGCACCGTCGAGCCGTGCCGCAAGGCGCTCAAGGACGCTGGATTGTCGGCCGGCCAAATCGACGAGGTTGTGCTGGTCGGCGGCATGACGCGCATGCCCAAGGTGCAGGAGATCGTCAAACAGTTCTTCGGCAAGGAGCCGCACAAGGGCGTCAACCCCGACGAGGTGGTGGCGATCGGCGCAGCGGTCCAGGCCGGCGTGCTGCAGGGCGACGTCAAGGACGTGCTGCTGCTCGACGTGACGCCGCTGTCGCTCGGCATCGAGACGCTGGGGGGCGTGTTCACCCGGCTGATCGAGCGCAACACCACCATCCCGACCAAGAAGAGCCAGGTCTTCTCGACCGCCGAGGACAACCAGACCGCCGTGACGATCCGCGTCTTCCAGGGCGAGCGCGAGATGGCCGCCGACAACAAGCTGCTCGGCCAGTTCGACCTCGTCGGCATTCCGCCGGCGCCGCGCGGCGTGCCGCAGATCGAGGTGACCTTCGACATCGACGCCAACGGCATCGTCAACGTCACCGCCAAGGACAAGGCGACCAACAAGGAACAGCAGATCCGCATCCAGGCGTCGGGCGGTCTTACCGAGTCCGACATCAATCGCATGGTGAAGGACGCGGAGGCGCACGCCGCCGACGACAAGCGGCGGCGCGAGTCGGTCGACGTCAAGAACCACGGCGAGTCGCTCGTTCACGACGCCGAGAAGGCGCTGAAGGACTACGGCGACAAGGTCTCGCAGTCCGACCGCAGCGCGATCGAGTCGGCGATCGCCGCCTTGCGCGCTTCGCTGCAGGGCGAGGACGTCGATGCGATCAAGGCCCGCACCAACGACCTGATGCAGGCGCAGATGAAGCTCGGCGAAGCAATGTACAAAGCGCAGGAGGCGAACCCGGGGGCCAGCGCTCCGGGGGACGGCCAGCCGAAAGACGACGTGATCGACGCCGAATTCCGCGAGGTCGACGACGACAAGAAGAAGTCGGCCTGACAGCTCGGTTCGTTCCCCTCGCCGGCGGCGAGGGGGCGCCGCGCCGGCGCGTCGCGAGCGATTGACGCGCGGTCGGCGACCTATACATAGATGAACGATTCGGACGCCGCCGAGTCCTTCGGATTGCTGGAACCGTGGCCAAGCGCGATTTCTACGAAGTCCTTGGGGTCGCCCGCACCGCCAGCGAAGCGGACCTGAAATCGGCCTTCCGCAAGGCGGCGATGCAGTGCCATCCGGACCGCCACCCCGGCGACAAGCAGGCCGAAGCTCGCTTCAAAGAGCTCAACGAGGCCTATCAGCACCTCTCCGACAGCCAAAAGCGCGCCGCCTACGACCGCTACGGCCACGCCGCCTTCGAGCAAGGCGGGCTGAACGACGGCTTCGCCAGCTCGATGGCGGATATTTTCGACGACCTGTTCGGCGACTTCATGGGGCGGCGGGGCCGCGGCGGAGCGTCGGGCAAGGAACGCGGCGCCGATCTGCGCTACAACCTCGAGATCAGCCTCGAGGAGGCCTACCAAGGCAAGGCTGCGACAATCAAGCTGCCGACCTCGATCACTTGCGACGCGTGCGGCGGCTCGGGCGCCAAGGCCGGCTCGAAGCCCGTCACGTGCAAGACCTGCGCGGGTCACGGTCGCGTGCGCGCCCAGCAGGGATTCTTCGCCATCGAGCGCACCTGCCCGACCTGCGGCGGCCGCGGCGCGATCATCGAGAACCCCTGCGACCGCTGCGGCGGCGCCGGCCGCGTGACGCGCGAGCGCACGCTGTCGCTCAACGTGCCGGCCGGCGTCGAGGACGGCACCCGCATCCGCCTGGCGGGCGAAGGCGAAGCCGGCTTGCGCGGCGGAGCGGCAGGCGACCTCTACGTCTTCCTGGCGGTCAAACCGCATCCGGTGTTCCAGCGGGACGGCGCCGACCTCTATTGCCGCGTACCGATCTCGATGGTGCGCGCCGCGCTCGGCGGCGAGTTCACCGTGCGCACGCTCGACGGCGCCGACTCGCAGGTGCGCATCCCCGAGGGCGTGCAATCGGGCCACCAGCTCAGGCTGCGCGCAAAGGGCATGCCGGTGCTGCGGTCGATGGAATACGGCGACCTCTACATCCAGGCGATGGTCGAAACGCCGCAGAATCTGACGCGCCGCCAGCGCGAGCTGCTCGCCGAATTCGAGGCTGAATCGTCGAACAAGACCCAGCCGGAAAGCAGCGGCTTCTTCGCCAAGATGAAAGAATTCTTCGAGGGGTTGAGTTGACATCCTGTCGGGCCGCGGCGAAGCAGGCGCGCCGCCGCGCGCTGGCGGAGAACGCGTGAGCCGAATGTCGATGCAGCCCTTCCATCATTCGCCGCGGCCCGCTCCGCAATGGCCGGGGCCGCGGACCCGGCAGGCGATCGCCGACCAGGCGCATTTCCTCAAAACTCTGATCGACCGCCCGCGGCTCACCGGCAGCGTCGCGCCGTCGGGGCGATACCTCGCCCGCGCGATGGCGCATCCGGTCGATCCGACGCGCGACGGCCTGGTGATCGAACTCGGCCCCGGCACCGGGCCGGTGACCCAGGCGCTGATCGAACGCGGCGTCGCGCGCAATAGACTGGTGCTGGTCGAATACGATCACGGATTCTGCCGCCTGCTCGCCAATCGCTTCGCTGGCGTGCGCGTCGTCCAGGGCGACGCCTACGATCTGCCGAAGACGCTCGCCGCCTTCTCCGGCCAGCCGGTCGTCGCCGTCGTCTCGAGCCTACCGCTGCTCAACCAGCCGCCGATGCGGCGCGTCAAGCTGATCGAGGACGCCTTCGCGCTGATGGGGCCGCAGGGCCTGATGGTGCAGTTCACCTACGGCGTCGCCTCGCCGATTCCGCGCGAAGCTTGCGCGCAGCGCTTCTCCGCCCATTGCACCGCGCCGATCTGGCGCAACTTGCCGCCGGCGCGGGTGTGGACCTACCGCGCCGACCGCAACGGCGGTTTCGCCGAACCGCTGATCGCGCGGTTGATCCGCCACATCGAGCTGCGCCCGGCCCGCGCGCGCAAGCCGTGACGGCGGCGCGCCCGACCGACCCGCGCGACCGGCTGATCGTCGCGCTCGATGCGCCCGACATCGGCGAAGCCGAACGGCTGGTGGCGGCAATCGGCGACGCCGCGCGCTTCTACAAGATCGGCATGGAGCTCGCCTATGGCGGCGGGCTCGCGCTGACGGCCAAGCTCGCGCAAGCCGGCAAGCGCGTCTTCGTCGACCTCAAGCTGCACGACATTCCCAATACGGTCGAGCGCGCGACCGCGCAGATCGCCAGGCTCGGCGCGACCTTCCTCACCGTCCACGCCTATCCGCAGACGATGCGCGCGGCGGTCGCCGGCGCGAAAGGCTCTGGCCTCGAGCTGCTTGCGGTCAGCGTGCTGACCTCGAGCGACGATGCCGACCTCGCCGAGGCGGGCTACGCCTATGGCGTCGCGGCGCTGGTCGAGCGTCGCGCGCGCCAAGCGGTCGCGGCGGGCATCGACGGGCTCGTCTGCAGCCCGGCCGAAGCGGCCAAGATTCGCGCCGCCCTCGGCGACTCGCTGCTGCTGGTCACGCCTGGCGTCCGACCGGCCGGAACGGCGACCGGCGACCAGAAGCGCGTCGCGACGCCGGCGGCGGCGATCGCCGACGGCGCCGACTATCTCGTCGTCGGCAGGCCGATCACCCAGGACCCCGACCCGCGCGCCGCGGCGGAGCGCATCGTCGGCGAGATCGCCGCTTCCGTCTCGTCGCCCCGCGCGGCGGGCAGAGGGCCGGGGTGACGGGCCGAGCGAAACGTCGCAGGTCGAGACGCCTTCCTTGATCGCGTCGGCGATCCCGTTATCCTCGCGCCGCAATTGAAGGAGCCGCCGATGCCCAAGGGCTACGTCGTTACGCGGGTCGATATTCTCGATCCCGACGCCTACGCCAAATACGCCGCCGCCGCGACAAAGGCGATCGCCGACCACGGCGGCAAGGCGCTGGCCCGCGGCGGGCGCTGCGAGGCGCTCGAGGGCAAGGCGCGCGCGCGCAACGTGGTGCTCGAATTCGACAGCTACGACGCCGCCCGGCGCTATTTCTACTCCGAGCAATATCAGGCGGCGCGCCAACTTCGAGAGGGCGCGTGCGAGATGGAGATGGTGCTGGTCGAGGGAGCGTAGGCGTGGCCAAGGGCTATTGGATCGCGCATGTCGACGTCGCCGACCCCGACGCCTACAAGGCGTATCTCGCAGCCAACGCCAAGCCGTTCGCCAAATACGGCGCGCGCTTCCTGGTGCGGGCGGGCCAAGCGACGCAGAAAGAGGGCGCGCTGCGCGCCCGCCACGTGGTGATCGAGTTCCAGGATTACGCGACCGCGCTCGCCTGCTACGAATCGCCGGAGTACCGAAGCGCCTTCGCGCTGCGCCGACCGCCGGCGTCGCAGGGCGACCTCGTCATCATCGAAGGTTACGACGGAATTCAGCCGGCCTGAGGGCTCGGACCGAGGAGAGCGCCATGGCCGACATGCGATTGATCGTCACCGGCGCCGCCGGGCGCATGGGACGGATGCTGATCAAAGCGATCGCCGAGACGCCGGGCGTGACGCTCGCCGCGGCGATCGAACGCACGGGCGCAGCGGCGATCGGAGCGGACGCCAGCCTGCTCGCCGGCGTCGGCGCAAGCGGAATCAAGATCAGCGACGACCCGCTGCCGGCGACGCTCGTCGCCGACGGAATCGTCGACTTCTCCGCCCCCGCGGCGAGCGTCGAGATGGCGGCGCTGGCGGCCCAGGCGCGCATCGCCCATGTCATCGGCACGACCGGCCTCGCCGAAGCCGACCTCGTCAAGATCGCCGCCGCGGCGCACCATGCGCCGATCGTCCGTTCCGGCAACATGAGCCTCGGCGTCAACCTGCTGGCGCGGCTGGTTCGCGACGCGGCGCGCGCGCTCGGAGCCGAGTACGACGTCGAGATCGTCGAAATGCATCATCGGATGAAGGTCGACGCGCCTTCGGGCACGGCGCTGATGCTCGGCCAGGCGGCGGCCGACGGGCGCGCGGTCGAGCTTAAGAGTCATTCCGAGCGTGGCCGCGATGGAATCACCGGCCCGCGCAAGCCGGGCGCGATCGGCTTCGCCTCGCTGCGCGGCGGTACGGTGGTGGGCGATCACAGCGTGATCTTCGCCGGCGACGGCGAGCGCGTCGTCCTCTCCCATCACGCCGAGGACCGCTCGCTGTTCGCGCGCGGCGCGCTCAAGGCGGCGCTATGGGCGCACGGCCGCAAGCCCGGCCTCTATTCGATGGCCGACGTGCTGGGCTTTGGCGAGGCGTAAAGCGATAGGATGGGCGCGGCGGCGCGGAGGCATTAGTTGGATCGCCGCGGCGCGTCGTCCCAGCGATCGGAGGCCCGAACCATGCTGGCGCATCGACCGGCCATTCTCGCCATTGCGATCTGTCTCAATCTGTCGGCTCTCTTTGCGACGCAGGCGGGGGCTTCGGGCGGCGCGGCGTCATTTCCCGGGGCCGAATGGCCGAAGACGACGCCCGCCGAAGCCGGTTGGGACGCCAAACCGCTTGCCGAGGCGCGCGCGTTCATGCAGCGCGCGGGAACCGCGAGCTTCGTCGTCGTGCAACACGGCGTCGTAGTCGACAGTTCCGGCGACATCGGCCGCCGCCTCGAATTGCACTCGGTGCGAAAAAGTCTGCTCAGCGCGCTGATTGGCGTCGCCGTCGGTCGGGGCACAATCCGGCTCGGCGACACGCTGGACAAACTTGGCGTCGACGACGCGCCGCCCTCGCTTTCGCCGGAGGAAAAGCAGGCGACCGTGAGAGAACTCCTGCAATCGCGTTCGGGCGTCTATCACACCGCCAATTACGAGACCGCAGGCGAGCGACGCCAGCGTCCCGAGCGCGGCAGCCACGCTCCGGGGACTTTCTGGTACTACAACAATTGGGACTTCAACGCGCTCGGCGCGATCTACGAGCATGCGGTCGGCGAGTCTATTTTTCAGGCGTTTCAGGACCGCATCGCCAATCCGCTCGCCATGCAGGACTACCGGCCGTCGGATGGGCGCTACGAAAATGACGGCTCGTCTCAGATTCCAGCCTATCCATTCCGCATGAGCGCACGCGATCTCGCCCGCTTCGGCCTCCTCTATTTGCGCGGTGGACGTTGGCGCGGCGAACAAGTCGTCCCCGCGTCCTGGGTGGCGGAGAGCACCCGAGGCTGGTCGCAGACCCATATTCAATCCGGGTATGGATATCTCTGGTGGACGGGTTTCCAGACCCGGCGCGTCTCGATCATGGATTTACCGCCTGGAGGCTTCTGGGCCGACGGCGCGAAAGGCCAGTTCGTCGTCGTCGATCCGGCCGACGATCTGGTCGTCGTTCACCAAACCGACGGCGCGACGGTCACCGAGCGGCAGATGGGCCATTTGATGTGGCTGATCCTCAGCGCCGCCCACGCGCGCGACCCGGGCCAGGACCCTGACCCAAGCGGGGAGTGAGGAGGGGCGCGCCCGACAATCGCCGTCGCGATCCCGGCGCGAGCCCCGTCGATCCGCCTTCCGGTTGAGCGACAACCTCGCTAGTTTGGCGCCGCGCAACGACGGAGCGCTTCGCTCGGACGAAGACGGCTGCGTTCGGCGGAGAAATGGAGAATCGGAGGATGAAAGTCGGCGTTGTCGGAGCGGGGGCGGTCGGCAGCACCGCGGCCTATGCGATGGTTTTGCAAGGGACGGCCGACGAGATTGTCCTGACCGACCTCAACGAGAAACTGGCGGCCGCCCAGGCGCAGGACATCCTCCACGCGACGCCCTTCGCCCATTCCAATTTCGTCCGCGCCGGCGGCTATGACGCGCTCGAAGGCGCCGACGTCGTCATCCTCGCCGCCGGCGTCGCGCAGCGGCCGAACGAAAACCGGCTGAGCCTGCTCGAGCGCAACGCCGCAGTGTTCGCCGCGATCATTCCCGCTGTGCTCGCCGCGGCGCCGGACGCCGTGCTGCTGGTCGCCTCGAATCCGGTCGATGTGATGACCGACATCGCCGCGCGCATCTCTCGCCTGCCGAACGGACGGGTGTTCGGCTCGGGCACGATTCTCGACACTGCGCGCTTCCGCTCGCTGCTCGGCCGACACCTCGGCGTTTCGTCGCGCTCGGTGCACGCCTATGTCGTCGGCGAGCACGGCGACTCGGAAGTGCTGTGGTGGTCGGGCGCAACGGTCGGCGGCCTGTCGGTGACCGACGTCGCCACCCAGCTCGACAGGCCGCTCAACGACATCGCGCGCGCGCGCATCGACGAGGACGTGCGCCGCGCCGCCGACCGCATCATCGCCGGCAAGGGCGCGACCTGGTTCGGCATCGGCGCCGGCCTCTCGCGCATCGTCCAGGCGATCCGCAGCGACGAGAACGCGCCGCTCTCCGTCTCGGCCCGCGCCGAGAACGTCGAGGGCGTCGACGCGGTCACGCTGTCGCTGCCGCGCATCGTCGGCGCCGGCGGGGTCAAGGGCGTGCTGATGCCGCATTTCGATTCGGCCGAGCGCGCGGCTCTGAGGAAAAGCGCGGCGATCCTCAAGGAGGCGGCGGAGAGCGTAAAGATCTGAGCCGGACGCGCGACGGCGCGGCGGACGGACGCCGCCGGCGCCGCGCGATGCGGGCAGCCGGCGGCGATCCGGCTTTCACTCGGCCGCGGCGTTCGCCGCCTTGCGGGCGCCCTTCCTCGGCGCAGCGATCGCCTCCGGGACGACGGCGACGATGCGCTCCATCGGTTCGGAGAAGGCGCGGCCGTAGTAGCTGTCGAGCAGCAGGGTTCTCAGCTCCGAAATCAGCGGAAAGCGCGGATTGGCGCCGGTGCACTGGTCGTCGAAGGCTTCGACCGCGATGCGGTCGACCTGGGCGAGGAAGTCGGCCTCCGCCACGCCGGCCGCCTGGATCGAGGCCGGAATGCCGAGTTGGGCCTTCAGCTCGCCGAGCCAGTCGACCAGCCGATCCACCGCGCGATCGATCTTCGGGCCTTCGAGTTCGCCCGGTTCGGCGAAACCGAGATGCTTGGCGATCTCGGCGTATTGGCGCTTTGCCTGCGGCCGGTCGTACTGGGAGAACGCGGTCTGCTTGGCCGGGTTGTCGACCGCGTTGTAGCGGATGACGTTGCAGATCAGCAGGGCGTTGGCCAGGCCGTGCGGGACGTGGAACGCCGCGCCGAGCTTGTGCGCCATGGAATGGCACACGCCGAGGAAGGCGTTGGCGAAGGCGACGCCGGCGATGGTCGCGGCGCTGTGCACCTTTTCGCGCGCGACGGGATTGTCCGCGCCTTCCGCGTAGGCGGCCGGCAGGTTCTCCTTGAGCAGCTTCAGCGCCTGCAGCGCCTGGCCGTCGGAGAACTCGTTGGCCATCACCGAGACATAGGCCTCGAGCGCGTGGGTGACCGCGTCGACGCCGCCGAAGGCGGTGAGCGACTTGGGCAGGTTGAGCACAAAATTGGCGTCGACCACCGCCATGGTCGGGGTCAGCTCGTAGTCGGCGAGCGGATACTTCATGCCCTTGGCGTCGTCGGTCACCACCGCGAAAGGGGTGACCTCGGAACCGGTGCCGGAGGTGGTCGGGATCGCCACCATGTCGGCCTTCACACCCATCTTGGGGAACTTGTAGATACGCTTGCGGATGTCCATGAAGCGCAGCGCGAGGTCCTCGAAATGGACCTCCGGGTGCTCGTACATCACCCAGACGATCTTCGCCGCATCCATCGGCGAGCCGCCGCCGAAAGCGACGATGAGGTCGGGCTTGAACGCGCTGGCGCGTTCCGCGCCCTTGCGCACCGTCGTCAGCGTCGGATCGGCTTCCACGTCGGCGAACACCTCGACCTCGATTCCCGCGCGCTTGAGCAGCCGGATCGGCTCGTCGGCCAAGCCGTTCTGGAAGAGGAAGCGGTCGGTGACGAAGAAGGCGCGCTTCTTGCCCGCGAGATCCTTGATCGCCTCGGCGATCGCCCCGCGGCGGAAGTAGATCGACTTGGGCAGCTTGTGCCACAGCATGTTCTCGGCTCGCTTGGCGACGGTCTTCTTGTTGATCAAGTGCTTCGGGCCGACGTTGTCGGAGATGGAATTGCCGCCCCAAGAACCGCAGCCCAGCGTCAGCGACGGCGACAGGCTGAAATTGTAGAGGTCGCCGATGCCGCCGTGCGAGGACGGCGTGTTGATCAGCACGCGCGCGGTCTTCATGCGCGCGCCGAAGGCCATCACCCGTTCGGGATGGCGATCCTGATCGGTGTAGAGCACCGAAGTGTGGCCGATGCCGCCGAGCGCCACCAGCTCCGCCGCCGCGTCGAGAGCGGCGTTGAAGTCGGCGCGCCGATAGAGGGCGAGGGTCGGCGAGAGCTTCTCGTAGGCGAAGGGCTCATCCTCGCCGATCGTCTCGACCTCGCCGATCAGCACCTTGGTGGTGGGGGGAACCTTGACGCCTGCCCGCGCGGCGATGGTCGTCGCCGACTGGCCGACGACTTCGGTCGACAGATGGCCGTTGAGGAACACGGCCTCGCGCACCCGGACGAGTTCGTCCGCCGTCAGGATGTAACCGCCGCGGGAGGCGAAGCGATCGCGCACCGCGTCATAGACCGACGCGACCGCGACCACCGCCTGCTCGGACGCGCAGATCATGCCGTTGTCGAAGGTCTTGGACATCAGGATCGAAGCGACCGCGCGCTTGATGTCGGCATGCTCGTCGATCACCGCCGGCGCGTTGCCCGCGCCGACGCCGATCGCCGGCTTGCCCGATGAATAGGCCGCCTTGACCATCGCCGGGCCGCCGGTCGCCAGGATCAGGTTGATCTCGGGATGGCGCATCAGGGCGTTGGAGAGCTCGACCGAAGGCTCGTCGATCCAGCCGATGATGTCCTGCGGCGCGCCCGCCGCGACTGCGGCGTCGAGCACCAGCTTGGCCGCCGCGCAGGTCGCCTTCCTGGCGCGCGGATGCGGCGAGAAGACGATGCCGTTGCGCGTCTTCAAGCAGATCAGCGCCTTGAAGATCGCGGTGGAGGTCGGATTGGTGGTCGGCACGATGCCGCAGATCAGGCCGACCGGCTCGGCGATCGTCAGCGTGCCGCCGACGTCGTCGACTTCGACGACCCCGCAGGTCTTGTCGTCCTTGTAAGCGTTGTAGATGTATTCGGAGGCGAAGTGATTCTTGATCACCTTGTCCTCGACCACGCCCATGCCGGTCTCGTCGCGCGCCATCATGGCGAGCGGGATGCGCGCGTCGGCGGCGGCGAAGGCGGCGGCGCGGAAGATCTCGTCGACCTTCTCCTGCGAGAACCCGGCGTAGACCTGCTGCGCCCGCTTCACGCGCGCGATGAGGGCGTCGAGTTCGGTCAGTGATGAAACCGGCATTTCCAGTTCTCCTTTTCGTTCGCCGGCGAGGCTCGCGCGCGCCGGACCGTGGAGGCGGTCTGAAGCGTCGCTGCGATCCAATCCGAGGCGCGCCGATCGCGCGCCGCTTGGCCGCAAAGGCCGGAGAGCCTGGTTCTCGCCTTCGACTTTAGTCGTACATAACCGACCCGAGAGGGTCCGCATCCGGGGATGCCGCATCGCAGGAATGCAGCCAATGCAGGTCTCGCTTGCCGCTTTCGCGCCTTAACCCTTGAACCGCCCGCGAGGCGGGCCAAAGCGGGCTGTGACGTTCCCCATGCGAGACGGCTTGGCGCCGTCGGCGCGATGATCTGTCGCATCTGCTTGTACGGCGGCGCGCCGGTGCGGGTCTAAGCGCGCGCGATGACGGCGATCGGCCCGCCGCCGGGCGGCCCCTGGTGCTCCGCGCCGCCGGAGACATAGACCGCGCCCATGCCGGCGAGTCCGGCGATCAACCCGCCGACGGCGGCGCGCGCATGGCGCGTCGAGCTGATGTCGGTGTCGTCGAGCATGGTGTGGCGGAAGCCGCGCACGGCGCCGTCGGGCGAAGCCTCGGCCTTGGCGAAAATGTTGATCAGCCGGCCGTTCGCCGCCGCGTCCGCAGCCGCAAGGCCGACGCTCTTGAGCGCCGCGAGCGCCGCGGCGAGATCGATCGCGTCGCGCATCACGGCGTGACCAATGACGAACGGGCTCGCCGATCGCGGCGAATTGCCCATCACGATGACGACGTTGTGCATGAGCTCGATGCCGGCCGAGGACGAGCCGACTGCGGAAAACAGACGCCAATCCTTCAGCACCTGCTCCTCGCTCACGCGTTCGATCTCGCCGAGCGCCAGCGCGACGCCGAGCGCCGACGCGCCGCGCGAATAGGCCATCGAGGCGTAGCCGCTGGCGGTGACCGTCGCGCGCCCGCGCCGCGCGGCGGCTTCGACGCGCTCGCTGGTCAACAGCGGGCACTTGATCTGGACGAAGTGGATGTCGGCCGGGTCGTCGACGACGGCGTCGCGCATCGCCGCGCGAACCGCTTTGACGGTCTCGTTGATCTGCGGCGTCCGGCCGATCTCCTCGGGAAGGAAGTCGCGCGTGCGGGCGACGCCGATGCTGAGCCGCTTGGTCGCCGCGATCGTGGCGGCGCTGGCGCCGCGTGTGAAGACGGTGAGGTGCGGGCTCAGCACGCCTTCCGTCCCGCCCGACATCACGAAGGCGATCCGCTCTTCGACCTCCCGGCGCGCCAGACCAAGGCGCGGGGCGAGCGCGTCGCACAGCGCCGCGACGGCGAACTCGCGGGTGAAGTCGTTGACGCCGCCGTTGCCTTCGGTCTTGCCGAGCACGGCGACGATCTCCGCCGGCGCGACCTCGCCTGCTTCAATCAGCTCGATCAGTCCCGAAACGTCGCCGGGACTCTTGGTGGGAATGCGGAAAACGCCCACCGTCGCAGACTGCGCAGCCATCCGGCTTCTCCGCTCGACCGCCGCCACGCGGCGGCGCTCAGTGCGAACGGCGGAGCAAGATTCTTGCCTCCCGCCCGCGACGGGCAGAAGCGCGGACGCGGCGAACGGCGGCGTCCATTGCCGAATGGAATGCGAATTCAGAGGCTTGGGTTACTGGTGCCGCAAGAGAGATTCGAACTCCCGACCCCATCATTACGAATGACGTGCTCTACCAGCTGAGCTATTGCGGCTGAACGCGGCGTTGCCCGCGGAAGGCGCGGTCCGACGGTCGGCAGTCTCATAAGCACATAGCCGACGCTTGGCAAGGACGTGGGTCCGGCTCGCGAAGGATCAGACGCCAGCGCGCCGCCGGGAGGCGCGAACGCGGCGGGGCGAACGAGGGGCTCGACCGGTCGGCTTCGCAGCCGCATCAATCGCCGGCGACGCGGCGGAAATCTGCGGCCGTTCGGTCGTCGACGAGGGGGCCGGGATCGTCCGGAGCGCCGGGCGGCGCAACAACCGGCCGCGCGGGCGGACGCGGCGGCGGATTCGTCGTGGTGGGGCTCGGCTCGGCGCGGGGCGGCGGCGAGGGCGGAGGCGCGGGGACGGCGAGCGGCGGCGCGGGGACGGCGAGCGGCGGCGGCGCCGGCGCCGGCGCCGGTTCCGCCGCGCTCAGCCGTTCTTCCGGCGTGCGCCAGACGAAGGCGTCGAGCGCGCCCTTGGGCGAGGCGGGCGCCCAGCGATCGCTGCTGATCCCGTCGGCGATCCACGCCTTGTCGCGCGGCGCGCGCGCGGCGCGCGCGAGCCATTCGCGCGCCGCGCCTTCCGCCCCGTCGGCGGTCTCGATGTCGGCCATCAGCAGGCACGCTCGCGCGGTCGGCCGGCTCGCCGCGTCGGCCGCGACGAGCGGCGCGATCGCCGCGCGCGCGGCGGCGAGATCGCGCGCTTCCAGCGCGGCGCGGCCGAGGGTCAATTGACTCTCCGAATCGTGCGGCGCGATGCGCGCGAGCGTCCTGGCGCGCGCGAGACGGTCGGCGGCCGAGTCGCCGCGCCTCAGCCTCAGATAGACGGCGGCGAGGTCGGGATGGGGGGCGCGCCGCCACGCCGCTTCGAGCATCTTGCCGGCGCGACGCAGATCGCCGTTGGCGGCCAGCAGCTTTCCCGCGAGCGCCGCGGCGGGAATGAGGCCCGGCGCAAGCGCGACCGCCTCCCGCGCGAGCGCCAGCGCCGATTGCGGATCGCGCTCGGCCGTCTGTTCGGCCATCGCCGTCTTCAAGACGGCGCGCCAGCGCGCCGCCGTCGGCCTGTCGATCAGCTTCGCCGCGGCGTTGGATTCGACGATCGCCAGAGCGCCGGTCCAGTCGCCGTGCTCGGCGCGATCGTCGAGCACCGCCTGCGCCGCCCACGGCAGCGCGGCGTGCTGGTGGGCACGGCGCGCGTATTCGAGCGCGGCCTGGTGGTCGCCGGCGCGGCGCGCCTCGATATGCAGGCCGCGCAGCCCGAGCGCGTGGGTCTCGGCGTGATCGAGCATGTCGTGGAACGCCGTCGCGGCGCCGGCGCGATCGCCGGCAAGCTGCGCCGCCTGCGCGCGCAGCAGCTTCGTGAGCGGCACGTCGCCGAGATGCTTGCGCGCTTCGACGGCGAGCCGGCTCGCCGCGCGCGCATCGCCCGAGCCGACCGCCGCCATGCCGCCCGACAAGGCGGCGTAGCCCTTCTCGCGCCGGCGCGCCCTGGCGGCGAGCGACATCAACGACGGAATGCGGAAGACGAAGCGGACGATCGCCCAGGCGAGGGCGATCAGGATCGCCAGGCCGAGGATGATCGCGAGTCCGACCATCAGCGAGACATCGTATTCGACGCCGTGGAAGGTCAGCGCGAGGTCGCCCGGATTCGTCGCCAGCCAGGCGAGCCCGTAGGCGGCAAGCGCCAGCAGGACGAGGAACAGCAGCAGGCGAACCATCAACTCGGACTCCGGCGCGTCCGGCGCCGCCATAGTGCTAGCGCGCCGGACGTGAAGAACTCGTTTTCGCGGCGGCTCAGTCCTTCGCCGTCGCGAGTCGGCCGATCGCCTCGGCGCGCAGGGCGGCCGCCGCCTTGGCCGCCGCGACGCGCGCCTTGGCCATCTCGAGCCAACTCTGGCCGGCGGCGCGCGAAGCCTCGGGCAGCTTGTCGAAGAGGTCGAGCGCCGCCCCGACGTCGCCGCGCGCGAGCGCCGCGCCGATCCGAGCCGCCGGCGGCGCGGATTCGTCGCCGCCCGGCGTCTCGCCGACCCGGCGCACCCGCACCAAGGCGCGCATATGGTCGAGCAGCCGATCCCAGCCGCTGCGCCCGATCGGCGCGGCGGCGGCGTCGACCGCCGCCTCGACCTTGGCCCAGGCCGCGGCGAGCGCCGCCGGCGTCGGCGCCCCGGATTCGGCCAAGGGCTTGAGCGGCGCGAGCGCGTCGGCGCCGATTCCGAGTTGCGACAGCGCGCCGAGTTCCGCCGCATAGGGCTGGCCGGCGCCAAAGCGCTGCTCGAGCGACAGCGCGAGCACGGCCACCGAAGCGGCCTTGTCCGCCGCGCCTCCGGCCGATGTAACGCGCGCGTCGCTCTTCGGCGCGGCGCTTGCGCCTTCGAGCCTGGCAAGCCGGTCGTCGAGGCCGGAAAGCTTGTCCAGACGCGCGTTGGCCGCGGCGAGATCCGCCGCGAGCTTGGCGATGCGCGGCGCAAGCGCGCCCGTGTCCGCGTCCGCGTCCGTGGACGCCGCCGGGCTTGAGGAGGACGACCCAGCCTGCGCGGCGGCGAGCGACCGGGCGGCGTCGGCGCGGGCGGCGCGCGCTTCGTCGAGCGCGATCCTCGCGTCGCCGCTGGCCGCTTCGAGCGCGCCGACCCGCCGGCCGAGCGCGTCGAGCGCGCCGGCCCTGGCCGCGCCGCCAGCGCTCGTTTCCAGCGTCGCGACGCGCTTGTCGAGCGCGACCGCCATCGCCGCCTGGCCGTCGACCGAGGTCTCCAGGGTCGCCAGCCGGGCGCGAACATCTTCCAGCGCGGCGGCGCGCGGGTCGATCAGCCAGGCCGCGAGAAGGGCGAGCGCCGCGCCGATCAGCGCGCCGCCGAGTCCGATGGCGGCCGGCGCGACATAAGGCGCAATATAGCGGCTGCGGGCGGGTTCGTCCGGCGGCGGCGAGGCCGAATCTTCCGCCGGGTTGGCCGCTGATTCCGCGACCGTCTCGTCGCGGATTTCGGCCGCTTCGCCGTCGATCACGCCCGGATCGGGCCGGGCCGGACGCGGCGGGGCGCTCGGCGGCGGCGCGGCGATCTCAAGTTCGGGGCTCGGGATCTTTTCCTCGGCCATGGACCCTCGCTGTCGCTTCGCGTGACTCTATAGGCGAGCCGCCCCGGGTTGGAAACCGGCGCAGCGTCGCGGCGGCGGCGTCCCGCCTCAGCCTTCGGGCGACGGACGAAGCGCACGCTCCAGCGCCGTGAGCAGCCGCGGTTCGTCGGGCGCCTCGGCGACGGCCACGCGTTCAGCCCCATGGGTCCGCAGCGGCTCGGCGACGTCGGCCGCCAGGCAGACGTGAACGAGCGTGCGAAAACGCTCGGCGAGCCCGGCCCGCGTCGCCAGCGCGAGCGCGAGCGTCGCGGTTCGGCGCGAATAGTGCAGCGCGGCCGTGCAACCGGCGATGGCGCGCGCCTCCCGCGCGCTCCAGGCTTCGCGCGCTTCCGCCGCATAAAGCGCGACGACCTCGAGCTTCGCGCCGGACGCGGCGAACGCGGCTTCGAGCGTCGGCTTGCGGTCGCGGCCGGCCAGATAGAGCACGCGCGCCGACGGCGTCAGAACCGCCGCCACGCGGCCGACCAGCGTAGCGGAATCGGCGGCGGGCGCGCCGGCGAGCATAAGCCCGGCGTCGCGCGCCGCTTGCGCCGTGCGTTCGCCCGCGACATGGAGCGGCGTCGCCTCGAACCGCGCGCGCTCGCCAGGATCGAGCGCGAAGATCGCGCGCGGGCTGGTGGCGATCAGCGCGTCGAACCTCCCCGCGGGCAGCGCCGCCGCCACAGCGCGGATCTCGATCGCCGGCGCGATCGCGGCGGCGAACCCGCGCAGGCGAAGCGCGGCGGCGGTCGCCTCAGCGTCGTCCTGGGCGCGCGTCAGCGCGATGGTCACGGTCACGGCGCTCTCCGGGGGCGAAGGTCCCCGCCGGGGCTCATTAGGCCCTGGGCAGGCGCGCGCCAAGCGTATAGACAGCGGCGAATGCGCGTCCTCGGGATCGAAACCACCTGCGACGAGACCGCGGCGGCGGTGGTCCGGCTGCGCGCCGACGGGACCGGCGAAATTCTCGCCGACGAAGTGATGAGCCAGATCGCCGCCCACGCGCCATATGGCGGCGTGGTGCCGGAGATCGCGGCGCGCGCCCATGTCGAGATCGTCGACGGGCTGATTGCGCGCGCGATGGCGAACGCCGGGGTCAAGCCCGCCGCGCTCGACGGGATCGCCGCGGCGGCCGGGCCGGGCCTGATCGGCGGCGTGCTGGTCGGGCTGATGAGCGGCAAGGGCATGGCGCTGGCGACCGGCAAGCCGTTCGTCGCGGTCAACCATCTCGAGGCGCACGCGCTGGTCGCGCGGCTCGCCGGACGGCTCGCGTTTCCCTATCTGCTGCTGCTCGCCTCGGGCGGCCACACCCAGATCCTCGCGGTCAAGGGCGTCGGCGACTACCTTCGGCTCGGCGCGACGATGGACGACGCGATCGGCGAGGCGTTCGACAAGACCGCCAAGCTGCTCGGTCTGCCCTATCCCGGCGGACCGGCGGTCGAGGCGGCGGCGAAGGACGGCGATCCGGCCCGTTTCGCGCTGCCCCGGCCTTTGATCGGCCGGCCGAACGCCGATTTCTCGCTGTCGGGCCTGAAGACCGCAACGCGGCTCGCCGCCCAAGCAATCGCGCCGCTCAGGGCGCGCGACGTCGCCGATCTCTGCGCCTCGTTCCAGGCGGCGATCGTCGATGTGATCGAGGACCGGCTGCGGGTGGGCCTGAGGCTGTTTCGCGAGCGCGTCGGCGCGGCCGAGGGCGTCGTCGTCGCCGGCGGCGTCGCCGCCAATGGCGCGATCCGCGAGGCGATGGCGCGCTTCTGCGCCCAGGTGGGGCTGCCGCTGGTGGCGCCGCCGCCGAGGCTCTGCACCGACAACGGCGCGATGATCGCCTGGGCGGGGCTCGAGCGGCTGCGCCTCGGGCTGACCGACGATCTAGCCGCGCCCGCCCGCCCGCGCTGGCCGCTCGACCCCAAGGCCGAGCGCGCGCTCAACAATAAGGCGTGACAGGCCCCTCCCGGCGCGGGGCGACGCGACGAGGCTGCGTCAGTTCGGGGTCGCGGTCGGCGTCGGCGCCGGCGTCGGATGCTGCAACTGCCTTTGCTTCTCAGCGTTGACCGCCGCCACATGGTGGCCGACGATGCAGCCGCCGATCGCGCCGGCGACCGCGTGGTGGCCGGCGTAATGGCCGGCGACGCCGCCGACGATTGCGCCCTTGAGACAGCCCTTCGCCTGAGCCTCCCCGGCGGGTCCGGCGGCAAAGCCGAGCACAAGGACGGCGGCAAGAGCGAACAAAGAGAGTCTGGAGGTCATGAGATCATCCTCGAAGCGGAGCCGACGCTCCGGAGGTAAGGCGAATCGGCCGCCGGCGCCAGGGCGCCCCGGCAGAATCGCGCCGATTCGATTGCAATTTGCCGGGCGGGCGCCTATGATCGCCGCATCCCCTCGAGTTTGACGATTTGAGGCTGCGAGCTGGCTTTCGCAGACAGCGAAGGCGCGCAGCCGCCAAATAGTCCAAGGAGCCCGACTTCATGTCCGAAGCCCCGCTGATGCCCAAAGCCACCGCCGTATGGCTGGTCGAGAACACCTCGCTGACCTTCGACCAGATCGCGGAGTTCTGCAAACTGCATCCCCTCGAGGTCAAGGGCATCGCTGACGGCGAGGTTGCGACCGGCATCAAGGGCTACGACCCGATCTCGACCGGCCAGATCACCCGCGAGGAAATCGCCGCCGCGGAGAAGGACCCTGAGCATCGTCTGCAGCTCGCGCAGAACAAGGTGCGCGTGCCCGAGTTCAAGAAGCCGCGCGGCGCGCGCTACACGCCGTTGTCGCGCCGCCAGGATCGGCCGAACGCGATCCTCTGGCTGCTGCGCAACCATCCCGAGCTCAAGGACGCGCAGATCATGCGGCTGGTCGGCACGACCAAGCACACGCTCGATTCGATCCGCGACCGCAACCATTGGAACTCGGCCAATCTGCAACCCATGGACCCGGTGACGCTCGGCTTGTGCTCGCAGATCGACCTCGATTTTGAAGTCAACCGCGCCGCCAAGGACCGGCCGAAGGTCGAGGAGGACCGCACGCAGACGCTGGTCCCGGCCGAAATCACCACAGCGCGGCCGACGCCGTCGACGCCAAGCGAAGTGTTCGGCGCTGCGCCCGCCGCCGCCAAGCCGGTCGACGAAAAGATTGACGTCGAGTCGGTGTTCGGCAAGCTCAGGGAACTCAAGAAGGCGGAATGAGCCGCCGCGCCTAGAGCTGAAGCGCGACGCCCGCCGCCGCAGCGAGCGCCGCAACGAAGAGCGGCGGCGCCCGCCAGGCGACGAGCAGGACGAAGGCCGCCGCCGCGACGGCGAAATCGCGGGGGCTCGCAACCGCGCCGACGAACGCCGGATCATAGAGCGCCGCGGCGAGCAGTCCGACCACCGCCGCATTGATGCCCGCCATCGCCGCCTGCGCGCGCGGTTCGCCACGCAAGGCGCCCCAGAACGGCAGCGCCGCGACCAGCGCGAGCAGGCCAGGCAGAAAGATCGCGATCAATGCGACGAGGCCGCCCGCGACGCCGGCCGGCGGCGAACCGGCGAGCGCGCCGAGTCCGGCCGAGACGGCGAACAAGGGTCCGGGCAGCGCCTGGGCGGCGCCGTAGCCGGCAAGGAACGCGCCCTGCGACAGGAACCCCGGCGCAACCAGCGCGTCGCGCAGCAGCGGCAGCACGACATGGCCGCCGCCGAACACCAACGCGCCTGAGCGATAGAAAGCGGCGGCGAGCGCCGCCAGCCCCTCGCCGGCGGGCGCAAACGACAGGGCCAGCAGCGCGAGAAAGAGCGCCAACGCGACGAGCGCCGCACGGCGCGACAGATGCGGCGCGAAATCGTCGGCCGCCTCCCTTTCGCCGCTGCGAACCGCCGCCAATCCGGCGAGACCGCCGACGACGATCGCCGCGAGCTGGGCGAGCGAGCCGGGAACGAATGAGACCAGCGCCAGCGCCGCTATGGCGATCGTGGCCCGCTGCGCGTCGGCGCAGAAGGTCCTCGCCATGCCGAGCACGGCCTGGGCGATCACCGCGACCGCCATCAGCTTGAGGCCATGCAGCACGCCTGCGCCTTGCCAGGAATCGGCGATCCCCACGGCGCCATACGCGAATGCGAGCATCAGCGCCGCGGACGGCAGCGTGAAGCCTGTCCAGGCGGCGAGCCCGCCCAGCCAGCCGGCGCGGGTCAGGCCGATCGCGAAGCCGACCTGACTCGAGGCCGGCCCCGGCAGGAATTGCGCGAGCGCGACGAGATCGGCGAAGGCGCGCTCGCTCATCCAGCCGCGCCGCGCAACGAACGCGCTGCGGAAATAGCCGAGATGGGCGATCGGTCCGCCGAACGAGGTCAGTCCGAGCTTGAGAAAGGCGAGGAACACTTCGCCAGCGCCGCCCTGCTCTGCCGCCGGGGCGATCGCGCGCAGATCGGCTTCCGCCATAAAGGCCCCTCGCTTTGTGCCGCGCCGTCGGCTGCGAAGCGCCACGATAAGGGGCGAAGCGCAGCGCGCCAAATCGGTTCGGCGAGCGACCGGCATCTGACGGTCAGGCGCGAAATCGCGCCTGGGTTGCGGGCGACCGTCGCGGCCGGGCGTCGCCGGCGCCGTTTGCAGACTGCGGCGTTCCGGTTCGTCGGCGACAAGATACAGGGCGCTT
>Ga0182013_10003437_pt1 | contig 19852 bp, 29 predicted proteins | sample 612S2MmetaG_FD_120487 | JGI IMG/M metagenome (GOLD analysis project Ga0182013, IMG submission 120487) | Permafrost microbial communities from Stordalen Mire, Sweden - 612S2M metaG | ecosystem: Environmental > Terrestrial > Soil > Wetlands > Permafrost | place: Sweden: Stordalen | collected... | reverse complement strand
GATGAAATCGTTCGGGCTATGGAGCTTGAAGAGAAGTGGTTCGCGGGGTAAAAGTGCGCGGAAGGAGAGCGAACCGTTGGGTTGCCAGAAGTTGACCTCGTCCGGACGAAGCTCGGACAGGTAGTTGAACCAGTCGGAGTCCGTGATGGCAACGTATAGCTTCATCTTAGCAGGATGCTGAAAAACTACTCTCATTTCCACAGCGCAAGCTGGTAATAAATAGCTATGCGTGGAGACGACGAGCAGCAGTTGGATGTGTTCAGTTACGTAAGCCCCGAACAGCGTATTCCTCAAGATCATCCACTTCGGCCTGTGCGTGCCATGGCCGACGAAGCGTTGCGTGAGTTGAAACCGTGCTTCAGCAAGCTGTACGCCAAGACGGGGCGGCCCTCGATTGCTCCGGAGAAGTTGCTGCGTGCGCTGTTGTTGCAAGTGCTCTACTCGGTGCGCCGCATCCGCAATCTCATTGGTAGTACCCCACAGCCGATGTGTGCCTAAAAACACCCTCTGCCGCCGTCAACCTTCACTCGGAACCTGAACAACCCGCGAAAGCACTCTCGGAATAACGCCGGAAGGCTAACTTATGCCGTATTCTGCTTATTTTTCAGCAGCCTGTTAGGAAGGGAGAATCGTACCACTCCTGAGTTTTCACAGGAAGTATCTTCTCGGTGCAGTCAACGTTAGGTCTCAGTAGCAACGTGCGCGACCCGCCCGACGATGCAGGATTCAAGCGGGTTCTTCCTGTCGATGGACACGAAATCCAGCGGATAGTCGTTGCGTTCTGGCCGCAAGCATAGCTGACTGCCCAGCATTTCCGCCCGCCGCACCATGCACTTTTCTCCGTTGCGGATCAGGTACAGGTTGGGCTCGTGTTTCCGATATGCGTCCAACGAACAGTAGTGGCGATCCACCAGCAATACCGAACCTTTCGAAAATACGGGCAGCATCGGTGCGGCCAACTCGGCGTCAGCACTGATGGCTACGAAGCGTACCCAGAGTGTTCGGGTGTCTGGAGATAATGCCTTCAACCGCCGCAGCAGAGCCTTGGTGAATCCCGTCGTTCCGACAACGTCATCATCGGCGAATGTCGGATTCATTGCAGTTCTGGGATGAATAATTGGAACGCTCTCGATCCCTGCTGTAGAACCCTTTGGATTAGCCGCTTGGTCAGCCCCGGCAACCAGTTGCTCAACGTTGAGCCCCAGCGCATCGAGAATTGCATCCATTGCCTCGATGCTGAGCCCGCGTCTGCCATTGAGAAAATTGGAGATGTGGGCTTGCTGGACGCCGATGCGTTCTGCCAATGCGGTTCCAGTAATCACTCCCGACTTGATGGTGGCGAGGACATGCTGGCGGATTCGTTCATGCAGGTCAGAGACAAGCATAGGGTGCTCCTAAATGAAGACGGGTGAGTCCAGCATAGCTCAATGGAAATGTCTGCCAAAGCAGAATATTGCTTTCTGCAATATGACCTCACTGTTCGATGTATTTTCAAGCCGCTCTCACCCGGCGCTTCCTCTGGACGCGGCTTACAACCTTAAGCAGATCATCGATGCTCTCCACTGGCTCGCCTCCCGCGAACCATGCACTACTCTCCAATACCTGCAACTGCCAAGCCGAGTACTTCATGTTTGGCATTACTATTAGGTCTTTGACGTTTTCGTTGTCGTGATCGAGGAGAGCGACAACCGACAGGCTCTTCCGCTCTCCTCTGGGGATACGGAAAATCCAGCGGTCTCGGCCACTTCTCGTCGGATGCCACCGCCCAATGTTGAGCGAGAACAGAAGTCCGGTAGATCGTAGCTTGAAGCGAACTCGCACCCTCCGGTTTCTTCTAACGATTGAAAGCTGCTCAGGAAATCTTGCCATGATTCGTTCGACCAGAGAGTCCCGAACAAACAACATCTGCTGACGCTTGGAGAGCGTGGCAGCGGATTTCTCCCCGGAGCTGAGTCCTAGCTGTGAGTAGACGTTCCGCAGTCCGCCGAAGCGATGGCGGTAGGCCGTCAGTCCGGGACATGTGCGGCTTTGCTCAATGAGTTTTCCCGTCACACGTCCGTGCTCACGAATGATTATCCTTAGCTTTTCAAGCATCTCCTCATTGGTCAGTTTCTGAGTAAGCTCGGCGTATGCCACTTGAGCGCGATTGAAGAGTTCCTTCGGCACAATTGGTGCGAATCCGGTGTCAGAGATGACCCAGTTCTCACTCGGCGTTGGGCGTCGGCGCGTGGACAGGGCTTCCGTGCTCTTTCCCCAAATCTGAACGCCAATGTATTTACTTTGCTTAATTGTCTTGATGACCGAATTCACATTCCACTTCTTTCCCATCGTGCAGGGAATCCCGTCGCTGTTCAGGCGGGCGGCAATCGATGTAAGGCTCCTCCGCTCGTCTGCAAACTCGCGGAATATCTGTCGCACCGTTTCAAGTTCATTGTCCGGCCCCGGAACATGAACCACCTTTTCATTGACCAGCATCTTCCATTCGCCGGGATTGAGTATCTGTTTCGGGTTTCCATCTGTATCCAGCAGCATCCGTCGCAGTCCATAAACCGCCTGACCTCCGGGTTTGTATCCGAGACTGACGAGACGGCGAAGTCCTGCGGTCACTTTCACCGATAGTTCCCGGCTGTATTCCCCAGCCATTGTCCGCTTCAGAGCCTTCATAATCAGGTCAGGCATGCTCTTGTCGTTGACAAAGGACTCTGCACAATAGTGAACGGGCACGCCCGATGATTTGCAGAGGTACTCGTAGTGTGCCGCCTCGTCCAAGTCCTGAAATCTTCCCCATCGGCTGATGTCGTAAACCAGAATCGCTCGAAAGGGAGCTTTAGAAGCTACGACATCAGCCAGCAATTGCTTGAGGCCATCTCTCCTTTTCAGACTTAATCCGCTCCGGGCGGCATCGGAATACGTGCGGACAATCGAAAAGCCATGCAGCGAGGCGTACAGAGCAATGGCATCAGCTTGGTTGTCGAGTGAGTACTGTTGATGGTCGGTGGACATGCGTAGGTACTGCGCTGCTGGAACCAGAGATTCGTTCATAGTCCCTCCTGCTGTGCATATCGACGGCGATCAGGAAAGACTTTAGTGGGGGGGGTAGGTTGTGGCGACCGCCCTAGTGCTCGGCTGCACACTCACTCACTGACCGTTGAATTCTCTGGAGCGTGGGATGATCGCGTTCAGTCTTCTTGCCTAAGCACGTTCGAGGTTCCGCTGGACTGTTCATGCGGAAACGGCATTCGCCATCGAGAGAGTGCACTCCCGCTGCCACGCTACCTGCACTCTCTGCCGCCAGCGGGATGATACCCCTTCTTCCGAGCATCGTCCTCGGCCATGTACTCACCGTTCTTCGTCGTCCCGTACCATTGGGTACCGGGGCAGTGATAGACCATCGAACGTGGGTTCACCCACACTTTGACAACGGAAGCACTGTTCGCAGATTGCGTTGAAGGCGCGGGGCTTGAGGCTGCTTGTGTGGGGGTATACGACTGCGGAGTGTTGGCGAAATCCCTCGGTGTCATCTTTCCGATGCTGTCGTTCAGCAGCCTCGCCAGCCGGAGTCCTGCGAGCGCCATCTGCATGTCAACGATCTTGATTTCTCTCTGGCAATACTGGTCATCGAGGTTCGCGCCGTCAGGCACCCACGCTGCTGCTGCCAACTGCTGCGAATCGTTCGCCCACTGCTCTGGCGTGCCGGAATCCGAACCGGTAAGTTTCTCGCCGCTGATGAGTGCTTCCAAGTGCTGGCTGTACTCCGGTCGATTCAGTCCGGCGTGCAAGATCATGCTGGTATCCCAGACTCCGTGGAGATTGCACTCATACCAACCGCATTTGTCATTGCCGAGGAATCGGACGTGAACACCATTGCCGCCCTTCGCCTCCTTTACGGCGTGCAGGGGCTGGTGGATGTCTCCGACGAAGTGGACAACGAACTTCAATGCTTCCGCACGCTGGTCACGGGTGGCATTCTTGTCCGTCAGCACTCTCAAGAATTCATTGATCTTCAGGACAACGCAGCTCTCAGGCGGGGCACAATCCCGTCTGGCGTCGTATCTGCCGCCCAGCGGGATATCAACGTAATGCCAAGGGGCAGTCTCCCGGCGTTCACGCCGGATATCGTCCGCCCACGATGCGATGGAATACAGGTGGTTGTTCCCGAGCAGGGATTGAATCATGACCTTGGTGGTTTCATCGAGGTGGTCTTCGGCAACCGTGGCGATGATCTGGTGACCTTCATGACCCCAGCCAAGCGAGGCTGGGCAAATGGCGAGGAATGCGAGGAAAACGGCGATAGATTTTCTGAGCATCGAACTACTGCTCCCCCACCACGACCGTTAATTTCAGCGTTTCAATTCGCTTGCCCTTGACGTGAGGCAAGCTCAGCAACTCGTCCACTGCGCGTCCAATGGCGATGGCCAGCGTGGAGCCAGCGCCCGTGGACTCTTGCCATGCGTGCGCGGCGGGTAGCTGGGCGCAAAATGCGGTAACTGTGACGGATTTCACGACTTCACCAACCTAAGGAAGAATGAATGCACTTGGTGTTGAGGAAATTGTAGCTCCTAAATTTTTTCCGGGGGCATTGAGATGGGCTGGGTCTTTCCTCCACAGCAAGAGTTTCGGGCTATTCAGGCTGAACTTTTCGAACGTAAACGCGGCTATGGCTTCGACGTGCCGGGGCTTCTGTCGGTATGGCCGCGAAAGATGAGCAGTTTGGCCAGCAGACTCCCCCCATCTATTTTTTAGAAGGGTTACTGCCCGGAGCACTGCGATAGTGCCCGCGCACGTAGGTGCCGTTACTTCGATAGTATCCGTTGACATGAACGGTTTTGGGAACTCCGTTTGCATTGGGTTCCCCGTAATAGGAACCATTCTCAGCGCCACCCGCTCCGTTGACTCCCGAAGCCGAAGACCTACTCGGCGAGGTGGCAGACTGTCGAACCTGCACCTGCTGCTGAGAAGTGAGCAGACTAGAATCGCACGACGTATACCCGTGGGAGCAGGCCGAGTAGTTCTTTAAACTTCCATCGCCCTGTGCTTGCGCTGAACCGAAAAGGAGAAGCAGACAGCATAGAGTCAGGAAAATTCGCCTCATAACTCACCTCGTTTCCGCTCAACAACACGGTCTTCCTTACACTCTCCGTTTCCCGGCGTTATAGGGTTAATCGCCCTGCTATGAATATCTATTCCAGAAGCAAAGAAGCCGCAGCAGCGATGGCGCACTGTGCATCCGTCACATTGTGGGAAAAATATATTTTTCCAGTCGGATATGCTCTGGCGCGAGTCATTCCACAATGCTGGACTCACTGTGCATAGCTGATGGTTGTAAACCGAAACTGGGATGTGATACCACTTCAGTTCCTGAACCGCTTCTTCTAAATGCATGCCGTAGTCAGCGGGGTCAATCCAGACATCTCGTAGGTTCTTTTTTGCTAGGCCAATGGGTTCTAACCCCATAAATGCCACGTTTGACACGAAAGGAAAATTTCGCGAGATGAACCGGGAAATGCGAGGAAGCCATCCGAAGTTTACCTTGGTAATCACAACCCTCAGCTCAACTCGGAGGCCACAGCGTGCTGTGTTGAGAATTCCGCGCGTCGTCTCATCAAAGCCTCCCCGTGCTTGAATCACGAAGTCGTGCTCATGCGACACATCGGAGTAAAGCGGAATGCCCAACATCAAGTCTGGATGCTCGACTCCAGCGATGTCTTGGGCGAAAGCAAGAAACTTGAACTGCCGACCGTTTGTGAGGATATGGACCGACGTCGAAGGTAAGTAGCTTCGAAGCCGACGAATCAACTGAACCAGTCTTCGTCCGAGCAGCGTTGGCTCACCCCCGCTGAGTACCAATTCTGGCGTGTCACCGTCCATCAGGGGAATCGAATCCCAGACATGGCGGAATACCTCGTCATTTGCCTTTTGCGGCGGCTGTGAACACATGAGGCACAAGTTATTGCATGCAGGGGTCAGCATCAGAGAGTTGTGGTGGGACGTTTTCCGATATACCACGCGCAGGTCACCAGTGATTGGGCGGACGATTAGGATGTCACCGTCCTCAACATAGGAGAGCGTGGATGGAAGTCCAATGACCCTGACATCACCCGAACGAGCAATGGCCGAGTTGTCTAAAGAAAAATATGTTTTGAAGCCCGGTGGATGTTGGGCCGAAGAATCTCCTACCAGCAGTGCCTCATACGCTCTCAGGGGATACGGACGGGATGCGTCAGTGGTCACGCGCACGACGAAGGATGGCTCGTTCCATCTAGTGGTCGTCCTGTCGCTCAGAAGCATGTCAGTATATCCATCCTTTTAGAACATTCGCGGCTGTGCCTCCAGCCTCCAGAATCCCTATTATGTGGCGAAACAAGGCCATGTGCCGTTGGCAGAACTCGCTCGTTGGCTTATTGCCCACGATGTCACCTTGGATTCGATAATGTCGAACGGGGTCAGTGCCGCAATAGGGCTGGAAGCCACAGTCTGAACAGCCCGGAACACCCTCGGTCATCGTCTGGGTGAGGGTGTCAATGAGGACATCGGATAGCATCATGTCTTCGTAGCTGTCTTTAAGCAGGTTCCCAAGGCAGAAATGCGAATCACCCATCTCAGCTAACATCCGGGACTCGTCAGAAGCATAGACATTGCCATCATGGTTGAACAGGATGGCACTAATCCCGATACCGGCAGGAGATTGGAGGTCAACGTACCCTGTCCCATACGGCGTGAGCAACCTCCGCAGCAAAAGGGCTGCGTACTCTTCGCGAATATGAATGCCTCGCTGGTTCAGGTCGATGATGTAATCCAGAGCAGTCTTGTAGAACTCCATCCATTCAAGTGTCGAGTAGCGCGTAAGCGCACCAGCCTTGGCGGCGAACCCGTAGGGATTGATAGGACGGAGAAAGATCGACTTGAATCCTTGGCCAATGTATTCGTCCACGATCTCTTTGGGGCGTGACAAACTGGCTTTGGTCGTGGTCATCAACGCGGATATAGAGCCGACGCCCAAAGCCTCTCTTACCCGCGCTATTCCAGTCTGAGTTTGTTCGTAGCTCTCGAACTCCGCGCTTGGACGATTGTGATTATGGAGATCACGAGGGCCATCAAGCGAAGTCGAAAATTGCACGTCGTGCTTTTCGCAGAACTGGAGAATCTCCTCCGAGATGAGCGAGAGATTCGAGCAGATGATAATGCTCACCTTCCGCCCAAGCTGCTGTTCGCGCTCCCGCGTCCTCTCGATGATGTACCGCACCATATAGAAATTCAACAGCGGCTCTCCGCCTTGAAACTCAAGTTTCAAGTGGGAAGAAGGGCTGCGAAACATGAAGTCGATTGCGCTGTCAGCCGCAGCCTCGGTCATATCGTACGCCCCAGCAGCCGCACCCTTGTGGGACACTTGGCAATAAACACAAGAGGTATTACATCGCAGCGTAGGCACGATCATGTGCAGACTGGTGAACTCTGCCAGCGGGGCCTGCTTTGTTCTGTACTTGGTGGCGAGGAGATGGAGCGTCGAGGTTTCTCCGCTTTCCAAGAAAAAATGCCGAGACTTGAGCGATGAATATGCCGTGTCGGCTGGCCGAAGTGCCTTGGTGACGAGCGCCTGAAGAGTCTTGCGTTCAACCACGCAATACTCTCCGACCAAGTTGCTCAGAACATATTTTCTTGAGTCAAGCTGTACGAATCGGAATGGCAGGAGTTGGTATGCACCGTCCTCTGGCACAAAATCTTCTGGCGGGAGAAATTTCCTCTGACCGGGAACCGGGGTTAAGGACATAGAGGAGATTCCTTATTTGCTGCCGGGAGCTTCAGCACAAAGCGTGGAATCGTAGTCGGCAGTTTCCAACTCGGGGTCTATCAGAGAGGTCTTCGAAAATGCCTGAGCTAAGAGAAGGTTGCGAATGCCAGCAGTCTCCTCTGCAATCGTCTCCCTAAGTTCTTGATCAAGCACCTCGTTGCAAAACTCGCCAGCCATTGCGTCCGGGCAGTCGCACAATTCCTTGGGCTTTAACCGAACTTCCGTCATGCCATCGTGTTGCTCAATAAGGATATGAAAAAGGCCGCCAGATTTGTAGGCGGCCTTTTTAATAGCATCAAGCCTGTAGACAATCGTGTCCAAGGTGACTATTTGCGTGCCATCGGCTAGCACGATTATTCCGATACCACCCTCTGCCATCGCTCAGAGGCCCGAAGCGTGCGAGGCGTGGGAAGCGTGGGAAGCATGCGAAGCGTGAGAACTATGCTGGGCCACGAGCTGCTGGTTCGAATCGGCGTGCTTCAACACGAGAGGTGCTGGAATGGTTTTTGCTGTGCTAGAGGCAGTAAATTCTGCGACAGGCTGTGTCTTTGCGACGGAAGCTGGCGCAACTGACCCAAGAGCCGAGGTGGCACTGACGAGTAGGCTGGCCGCTGCCAACGAGACAGAAAGAATACGTTTTGAAGTCTTCGCCATTGACCGCTCCTTAGTGGAAACTGATTGTAGTAGAAAAAGCCGACGTTCTACTGTGATGGCCGTCACGCATCAACAGTGATAACGCGAAAGGCAAGTTTTGTGTCTTGTTGATGCGAAGGCTACTCCCGTCGCCTCGCAATCAGTTTCACTGTAACAGCATTATGTTCTAAAGGACCGACGTGTCTCTCTTTATAGAATTCGTACTCGAAGGCCCTCCCCAGAGCAGCCTTCAACTCTCCCTCTTTGGGTAGTTCCAGATAGTTGCCGCCGACTCCCGGAACTGTTTCGAGCAGAAGGTATCCGTGTGGAATCAGGGAACTTTCAAACTGCGGGAACAGCGTCGGCAGCGTGAAATGGATGTTGATAATTCCCCCAACGCTGCGAAACATGAAAGGCCACGGGTCTTTAACGAGGTCTATCTCGTGCGGGATTATGCTCCCCGTTCCGTGCCTAGCAGTACTTCCCGACCATGGCTGTCCAGTCTGGAGACGACTCAGGTCATTGTCCATGCAAACAACGGTACAGCCAAGCTGTCGCAGAAAGATGGCGTTTCGTCCCGAGCCGCAAGCTACATCGAGAATCGGCATATCGCCCGCAGCTTCGGCAACCTTCTCGCCAAAACTCTTAACGAGAGCACAAGCCTCCAAAGGTGTACCGGAGGAACACTCCCACTTCATTCGTCTTCTGTGATTTAACTCGTCGGCCTTCATCCACTTATTATGCCCGTTCAGTCACTACTCTCTCGTCATCCTTCCCATCGCGACATACAGCAGCCCCCGCCATCGGGGAGGAACACCAGCCTCGCTTGATGCAGTCTCAACAGGATTGTCATTGGCAAAACTTTCCGTAGGCGGGGCGATATCCCTTTTCTTGCGCCTGCTTTTGAGTCATGAACTCGCCCACCTTGGTGTTGCCGTACCAGCGTGCACCGGGACAGTGATAGACGCCCGAGTTTGTATTGACCCACACCTTAACATGCGGATTTCCATGTACTTCGGCTAGAAGAGTCAGTGCAGGAGCCGCCACTACTGATTGCTGTCCAACAGGTTGAGTGCTCGTGGCATTCCCTGCAAAGGCTGGAAACGTGAAGAGCCCAAGCAGCACGATGACAGATATCAAGTTACGTACGAATTGCTTGTTCATAGCCGTGCCTCCGATTGGAACGAATTCTGCTACGCTGCATCGCTTTAGGCAAGCTGATTTTTGAAAATTTCTGAAACCAACAGTTCTGCTTCACTTAATGCGCTGTGGGCAGAGCAGGCTTGATTTTCATTCATCATCCGTCCACAATATATAAATGGAGATTTTGCGCCCTAACCATCCTGATGACACTGGGGAGAGTGACCCAATGAATCGAGTCTGGGAGCGGCTCTACCTCGGCGACTGGGACGATGCGGAAAAACTTGCCAAGTCTAATCCCAACCACATCACCACCGTCGTGACCGTTTGTGAAGACGCGGTTATATCCAGAGCGCGGCGAGTGAATTATCTTCACTTTGCTATCGCCGACTCTCGTGCGATTCCCGTGGCCAAGCTGGATGCAATTCTTGATGCCATCGGCGAGAACATTCGGTGGGGCAAGGTACTCATCAACTGCGGGGCTGGCATGAGTCGGGCTCCAATCGTAACCGCAGCGTGGATGGATGCGTGCGGATACAAGAACGTCGAAGCCGCTCTTGAGGAGCTTGCCGAGCTGAGGCCAATCATCGACCCGTCCCCAACACTTTTGAAGAGCGTGAAGGAGCATCTGCGATGAAAGCTGCTTATGCCGCTATCTATGCACGAACGGCCATCGCCGACCAGCGTATCCAATCACAGCTCACCGACCTCCGCCAGATTGCCGCAGAGCGCGGATTCGAGGTGGTGGCTGAGTGCAGGGACATTGGGATATCTGGGACGAAGAGTCGGCGACCCGGCCTCGATACGCTAATGAGGGACGCACAGAATCGGAAGTTTGATGTTGTTCTGGTGACATCCATTGACCGCGTGGCTCGTTCCACCAAGCACTTCGTTCAAATCATGAACGAGATGGATGCTCTCGGAATTCGGTTCGTATCGCTCCGGGAAGGCATCGACACGGCTGGCGCAACGGGGCGGCAGTTCTTATGGGCTCTCCGCAGTGTCGCCGCCCTTGAGCGGTCTCTCGTGGGTGAGCGCATTAAGGTCGCAATGCGACGAGCTAAGTCGGAAGGCCAGCGGATGGGACGGGCACCGCTCGATGTTGACCGCACCGCCATCGTTCGTGACCGCCTCGCCGGGATGTCGTTGACCGATGTGGCGACCAAACACCTTGTCTCGCGTGCCAGCGTGGTCAGGTTTACCCGCGAGGCCCAACGTGTGATGTGCGTTCTCGGTAGCATCCCGGTCGGACAGCAGAGGAAGGCAATAGCAGCAGTCGCGTGCATCGCGTAGGAGAGTCAGATGGCAAAGAGCGATGTTGTACTGAAGTTCTCGCGTCCCAGTGGGGCACCAGCACCGAAGCCGAGCAGGGCGATGGCGGAAGCCCTCAAGCGGCTGAGCGAGGCCGATGAAACGCAGCACCTTGTCAGGGAAGCTCGGGCTCTGGGACGCAAGGTTGTCGTGCAGGTCTTCCAGTCAGCCAATGGGCACCCGATTCTGATTCATCTTGGAGTCGTGTCATAGAGGTCAGAGTGATTTTTAAGAAGCCTGTCCGCCCCTAAACGATTTCTCAAACAGGTGCCTGATGCATCGAACAAAAGCCCAGAGGGCAGCAATCAGAGAGCTTGCTGCCCGACGCGTCGAAGCGGTTTGGACGTGCTTGGGTGTGCTGTGTCCCGACCTCGCATTGCCTGACAGGAAAGCCCTCGCTATAGAAATGCTCGACCTCTGCCGTGGCGAGAATCAGGCAGAGTCCAAGAGGATTGAAATTAACCCGGCTCAGCTTCAGGAGCTTGTGTGGCGGCACTCCCAGTGCGCTAATCGCTACTGCTCCATGGTGCTTTTTTCGCGGGAGATGGCAGACGAGTTGAACGAGTTTTACAGGGAAGAGGTATGAGGAACCCCGGAGCCGAAGGGAGCCTATGATTAGCCTTAAGGAAAAACTTCACCCAGCTCGATTCACCGCAATGTCTGGGGTGATGGCCGCGATGGTCGGCTACCTTCTCAGCGAGACCTTTACCGCCCCTGCCATCGCCGCGATTTTCGTCACCTCCGACGGGTTTATTCTCGCTCGGCATGAAGGTGACATCGGCTACGACAACTTCATCGGTTCCGAGGCCAACCTGAGGCGGAATTGGGTGAGCCTCCTTGAAGCTGCTGACCTGACTAACGAGGAGCGCAGTGAAGCAACCAGCCTGTACAACCTCAGGGTGTGTGCGTGAAGTTCAAAGGCATCGTGTCCGCCTCTAAGCGGTTCCTGCGAACTCGGGAAGCCGTCCACATGCTCCCGAGTCTGCGCGGCTTTATCAGGTATGTGGAGGCCATTATTGAACTGCATCAGCTGATTGTGCCGGAAGAGCCGAGATGGCCGGGGGCACTGGTGGCGTTTGGAATTTACCGGGGTGGACTGGTGGTCGTCAGCGAGGCGGTGATGTTCTGGAAGAGATGGATTCGAATCTAGCGGCCACCGATAGTGTTCAGGGTCTGCGTTTTCTCGGCGTTCTGGGTTCGACATTCAGCTTTTCGTAGATGCCGTCATCCAAGCCCCGAACCAGCTTCGCCATTGTCACCTCAAACACCTCGCAGATTCGCAGCAGCGTGGTGACGGTAATCGGCCTTCCGGCCTCGACCTGTTGCCAGTGCCGAGCCGAGAAGCCGAAGGAAATCATATCCTCTTGGCTGTAGCGGTGTTTTTTGCGGAGCTGCCGCACCTTGTTTCCCAAAGCGCGGAAGAATTGTTCTTGATTCGCCACGCTTAGGTTTGTAGATTGATACGAGCAGTTTAACCACGAGCAGATTAGCTGGTGTGCAAATACGGATTGAGTCTGCACATCGGGGGAGAGGAGTAATCATGACGTATAGCAAACCTGTTTTATTGGCAAAAAGCACAGTCGAACGTCGCAAACTGACCGCGTGCTCATCGCAGCACACTTGCTTCCGCTCTTGTCAGACCAGCAGTTAATAGCTTATGTGCGGGGAGGCTGACTCCCCGCATTTTTCACGTATGCGGTTTCCGAGGCTTCAGAGTAAATGAGCATACTGAACTTTTGCACAAGGCTACAGGCCGATTCCTACGTCCGAAGCTACGGCGAGGTCGGGTTTATATGCAACGTGGACACCCAGCGTCAGGAGGTTTTCGACGCAAGTGGGGCTGTGTTCCTCAAGCAGCTGTCCAGAGCTTTTCGAGTGGGAGAAGCAGTTGTGGACGAGCTGTGCAGAATTTTTCCTAAAGCTTCCCGTGAAATCTTACGGGAGGACTTGTCGGACTTCATCAGATATTTGCATCAGGCTGGCTTTGTGGAGGTCGAAGGAATCGTTAACTGGCCGTTCGAGCAATCCAACGCGCACGAGAATGGTACCCGTAAGGCACCTGCGAAAGACCAAAATAGTGCTGAAATCTCGAAGTTTCTCAAAGAATACTTTGCCATACATCCAACTGTATTTTCATTCCAGTTTTACACAACCGAAAGCTGCAACGAGCACTGTGTCCATTGCTACGTAGACCAGAGGGTTGGCGGGAAGTCGCTTCCGCTGGAGCGGCGTTTAGCACTCATAGACCAGCTCGGCTCGATGGGAACTCTTGACATCACCTTTACGGGCGGCGAAGCCCTGCTGAGCAGTGACCTACCTGCTCTGATTGACCGGGCGAAGAAGAATGACCTCGTGATTTCCGTGCTGTCGAACCTCACACTACTGACGGACGAACTGTTCGACGTAATCAAGAACGCGAATGTCGCTATTGTGCAGACCTCTATCTATTCAATGGACGCCAGCATTCATGACGCAATCACGCGCAGACAAGGAAGCCTCAGTCAAACCCTGTCAGCTGTGGAACGGTTACGTTCAGCGGGAGTTCGCGTCAGCATCAGTTGCCCCATCATGAAAGAGAACCGCGACTTGTTCCATAAAGTGCTCCGTTACGGTGCTGATAATGACATTCCAACCAACTGCGATTTCGGAATCATGGCGAAAGAGAACGGCGATACAAGCAATTCGGTGCATCGCGTGGATACAGTCGACCTTGAGAATGTCGTCACCTCGGTAGTGCGAGACAGCCCGAAATATCGAGAGATGCTAGAACGGAATGCTAACAGGCTGGATGATGTCTCAATCGACACCTGTGGCATCGGTAACTACATGCTGTGCCTCAAATCGACGGGTGAATTTCTTCCGTGTCCGGGCTTCGGTTTAGTGGTCGGAAACGCATGGGAGTCAGACATTGAGGATGTGTGGAGAAGCTCACCGCAGCTAATTGCTCTACGTCAATTCAGCCGGAGTGCGACATTCCCTCAATGCACCTCGTGTGAGGCGACTACCTTCTGTAATTTTTGCTTGGCGAAGTTTCACAACGAAGCTGATTGGACGGCTGGCGTCATTCCTTCCGGCTATTGCGAAATCGCTCGGACCAACAAGCGGATCGCACAACGTCACGTTAAAGCGACGATGTAGCCACGGCACAATCGGCTTGAAAGTTTAAGACAACCACGGCTAGGCGAAAAATCGAGTCGAGGGAGCATCCCGAATGATAGAGCCCATTTCCGAAAAGCTAGAGAGGGCATTGAGTGCGGCATTGGTGCCGAGCGAGAAAGTCTGCGTGAAGCTCGGGGGCGCATTCAAGGAAGCCCTCGTCTGCACCAACACCCGCGTCATCATTCTCAAAGCTGGCTGGATGACCGGGCAACTGTTCGGTACAGACATGTTCCAGTGCCCCTACCCAAACGTTGCCGGGGCGCAGGTGAATTTTCATTTTATGACTGGGTATTTTGAGCTTTCCGCTGGCGGGATGCAGAACGCTCCCAAGAGCTTTTGGAATTCCGACAAAGCGGTGAGTGCTGCAAAAGCTCCCAATTGCGTAGCTATCGGCGGACGAGACCGGGCGGATAAGTTCAGGAAGGCATGTGCGTTCATTATGCACATGGCTTCAGGTGGTGCGCGTGCTGGCGTGCCGACTGGCGAGGACTCGCTCGGCACTCTGGAGCGTCTGGCGAAACTTCGCGATGCTGGCGTGATTTCTGCCGCCGAGTTTCAGGCGAAGAAAGCACAAATTCTGTCTCGACTCTAGGAATGATGCACGGGCGTAGCAACATACGAGGAGAATGAAATGGGTTGGTTCGGCTCCAATACTGAAGATAATGACCGTGACAAGGCAAAGGAAAATGTCAGAGCCCTCGAAGAGCAAGTGGGCAAGATTTGCGGGAAGTTGGAATCGGACACTATGCTCAACAAACACGAAGTCGCTACACTGAAAGCCACCTATGATGCTGTAGATGCATTTTGCTCGAAGTATGGGCATTGGGAGCTGCGGCTAAGCGTCGATAAGGTATTTCAGCCCGTCTACGAAGCCGCGAGTGCGCGTCTAAGCAGACAGGAATGCGAGTGGCAACAGAGGCGAAAGTCGGAATCGGAACGGGGGAAGCGCGAGTTTTACCAGCAGAAGAAACGTGCGTCGGAGCGCAAGTTAGATGAAAGCAACCGATTGAAGATTGAAAGGCAGCACGGAAAGCTTCTCGACAGCGTTACAGAGCTTATGTCGGCGTCTTCTTCGCCGTATACGGAGTCGATGCGTGGGGCTGTCGCACTTGGGGGAGCTGAGTTTATGTCGCCAGAAAGCATGGTTCTCTGGGATATGAAACAGCTCTTCATCAAACTCTCACTCGCCAGCAGTGCGTCAAACGATACCTCGAAAGCTGTAGCTCTCGGAAAATTGTTTCACGGTATTCGCGTCCGTCTTGAACCAACCACTGAGTGTACTTTGTCGGAGTCACAGGCGGATTTGGTAGGCGAACATTTGGATTTGACGCTGCCGGGTATGGTGGCTGCGCTTGTGTTGTACGACACACTAGAAAGAACCCAACTCGCGTCAAAGGCCGCTCTTACCTATCGCTCCATCGCGGTGACAGCAGCAAATCTCTGCGGGAATTCATTTGGGGTGAAGTTGGTCACCAATGCATACCTCGAACTGTTGAAGCCGTACATCCCCCAAGGCAGTGACGACGAAAGAGCTGGTTGCTCGAACTCTTCATCGAGTTCAGGACGAAGCGTAAGCAAGAACTTCGACGAATTGGTCAGGAGCTATGAAATTCTTGGGGTGCGTGCTGATTCCACTGACGAAGAAGTAAAGTCGGCGTACCGCAATCTCGCGAAGGTATGGCATCCAGACCGATTCAGTAAAGAGAACGACAGCCTCCGGGGCATGGCCGAGAATAAGTTCAAGGAAGTCAACGAGGCTTACGAACTTCTTTGCAAGGCTCGTCCAGTGACATCCACATCCCAGTCAGCCGAGACTCCGGTTGTCAGTGTGGAGGTTCAGGCCATTGTCGCCGCCACCAATTCGATACTACAAAAGGCAAGTGAATACAATCGGAGACTTGATGCCTTCTTTGCACGACTTAAAGGTGGGCTGGCTTCAACCAACGACTGGAAAGAAATATTAGCAAGACAAGATGAATTGGATGGATTGTTCAGAGACGTAATGGCGAAGCTTCGGAAGGACGCTCCCTACATGGACACCTCAGCTCTAGAGCAGGGTCTATCTACCCTTACGAGCCGCGCTGCACATCTTAGAGACCTGTACGAGAGAGGCCAAAACGGATGCAATATTGCTGCCGAAATTCAGGCTCTCACCGCACATATTCCATAAGCGGTAATTGCAATGCATCGAGTCAGACCGCAGGGATGTAGTCAGAATGGCAAGTTTGCGTTATGGTGCGTGGATAAACTCGGCTAACGGTCGGTTCGCCTACATTGACGAACACGCCAATTGGTCGAAGCGGCCCGGCAATCTCGTCAGCATCGGTTTGGCCAACTCCGCGTGGGAGGTCATCCGCGACATCCCAAACGACTACGGTGGTGAGAACCGCAAGAGCATTGTCTTAGCAGTTATGGCGGTCGGTGGAATTCGGATGCGCTGCCATGGCGAGTTCATCGCATTCGAGTTCACCGTGGAGTGGATGACGGCTCTCCGGGCTTGCCGTGACATCCTGCGAGACATCGCCGGAGAGTACACCCCTTGCCGCTTTAACAGTCTCGCGACCTCTGAGTCGCTCGAAGTGTCCTATCTCGAATATGAGAAGCACATCGAGGCTGATATCGCGTGGATACTTCAGCGAAGGAAGCCGTTCGGGGAGGCAACATGACCGAATTCGAATCCAAGTTCTTGAGCAATAAACGTGGAAAGAAACTACCGAAGCTGGCCGACATCTTCGAGGGCGTCTATCGCTCCGGTGACCACTTGCAAGTTCATGTTCGTGGGGTTGGGGTGCGTTCAGCGAAAGCTGGCCTGAGCCGTCTCCTGAGGTACTTCAACCCGAATGACGATTTTCTGATTTTCACCTCGTACAGACAGCAATACAGTTGCGAGACTTTCACCGGGCTTCAAGCCGTCAATGACGGCAATTTCAAGGCTCTTCCAGCGATGCTGCGGAAGATGCTGGGCACGCCTGACATCTGGGCTTATGAGCTGTGGGTTCACTGGACGCAGCGTAGCTCGGATGGAGTGCCGTTCGAAAGGCTTTCGCGGTCATGGGCATTTGTCACGCATAGCACCAAGAACGTACCGAGGGCCACGTTGTTGGCAGCGGGGCAGTCATTGGGGAGGCAGTTTGACCAGCCTACCTTCATCGCTCAGCTAAATGGCGTTTGCTCACTGGAATTCACCAGAGGTGGGGCAAAGGAATTGACCACGGGTGAGGCGATTGAAAACGCGCTCTTCGAGATTGCGAACGAGACGGGTGACTATGAGCGGTGGGAGGTAGGCGAAGACCGCGAACCGAAGAGGTTGGGTGTTGGCTACTCAGAAGTAATACGCTCGAAGTCATTACCGGACTTCACACCCCAAGTCTTCGTCAGCGTGCCGGGTAGCATGGGCGACCTCAAAGTCTTTGCTTATCTTGGAATGAACCACCCCGGTATCGGGTGGTAGCCGTTTCCACCCTGACTAATCCTCAGAGTCTTCGTCGGGTTCCGGGTTGAGCTGAAACTGCGACGGAAAGTCGGCCTCCTCTTCCGGGGAAATCTCGTTTGGCACTGAGCCGCAATAATTCAGGTCAAGAAACTCTTCTCGCGTCATGGGTGCGTTGTACTCCCTCATTAAAGACAGCAGTGGATTCTCGTCCTGTCTATCTGTAGTTGGGGCGGGTATCTTCGCTTTCTTCTTCATGCTCACTCCTCTTATGAAGACTGCCAGATGCCATCTTTCGCGCTTGGCTTATCAGGTTCAGACGCCACCAGTGCTTGGCGAAGGGCTTGAAATGCCTTCTCCGCCCACGGCTCTGCTGCGTTACCTTTCAAAAATATCGCGAAGAGAAGTGAGTTCGCCGCCTGAAATTCATCAAGTGTGCCGGGGCCGGAACGGCGGAGCCACCTACGTCGCGTGCAACGCCACCGCTCGATGGCATCCTCAAGCGTAGGCAAGAACAAGCTGGGTGAAGGCTGACCTTTCGGATGCTTCAGGCTGACACCTCGCTCACGCTCGGCTGAGCTTCCGCCAGTAACCGGGCGACAGTGGTCTTGCTCAGTTTGAGTTCCTGAGCGATTCCGGCGAGGCTCTTGCCGGAAGCACGGAGTGTGAGCAGCCGCTGCTCGTCACAGGTGACCCGAGGGCGTCCGCCGACCCGTCCGCGTGACCTCGCGATGGCCAGACCCGCCAGAGTCCTCTCGGACAGCCGCACTCTCTCCTGCTTGGCGATTACGGCGAGAATCGAAATGACGGCGTCCCGGAACATTCCGCAACTGTCGAGGTACTGTTCAGAAAATGAGCGGTAGCCGACGCCATAGCCAGTCAGCCGTTGCAAATATTGGAGCGTCTCGAAAACGCCCTCACGGCTGAACCTATCCAAGCTCCAGAACAATACGGAGTCGAACTCCCGGCGTGACGCGGCGGCGAACAGCGCCTTGAACTCGCGGCGTTCGCCATTCTTGCCGCTGGCCACATCGACGAACTCCTTGACCAGCGTCCAGTCCTGCGTGGCCGCGAAAGCTCGGAGCTGAACGAGCTGGTTCTGTGTGTCCTGCTTGTCGGTGCTGACACGGCTGTAAATCGCGATCCGCATTCCCATACTTACGGTATACCGGGCAGGGTCGAGATTTGGCTACGTTTCGGCCTAAATAACGGTCGTTTTTCGAACACGGCCATATCCCCTCGTAAGTTGTTGAGTTCCGGTTGCCTCTAGAAGAGAATCTCAGTGACGTTTTTGGGACGACATAAGAAGGGCGTGGCAATGGCGGGATTGAGTGCCATCATGGCATTAGGAGACGCCAGATGGGGCTTCAGCGGGGGTGCTGTATAAGCCCCCATTCTGCCGCCCCAAATTCATTGGTGTTTTCGCATGAAAACCGGAGGTTGGGCTCTGGTCAATTGGCTACAGTTTTTCAACCACGAAGGTCGAACGCTTCTGGTCGCCTGAAAAGACCAAGTCCCGCATAACCCGTCCGCTGTGAGATTGATCACACTCGCCGGGTAATCTCATCGATTAAGATCAGCAGTCATGACATATAAATTGAGCCAAATCCCAAGACTTGTGGAAGAGGGTGTTCTCCCGAGAGCCACCCTTGATCAGTTAGCAATGCGATACGATGAGATCGAGGAAATCCTCGCCGAGAATCACACGGCGAGCATTCGCGCGGACAATCTAACGATCATAATTGGCCGAGACTAGGTTTGATATGGATAACAGTGCCGCAACCTCGCCAGCGCAACGCCGCCTGCACCTTGACCGACCATTGGTTTATTTTGACCTCGAAACCACCGGAACAACGGTCGGAACAGATCGCATTGTCGAGTTCGCGGCAATAAAGGTCTGGCCAGACGGCACTAGGAAACAGTATGTTTGGCGTATAAACCCTGAAATGCCAATTCCCCCTGAAGCATCGAAGATTCACGGGATCACAGACGAGGATGTCCGTGATCAGCCCACGTTCAAAACATTAATGCCTGAACTCAGGGAAATCTTCTCTGGAAGCGATATTGGCGGATTTAACGTAGCTCGGTTTGACGTTCCGATGTTGCAAAGCGAAGTAGCAAGAGCAGGGGCGACATTTGATGTACTGCAACGGCACATTGTTGACTCAATGACCATTTTCCACATGCAGGAGCCTCGGAACCTTGCGGCTGCGTACAGACATTACTGCAACAAAGTTTTGGAAAATGCTCATTCTGCGCTCGCAGATGTGGCAGCGACCGTCGAAATCCTTGAAGCTCAGATTGAGCGATATGCAGACCTGCCAGCAGATGTCGAACAGATAGCTGCGTTTACCGGGATGTCTGACGAAAAGTACGCTGACTCTGGTAGG
>Ga0182013_10003436_pt1 | contig 19855 bp, 19 predicted proteins | sample 612S2MmetaG_FD_120487 | JGI IMG/M metagenome (GOLD analysis project Ga0182013, IMG submission 120487) | Permafrost microbial communities from Stordalen Mire, Sweden - 612S2M metaG | ecosystem: Environmental > Terrestrial > Soil > Wetlands > Permafrost | place: Sweden: Stordalen | collected... | reverse complement strand
GGGGCGGGCCATCGTTTTTCGTGGCCTGCCGAGTTCGGGCACAGTGCGCAGACGACAAACAACGATCGTCTGCGCCACGCCGGCACCGGACTGAGCTAGTTTGCCAGTTGAATGATTTTTTTCTGGATGGCGTACTGCACCAGTTGCGCCTTATTGTGAATGTCGAGCTTGCGCATCAGGTTGAATTTGTGCGCCTCAATGGTCTTGACACTCAGATCCAGCGTGCTGGCTATCTCCTTAACGGAATTGCCTTCCGCCAGGAATTTGAGAACTTCCAACTCCCGCCGCGTGAGGGTATTGAACCGCGGCTGGCGGGTGGCGGACCGCACCCGGCTGCGGAAATCGTCCACCAAGTGCGAGAGCATACGCGGACTCAGATAGCTTCCTCCGCGGTGTACCTCCCCTATGGCCGAAACCAGTTGCTCCGCCGGACTGTCCTTCAACACGTAGCCGCTGGCGCCCGCCTCCATGCATTCCGCCAGGTAGTCTTCATCGTCGTACATGGTCAGGAACAGTACCTTGGTCTCAGGCCGGCTCTTGCGGATCTGGCGGGTGGCTTCGAAACTGCTCATACCCGGCATGCTGACGTCCATCAGCACCACATCGGGCCGGAGTTCGGCGGCCTGCGTGATGGCCTCCGCCGCGTTGGCGGCCTCCCCCACCACCTCCAGGTCCGGTGTGGCGGAGAGCAGGGTCCTAACCCCCTGCCGAAACAGCGTGTGATCGTCGGTTAGTAGCGTTCGAATTGCCATAGTCGCCTCATAAGACCAAACACCACTTGCTGACGTGCGCGGCTCATTACGGAGCCGTGACCGTCAGGGAGCGGTTTCCGCTAATGGCGGGGAATCGGTAGTCGCAGCGAGATCGTAGCGCCGTGTCCGGGGCTGCTGCGAATCTCCAAGCAGCCTCCCAACAGGGCGACGCGCTCGCGCATGCCCTTCAACCCGAAGGACTTCGGTTGAGCCACCGCGCGCTCTACATCGAATCCGACGCCGTCATCGGCGACGTTCAGTTCCAATAATGTATCGGTGGATCTCAACAAAAGGTTTACCCGCGAAGCCCCGGAGTATTTGGCAATATTCTGATAGCACTCCTGCACCACCCGGTAAATGGCGGTTTCCGTCTCGCGCGGCAGCCGCGCGCCATCGGAGGTCAGCCGCAGGCGCAGCTTCATAGGATAGAGCTTTCGGAAGCGGGCGCTCAGGTGGCGGATGGCGGCTGGCAGGCCCAATTCCTCCACCGCCGACGGATGCAGCGCCGCGATAATGCGCCGGACCTCCGCGATGATCCGCTCGGCGACCTCGCGCGCCTCGGCCAGCTTCGGTTGAAGATCGGGCGGCGCGCTCTTCTCCAGCATTTCCAGGTGCAAACGCAGGAACAACATGGATTGGCCGGCCTCGTCATGCAGTTCGCGGCTGAGCCGGCACCGTTCTTCCTCTTCGGCCTGCAGAAGATGCCCCGCCAGCGAGCGCACCTGCTCCTCGCGAGCCGCCAGATCCCGGATCAGACGAGTGCGCTCCGCCGCGCGCAGGCAACGCTCGGCGAAGGCGTCCAGCAGATCCAACTCGCGCGGCAGCCATTGGTAGGGCGTCGGAAAACCGAATTGGACGAGTCCGGCCAGGCGGCCCTCCGAAAAAAATGGAATGGACCAGTAGGACTGAAAAACGCCGCGCATCCCGGCATCCAGAACCAACTCCTCGTCCGGACTGCCGGCGGCGATATAGCAGGGCCGTGCCAACCGCTTCAACACACCGGAGGCTATCGGCGGACGATCCGTGAGCGGGATCATGCGGCCGGCCTTGGCGCGAAACGTGCGAGTCAGGATCAGAATGAAGCGGCGCAACAGATCGTCCAGGCCGGTGGCCTCCGTCTCGGCGCGCAGCAAGCCGTAGAAGGCTTGGGTTTCGGCTTCGCGCACCTGATAGTAAGCGTTGTTGACGGCCAATAGAGTGCGGAAGTGCAGTTGCTGCCGGACGGCTTGGAGCGCAGCATGCTGCCGCGGGTGAAGCTTGGCCAGCAGTCGATCGAGCTCGCGGTCGTATTCGCGCAGGGCCTCCACCACCTCCATCGGGGGGACGTTCAACTTGGCCAGGCGCCGGCCGTTGTAGGCCACCTGCTCCAGGAAATCGGCGGGTGGGCGGCCGGCGGACGCCAGGCGTGCCGCTGCGCCCGACGTGATCAGCGCGAGCGCCTTGAGTTGCCGTGGATCGCACGGCCGGGCCGGCTTCGCAGCGTTCAGGCGGCGCCGCAATGCGGCATCGAGGCGCGGCAGGTGCTCTTCGACGAGTTGGGCAAAGCGCCCCAGTTGCCCCGCCGGCGGCTCGCGGAACATGCTGGAGTTATGCGCGGGATGAGATTGTGCCAATAGTACAGGTGGCGGGAGAGGCGGAATTTTCTCGCAATCCTGGGGAGGCATGGGCAGTGGGCGAGTCACCATCCATCTGCCGGAGCGTCACCATACCAGCGGCGCTGGCCATTGAGGTCGAGCGTGTGGCCAGAAGAAAGCATCTTACGATGAGCCGGGCGCTGGTTGTGCTCGCGCAGCGCGAAGTGGAGGCTGAAGCTGCGGCACGGAAGAATCTCAACGCGACTTATCGCCGTTTCATGGCTGAGGCCGATCCCCAGCGCAAGGGCGAGGCCCGTAAGGATCTGCTCCGGGCCGTCTTCGGGAAGGACGCCGTTGCCGAAGATCCGATTCTCTAGTCTTGCCCGGCCTGTCTGGGAATACATCCTTTGCCCGTGTTCTTGAGATTGTCCAGACGAGCGGCACACATTACGAGATTGCTCCCAAACAACCAATGACTCTGCGACGGTATCAAGAACTGCTGAAGCAGGTGCGGCTCAAATAGGGACTTTATGGAGACTATCGAGTATCCGCTGCTTTCGTTTGCATGTGAGTTTAGCGACCTCACTGCGATCGATTGCAAAATAGCCTTCCCTCACCAATTGCTTGGCGGCCTCCCGCACGATCCGGACCGCCTCGCGGCTGATCTGAAGACCGACCTGAAGTTCGGGAAAGCATGCATCGCAGAGCCAGGGTTGGTGATCGTGCCCAGGCTGACACCACAGAACATGCGGGAGGTCGCCAAGCAATTGGTGAGGGAAGGCTATTTTGCATCGCTCAAGCCGCTATGAGCGTTCCCGTATGGCAACCACTGCAGAATCAGCGCTCCCGCAGGAAAGCGCCGCCGAGGAGTGAGGCGGCGGCGCTGCGCTGGCCGCCGTGCCCTGATTCATTTTTCAGCTTGGCCAGGCGCGCATCCGGCCCGTGGATGCGCAGTACTGGCGGTCGCTGCGAGTGTGGCTGGGCAGGAACCACCGGGCGCAGATGAACTCGGCAGCGAGATGAAGGTGCATGGCTGGGGCGCTTTGCGCCGGGCTATTCGCGGGGTTAGGCGGCTTCCAGTACCTGCATTTCGATGCGTAAGCCCGCGGCTGTCGCCATGTTCACCAGCGCGTCGAGGGCAAACAAGTTGATCTTGCCACGCATCAGGTCGGAGACGCGCGGCTGCGTCACGCCGAAAAGCTGGGCCGCTTGCGCCTGGCTCATCCCGGTACGGGTGATGCGATCCTTTAGGGCGATCATCAGGACCGAGCGCAGCTTCATGTTGGCGGCCTGCTCGGGCGTGTCTTCGATAGCGTCCCACACACTGGTAAAACGTTGCTTGTTCATTGCCCTAGCTCCTTCAGCAACTCGCGGTAACACTTGGCGGCAAGCTCCACGTCCGCCTTGCTGGTTTTCTCGGTCTTCTTCTGGAAGCAGTGCAGCACGTAGATCGCATCGGCGAATTTCGCCACGTAGAGGACGCGGAACACGCCAGCCGCACCCCGAATTCGAATCTCCTTAACACTCTGGCCCACCGTGTTCATGGGCTTCCAGTCGTCCGGCTCCCGGCCATTTTGCACCTGGTCCAACTGATGGCCGGCCTCACGCCTGGCCGTCAGCGGGAAGGCGCGCAAGTCTTCCAAGGAACTGCCCCGAAACTCGACAGGTTTGGAATCAGCCACATCCATAGTATACAAAATTTTGTATGGCCAGCAAGCGGCCGCCCGGCCCCGAGTCCGCTGAGCGTGGTAGGAACCCGGTGACGGAACCCGGTGACAGGCTACGTGACGGAACCCGGTGACAGGAACCCGGTGACAAGGAACCCGGTGACACAAGGAACCCGGTGACAGGCTACGTGTTTCCCGATTTACCCTAACGCACAAATCCTCCACCGCCAACGTCCGAAACGCAGTGCGCAACCCTGGTCGGTGTCCGAACCGGGCCTCCCGAGCGATCGCTACACGCCGGTTGCGTGGAGCGCGGGCCCAAACTCCAGCCAGATTGGGGGAGTGCTAGCTACTTTCTGGCGCAAGAAAGTAGCTAGCAGCCCCTTCTTTCGGAAGTGAACGAATAGCGCGCCGCCAGGCCCGCAGCGCTATTCCAGCGGGACCTCGAAGAACATGAGTTCCTCTCCGGTGGCCGTATCCACCAGGCCGCTCACATAGATGGTTGCGCCCTTCTGGATGCCGGTTCGGAAATAAAAAAAACCGTAGGCCTGATTGCCGGCGGGAAGCGCCTGGGCGGCGAAGGCGCGTCCTTCGATTTCCCATTCGTCGAACGGATTTTTCTTGCCTTTGGCCGGCAACCCCATGGGACCGGGGATCATACTTGGCCGTTGCGGCGGAACGGTATAGCGTACGTCTTTGGCCGGGGTCGCTTCGGTGCGGTCTCCATGCGGGCCGACGTACCACACCTGGATGCCATCGAGCTTGACGGTTCGTCCGCTATCGTTTTGAATCGCCACCAGCACCGGCAGCACGCCACGTTCGTACGGCACCAACTTGCCGAAGGCGTCCTTCACTTTGTCGCCGGCGACGTAGGGTTCCGCGCCTAGGGTTACCTTGTTATTGGTCTGATGGTGGGCAAACTCGGCCGCGGAGGGTGCCTTAAAAGGAGTCTGCTTGTCGGCGGCCAGCCCGGCGGCTATACTCATAAAGAAAGCCAAACGTTTGAAAACAAAAGGCATTTATCTCCTCTACCGGGTCCTCCAAGGGTTTGCGATGCCCCTGGTCCTATTGTATTGGGTGTGGCGCGGCCTGAGGAACCGTGCCTACTGGGCTTCCCTGCCCGAGCGCTTCGGCTTCCTGCCATCCTCATTTACTCAGACCGGCCAGGGCGCCATCTGGTTGCACGCGGTTTCGGTGGGGGAAGTGCTGGGTGCGATGGAACTGGTGAGGGGGCTTCGGGCGGCATTTCCCCGCACCGCGATTTTCGTTTCCTCCGGCACGCTGGCGGGCCACGCCACCTCCCAGGCGAAACTGGACGGGCTGGTGGACGGGGTTTTCTTTGCCCCCATGGACTACGTCTTCGCCGTGCGCCGGGTGCTGCGCACGTTGCGGCCGGCGGTGGTGCTGGTGGTGGAAACCGAGATTTGGCCCAACCTGTTCCGCGAGTGCCAACGGACGGGCGCCGGGCTGGCGATACTCAACGGCCGCATTTCGGACCGCGCCTTTCCCCCGTATCGCCGCTGGGCGTGGTGGTTCAGCGCCGTCTGGTCGGTGGACCGGATCCAGGTGCAGAGCGCGGAGATGCGCGCGCGCTACCTGGCGCTGGGCGCGCCGCCGGAGCGGGTGGAAGTGGCGGGCAATTTCAAGTACGATTTCGCCGCCCTCGCGGCCGCGGCGGATTCTCCGGTCAGGAGTTGGCTGGCGGCCCGGCAGCCGGCGGCGGTGTGGATCGCGGCCAGCACCATGCCGGGCGCCGAGGCCGGCGACGTGGATGAAGACCAGTGCGTGGTGGAAAGCTGGCTCCGGCTCGCCCTTCGCCATCCCGGCCTGGTGCTGATCTGGGCCCCGCGCAAACCGGAGCGCTTCGACCTGGCCGCCGAGAAACTTGCCGCCGCCGGGATCGCCTATGATCGCCGTTCGCAGCTTGGTGGGGCGGACCCCCTGGTCCGCGCTCTTCCGCCTCGCGTTCTCCTGCTCGACACCATCGGCGAGTTGAGCGGGCTGTTCGACACCGCCGATGTGGTCTTCATGGGCGGCACGCTGGCGCGGCGCGGCGGGCACAATATTCTGGAGCCGGCGCTGTTCGCGAAAACTGTCATTGTCGGGCCGCACATGGAGAATTTCACGGCCATTGCCGACGAATTCCGGCGGGCCGGAGCGGTTGTCGAAATCGCCGGGCCGGCCGAACTGGCCGAAACCGTATCGGCGCTGCTCGATGACCCGGAGCGGCGGCGCGAGCTTGGCCGGCGCGCGCTGGGTGCCGCCGAAGCGCGCCGCGGCGCCACCGCGCGCGCCCTGGCGGCGGTGCGCGAGCTTTATGCCACCCGCGTACCGGTGTACCGGCCGGCCTGGCCGTGGTATCCGGTGGCGCGTCTCCTGGCGGGCGCGTGGATGATCGCCTCCGGCCTGCGGCAGAAGCGGCACCAAGGCGCCGCCCGCAGCCTGCCGGTGCCGGTGATCTCGGTCGGCAACCTCACCATGGGCGGCACCGGCAAGACTCCCTGCGTGCTGTGGTTGGCTGCCGGGCTGATCGAGCGCGGGCACGCTCCGGGCATCCTCACGCGGGGCTACGGCCGGATTTCTCCCGAGCCGATTTCGGTACTGGAACGGGGCGCCCAGGCCAGCTCGGCCGAGACCGGCGACGAGCCGCAGATCTTCCTCCGTTCCGGCCTGGCTCCGGTGGGCATCGGCGCCGACCGGTTTCGTGCCGGCCAACTTCTGCTGGCCCGCTTTCCAGCGGTCGACCGGGTCCTGCTCGACGACGGGTTGCAGCACCGCCGGTTGGAACGGGCGGTGAACCTGGTACTGGTGGATGCGCTCGATCCGTTCGGCGGAGGCGGCGTGTTTCCACTGGGCCGGCTGCGCGAGCCACTGGACGCGCTGGCGCGGGCGGATATTTTCCTGATCACACGCGCCGATCTTTCCGGCGGCGTCCCGGCGCTGGAGCGAGCCCTGCGCGCGCGCAACGGCCGGGCCCCGATTTTTCACGCCGTCACGCGCCCGCACGCCTGGGTGGAAGCCGCCAACGGGCGCGAATACGGTCCCGCCGCCGCGCCCTTCGACCGCCCGGCAGGTTTCTGCGGGCTGGGCAATCCGCAGTCGTTCCGCCGTATCCTGAATGCACTGGGCATCCACCCGGTAGACTGGATCCGGTTTCCCGACCATCATCGCTACCGCCCGGCCGAGCTGAAGCGGATGGGCCGCTGGCTGCGGGATGAAGGCGCGCGGTCATTGGTCACGACCGAAAAAGATGCCGTGAACCTGTGCGAAGGCTTTGAAGACCTGCTGGCGCCCCTGCCGTTGTTCTACCTCAAAATCGCCCTGGAAATCGCCCGCCGAGACGAGTTGCTGGACGCCATCGAACAGCGCACTACACGCGCCGGAGACACGTAGCGGGAAGCCCGGAACCGGCCGCAACGACATTGTGCCCCTGCGGCAGCAACAAGAAATACAAACATTGCTGCCTCGGTAAGTGCTTGTATTAATCCGGCGCTGAGGCTCCGGTCATATTCTCCAGCGCGGCCCAGCGGCGGCGCAGGGGGTGCATTTCTTCCTCGCCCAATTCCCGAGCGCAACCCTCGACAATCCGTTCGCCCAGGGCGTGAAGCGTTTGGCGGAGCGACGGGGACGCGGTGGTGGCGGCGATATCCCCAAGCGCCCGCAGCAGGCGCAGGCTCACCGCGGCATCGGCGCGTGCATACAACCGGATCTGTTCGAAAGCCGAAGTCGAGAGCCGGTCGAAATCGATCCAGGGGATGGCGACGCGAAAGACGCCGGGCGGGTCGTAGAGCAGGCTTTCGGGCGGCTCGCGGGAGGCGACGCGGATCATGATGCGGCTGAGCTGATCGACACAACTGATGGCGGTGGTGGGATCGTTGACAGCCGGCGAGATGGCTTTCAGGGCGATGTCGACAATCTGCAGAACGCCGAACTCGACATCCTGCTGCAAGGTTCTGGATGGCCCGAGATCGATTGCGCGGCGAAGCTCATGGATCGCGTCGGGAGTGAGCCGATCGCCTTTGTGAGCGAGCAGCAGTGGCGTTCCGGCCGGAACAAAAAGCCCGACTCTCCGGACCAGCCGAAGCTTCACCCGATAGGCCTTGGCCAGGGACAGCAGCAGGGCAGTGTCGACGAAGCGGATGTAACCGGAGGAGTCGGCCAGCACGGGCGCGTCCCAGGCGAACTGCGGCGCGGGGGCGGGATCGGGGCGAACCCCGTCGCGACGGCGCCAGGGCATCATCTGGTCGATGACGGTTTCGGTTTCGGCGGCAACGCGGTCGACGATGTGGCTGACGCTGATGGCTTGGGAGATGTGTTGAATGAAGAAGAGCAGCCAACCGACACAGACCAAAGCCAGCAGCATGGCACCCACCACGGTAGCGACGGGAGCGAAGGGCTTGGGCTGAAAGCGGGCGGAAGGAAGGGCGGCCATACAGTAACAGAACGTTCCCAGAAAGACGCCCAAGGTCCACTGGGTGACACGGTCCCTGGCAAAGCTGACGATGATGCGCGGCGAGAACTGCATGGATGCCAGGGTCAGCGTCATGAGCAGGATGGCGAAGACGATCGAAACCACGGTCATAATCGAGGCTGCGATGCCGCCGAGAATCACTTGAGCGACCTGGGGATCGGCGTGGGACGGGAACAGGACGGTGGGCATCCAGTCGCTGAAAACCGGGAAGGTCTCCTCCAGCCAGGAGAGGACGGCGCCGGCGCAGCCGAGGGTCAGCGCAATCGCCAGCGGGCGGACCAGAAAACCGCCGCGGAGGTTATACATGGCGCGGCGGATCGACAATGGCAGAGGTCTGTTCACGATGCTATTCGATCAAGTGTACCCACACTGGCGCGGGGACGCGAAATCGCGGAAGAGGGCAGGCGGCACCGCCTGCCCCACCTGGATGCTCCCCCGGACGGGATCACGGGGTGATATTCTCGGTCCAGGCAGGGAGGGTATATGGACACTTCACGACGCGAGTTTCTGCAACGCACCGCCGCGGTGGCGGGACTGACCGGAGCGCTTTCGGGCGCCGAGAGCCCGCTTCCCATGCGCCCATTGGGGAAGACCGGCGAGCGCGTCTCCATCCTGGCGTGCGGCGGCGGCCAGCGCTTTTATCAGACCCGCAACGACGAGGAAGCGGTGCGCTTCATCGTGCAGGCGGCGGGGGCGGGCGTCACCTACTTCGACACGGCCGACAGCTACGCCCGCGGCCGCAGCGAGCAATTGTACGGCAAGGCGTTCGAGGCGCGCGGGGGAACGCGGGGGCTGTTCGTGGCCACAAAGGTCAGCACTCGTGACGGTGCCAAGGTCCAGGGCATCATCGAGCAAAGTCTGAAGAATTTGAAAATGGACCAGGTGGACCTCGTCCACATCCACTCGCTCGAAAACGAAGACGACCTGGCGCGCATCGAGGCCACCGGCGGCGTGCTGGAAAACCTTCTCAAGGCGCGCGAACAGAAGCTCACGCGGTTCATCGGCATCACCAGCCACGACAGTCCGGCGGCCATGAAACTGGCTCTGGAACGCCACGATTTCGATTGCTGCCAGATGGCTCTGAACGCCGCCATGGCCGATATGATCGGCACAACCAGGCCGGTGACGGCCGGCGACCGCAGCTTCGAATCGCTGGCGCTGCCGGTGGCCCGGAGCAAGAACATCGGCGTGATTGCGATGAAGGTATTCGCCCGCGACGGGCTGGCCGGCCAGGCCGAGGCCACCGCGCGCAACCTGATCTACTATGCGCTTTCGCTACCCATCGCGACGGCCGTGATCGGGCACCCCACGGTGGAGCACCTGGAGCAGAACGTCCGTCTGGCGAAGGCCTTCCAGCCTCTTCCCAAGACGGAAATGGAGCAACTGGCGCGGGCCCTTTCGACCCGCAACAAGGCTGGGCTGATCGAGTTTTTCCGCCACCACGTGGACGCCTGAATCCGGGTCGAACCGTCCAGTGGCCGCACTTTCCATGGAGGTTCCGCGATGAATAGAAGAGATTTTCTGACGGCCGGCTCGCTCGTGGGCCTGCCCTTCCAGGCTGCGGCGATGCCGCAGACGGCGCCCCGCTACACCGGCAAGCCGGAGCTGAAGATCACCAACGTCGAGGCGTTCGTCGTCAACGCCGGCCGAAACTACGTGTACGTGAAGGTGTCCACCGACCAGGGCATTCACGGCTGGGGCGAAGCCTATTCGGCCGGACCCGACGAAGCCACGGCCGCCACCATCCGCGATTTCAAAGACTGGCTGGTGGGCAAGGATCCGCGCAACGTCGAGTATCTCTGGGCGACGATGTACAACTTCACGCGCTTCCCCGGAGGGCTGGTGGTGAACGCCGCCATCAGCGGCATCGAGCAGGCTCTGTGGGACGTGGCGGGCAAAGCCGCCGGCCTGCCGGTGTACATGCTGATGGGCGGAAAATGCCGCAATAAAGTGCGGTGCTATCAGGCGGCCAACAGCCCGGAACAGGCGCAAGCGCTGATCTCGAAATACGGGTACACGGCGCTGAAGGCCACGCTGGGCTTCACCGACGCGGTTCCGATGAGCGCCACGGTTCGCGCTTTCGGAGAGAGAGCCGAAGCCATGCGTAAAGCCATCGGCGCGAATGTCGACCTGTGCTTCGATGCGCACGCCAGGATTTTCGCCCCTTATGTGGCCTACGAACTGGCGGAAGTTCTGAAGCCGGTCCAACCGCTGTTTCTGGAGGAAGCCATCCGCCCCGAGAACATGGATTCGATGGCCGAACTGCGAAAGAAAGTGCGGATCCCCATCGCCACCGGCGAGGAGCTCTATACCAAGTTTCAATTTCAGCAGTTGCTGACGGCGGGCGGCGCCGACATCATTCAGCCGGACATCTGTCTGGCGGGCGGATTCCTGGAGCAGAAGAAAATCGCGGCAATCGCCGAATCGCACTATGTGGAAGTGGCGCCTCACAACCCGCTCGGTCCGCTGGCCACGCTGGTCAACATTCACTTCGCCGCCTGCACGCCGAATTTCGTCATTTTGGAATACCATCCGGACGACGAATCTCCGCGCAAAGACCTGGTGAAAGGCGACACCATCGTGGTGAAAGACGGCTATCTGGCCATCCCCGATAAACCGGGTTGGGGCTATGAGATGGATGAAGAAGCCTTCAAGCGGATGCCGGCGAAGCCGTGGCACCGGGCTTTCTCATTCACACCCGACGGGGCTCCGAGTTTCATCTGAGGACACAACCGCTCCCTCGCGGTCGCGGCTCGGTTACGAGTGGCAGTCACTTACCGCGACCGTCGGGAGCTGGGGATTAAATCGCAAGTCGCAGGCGGAACCGCCTGCGCCACCTTACTTTTTGGTCAACTCCTGCGCCTTCGCCAAATCGGCGTCGGCACCGGCTTTGTCGCCCAGCAGGCGGCGTGCGGCGGCGCGGTTCTGGTAGGCGTTGGCGTAGGCGGAGTTGAGGCGGATGGCCTGGTCGAAATCCGCGGCCGCCTCCTTATATTGGAGGAGCCTGAGGTGAGCGTAGCCGCGGGCATTGTAGGCGAGCGATAAACCCGGATCGAGGTGGATGGCTTCATTGAGCTCGCCGATGGCCTCGCGGAACTGTTCGGCGTCCATCAGCTTGCGAGCGCGCATGTGGTGAACGATGGCGGCGTCCTCGGCGGTTTGAGGCTCCGGCGCGGCCGGCGGTTTCGGCTGCGGAGGTTCCACCTTGGGTGCGGCCGGCTCCGGTCTCGGCTGCGGGGGTTCCACGGCGGCCGCAGGCGGAAGCGGCCCGGGCTGCGTTTGGGGTGCCTCGGGATCCGGTTTGGGCGCGGGCAAGGTGATCGCAACGGTATCGGGAGCGGCTTCGGTGGCGCGCTGGCGATCGACGGTTTCCTTCACTTTGGCCTGCGCCAGATCGAGCAGTTGCCGGGCTTGCTGGCCGGAGGGATCGAGCGCCACGGCGTGTTTCAAATCGGCGAGGGCTTCGTCGAAGCGGCCCAGCAAATAGTAGGCGTTGCCGCGGGCCAGCCAGCCGGCCGGCGAGTTGGGGTCGAGGCCGATGGCCATGGTGTTATCGGCGAAAGCTTTCTCGTGGTCGCCCATGGCGTGGTACGTAGCGGCGCGGGCAGTGTAGGCATCGGGGCTGTGAGCGTCCAGCAGCACGGCCCGATTGCGGTCGGCGAAGGCTTCCGGGTGTTTGCCGTGGCGAGCGTAGATGGCACCGCGCGCCAGGAACAGGCGAACGTCGGTAGGATCGTAGCGCATGGCCGCGGTGTAATCGGCGATGGCGCCGTCGTCGTCGCTCAGCCGTTCCCGCACCGCGCCGCGGGTTCGCAAAGCGCGCGGATCCTCGGGCCGCAGGCGGACGGCGACGTCGAGATCGGCCCGCGAATGTTCGAAATCGGCCAACCCGGCGTAGGAGAGGGCTCGTTCCACGTAGACTTCCTGGTAGTCGGGACGGTGGCTCAGGCAGATGGTGAAGTCTTCTATGGCTTCGCGGTATTTAGCCTGGTTTTCGAGGGCGATGCCGCGGCCTTTGTAGGCCTCCGGGTTATCGGGGCGGAGCTTGATGGCCTGGGTGAAATCGTCGATCGCTTTGGGGTACTGGGCGGTGGCCAGGAAGGCATTGCCGCGGCCGGTGTACACCTCGGTGCGCTCCAGGCGCAGGCCGATGGCGGTGTTGTAATCGGGAATGGCGCGGGCCGGCGCGCCGATGGCGGCAAAGAAGCCGGCGCGGGCCAGGTAGTTGGCGGGATCGCCGGGGGCCACCGCGACCGCGCGATCGAAATCGGCCGAGGCTTTGTCGCGTTCTCCCTGGGCCGAGTAATCGCCGGCGCGGGCGCGATAGGCAGCCGCATTCGAAGGATCCAGCAGCACGGCTTCCGAGTAGGCGGCAATGGCGTCGGCGCGCTGCCCGTGCTTGTCGTCTTCCAGACCGCGCTGGTAAGCGGCTTGCGCCTTCTTCTTGTCGACTTTGGCATCGGCGGCGAAGATCGCGCCGGTCAGGCTCACTGCAATCGCCGTTGCAACGGCCATGGCCAGCCAACCGCGCCATCCAACTCGTCGGGTCCGGGCCATCAATTTTAGTGTACACTCGCGCGCCCAAAAACTCGGACAATAAGAGCATGAGCGATTCGACGTTTCACGCGCCGCGGCTGGCCATCAATCGGGTATACACCCGAGGCGGAGATACGGGGCAAACCAGCCTGGTGGGCGGCCAGCGAGTATCCAAAGACGCGCTCCGGATCGAAGCTTACGGGACGGTGGACGAGCTGAATGCGTGGGTAGGGCTGGCGCGAGCCACGGTCGACGAAGTAGCGGCGCGGCACGCGGCGGTTGCGGAGTTGGCGGCGATTTTGTTGCGGGTGCAGCACGAACTGTTCAACCTGGGCTCGATATTGGCGACCCTGCCCGAGGATCAGCACCCGCGGCAGGCGCGCGTGACCGCGACCGAGATCGAGCGGCTGGAGCGGGAAATCGACCGCATGAACGGGGCGCTGCCGCGGCTGCGCTCCTTCGTGCTGCCAGGCGACAGCCGCCTGAACGCGGAGTTGCACGTGTGCCGCACGGTGTGCCGCCGGGCGGAACGGCTGCTGGTGGGGTTGGCGCGGGCCGAATCCATACCGGCCGAAGCGGTGCGGTACCTGAACCGTTTGAGCGACGCGCTGTTTGTGTGGTGCCGCTGGGTGAGCGATGCCATGGGCGTGGCGGAGACGCTTTGGGAGCCCAACGGCTCGGCATCGGGACAGGCCGCTTCGGGAGAGAAGGCGGAATGAGCATGGACGCGACGACGGGCACGGTTCGATGGCGCTGATTGCGGTTTCGGGACATCCGGGTTGCCGCTTCGAGGAAGTGGCGCGCCTCGCGGCGCGGCGTATGGGTTTTGAGCTGTTGACGCAGGCGCGCGTGCGCGAACTGGCGGGCGAGGAATTCGGCAAGGAAGTGCCGGTTCCGGACAAAGCCTATGCCAGCATGGCGACGTCGATTCTGGCGCGGCTGGCCACCGAACATCACCTGGTGTTTTGCGCCGACGGCGGCGAGGTGCAGGCGCGGCACTTTCCGGGCACGCTGCGGGTCCACGTGGTGGCACCGGAAAACGTGCGTATCGGCAACCTGATGCTGGACCATCGTTTGGACCGGCCGGCGGCGCGCCGCCTGCTTCTCGATCTGGAGTCGGCTTCGCGCGCCGAGCGCAAGGCCCGCTACGGCACCACCAGAGCCACCGCCGAAATATTCGACATGGTGATGAATGCCGAAGCGCTGTCGAGCGAACAGATGGCCGCGCTGATCGCGCGCGCGGTGGAGGAAACCGGCATGGCCGAGCGCGGTTACCTCTCCGCCGCCGCCGAGGCCCAATTGCAGTTTCAAATGCGCCTCAAGCTGGCCCGCCACGGCATGGTGCCTCCCGATAAAATCACGCTGCGCAAAAAGATGTTCGCCAACCAGAGCGAAGAGATCTTTGCCAACCTGCTGGACTTTTATCGCATCGCGTGGGAATACGAGCCGCGCAGTTTTCCGGTGCAACGCGATCCCAACGGCAATGTTACCGAGGCGTTTACGCCCGACTTTTACCTGCCGGAATTAGATTTGTATGTCGAACTAACTACCATGAAACAATCCCTGGTAACTCGTAAGAATCGAAAAGTACGTTTGTTGCGCGAACTTTACCCGCAGCTCCATATTCAGGTCTACTATCAAAAGGACTTCGAGAACCTGGTGTTCAAGTACGGGTTAGCCGGGCAGCCGGCGAAGGTATGAGCGGCGAGCCGCTGGCGGGAGTGGAACGCGTTCTATTCACCGCCGAGGAAATCGACGCTCGTATCCGCGCGCTGGCGGCCGAGATTTCGAGCGACTATCGCGGTAAGACCATCAAACTGGTGGGTGTGTTGAAGGGATCCGTCTTCTTTCTCACCGCACTGGCGCGCTACCTGGAGCCGCCGGTGAAGATCGATTTCCTCGGCATCTCGAGTTTTTCCAATAAGAGCGGGGCTCCCGGGTTGGTACGCATAGCTAAGGACCTCGACGAGAGTATCGAGGGCGAGGACGTGCTGCTGGTGGAAGATATCGTGGACACCGGCTTCACCTTGCGGTACCTTCTGCAAACGTTGGCAGGACGGGCGCCGAACTCCCTGGCGGTCTGTACCTTTCTCGACCGCAACTCGCGGCGCATCGTGCAGGTGCCGGTGGACTATCGCTGTTTCGAAATTCCGGACCGGTTTGTGGTGGGTTTCGGGTTGGATTACAACCAGTTACACCGTAATCTCGGCTTTGTGGCCGTTTGGAAACATGAGAAGAGTTAGAAAGACAACTTTGGCCGAAAACTTTCTTGAGAAATAAGCGCCGCGCTTATCACTTTCAGATAGAATGATACTACACACAGAAAGTGAGGCGTGACTTGGACTCTTCCGTTCTGTTCATCTCTGCTTACCCGGACGACGCAAACCGCCTCTCTCAAATGCTGCAAGCGCTTCCATTGGGATTGGTGCATGTTAACAACCTCAAACTGGCGCGCCATGAGTTGCAGCATCATCCTTACTCCGTGATCTTGAGCGAAGCGTTTCTGCCCGACGGGAAATGGTTGGATGCGCTGGACTTGGCCAGAGAGTACGACGGCCGGGTGGAAGTCATTGTCACCGATCAGGACGCGGATGCCCGATTGTGGGCCGAAGCTCTGAATTTGGGCGCCTACGACGTGCTCAGCCAGCCCTTCTATGAGCCCGAAGTGCGGCGGATTCTGCACAATGCCTGCTCGCGTGTGGAGTGCCGGCCACGAGGCTTCGCGGCCGCCAACTGAGCCGGGAGAGTTTCGGTGGGACGGGCGATTCGCCTGCCCGTGGCGGAACGAAGAGCGGATGAGAGCGGGCGAGTCGATCGCCCGTCCGACAAGAACGCTGAATCGCGCCTGTGCGCGAATCACTTCACATTCCCCCGTCCGGCAAATGTGGCGTGCGCACTCATTCCGGTGGGGTGCTTAACCGACCTGGGGATTTCGCAGTTGAGGCACGGCAACCGCTCCCTAACGGTTGCGGCTCGGTAACGGGCACCGCGTGTTTGCAGTCACTTACCGAGCCGCGACCGTCAGGGAGCGGTTGCCGGGAACTAACTCCCCAAATCGGTTAAGCACTCATTCCGGCGCCTGGGCCACCGACAGACTGCTAAAATCGAATGAGTGCCGTGCTTTCAGGTTCTATAACTAGAGTTATTTCAGGGTGTTGGCTTCTGCTCATGCTGGCAGCCTGCCAGCCCGCCGCGGAGCATGCCCCAACAATCGGATACGCCTATGTGGGCCCGGAGCTACTAAAGATCCGAAAGGAGATTTCGACACAATCGCCGACGGTGGCGACAGTGCGGCATGGCGCACGGCTGGAACTGCTGCAGCAAAGGCGGCGATTCCTGAAGGTCCGCGCCTCTTCCGGGGCGGAAGGCTGGGCCGACGAAAACCAATTGCTGAGCGAAGGCGACATGGAGATGCTGCGCGATCTGGCGAGCCGCTCCGCCATACTGCCCTCGCAAGGCAGGGCCGGCGTTCTGGGCGATCTCCGCGTGCATATTCAGCCCGCGCGTCTCTCGCCCGGTTTTGCCATGATCAAGCCTGGTGAAAAAGTGGAGGTGCTGGCGCACACCGCGACGCCGCACACGTTTGTACCGCCGCGGCGTCCTCTGTTCACGCCGGCTCCCAAGACTCCGCGGCCGGCCGCTACCAAGAAAGCTCCTAAATATCCGCCTCCGCCGATGCCCAAACCGCCGGGGCTGCCGGAAAATTGGCTGGAGTTGTCGGGTATCGACCCGGAAGACCCCGATCCGGCCCCTCAGCCGGCGCAACCGGCCGAACCTTCCAAGCCGGTGCCGACCGAGGATTGGAGCCTGATCAAAGCGCCTGACGGGGAGGTGGGCTGGGTGCTGACGCGCCCGCTGCAAATGGCCATTCCCGACGAGGTCCAGCAGTACGCCGAAGGGCACCGCATCGTGTCGTTCTTCTCCCTGGGCAAGGTGCATGATGGCGATCTCACCAAGGATACCTGGGTGTGGACCACAATCTCCGATTCGTCGCCGCGCACCATCGACTTCGACAGCTTCCGGGTGTTTGTCTGGAGCATTCGCCACCACCGCTACGAAACCGCCCACGTGGAGCACGATCTGGACGGCCATTCGCCCGTCCTGGTGCACGAAGTCCATTACATTCCGGGCGTCAGGAACTCCGGTGATGCGGGCACGTATCCCGGCTTTTCGGTTTGCGCGGAGTGGACCGAGGGAGCTTTGGAACGCCACGACTATGCGCTGCTGGGCAACGTCGTGCGCCGGGCGGGAGTAGAGCCATGCACGCTGCCGCCGCCTATGTTCGACTGGCAGGCGCCCCCACCCGCCGCGAATCGGCCCGCGCCGGTGCCGCCGCCAGCGCCCTCCACGCCAAGCCTCACCGAGCGGCTTCGCCGCCGCGTGCTGCACTGGTTCGGAAAGTAGCTCTCTCGGCTACCGGCTTTCCCGCGCGGCGGTGTGGCTGAACTACTTGCGCGAACCTCGCTGCGGATTTCGCAAAGCCGTCTGCCGCATCTTGTGCTTCTTCCGCTTGGGCTTGCTGATGAGGAATGTGCCGCTACCTACATACTCCGCCCGATAAAGTTTGTCTTCCGCCAAGAGAACTTCTCCTTCTGTTTGGTTGGTTCGACTCGAACCTGGTTTGATGATTCATTGTAACGCGCGCGCATGGTAGCGCGCATGATGGCGCGGGCATTATCCTGAAGGTTGACCATTCTCCGTCAACGGTTCTTCCCAAGCCGCGGACTAGCGGCTCTGTCCCTTATGGCCGCCGCCGCGGCGTGGGCCCAAACTCCCTCCGAGCGGGAATCCGTCTGCGCCCAGGTCCCAGCCATCACGCGGCAACTTACCGAGATCTCCGGCCTCAGGCTGAAACACCCCGTGCCCTGCCACTTCATCAGCAAGGACGAAGTGAACCGGTTTCTCAAGAAACGGATCAAAGAAGCCGCCAGCCCGGAGGAGATTCGCGCCGAAGAGCTGACGCTCAAGAAATTCGGCCTGGTGCCGGCCGACTACGACCTTGCCAAGAACACCATCGACCTGCTCACCGAACAGGCCGCGGCTTTCTACGATTTCGACCGCAAGAAGTTGTTCATTACCGAGACCACGCCTTTTGAGACGCAGGAGCCGGTGCTGGCGCACGAGCTGTCCCACGCGCTGGCGGACCAGAACTTCGACCTGGCGCGCTACACCCGGCAGGGGCGCAAGAGCGACGACGGCTCCACGGCGCGGCTGGCGGTGATGGAAGGCCAGGCCACCTGGCTGATGTCCGAATACCTGGCGCGGCGCAATGGCACCAGCCTGAAAGACAATCGCGAGATGGCCAACGCCATGTCCGGCATGACGGATAGTTCCGGCGGCCAATATCCGGTTTTCGAAAACGCCCCGCTCTACCTGCGCGAGACGCTCGTCTTCCCTTACACCAAGGGCATGTTGTTCCAGCAAGCGGTTTTCGAGCGGGACGGGCAGTCCTCTTTCGCCGAGGTGTTCCGCAAGGCGCCGGTTTCCACTCAGCAGATCCTGCATCCGGAGCGGTATTTTTCGGGCGCCCAACCCACCGACCCGCACCTGCCCGACCCGCACCTGGGCCACGGATATAAAGCGTTGATCGGCGGCAGCCTGGGCGAGTTGGAGCACGGCATTATGCTTCGCCAATACGCCGGCCAAAAGACCGCCGATAAGCTGGCGCCGCACTGGCGCGGTTGCAATTTCGAGCTGCGCGAAAACAAGAAAGCGGGCCGGGCCGTGCTGTTGTACGTCGTCGAGTGGGACAGCGCGGACGCCGCCCAGGGCTACTTCGATGCTTATCGGGAGCTGCTGCAAAAGAAGTGGAAGAAGATGGAAATCTCGAGCCGCGGCCCCGACAGCGTGACCGGCTCCGGCGACGACGGCCGTTTCGAGTTGCGCCGCAACGGAGCGCTGGTGACCAGCGTGGAGGGATTGGAGCCGTAGCTGCAGAGAGAACCGGCGACAAGATCGCCGGCGCTACACTGGTGAAATATGTTGTCCATGCGAATGATTTCGGTTGCGTGCGCGGCGGCGCTCGCGCTGGCCGCGCAGCAAGTGCCGCGGAAGGCTACCGAGCTCGGCGTCGAAACCACCGACGGAAAGAGTGTGGCCCTCTCGCAGTACCGCGGTAAACCGCTGGTGCTGGCGTTCATTCTCACCGGCTGCCCGCACTGCCAGCACACGGTGGGGCTGCTCGGCCAGTTGGCGCCGCGCTATCAATTGCGCGGGCTCGAGATGCTGGCCGTAGCCCTGGATCGGGACGCCGAGGCCGCCATTCCCGGCTTCCTGCAGACCTTCCATCCGCCATTTTCGGTCGGGTTTCTTCGCGACAACCGCCTGGCCGCCGATTTCTGCCAAATCCCGCCGATGCACGTTCCCCACATGCCTATCGTGCTGTTTATCGACCGCGAAGGAACCATCCGCCAGCAGCACGAGGGCACTGAGCCGTTTTTCGAAGATGGCCAACAGGAGGAACACTTGACGGCCGCGATCGAAAAGCTGCTCCAGCCGGCGGCGAAGCGAGCGTCCGGCGCCGCGCCACGATAGGGGAGCGCGGGCCTGCCCCACATAAGGCAGGGCGCCGCCCGCGCCTAAATGGGTCGGCTCATCAAGCACTCCATTTCGGAATTACGGCCACATAATGAGCAACCGCTCCCTAACGGTCGCGGCTCGGTTTCGCGCGTTTCCGAGCCGCGACCGTTAGGGAGCGCTTTTCTTGATACGTGGCCGTAATTCCGAAATGGAGTACTAAGGGCTCGTCAAGAAACAACTGTGCCATTTCGGCGTGGCGCACGCACTCGTGCGTGCCGCGTCGGCACTTTTGCCGACGCTCGGCGTACCGTACGCAAGCGGGTGTCGAGAAAAGTC
>Ga0182013_10003432_pt1 | contig 19864 bp, 15 predicted proteins | sample 612S2MmetaG_FD_120487 | JGI IMG/M metagenome (GOLD analysis project Ga0182013, IMG submission 120487) | Permafrost microbial communities from Stordalen Mire, Sweden - 612S2M metaG | ecosystem: Environmental > Terrestrial > Soil > Wetlands > Permafrost | place: Sweden: Stordalen | collected... | reverse complement strand
TGCAGCATAATTTCAGAAACTACCACGCGATAAGGCGTAATATCTTCCCGCCAGGAAAATTGACGCTTATGCTGTGCATAGTGATCATACACGATGTTAATGAACTGCTGCATATCCTGCATGTTTTTTTCCCTTTATATATAAAAAATTATATCATAGATAGATTTGTTTTACTTCAAAAAACCTTGGATGCATGCATGCTCTTACTATTTTTTCTTGCCACTCTTTTTTCGTTAACAATGTATTCTTTAGAATTTGAAAGCCAAGATTTTTGTATAGAGACGTCACAAGAAGTGACCATTGACATGGAAAATAGCGATACAGCACAAACTATTTCCTTTGGCACATTTGACCTTGCAGACCAAGTGACCTTCTTTAAAAAAAATTTCCCTCCAGATAAAGAACACAGGCACTTCAATTATTTTAAGCGGGACGAAATTGACGTGCTTAACAAAGGATGTCTTTGGAGATTTGATCCCCCCGCTATGAGTTTTTCGCAATCTTTGGCGGGTAAGAAAAAATTTCCACAAGTCGGCTTTTGTAACTCATTTTCATACGACGATTTACCGGTGGTTAAACTTTTTATTCTAAAACTGGAAGAACAACAAAATGCTCGAGCTGAAATAGATATACTAGAGGGCAATCTTCTTCTTAGTGTGTGCCTTAACGCCCTAAAAATTAAACTTGCAACAGGCGCCCACAAGGATATAATCTTAACTCTCAAAAATTCAGAGCGATATCAAATAAGCAACGCAAACGTACGAAGAATTGACGACCTAAGCAACCCAATTATAAAAAATGAGTTTGATATGTTTAAGAAAGAGTTATACCCCTTATAAAATTTCTACACGCGCCCGACGCGAATGGTCACCATCTTAGAAAGATCTAAGTGTTTTTTGACCGCCAGCTGAACCTGCTCAATAGTAATTTTAGAAAGCTGCTCATATCTATTTTTGAAAAACTCAGGCGTCAGGTCAAACGTGTCCATAAACAAGAACGTAGATGCCATTTTTTTCATCGAAGCGAAATTATCAACCATTGAGCTGACTACCGCACGGACCGCTTCATTAAGCTCGTCCTGAGTCAAACCCTGTGCGCCATGGGCAATAACTTCTCTGATGCTTTTTTCAGCTTCAACAAGTCTGTCCGGGGAGACTATAGTTTTGATGTACGACATACCCGGCTGTTGATCAGCATTGGCTATTAAAGAGCCTCCGATTGTGTAAAAAAGGCCAGACCGTTCACGTAACTCAAAAAGGCGTGAACTCATGGAGCCGAGCACCCCGCCGCTAAAAACTTGATCAAATAAAAGCAGTTTATCAAAATCTGGATCTTTTCTTGAAACAGAAATACCTGCAAATGCGAGCGTTATCTGGTCGCGGACTATGGGGTATTGAATCTCATGAGCCTTAATTTCTGGCAACTGTGGGAAATTAATAGGCGTTAACGGTGAACCCACCCAAGAGCCGAATATTTTTTCAACTTCAGAAACTACTGAATAGTCTGAAAGGTTGCCAACCACTATAATACGTGTGTTGCACGGAGTGATCATGCGGCTGTACCATTTTTTGACGTCACTGTGAGTTATTGAAGCCAAGGTCTCCTGGGTTCCAAAGAGATTTTTATGATACGGGTGATGATCATAAACATTTTCACGCACCAATTGCCCAATAAATTGTTGCGGATCGTCCCAGAAATCTTCTATATCGGCTAATATTCTATTTTGCACGTGCTTGAATGCAGGTTCAGGCAATGTTGTTTTGCATACGACTTCATTAAGAATCTCAAGACCATCACGCAAATCACTTGCAAGCATACTTAAGGTAACAACACCGGGAAACGTGCCGAGCGACATGCCCCGCGATTCGATTTTATGGGCAAGGCTTATCGAGGTATACGAAGCCGTTCCTTCCTGAAGCATATCAAAAAGAACCATGGTAAGGCCCTGCTTATCCTCCGGGTCATAATAATATTTGCCTTGAAAATCTATAATCACTTCTATTTTAGAAATTGAGGGGTCGTTATGGTGCAAAACCTTAAGACCATTTTTTAATAGTGTCTTTTCAGCTTGTGGGTAATTAAAATCTGGCACCTTAAAATCAGGAATTGAATGGACGGCTACTCCCTGCTCCACAGAATCTTCTCGGGTGATTGCAGTTAAGATTTTTGCATCTTGCGCATCAGATTCCTCCTGATAGGCAAGCCATAATTTTTTGTCTCTCTCTTGAATAGGCAAAACGCTTCCGGTGAACATCAAAGCGGGGCTCAAATAACTGACCGCTATATCCTGCAACTCTTTTACAACCGCAGCCGCATCTATTTGAGTGTAATTTTCTAAATAGGTCTCGTCTTTGAGTGCCGTAAAGTACTTGCCAATAATATAGGCCATTTTTTGATTATTTTCTTGAAGGGACAAGAAATCCATTTCGGTTTTTTTAATGGCACGGGTTATCTCTTCGCTTGAGATATTACCTTGAGCTAATTGTTCAATTTCATCTAATATAATTTTTTTGATACGCTCTTCATCTTTTTTATCATACGGGTCAACCTGAATAAACAAGAGACTATGATCAAAAAGATCGTACACAAAACAGCTAACATCGCTTACCAAGTTCTCTTGCTCAACTAAAATGCGGTAAAGACGAGAGCCTTTACCCGCACCCATAATCCAGGTAAGACAATCTAATGTGAAATCTTTTCGTTCTTTAAGCCCCGGAACAACAAAACCAAAAATGAAAAATGGTTTTTGAATCTCCCGATAGATGGTTACCGAACTGTTCATGAGATCAGGAGTATGGTTAAAGACTTCAGGTTTATAGGAATAATCTGCTTCAATGTGGCCAAAAGCGCTTTCTGCTTGCTGGAAAACATCGTCAGCCTTAACATCGCCAACTACCACTAATGTCGCATTATTAGGGATATAATGCTTTTGATAGAACTCGACTAAAGATTCTTTATTCAAACTCCATAGATCATGCTTGTAGCCAATTATCGGATGGTGATAGGGATGATCAAGAAAGATAGTGCTGATCATTTTCTCTAAAAGAGTAGAGCCGAAATCATCATTGTACATTTTGAGCTCTTGAATAACTGCCTTCACCTCAGAATTTAAAAACTGTTGCTTGAAGGTGCAGTTACGCATGCAATCTGCCATAATAGGCAGCGCTTCATGCCAAACGGATGCCGGAAAATCGAATAAATAGCCGGTGTAGTCGTATGAAGTAAAGGCATTGCATGAGCCTGAAAGCTTATGAGTAATGAGATTTATATCAGATTCAGATAGTTTGTCCGTTCCCTTGAAAATCATATGCTCGATAAAATGAGCTATCCCTTTTTGACTCGACTTTTCGTCTTTGGAGCCTACCCCATACCATAATTGTGACGAAACTTTTGGGATGCTATGGTTCTCTAGAACGAGAACCGTAAGCCCGTTTTTTAAAACTTTTTTCTGAACTTTAAAATTACTCATACTGATTACACTATCTTTTTAAAATTTTTTGCGATTGTTTCAGCTTAGTTAATTGTTCAAAAAATCGCAAGAGAATAGCATCTTTGAACATTATCATGTCAAATTGTTGTAATTTCAGATATGAATTAAATATAATAAAGGTAGGATAAATAAAAAATAGGTGGTAATCATGTTAAAAAGATATTCTCACATATATATACTCATAATTTGTATTTTGAGCTATTCACTCAGAGCTGAAGGGGTTGATGTTCCTAGCGCTCGCGATCTTCAGCGGCTTTTGAATGACACGTGCCATGAGAAACTCTGTTTAATAAAAAAAGCTGACGGTCAAACTGGCTATTTCTCAAGGATTATGAATACTCACCAGCAGATAAAAAACCTTGAATCTCACAATGGTATAGCACATTTGCATAGCGAACAAGCATCGCTCATGGACTCACTATGCCAGGGCGACCAACACCCTTCCTGGTGCTCTCTGTTTAAGCGTTTTCAGAAATATGACCAACAAAGACTTGAAAATTGTACCGATGCAAAATGCCAGCTCATGCGCTTGTACAACCAACTTAACGTGTACACCCTCAAGCTTGCCAGTATATTAAAGCCCTATAATCAAGAACTTATAAAGCTTAACGAGAAGATCTACCAACTAAGATATGATCTGGAAACAATCCATGGGATAAAGGCAGATGTTTTCAATCTTCATCCAAATATGCTATTCTTGTAATAGCTTATATTAAAGATTAATTATAAGGTCAAAAAATGTTTAAGTCTCATAAATTATCAACATTTAAAATAGCGATGGTGGGCCTTAAGGCGCCTTTATTTACTCTTAAAGATTCTGAAGATAAACTTATTTCGCTATCAGATTTTAAGGGGAAAAAAGTAGTGGTATATTTTTTTCCAAAATCGGATACTCCAGGCTGCACAAAAGAGGCATGCTCTTTACGCGACTCAAATGAACTTTATAAAGAGAAAGGTATAGTAGTTTTAGGCATAAGTTACGATTCTCCAGAGTCACTGCATGCTTTTAAAACAAAGTACCATTTACCCTTTATATTTTTAAGCGATAGCACAAAAAAGGTAGCGCTTGAGTACGGAGCATACGCGTCAATTATAAATTTCTTTTATCCGAAAAGAATCACTTTTTTGATAAATGAAGAGGGAATCATAACTCACATACTCGATAACATCAATGTTTCTACTCACGCAGAAGATATTCTCAAGCTTATTTAAAATCCCTGATTTTTCTAATCGCCATTACCCTGCTTTTTTCATAAGCATAATGATTATTAATTGCATTTCCGCAATTTATTGGTGGTCGCTCAAAAGCACTCTCTTACTCCTGGTACCTTTACTAACTGGCCATACAAAAAGGTTCAGGCTTTTATCACTTTTTACCTTTTGTGGCATGATACTCTATTGCTCGATTATCCATTATAATTATAAACAACTACAGGAATATCTTTTGGGGCAAACTTGTTCCGGAACGGCCACTATCAACGAAGTTTATTATCATGAACTCAAAGACACCTATCGCGTAGACGCTGCCTTTACCCCGGCTGAAACAACCGATACTATGCGTATCCAGCTGTTTCTTAAAGAGAGACCCTCTTTCGAGCCCAATGACCAGATACATATAGAACAGATCTCTTTCAAAGAACCACAAAGTGAATCGTATAAAAAATACCTACTTAAAGAGTCGATTCATGCCACGGCATTTTCGCAAAAGCTGATTTATACCCTACAAGCAAAGAATGTATCACACGCTCAACTGCTTAAAAATAAATTGCATCAGCTTGAAGAAAGAATATATAAAAAGCTCTCGAAAAATTCCCAGATACTTTTCGGCTCACTCTTTTTAGGGTCTAAAAGATATCTTGAAAGTACTGACTTAAAAAATCACTTTAATACATGGGGCATCAACCACTTTCTTGCGCGATCTGGGCTTCATGTATCCATCATCATATTTTTAATACTCTTTATATCACGATTGTGCCAATTAACTTTTTTTGCTTCAACAATAATGACCTCTCTCTCTTTGATATTTTATATCTCTTTTTCCTACTCCAGCATCTCTTTTTTTCGAGCACTCGCCAGTTCATTTTTTATGCTCTGGGGACTTGCATTCAAGGTGCCTGTTAATCTGCTGCATATTTTACTCATAAGCCTCATGCTCTTTATACTCTATAATCCCTTCTACGTATTTTTTTTAGATTTTCAACTCACCTTTTTATTAACACTCGCGCTATGCGTAACTACCCTTATCAATTCTGAAGCTTGATTTTCAAAAGCCTTTTTTGCTACGGTAAAAACAGGGAAACGTTCAAAATTTGATTTGTTGGGTCGGTAAGGGGAATATATGAATTCTTATATCAAATTATATTTTATTTTTGTTTCAGGATTATTATGCGCTGCCCCGCAGGCAAAAATAGCTTACAATAACAACTTTAATCCACTTCCTTCAAACTTTACACCGCAACACAAAGAAGTCACCGTTATTATTTATATGGCCGCAGATAATGATTTGCGCTCATTTGTATACAGAAACCTTGAAGAGATAAAATATCTTCTTCGCAGCACTCCCGCAACGGATAATTTTAATATCTTTATACACTTAGATGTGCATAATCCAGGACAAAAGAAGATGACCCTTCATCTGGTCGCTCACCAAAAAGAACTTTGCTTGGCATGGCAGGGAGAGATGGACAGCGGGAAAGAAGAGACACTTATTTACACCTATGCAGAGGCAATGCGCTATTGCCCTGGCGATAAGATTGTTTTAGGGCTATGGAACCATGGTACCGGAGATCTTAATCCAACCACGGGCAAAATATTTAATCCTTCAAACCTCTATGAATTTGACCCTATTGAACAAAAAATTGTCCTCAATCGCACCATAGGTTTTTTAGATTATGTAGAAAATTTTTGTTCGAGCGATGATCGCGGCATCTGCTTTGATGACTCAACTCGTAATTACCTTACTAATCAAAAAGTAGGAAATGCTCTTGGGAAAATTTGCACAACCATGCGCGGCGGCAAAAAAATTGATCTTCTTTTCTGTGATGCCTGCCTGATGGCGGGCGTAGGCTTTATGAGAGAGATTAAACCATGGGTTAACTATTTAATCGCATCAGAAGAGGTCGTTCTTGCTACAGGCTTTCGATACGAACAAGTGCTCAATTTCTTCAATCAACCACAACCGGATTTGCGCGATTTCATTAAACATACAGTACGAGTATTTGAAAACACCTACCAAAAGCTGACAACCGACTACACCCTTTCCGGCATTGACTTGACCAATATTGACCCCCTGTACCACAGTATTAATGATATAGCACAAATACTTATTATAGCCTTAAAAAATCAGCGTAACGGGTCTGTCAAAGAGTTCATTAAATCGTCAAGCTGGAGGACAAGCTGCACGAGTTTTGATGAGCCGACATACAAAGATCTCAAACACCTACTCTTTAATTTTTTAAAGAACATGCACCTCATACAACTTAATAATGGAGAACTTGAGAACAATGTTAAAACCCAATTGCGAACCAAGATAAACTTAGCCTTACTACAGATGGCCGAAACAATAGTCGCTCATTGCGCAGGCAAAAACCTTTCCCAATCAGGAGGAATCTCGATATATGTCCCGGAAAGTAGAATTCATGGATCCTTTCAGCACACTACATTTGCGCAAACAAATGCATGGTTTGCCATGATAGCGCTCTACTTGGCACCATAAATGCCTCAATGCACGATGTTGCACAAATATATAAAAAATATAAAAACGGCTTTATATCCAGATGTTTTTTTGTTGCACAAAACCTAAATATGTGAAAAATAATCCCTAATAAGAAATATTGCCAAAAAACAACAAATAGAAACATTTTATTTTTTTTATAAAACTCAAAATGTGGATAACTTGTGGATAACTTGTGGATAAGTGCCATTTTCATGTGGATAACTTTTTTCGAGGCAAAACTATTTTTCACCCAAAACACGCTCATAATCGCATAAATTCACACTTAAAACCGTCAAAACATCGATTGCATTGTGCGAATGGAAGTTATCCACAAGTTATCCACAAGTTATCCACATTGGAATTTGCTTGTAAATAACGATCAGGAGCCAGCAATTAAAAAGTTATCCACAAAACCCGCCGCAGTTACTATTATATTTAATAAATATATTTATATATATAATAGTAGGCATATACACAAATAGAAAAGTTCCCCGCATTACCCCCTTTTTTGTTTTTTGAGGGATCTCTTTTCAGAATTAAAAAAATATGATACTCTTTGATTACAATTTTGACTCGATTTTATATTTTTTGGGATTTAAGGGAACTAGTGAAACTCTCTCTTGTAATAGATGAACTCGTAACAGAAAAAGGTCTGGATCGCACAACGCTGAGTGGCATCATGTGTGAAGGAATTTTGGCTGCATATAAAAAAAGATATCCTGATTTGGATATCAACGTCGTATATAATAAGAAAACGGATGAAATTGAAGCTTTCATTAAAAAAATTGTGGTAGCAACCGTTCAAGACGAAGAGACCGAAATAAGCATTCGTAAGGCCAGAGCGCTGAGTGACGATGTAGCCGTCGATGAAATGATCGAAGTTCCTTTTACTGAAAAACTGGGAAGAATTGAAATTTTAAAGGCTAAGCAAGTTATTGCTCAAAGGATACGTTCTATCGAAGCCTTGACCATTTACAATGAATTTAAGCCAAAAGAAGGCACCATTGTCTACGGGGTTGTATATAAAAATGAACATAGCGGCTCCATTGTTAAGTTGGGCGACACCTTTGCATTTTTGCCGAAATCGCTTATGATTCCCGATGAAAAATTATCGATAGGGTATTCCATTCGCGCTCTATTAAAAGAAGTTCTTCCCGAACCAAGACACGAAAATCAATTGATTTTAGACCGCGCATCCGTCGAATTTCTAACGAGACTGTTCGAGCTTGAGATTCCAGAGGTATTTGAAAAACTTGTGGAAATTAAAAAAGCGGTTCGAGCCGCCGGATACAAATCAAAAGTGGCGGTGGTATCGCACGATAGCAATATAGATCCTGTTGGTACATGTGTTGGGGTCGGCGGCGCTCGCATAAAGCCCATTCTGCGCGAATTGGGCAATGAAAAAATAGACATTATCGAGTATTCGCCCGAAATCGAACACTTCATTAAAGACGCTCTTAAGCCTGCAGAGATTAACAGGGTTCAGATGATGGATTCGACCAACGCTAATGTTTGGATTGATGAAGATCAGAGATCGTTCGCTATAGGAAAAATGGGGCAAAATATTTCTCTCGCGTCCCAATTAACCGGTGTCAATATTCATTTGGTTAAAAATGAACCTATAGAGCTTCCGCAAATCGAAGAATTTACAGAAAATATAGAATAAAGGTAAGCACGTTTTATGGCAATCCGTATATATGAATTTTCAAAAAAAAGCGGTATTTCAAGCAAAGATGTATTAGATTTATTGCAGAAAAATGGCTTTGATGTAACAAATCATATGACGGTATTAAGCGATGAGATGATGGCTTTTCTAAATACTCATGCAATCTCAAAGGAAACCCCCATTAAAAAAAATAATTACCAAAAGTCACCTCGGGTTTCTTTTAGTGCCAGAAAAAATGATGGAAAAAAAGAAGAAATTGTTCCTGTTAAGAAAGATCTTTTTCGAATACCTATGACTGTTGCTCAGTTTAGTGATACTGCGGATATTCCTGTAAGCGATGTTATAGTCTATCTCTTGAAAAAGGGCATAGCTGCGCCCAAAAACTATGTTTTGTCAGAAAAATTAGTTGACGATCTGGCTACAAATTTTGATATACCTATTTCAAATCCTGTTGTTTCAACAACCTCTGAGGCGGATACTTCTATTTTGGCATCAAAAAAAGGTACCGAAAAGCGCGCTCCTATTGTTGTAATAGTTGGTCATATCGATCATGGTAAGACGACTTTATTGGATTACATCCGCAAAACGCGTGTCGCAGAGAAAGAAAAGGGGGGCATTACGCAACACCTTGGCGCTTATGAAGTGCTCGTTGATAATGATCCCATCGTATTTCTTGATACACCTGGTCACGAAGCATTTTCGCTTATACGTGTAAGGGGGCTTAAGGTAGCGGATATAGCCATACTTGTAGTTGCCGCAGATGATGGTGTTATGCCGCAGACCGTAGAGTCGATAAAAAGAATTAAGGCTGCTGAGATTCCTGTTATAGTTGCTCTTAATAAAATAGACAAAGCAACGTCAGCCCAAATCGAGGCCACCAAGCGCGGGTTAGCTCAGTATGATTTACTCCCAGAAGATTGGGGTGGTCAAATTCCTGTTGTGCCTGTTTCTGCAAAATTGGGAACCGGAGTTTCAGATCTTTTGAGTGTTATACACTTACAATCTCAAATTATGGATCTCTTGACCGATAAAAAGGCCCCATGTAAAGGTTTCATTTTAGAATCTAAGATGGAAAAGGGTCGCGGCGATGTGGCTACCGTTATTTGTCATCAAGGGACTCTTCGCGTTGGAGATTATTTCATCTGCGGAAAAACTCAAGGCAAGGTAACTTCCTTAACTAGCGCACAAGGCGCTGCTGTAAAAGAAGTTTTACCCTCTATGCCGGTGCTCATTGCAGGTTTTGATGAATTGCCTGAGGTAGGGGCTCTTTTTGAGGTAGTTTCATTTGAAGGATATAAAGAGCATAAAAACAGAGTGATAGCGCATGTGGGCTCTTTGGCGACGATGCGTACATCTGTCGAAGGCTTGGCAATTATTGTTCGCTCAGATAATGGTTCTTCAAAAGAAGCAATTGTTGGCGAAATAGCTAAATTATCTAAAAAAAGCTTTAACCCACTCCATGTAGTTTCTGCCGGTATCGGTATGATTACAGAAAATGATATTGAGCTTGCTCGGGACACCCAGGCAATTATTTACGGGTTCAATGTTAAGGTTGACAAGCAAGCCGCTCTCGAAGCAAAAAAAGAGGGTGTTGTTGTTAAGCTTTATGACATTATATATAAATTGCTTGAAGATCTAGAAGTCTTAGCTGAACAGGGTAAGCCGGTCAAAAAAGTCTCTAAAAAAATTGGTGAAGCGGTGGTCCTCAAAGTTTTTGATATTAAGGGGATCGGCGTTGTTGCAGGCGCTCAAGTCAAGTCTGGTCGCTTTGTCAAAGAGGGTGGTAAGGCTGTTGTGTATCGCGGAAAATATAAGGTTGGCGAAGGCGCAATTAAAAGCTTGCAGCGAGATAAAAAGACCGTTAAAGAGGTTCAAACCGGCTTTGAATGTGCTTTTATGCTTGACGGATTCTCTGACTGGATCGTTGATGATCGAGTAGAATGCTTTATCGAAGTCCCTGCTGAATAGTTTTTTTCGAAAAAAGGAAATAGTATGATCGAATATGGACAAGCAATTGTATTGTTTGTAGCATGTGTAACTGCGATTTTAGTAAGTTTTTTCACTATACCTCTTTTCATCAAAATAGCTTTTGCGCGCGAGATATTAGATCGCCCCACTAGCTTGAAAAATCACAAGGCGCCCACCCCTTATTTGGGTGGGTTAGCCGTTTATTCAGCGGTACTTATTGTTCTTGCTCTTTTTTTTCCTCTTCATTGGAATCTCAGTCTCTTTCTTATAGGTGCAACGCTATTGCTCCTGGTAGGGTTAGTCGATGATCTTCTGCCGCTCACAGCTGCATATAAGTTTTGGGGGCAAATTGTTGCCGCATTATGCTTCATGAAGGGCGGTTTTTTATTAAAGCAGGAATTTTTAGGTTCTTTCTCGTATCCTTTGATGCCGTTATTTTTAATGATCATCTCATTCTTTTGGATATTGACTATAATTAACGCTTTTAATCTTGTTGATATCATGGATGGTCTTGCTACTACGTGTGCCCTCGGGGCATTAGGTGGCTTTTTGTTATTTTCATCTTTTTACAGTCTTTATTCTGTCTCGCTTTTAATAGTTATATGTATAGGCACGCTCTTAGGGTTTTTATATTTCAATAAATCGCCAGCTAAAATTTATCTAGGCGACGCAGGTTCTCTTTTCGTAGGCGGCATTTTAGCGATTATTCCCTTCATGATTCCTTGGGGAACCTACACAGCTTTTGGATTTTTTACCCCAGTAATCATCTTGGGGATACCTTTATTGGAAGTTTTGAGTCTTATTGTCATAAGAACTTATAAAAAAATCCCATTTTATCTTGGCTCGAGAGATCATTTTGCACATTTTCTTCTTGATCAACACTGGAGCAAGGGGCAAATCTTGATTTTCATATCTCTCGTGAATTGTGCCCTAATTACAACCTCTTTTCTTTTTAATAAGAATTATCTCTCGTTACTTTCCACAATTATGATCCTTTTATTGTTGCTTGTTGCATGGTGTGCAACGTTATACCGTAAGAATATGCCGATTTTTGGCAAGAATAAGTAGTTTTTTCTTGAATGCAACACTTAAAACACAAAAACATTATAAGTAAGGCATTTTTTTGTTGCATTTTTTTATGCACAGATTGTTTTTGTTGTTTTTTATCAAATTCGTGAAAAACTTAGAAAAGCTTTTGAAGTAACATCTGTTGATTATTACCCTATGCTCCTTTTTGGGTAATAATCAACAAAGGTTTTTTAAGTATTCACTGTTTTTTTTAAGTGCGCATCCTGTTGTTTGTAAGGGATGCGCACTATTTTTTTATAAGAGATCTTAAGAGGTTAAGATTTTTTTGATCCTCTTGTGTCCCCTCTCCCTTAGGTGTTTCAAGGATTTTAGCGCAATCTTTAAAGCGTGTATCGTTCATAATAAGTTCAAATGCATGAAGGCCTATCTTCCCTGAGCCGATATCAGCATGTCTGTCAACACGACTACCAAAGGCTTTTATAGAATCGTTCATATGGATAGCATGTAATTTTTCTATTCCCAGTAGATCATCAAACCGTTGCCAAAAGGTTTTGTATGATTCTTGTGTAGTGAAATCGTACCCAGATGCAAATGCATGGCAGGTATCAAAACAGAAGCCCACACGGTGTTTTTCCTCTATATGGAGATATATCTCCTGAAGTTCCTCGAGTGATGAGCCAACAATGGTGCCTTGCCCAGCCATATTTTCTAGCAATATTTTTACGTGGTGTGTAGTTTTAAGTGCAGCGTTTATAGTTTCAGCGCAATTTTTAAGTGCTGTAGCCAGGTCTGACTCGAGCCGAGCGCCGGGATGCAGAACAAGATAGGGGATTTTGAGCGCTTCGCACGCTTCTAGCTCAGATCTGAGCATATCAAGAGATTTTTTTCGTGTTGAAGGCTCAGGAGAGGCGGGGTTCATAAGATAGCTGGCATGAACCACCACCGTCTGTACGTCAGAGTTCTCTTGGGCCTTAATGAACGCATGAATAGAGTCTTTTTCAAGTGGCTTAAATGCCCATTGTCGGCTAGAATGGGTAAAAATCTGAATAGCGGAACAGTTCAATTCCTGCCCATGCGCTATTGCCTTATAAAGTCCCCCTGCAACGGAGACATGCGTGCCTAAAAGCGGCGATGATTTAGCCATAAAAATCCCTTTATTAATAAAGAAAATGAGTGTAAGTGAGTTGACAAATTAAGCAAATCTATTAGATTACAAACTGTATAATAATACATAATCATAGACATTTTTTTGAGTTTTCGCTCAAGTTACATAGATTCCAGGAGTTTTTATGAAACGGTACCTACCGTTTTTTATGATCTGTCTCTTAATTTTTTTAACAGGCAATCTTAATACGCAACAAAAATTAACCACTGCACACTTAACTGATTTGGGAGAATATGCCCTTCAGAGTGATGATTTACAAGCCGAAGACGAAATTAAACCTCTCAACAAGTCGCCTTTGAAAATTGAATTGGGTGACAGCATATTCGATTTTTCAGCTCGATTCCGCGTTGAAAGTTTTTATGGAAAAAGTATCAATTTACTCAATGCAGACAGCAATGACCAAGTATTAATACCCGCAAAGCATACTATCGATTTTAGTATGGGGTATGGTCTTGGTAAGCCCAGTCGTGGATATGAAGTTATTAAATTAAAGACAACGGTCAGAACTCGTGGAACATGGGGCGCTCCTGAGAGCATAGCTTCAACCGGACCAGCAACTCTGAAGCTTGGTGAAGCCGTTTTTGGTTCGCATACTCATGCCATTAACCGCTTTATTTTATGGATGCGTGAGTTGTGGATGGATGTATCTCTTGAAGGGATATTTAATTACCCAAACGTATATAACCATAAATTTACCATGGGCTTTTTTCCTTTTGAGCTGGGCCGTGGTATCTCATTGGGAAGTGCTTACGCGACTGATCCTGATATTCTTGGGTACACCCCTATGGTTGGTATTGACCAGTTTGCTCCAGGGTTCAAATTATCTGGTAACTTGATAGTTCCTAATTATCTTTCATATGATCTTTACGCTGCTATCTTGAGAAACCGTTCAGATACTTTTAATAATGTTAACCTTGCAACACAAGGGCAAGAATTTAATTCTGTCGGTGAAAGCAGAGTGTGTGAGCCGGCACGCGGATTTGGAAAAATAGATTACGTTGTCGCAGGTAGATTGACGTGGAAACCGGTTGATGACCGCGAGAAGAAATTTCACCTTGAGCCATACGTTTTATATGACAGGCAGGCAGAGCAGCGCATCGAGTTTATTGGTGACGCAGAATCGAAATTAGGGACTATTGGAGTCGCTTTGAACTCAGAGTACAAAGGTTTCATATTTGATTTTGAATGCGCAAAGAATATGGGCAGACAGAATGTTAAGGGGTGGGACCGTAACGCTATTACCATTGAAAACAGAAATGGTGTATTAACCGTCGTCAATAGTGAAGTGACTGCTATAGCAAATCAGCCTCCTGATGATGCTGGTAAAAAGGCTATTTCTAACTCATCAAACCAAGATATCATTAATAGATCGGTACGTGGTGAGCAGTATAATGGCCAGCAGATAGTTGTCGCAACAAATGGCGAAACAAATTTGCAAAACACCAGTCAACGATTCTCTAATCCATATAAGAATGTCTATTCAGGGTTTATGTTTGTAACCGATCTAGGTTACCGCTTTTCAAAAAATTGGCGCTTTGCTATAGAGCTTGGTTATGCAACGGGCGATGCAAACCCAAATCGTGATATTCATGGACTAGGTGACAGTAATAAAGATGGTAATTATCGTGGTTTTATTAGCTTGCAAGAAGTGTATCAGGGTTCTTTAGTAAAGAGCGCGTTCTTGTTGAATGGTTCGGCTAAAGTGCCACGCGTAAGTAACTTTGCATCTCTTGATTTAAGCGACCCGACGGCAAATCTTATTACTCGATTCAATAATATCATCTACGTTGGCCCTAGTGTGGAGATTAAGGGCGTGTTTCATGAAATGCCATGGACTGTCATGCCGAACGTTATTACCTATTGGCAGGAGTTCCCTCTTAAACTATTTGATCGCGTTGATGGGCTCAGCTCTCATAAAAATGCGCGCAAATGGCTTGGTGTTGAGGCTAACATGTTTGGTGATATAATGCTTATGCAGGATTTTAAGTTATTCTTTGTCGGGGCATTATTCTTCCCTGGAAGCTATTATGATGATATTAAGGGTAAGCCGATCAATAAAGACCAGCAAAAAGCAATTGAGCGCTTAAATAAAACTGGGTCTATTGGCGAACGCACCCTGTTTTCAAGTAATCACGTAGCATTCTTTATGAACCTTGGTCTTGAATATAGATTTTAAATAAAAGATACGCGCATGTTTTTGATACAATTTCTTGAATATAGGCTCTAATTGGGTATACTAACAACGATTAGTAATTGTATTAAACTCAAGGAGTATCGTATGAAAAGACTTATGCTTTCATTATTATGTGTGTCAATGGTATCACCTCTTTTTTCAACATGTCCTTCTTTGCAAGAGACTGAAGAGACAACTTGCCAAAATAGCTTATGCACCTGTGAATCATGTACATGTGTAGAGTGCAAGTGTGATGGCACAGAATGCACAAAAGATATGTGCTGCTCTCAAGAAAATTGTCCATGCGATAATAATGGATGTGAAAAAGACAACAAGTAGTTTTTTAAAAAAACATCACGAAAAAGGGTCATTTATCAAAAGTGACCCTTTTTTGTAAATCTAATCTTTAATATTTTGCCAATCCTTTAATAACCCTTGTCTGGTGTGCCATGCGTGCTTATAAAAATTGTTTGCAGTAAGTTGCCACTGGTCAAAATTTTTATGAAGCTCTAGCTTAATAAATGCGGGTGCTTTGGTGTATATCCCGGTTCCTATGGTGGTGAACACTTTACCATTCCACAAAGAATAGACACCGCTGTTTTCAGGGTAAAATAGTCCTGGCATAGAACTGTTATGCTGGTGTCCACGTATAATAGCTTTAACTTTATAAGGGCCATCTGAATATTTTTTTAAGGTATCTTCAACAAGCGCTCGACCAATGTCTAGGCCGACCCCACGTCTTGCATTGAAAAAAGTCTGTGTGTTATTGATGCTAAAATCATTCCATATAAAACCAAGTGAGGTGGGCTCTATTTCCATGTTTGGTTTTTGTGATAGCGCTTGCAAGCATAGGGGGTGCGTATCTTCAAGCAATCTTTTTGGATTATAGCTTGGCTCAAATCCGCCATGGCAACATTGAATATAAGTATTATTGCAGCCGACAAAAGCGGCAGCGGGCAGTAGGTTAAAAAACTGGATAATTTTGGTAAGTGCGGGTGATTTGGCTTTCGGATTAAATGTCTGTAAAATTTTATACCACATCTGAGCGGTGCTCATGTGTGAGGCGTTGTTTTTCTGAAATTCATCCAATTGATCTTTGAAACCATATTTTTCAATCATACTCAAATCTTCATGGTTTCCGCGTATAAGAAAAACTTGCCCAGGGTTTTTAGTTGCAAACTTGAAAAGTACCGTAAGCGCATCTGGCCCATGCTCGCCGCGGTCGGTCAAATCGCCGAGAAAAAAGAATAGATGCTCAGGGTTTTTGATTTTAAAATTGTTATCAATAATATTGTCTTGATACAATTTATAGAGTGATCCACTTAAAGCTTGAATATCACCATGCGTGTCACCAAAAAAATAGACATTGTTCGGGGCTGTTGTTGCGCATTTTAAAACGAAGGGTTGCATATACACATCGTCATTTAAAACGGTGTTACTCAAATTGATCTTTTGGTCAATCCAAGGCATAGTGTTTAGAAACTCTTTTTGCAAAGCAATATAGCGGTCCAAATAGTTTATAAATACACTATACGCAACTAAAGGCTGAGGGGCCTTAACTGCAGGCGCTCTGTTTTTGGCTGCATTGTACCATTCTTCTACCGTAACAGGTGATTGTGTAGGGGAAGAAGTGAAATATTTTTTTTGTAATTCAAAGTAGTTTTGTATTTTTGAGTACCAGCTACCCTTTTGGATTTCGCCAGCCCTTATGGTAAATATATTAAAAAAAATAAAAACATAGATATTTACTGCTTTCATGAGTTTTCCCCTTTGTAAAAATTTTTCCAATCTTTTAACAAATCATGTTTAATTTGCCATATTTCTGATGGCAAAAGATTATTGCTCATTAATTTCCACTGATCAAAATTTTCTTGAAACGTGAGCTCAATATAGGCAGGAAGACGGCCCTGGTAGCCTGTGCCGATAGTGGTGAGCACTTTATTGTCCCACAGTGAATAGACGCCTCTATTATTGCTTTCAAATAGACCAGGCATGCTCTCATTATGCTGATGGCCACGAATAACCCCACGGACAGCAACACTGTTTTTTGAATAAAAAGTTAAAAGCTTTTCGGCAAGCGTCTGGCCAATCATAAGCCCGCGACCTGCGGTGTAAGATGTCTGTTGTGTGCTATTGGTGATAGGATCACCTTTAGCTTTAAAATCATTCCATAAAAAACCGATATGGTAAGGTTGCATGTTTGTAGCGGTTAAGTCCGCGAACCAATTTGAGTGCCTCAGACATCTTTCATTAATATCTAAAGCCCTGCAAGATAGTAATCGGTTTTTTGGGTCCCAGAGCTCAAGTGGCATATGAAGTTCGTGGATGTTTTCCAGGCAGCGGTACTGAGCAGATTCAAGAAGCCGCTGCGGGTTGTAGCGCATTTCAAGGCCGCCATGGCAACACTGGAAATAGTTATTATTGCAGCCCACAAACGCTGCAACGGGTAATAGATTATAAAGAGAGATTACTTGAGCGCGCACAGGTTCAAAATCTTGCGGTGAGCTGCTATATAATTCTTTCAACTGTGTCACAAAGCCTGTATCAGCATAATTTTCATTGATTGAAATGTCTTCATGGTTTCCTCGTAAAATTATAACGCGGCCATGGTTTTTTAACGCGAACATAAAAAGAAGCGTCAATGTATCAGTGCCATGTTGTCCGCGATCGACCAGGTCCCCTAGAAAGAAAACATGATAATGAGGATTTATTATTTTAAAGTGATCATCAATAACCTTATCTTGATACAACTTATAAAGAATTGAGCTCAACGCGCGGACATCGCCATGCAGATCGCCGCAAAAGATAACACGGTCATCTGGATTGATTACATATTTTAAGGTAAATGGCCGGGTAGTGGCGCTTGTTGTCAAACTTTCATTGCTGAATGTTAATTTATTATTAATCCAACTTGTTTCATCTAAAAAATTCTTTTGCATAACTAAATATGCACTCAGATATTTTTTAAAAATATCTGGGCTCATTAATGGGGGTAATGTTCTCTTTGCTGGCGACATGCCACGTGTTTCACGGTGCCAGCGGGTGACCGTTTGGGGGTAAAGTGCTAATTCTACTATGTTCATGCCGATTAACTCAAAGATAGTGAGCATGACAAGGGCGCACAAGACATTGAAACGTCTTAATTTCATCTGAACCTCTCTGGGAAAATTAAAAAACTATTTAATAGTTACAAATAGTATATTATACTTAGATAAAGGAATACTAGTGTAGAGGAGAATACTATGATAAGCGCAAGAAAGCTTTTAAAAGATAGCTATTATATGTTGGTACAACATCCGTCACTCTTTTTTTATGGGATACTCTATTTTTTGCCATCAATGATATCTATTATAAGCATTCTATTTTTGGCTCTCAGTGTGGGCAGTCTGTCTCTAATAGCATTCAGCTTCCCTTCTGTGGTAAAAATGGTAGCTGGGGTATTGTTTGGTTCTGTGGGGACACTTTTTTTATTAGCGTTCATTTTTTTTGCAAACGTGATTATCTCATTGGGGTTTACCATCTATATCGAATCGATTTTGCAAAAAACGCATGTTTCAATGCTTGTTGCGCTTAAGCGCTCGTGGAATATATGTTTTAAGGTAGGTTGGGTTGTGCCCACTTATATGGTCTATTTTTTCTTGCTCACCACGCCGTTCTGGTTTCTTGCTTTAATAGCTTATTGTTATATTCACCAGCTTTTGATAGACGGAGAAGCGTCATTTTCAAAATGTTTTTCTTTGTCTTGGCGCCACTTTAAGCAGACATTTTGGGTACTTGTGCGGTTTTTCATACTTCTTGTGTTTGCAACGTCTTTCTGTTTTCTAGTAGCTATTGTCTTTCTCATGTTTCTAGCTACTCTGTTCTCTTTTTCTGTAGGCGCCTTTTTAAATAGTATTGCACTTTTATCTTTTGGTATTTTACTCTATGCATGTCTGTTTCTTTTCTGGATTCCAGGCTTTATTATTTTTAGGATAGGTATAAATAAAATATACCTCGAGGTTAAATAACACTATTAAGGAGATACAATGTTATTATATTGGGCTGCGGTTTTTTTCGTAATCGCTATCGTTGCAGGTTTATTTGGTTTTTCTGGCGTTGAGCATGGAGCCGTTGATATATCAAAAACGCTCTTTTTTGTCTTTGTGGTTCTTTTCTTACTTGCTCTAATTAGCGGTGTATTCTTTGTTGGGGGCCCTGTAGTTGCCTAAATAGATAAGAAGGTGATTAATTTTTCAGCTCTGGTAAAATAGAATATAATGATTTTTTATTTTACTGGTTGAAAATTATGGAATTTTTTAAAAGATCTATAGGCTGTGGGCAGATAGATAGCTCATTTTTAGATAAAGTTATTACCGTGTGCGGTTGGGTAAACCGTCGACGTGATCATGGAAACGTGATCTTCATAGACCTTCGTGACCGCACCGGCTTGATGCAGATCGTCTTTAGCCAAGAATTTTCGGCAGATGCTCGCAAAATAGCGCACGACGTTCGCTCAGAATATGTGTTGCAGGTAACGGGCAAGGTTGTACGCCGCTCCCCGGAAACTATTAATAAAGAGGTTTCCACTGGAGAATTTGAACTACAGGGTGCTGAATTAAAGATTTTAAATAAGGCCAAGACGCTACCTTTCAATCTGGAAGATGCTCAAAACGTTGAAG
>Ga0182013_10003430_pt1 | contig 19871 bp, 17 predicted proteins | sample 612S2MmetaG_FD_120487 | JGI IMG/M metagenome (GOLD analysis project Ga0182013, IMG submission 120487) | Permafrost microbial communities from Stordalen Mire, Sweden - 612S2M metaG | ecosystem: Environmental > Terrestrial > Soil > Wetlands > Permafrost | place: Sweden: Stordalen | collected... | reverse complement strand
GCGGTGGCGACTGGGGCGGCGGCGGCGACTTCGGCGGCGGCGGCGATAACAGCGGCGGCGGCTGGTAAGTCGGGCCCCCACGGGCATCGGCCCGCAACGCGACAAACGAATGGCCTCGGTTTCGACCGGGGCCATTTTCGTTCGGCTCCGAAAGCGCTGCGGCCATCGATACGACCGCAACTCGGACGCGCCTTAGCGCTCTTAAGTGGGGGAGTCGCCGCGCGGGAACGATGCGATCAGTTCGATCGCGCCGACGATGTGGTCGTTGAAGCTATCGAGTTCATCGGCGGGTATCCAGTATTCGCGATGGACCGCCGCACCGACTTGTCGAACTTGGTAGTTCGCCAAGAACGCGGCATCGACCGCGAAGCGGAGAACCCAAAGGCGCAGTCCGGCCAGCGCCGGATACTGTCCATCTCCTAGAACGTGGCGGAAAATGCGTGGCGGCTTCATCGCTTCCCGCTCAATCGTCGCCGAGATCGACGCAGACGACGCTGGTCACGAGGTGCATGCCGATGGTGTCCGTGACCGCCAAACGATCGAGGAGCGCATCGATATCGGCGTGCAGCGCAGCCGCGCTCGGACCGCTTTGCGGCAAATAGGACGAACTGTCGGCGCGCGCGTGCACTCCGGCACGGTCGAGGAGTTGCTCGTGGCGAAATTCCACGCGCTCGGTGCGGGCCGGATGGATGCCGAGCGCCTGCGCGAGCGCATTCGCCCGCCGCTGCTCGGTCGCATCGGTCGAGTGACGGTGCACGACCCCACCGTACTGCGCGGTGAATGGATCGCGTTCGTCGCGCTCGTTGTAGACGATCGCGAGTCGCCCGCGCGGACGCAGGATGCGGCGCGCTTCCGCGACGGCGGCCGGATGATCGACCCAGTGCCAGGCTTGGAATGCCGTCACGATATCAACGGCGCGGTCGGCGAGCGTCGTGTGCTCGGCGGTACCGTCGATCCAACTGACGCCCGAGCCGGTCTCCGCAGCGCCGCGCATCGCCGCATTCGGCTCGATCGCGAACACGCGCGATCCACGGGCGGCGAGCAAGCGCGACGAAATTCCGGTCCCCGCGCCAAGATCGGCAGCCGCGAGCGTCACCGGATCGCCGAGCCCCGCGAAGATCGCATCGATCGCAGCCGGCGGATACGAAGGCCGGCTTGCAACGTAGGCGCCGGCCCGCGTCGTGAAGCGTTCGGTAAACGACATCGATCGTTGTTCCCCATTTCCGCTGACGTTCGCTCACCGTCGTCGACTCCGCGGTCCGACCCCTTCGTCGAAGGGGAACTCCCCGCCCGGAACTTTGCGGCCCGGCACGGTCGCGGCGCAGGCAAAAGCGGGCTCGCGTCCGCCTTCAACGCCGATCGTAACGACGTCCAGCGGAAAAAGCGCCGGGGAACGGGTGAGTGAGCCGCGGCGCACGGGACTCGGAAAGCCGCCGACGCGAACACCGACGGGCGGGAAAAGGCGACAAGCCCTTAGTCAGCGGACGACCAAATAGTTCGCGAGTTCTTCTTGCAGGTGCGGCGTGATGCCCGAAATGTCGGCGAGCTCGTCCGTCGATGTGAATGGGCCGTTGACGTTGCGATAGTCGATGATGCGTTGGGCGAGCGCGGGACCGAGTCCGGGCAGCGTGGCGAGTTGGTTCGCGTCAGCGGCGTTGAGATCGACGCTGCGCGGCACGCCGTCATCGGATGCGCGCGGGTGCCGGGGGCGGCGTCCACGACCGCGCGGCGCGTGAGACGCGCGAACTCGCGGACCCGAAGCGCGGCGGCTGGGCGCACGCGTTTCCCCGATCTTCGGCACCGCAATCTCGGCGCCGTCGTCGAGCGGCGCGGCGAGATTAACCGCGACGAGATCGGCATCCGGCTTCGAGCCGCCCGCCCGCGCCAGCGCTTCCTGCGTCCGCGCACCGGCGGCGAACGTATACACGCCGGGCTTGTTCACTTCGCCGGCGACGTAGACGACGATGCGCGCCGACGACGCGGACCGGCCGCCGGACCAGCGGGATCGATTTTGGCCGCTCGTCCGCGCGATCGTGTCGGACGAAGGCTCACCCATGCCGTTCGCGGACTTTGCGTCGGCCGCCCCAGACGAATCCGCGCCGGGCGATGCGCTGCCGGTTGCGAGCGAACCGCCGAGCGAACCCACGGCCGGGCCTGCCGCGGAAGGAAGGGCATGTCCCCACTCCCCATTCGGCGGCCGGAAGAACAACGCGGCGATCGCGGCGACGATCGCCAGACCAGCCCAAACGTACTTCATGCCGTTCCATCACGCGCGCTCGAAAAACGCCGAGGGAGGGTCTCGGCCGTGCGCGCACGGTAACAGACGGGATGCTCGAAGAGCGTCCCGTTACCTACGATTTCCGCACCATCGAACGCGTCTGGCAGGACCGCTGGGAACGCGAGGGCATCTACCGCGTCGACGACAGCGACCCGCGGCCCAAGTACTACGTGCTCGAAATGCTGCCCTACCCGTCGGGCGATCTGCATGTCGGCCACGCCAAGAACTATACGCTGGGCGACGCGGTGGCGCGGATGATGCGCATGCGCGGCTACAACGTCGTGCATCCGATGGGCTGGGACGCCTTTGGGCTGCCGGCCGAAAATGCCGCGATCCAGCGCGGCATCGCGCCCGAAACCTGGACCCGCTCGAACATCGCGAATATGGAACGCCAGATCCGGCTCATGGGAACCGGCTACGACTGGTCGCGCGAGTTTGCGACCTGCGATCCTGAGTACTACCGCTGGAATCAATGGTTCTTCTTGCGGATGTACGAGCGGGGCCTGGCATATAAGCGCGAGGCGCCGGTGAACTGGTGCCCCGTCGATCAGACGGTGCTGGCCAACGAACAGGTCGTCGAAGGCGTCTGCTGGCGCTGCGGCAGCGTGGTCGAGCGGCGCAAGCTTTCGCAGTGGTTTTTGAAGATCACCCAGTACGCGGACCGGCTGCTCGCGGGAATCGAGCGGCTCGACGGATGGCCGACGCGCATCAAGACCATGCAGCGCAACTGGATCGGCAAGAGCGAAGGCGTCACGTTCTCGTTCGACATCGAGGACCTGGCGACGAAGATCGACGTCTACACGACGCGCGTCGATACGGTCTACGGCGTGACGTTCTTGGCGCTGGCGGCGGAGCATCCGGCAGTCGACGTGATTTTGACCGCGCTGCCCGACCGGCGCGCGCAGATCGAGGCGTTCGCGGCCGAACTGCGCACCAAATCGGAACTCGAGCGCACGCAGTTGATGGCCAAGACCGGCATCTTCTCGGGCGCTTACGCGATCAATCCGCTCTCGCGCGAACGCGTGCCGATCTGGATCACCAACTACGTACTGGCCGACTACGGCACGGGCGCGGTGATGGGCGTGCCCGCCCATGACGATCGCGATTTCGACTTCGCGCACAAGCACGGATTGCCGATCGCGCAAGTGATCGCCGAACACGCCGACGTACCCGACGCTCCGCTCCAAGCAGCATTCATCGACGACGCCCGGCTCATCGCCAGCGACGAATTCTCCGGCATGACGTCGGAAAACGCGCGCCGTGCGATCGCGGCCAAACTCGAGCGCGCCGGCCGCGGCACGACGACGATCAATTTCCGCTTCCGCGACTGGCTGATCTCACGCCAACGGTATTGGGGCACGCCGATCCCGATGATCTACTGCCCCGTCGACGGCGAGGTGACGGTTCCCGACGCCCAGCTGCCGGTGATCCTGCCGCCCGAAGTCGAGATCACCGGACAAGGCTCGCCGCTCGCGCGCGATCCGAAGTTCATGAACACGATCTGTCCGAAGTGCGGCGGTCCGGCGCAGCGCGATCCCGATACGATGGATACGTTCGTCGACTCGTCCTGGTACTACGTGCGCTACCTCGATCCGCACAACGCCGCGGCCGCGTTCGACAGGCCGAAAGTTTCGCCGTGGCTGCCGGTCGATCAATATATCGGCGGCGCCGAACACGCCGTCATGCACCTGCTGTACGCCCGCTTCTTCTACATGTTCATGGTCGACCAAGGCTATCTGCGCGGCGACGACGAGCCGTTCACCCGGCTCTTCAATCAAGGCACGCTGCTGCGCAACGGCGAGAAGATGTCCAAGAGCCGCGGCAATGTCGTCGGCATCGACGAAACCGTCGAGACGCACGGCGTCGACGCGATGCGGCTCTTTCTGCTCAAGGCCGCGCCGCCCGAAGATTCGCTGGAATGGACCGACGAGGGCATCGTCGGGCGCGTGCGCTTCATCGCGCGCGTCTGGCGCGCATGCGAGCCGTTATTGGGGGCGGCGGCGGCGATTCCGACCGATCGGCTGCCGGAGATTCGCGGCGAGGTCCAGCGCGAGCTGGTGCGCGCGGTGCACACCGCGCTGAAGTCCGGCAGCGACGAAACCGCGAGCAAACGCTTCCACTACAACACGACGACCGCCCGACTCGACGAGCTCGTGAATTTACTGACGGCGGCGACGCGCGATACCGCCTTGGCCGACGATCCGGCCGTTCACTATACCGTGGCGATGCTGCCGATCGTCCTCGCACCGTTTGCCCCGCACCTCGCCGACGAGCTGTGGTCACGGATGGGCCGAACGACGTCGGTCCATCTGGAGCGCTGGATCGATGCCGACCCGGCGGCGCTCGCCGTTCGAACCATCACGCTGGTGGTTCAAGTCAACGGCAAGGTGCGGGCGAAGATCGAAACGGCGCCCGACGTTGACGAAGACACCGCTTTCCGGCTGGCCGAAGCGCACGGACCCGTGACGGCGCAACTGGCCGGCAAGACGGTGCGTAAGCGCATCTTCGTCCCGGGTAAGCTGCTCAATATCGTAGCGAACTAGAGGAATGCGCTTCGCGCATTCCGTCGCGTTTGGGCTTCGCCCAAGCCGCCCGTCGCAGTTCGTCCGACAAGTCGGACGAACTGCTAGAGGAGTCCACCGCCCATGCCGATCGAGATCCGGCCCGACGACGCGCTCGTCGTCGTCGACGTCCAACACGACTTCCTGCCCGGCGGTGCGCTGGCCGTCGCCGACGGCGAGCGCATCTTTGAGCCGATCAACGCGCTCGTCCCGCGCTTCGCCCGCGTGTACGCGACGCGCGACTGGCATCCGCCCAACCATTCGTCGTTCGGAGACGCCGGCGGTCCCTGGCCGATCCACTGCGTCGCCGATACGCACGGCGCGGCCTTCGACGAGCGTTTCGACCGGCGCGGCGTGGACGTCGTGATCGACAAGGGCACCGTGGCGGAAACCGACGGCTACAGCGGCTTCGCGGCGACCTCGCTCGAGCAAGATTTGAAAGACAACGGCGTCAAGCGGGTATTCGTCGCGGGACTCGCCACCGACTATTGCGTCAAAGCGACGGCACTCGACGCGAAAGCGGCCGGCCTCGATGTTGTGGTGCTTTCCGATGCAGCGGCGGCCGTTAACGTCGACCACGGCGACGAGAAACGCGCCCTCGAGGAGTTGCGCGAGGCGGGAGTCGTCGTCACGACCAGTACCAGAGTGCACGGCAACGCGCGGGTCGTTCTGCGCTAGTCGTAGGTCGAGCTGCTCGAACGATTCGGATTGAGCGAGTTGTCGCCGAAGGTGCCGGTAGCGGGATAACGCAGCATCGATGCTCGTGCAGAGGCCGGCAACGTTGCCGGCTTCTTTCTTTTCCGTTCTCCGTCAACCGTTCATGACAGACGCGAGCCGATCGAGGTAGCCGGCACAGCTCCGGCTTGCCGCTCTGTGCGAATGCGTGAAACAGGAGCTGATGCAGCGCGCTCCACTGGTTGTTCCCGCGGCCGCGTTTCTGCTGGGGATCATCGCTCAAGCGCATGGTCTTAGCGCCGCGTTCGGACTCTTGTGCGCCGCCGCGACCCTCGTCCGCCGCGATGCCGCGCTAGCAGCGGCACTCGGATTGCTCGTCGCCGGCATCCACGGACATCCGCGGGTCGTCGAACGGGAGTCGCACACGGCGCGATACGCGGGTACCGTGGTCGGCGATGTCCGATCCGAAGACGGTCTGATTACGTTTCCGCTGGCCATTGAGAGATTCGGAACCTTACGCGCATCGAGCCGTGAGGTCGTCCGCGCCGGTCAACGCATCGAGGTTCGCGCGCGCATTTCGCCGATCGATGAGGCGCGCAATCCGTACGAACCTTCGCCTCGGAGCTTGGCGATCGACGAGGGCGTAACCGGCCAGATCACGATAAGCCGCGTTCTAGGGCGCGCGCCGCCGGACCCCAGCGATCCTCGTGTTTGGCCGGCCGTCGCCCGAGAACGCGCATCGCGGATCGTTCGAGCCGCACTGCCGGAACCCGCGGCGACCGTGCTCGCGGGCGCACTCTGGGGCGAACGCGGAACGCTGCCGCAAGACGTTCGCGACGATTTTCAAGCGACGGGAACCGTGCACGTCCTCGTCACCGCCGGCTTGCACTTGGGCGTCATCGCGGCGCTCGTCGGCGCCTTTTTTGCCGTGCTCGGCGTTCCGCGCATCGCAGCGGCACTCGGAACGATCCCGATCGTTTACGGCTACGCCTGGCTGAGCGGCTGGCACCTGCCTTCGCAGCGAGCCGCCGCGATGATCGCGGTCGCGCTGCTGGCGCGCGCTTGCGGCGCGCGCGCGTTCTCGCTCAATACGCTGGCACTCGCGGCGATCGTCGTCGCGGCATGCTGGCCGGTAGCCGTCGAGAGCATCTCGTTCGCGCTGTCGTTCTCATGCGTGGGCGCGATCGTGCTCTTCGCCCAGCCGATCCTCGAATGGTTCGAGCAACGACGCGTTCCCGGTCCGATCGCGGAGACGCTTGCCTTGACGATCTCGACTCAGATCGGGGTCTGGCCGTTGACGGCCGCGGTCTTCTTTTCGATCGCTCCTTACGCGATGGCGGCCAACGCGATCGTCGTTCCGCTCGTGGGCGCGATCATGACCGTGGGGATCGCAACGCTTGCAGCGCATCCGGTCGCGACGCTCGCCGGCGTCTTTGCACGCTGGGACCTGTGGCTGCTCGCGGTGTTGCTGCAAACGACGCATGTCATCGCGGCCCTGCCGGGTGCGCGGCTCACGATGACGCCGCCCCCGCTGTGGTCGATCGTGGCGTACGATTCAGCAATCATCGGGGCAGCGATCGCTTTGCGCAGCTCGCCTGCCCGCGCCGCTCTGCTCGTCGCCGGCGCTTGCGCTGGGGTCGTCGTCGCTGCGAACGTCCGGCCGGCGCAGCCGTTTTCGATAACGGTGCTCGATGTTGGACAAGGCGACGGCATCGTGGTGCGGACGCCGCACGGGCGAACGATTCTCATCGATACGGGCGGCCGGCTCGAGCGCGGCGCGACGATCGACGGGCGCTCGCCGGCCGAACGCAGCGCGGAACGGATCGTGATTCCGTTCTTGCGCCGCGCCGGAGTTACCAGCATCGACTTGATGGTCTTGACCCACCCGCATGGCGATCACGTTGGTGGTTGTTTTGGAATTATCACGAACTTTCCGGTCGGTCTGATCTTCGATTCTGGACAAACGTACTCCGGCCGCGCGTACGCGGATTGCCGGCGCGCCGCTGCAGACCATCATGTGCCGGTCCAGATCGTTCGCCGCGGCGTGCGCTGGTCGACGGACGATAGCGTTTCGATCGACATCCTCGCGCCGACGAACGCACCGCTTACCGACACCGGAGATGACGTGAATGAGAACAGCATTGTCGCACGTCTGCGCTATGCGGGCAGCGATTCGACGTTTTCCGTACTGCTCATGGGCGATGCCGGTCTCGCTCGCGAAGCGGAGTTGTTGAAAAGCGGCATCGATTTGCGCGCGGATATCCTTAAAGTCGGTCACCACGGGTCACGATTCGCATCGACGCCGCCGTTTATTGCAGCCGTTCATCCCGCGGTTGCTCTTGTCTCGGTCGGTCGTCACAATCTCTTTGGGCACCCGTCGCCCGAGACGGTCGAGACGTTGCTCCGCAACGGTTCTCAGGTCGACCGGACCGACCGCTGCGGAGCCATCGTCGTACGCGTTCCAGCTTCGGGCGGCCGGCGAATTTCGACCATGCTCCACTGCACGCAGTAAAGCGTCGTGACGGGTCCACACTCACAACCACTTCAGGCCCGAAGAACAATACGCCGCGCGCGTCGATATTCTCGTTCCAAGCAAGCAGGGAACGCACAGGCGAGGATGCGGATTAAACGGAACACGCGCGGCGTTCATGAAGCTGTCCATTCGCACTTCGCGATCGTGTCCGTCGGCCGACACAACCTGTTCGGCTACCCGGCACCAATCACGCTAAAACATGCGGCATGCGCGTGCTTTGATCTTTCGGACGGATCAGTGCGGAGCAGTCACGATCGCCGCCGAGGTCACCGCGAAGCCCACCTTCAACTCGATGCTGACTTGTACTTCGGCGCCGGATCTGCGCCGACCCCTGGGACGGCTGGAAGGACCTCAGAACGGGGCTGGATGGCGAAGACGCGGCGCGCTATCGTCGTCTTCCTAAATCGTGCTTGTCGTAGGCGGGGCGGCGCTTCCAGATATTTTCCCTGGCATGCCAGCGGCATCTGCCTCACGGCGTTGGCTCTTGACGACTGATGCGAGTGCGTGCCCGCCGGTAAATAGCGGCACGCGCGCCATGTGCTCCGTGATCGTCTCCCGCAAATCGTTTGCCAGCGGCAGCGTGTCTTTGATCGCCGGCCACACCTCGCGCATCCGCTCAACCATCTGGCGCGTTCGCATTCCCGCTATCTTCGTCGAGACGTGCGCGCGCCCAGCGAGGCGCATTAGGCGCTCCATGTCGATGTCGAGGAACTGCTTCGTTCCGGCTAGATTCATGCCGACGTTCTCGGCCTCAACATAGAGCAGAGTCGAGACATAATCGTACGCTGGAGCCAGCAATGGCGTCCGGCCGTCGCGATAGATGACAGACCAATTTTTGGCGTGCATGTCGCCGTTCCCGATACCGACGTTGAATACGATGCGCTCGATCAACGCCATGGCGGCCTCGCTACCCATCGCGTCGGCAACTTGAATCAGCAGCTGGTCGTAGTTGAAGCGCTTATACTTCTCCGATGGATAGAGCTGGTTTGCTTGTGCGAAATCCTCAGTGTGAATGCGACCACCGTCCGTAGTACGATCGAAGCGTTCGATATAGTAGGCGTTGCCTTCGAAGCGAACGTCGATCGGGACCCCCCCAATGTCGTTGCGTGACACCAGGCCCACCTGCGGCACGTCAATGCCGGCTGCCTTTGCAAAGGTCATCATCGAGAACTCGTTTTCGGGAACGCGATCGTAGCGCTGGTCCGGGAGCTTGACGATCCAATGGCCGCCCATCCCGTGCACGGGAATCGTCAGACCGCGGTCTGGATCGCCCGAGGCAGAGAATTTCAACTGTACCCCCGAGAGCGAGAAGCGCAGTACGCTCGGATCGTGCTCCTCATCGGCCTCGGCTGTGGCGTCGTCGTCGGACGGTGGCAACTCTTCGCCTTCGGCAGCGCGCATGATCAGTGCGCCGGGCAGGTCGTTGCCGAGCAGCCATAAGAGCGGAAAGTCACGAATCGACTTGACGTGCGCGTGCGCGGCGAGATATTTGCGGAGCGGCCCTTCGGGAAGTAGATTCGCGAAGTAGGGGTGAACGACGGTCTGCGTCGGACGCGGCGTGGTGCGATACGCCCCGGTTACCGGATCGCGAAAGGCTTTGAAACTCAAAGTCGGCGCTTCCGGGTCGTTCGCGAAGTCGCGGTCGATCGTGACGACGTTGACGTCGCCCTCCGTGTTCTCGATCGTTGCCACACGGATGCCGTGTAACAGCACATTCAGCTTCCCGCTCACTATTTAGTCGTCCATCGTAGTGGCGGCGGGGGAGGTGGCGGCGGCGACTCGCCGGCGCCGCTTGGACGCCGGCGAGGCCATGGCGGCGGCAGCGATGGCGTCGTCCAGCTGCGGATCGAACTTCGATGACGGGCTGATGTCGTCGTCGTCGACGTACGGTTCCTCGCCCATCCCGGTGTAGATGGCTGTTGGACCGGTGCGGAGGTCGGCGCTGAGCCGATCGACCAGCGCGCGCTGGCTCCGTTTGATGACGACCAAGTCGAGGTCCAAAGCATGGGTGAGTTCGAGCAGCGTGCTCAAGCGAATGTCTCCGTCGCCGCGCTCGGCTCGGGAGATCGTGCCCTGGGTGACGCCGAGCTTTTGGGCTAGCTCAACTTGGCTCAACCCGTGGCCCAAGCGAGCGTTTCGGATGCGATCCGCAATATCCGTTTTATCGACTAGCACGCTATAGTATAGCATAAGAAGTATATAAGGCGTCGTTTGCGATGGGGTAGAGCTTGAATTTCAACCGATATATCGCGTCGATGATGAATACTAGTCGGCAAAGCGACTACTATCGGCGCCTCTCATGCAAAAAACAGACGCCGAGAAACGCGCCTCTCGAACAGGTGTTCGAATCTGTTGATAAGTAGAATGCTCCAAGCAGGATTGCCTGAGAGCGCTCGGCTTAGGATTCTTCTCCTCCTCGACGAGCCGCTGGTGCTGAAAGCGCAACGGCACCATTCGAGCATCGGCGTGCGAAGAGTCAGGAAATCTGGCAGAAACGGCTGCTGCTGCTCAAGACTCTCCTTGCTCCTCACTTACGCGTGACGGGAAGGTAGGCGCATACCAGTTCGGCCAAAAGAGGGGCTGCGGCTAGACAATAATCTTCCTGTGCGTGAACTCCCTTATGCGATCGCGTCGGGGGTAGTCCTGGCATCTTGCGGACGATGCCGGTGGGCTGGATCGCGGATAGCGGGCAACGCTACGGAGGACATGCATACAACGATGCGCTTGCGGAGGCGCGAATGCATCGCGTGCCGGTTATCGTGCCGGCGTGCCGTCAACATTGGGTCGATGATGAGGTGAACTCACGTTTCTCTCGCCCTGCGGGCCGCAATTCGCTGATGGTGCGAATGATGTGAATGAAAATTCACTAGTCGTGCTCGTGCAGTACCGGACACTGCGCGCGCTCTTCACGGGTGACGCGGGATTTGAATCCGCAGAGCGACTGCTTGCCGCAGGCGTCGACCTCCACGCAGACGTCCAGACGTCCTGACATCCTGACTTCCTAGAAGTGGGACATCACGGGTCAGCGTATTCTTCGAGTGATGCGTTCATCGAAGCCGTCCATCCGCACGTAGCGATTCGTGTCCGTCGGTCGTCACAACTTCGGCCACCCAGCTCCAATCACGCTGGAGACCCTGAGGACCGCGGGTGCATCGGTCTCTCGAACAGACCATGCGGGGCGGTAACGATCGCACCTGAGGGCGCCAACCAATTAACGACGAACACGATGCTGCCGTGTGCTTCACGTTGGCACCACGCATTCGGCCAGCCAGGTCTTGCGTCGGGCCCGATGCGAATCAGCGATCACGAAACGGCGCGGCAGAAAGCGGCATATTACACCGATGCAATCTCTGCCAGACTTGCAACGGTCACGAAAGCCGCCGAGTTGCGCTTGAACAGCGTCAGCGTCCCCGATCAAATCCCGACGCGCGCGGTCCGCGAGCCCCGGTTCTACCGGTCCGATATTCAGGCCGTGCTCGGGTTCTGCGTGCTCGCGAGCTTCCTCGTGCTGCTGGCCATCAAGGTCTAACGAGTGCGGCCTGGTGTGCAAAGACGAGCGCGAGTGGGATCAGGTCCCCGAGCCATTCGTGACCGCCGGCGAACTGGGAATCGGCAGCGTCATCGGCAACTTCTTCGGCCGCAAACACGACGAGTGACCCGGGTCTCACCCGAGGAATGCGATGCGTCTGGCATTCGGCCATGCGACGGTCATACCATGGATTGCTACGTTGGAATCCGTCTGAAGCCCGTGGTTCCTTCCGCCGTCGATCCCGGTTGACGACGCGGAGGCCGCGGCGCTGTACCCCGTCGAGATCATGCGGCCGTCGGTGCGGCTCGAATTGGCGCGCCGGCTAATGACAATTTGCGGTCTTTAGCTGAAAGGATTTACGCGCGAGGCGGGTCTGGTTTCATTACGCCCGAGAGGCGATCCCAGCTTACCTCTGGTTAATCACCCTACGCGACGGCCAGGTGACGAACTCTGCATGAACCCTGCGTTCCGGTTTAGAATCCGTCTAATGCCGTCCTGGCCATTTTTAGCTCGCTGTCTGCTTCGTCGAGCATGTCCACGTCGGTCGAGTAGTGGATCACACTGCGCAGCTGCATCTACGCCACATCGAGATGAGCAGTCCCTACCACTTTTTCTCCCAACCCAACTTCGTCAAGGCCTTGAATCCCCACGCCGTTCGCGGACATAAGCCGCAACCTCCAGATGGCGAGGGAATCGGAGCCCTCGTTACGCTCGTTCAGTCGTCTGTGGAAGAGTTTGGTCGCTGCCGCGCCGCAGGCGGCAGCTGACTTTTGAAGGGCAACGCCCCGGCTACACGATAGTCCGCTTTACGCATCCGGGCCACTTCGCCGCTGGCACTTAATCAGCGTAGAGGCAGGTCTTGTACACCGCTTCGTCTCTCGCGGTGACGTCGGCGGCAGCAGGCGCGGAAAATGCGAGCGTTAGTGCGGCGGTGAGTGCAATGCCGAAATGTCTCTACCGACCCCTTCACCGCTCGCGCTCCAGAAAGCCACTACCCGCGGAGATAACTTAATCATATTTACTGGATCGGCAAGCAGGTCAAGCAAATGCAGTCAATCGGGGTCGACTTGTTTTTTTGCACAGCTCACACGAAGCAGCAGGCGCGGCTTGCCAAAACTAATCCTGGTCGTCCGCCAAACACGTCGGATCACATATTGTGTTTGAATTTCCGAGTCGGATCCATGGGATAGTCAGGATTGTCTTCGCTCAAGTGATAACCGTTAACTCGTTGCGACGGGCGCACTCCAGGTGCCGCCGTCTTTGAACTGGGCTTTGATCGGCTTACACGTGACTTTGCTCATTGCGTCGACCGGTGAGTCGAAGGTGTTATAATTTTCATCCTCGGTGGTGTTAGCTTCAGTATTACCGGTCAGCGTGAAAGTGAAGTACGCATATTTCGGATCGGCGGACGTCATTGGGTTATTGAACGCGTCAAACGCGTGAAATTGAGTTTGCGTCGCCGTGATCGTTCGCGCTGACGTATTGGCATAGCTTATCTTGACCCACAGATGACCGACATTATTGCCGCTGGGATCCTTCGTCTGTGTCACAACAGCAGCGCAGGAGGTGACTTTATAGGGCGCCCCGGGGACATCGACGATTTTGGTATTGAGCGCTTCTCCTGCAGGAGGAGTAGCGCCGGGGTCTGTAGCTGGTGGATCGGTTGGCGCATCGCTGACGCTTGCCGCGCCACTAGACGAGTACCCCTTAACGGGTTCACTATGGCAGGCCGAAAGAAAACTAGCGGCAACCATAAACATAGCCGCCGCGAAGGCTGAGCGCATGATGTCTGAACATCCTTTGTGAGTGCTTTATAGAATAAGCGTGGGAAGACAAAAAAGCTACACTTAACTCGTCGGTCGTTCGAAGCACAAATTAAGACACAAAACAGATGGCGAAGAGTATCTTTTGTGTGTCGCAACCAATAGGTATGGCGGAGAGCGTCTATCGCTTATCCCTAGGAGCGTGTCGGGTTTACCCGACACGTGACGACGGGCGGCTTGGGCGAAGCCCAAACGCACGGGTTCGTCGAGCGCAGCCGAGACGAACCCATCAGATTCGACGAAGTCGAATACCTAGTCCCACGGTCCGGACCAAGCCTCAAAGACGTCGCTCGAATTGTGACAAGGACTACATTCGACTAAATCGTCTGCGTCGCGAGGCCATTACGCGATTCTTCCCATTGACAACGAAGACGGAGATCCCGCGCATCTGTTTGCGAACCGCGTGTGACCCGAGAAAGAGTGATGCGCCGCCAATTGCCACGCCTGGCTGCGGAACGCGTCAATAGCTTTGAGACCATCGGTGACGACAAGGTCGTGCCTCGACCGATTGTTCCGGCGCTTACGTTAACCGATGAGGCGGGGTTGCAAGCGACGGCTAGATACCTTCAACGAGAGAAATTCGCGGAACATTCGCTCCGCGGTCGACAAGCCGCAGAACACATCTTCCGAAACCCGCCGGCACCTGGCCGGTTCAATAGCCCGTGCAGTTTGCATTCGTCGAGTTCTGTCTGGGTGAGGTCGGCGTTGATGCTGCCTTCGATCTCCGCCTGGCGTTCGCGCATTCGATCGGCCCCGATCAAAACGGGATAATGCCATTCGCCATTCCCCATTCCCCATCCGGCAGTCTGCGCAGCGACACGCAGCAATTGTGCGCTGATCTCGAGCGCGCATCGGGTCTTGCCGACGCCGCCCGCGCCCGCCAGGGTGACGAACCGTTGGTCGCGCACGAACGCCACGATCTCGCGAAGCTCCTGCTCCCGACCGATGAAGTTCGTCAATGCGAGCGGCAGATTGTTGAAAGTCGATTACCTGGCGTCGTTACTTCTTACGCAATGCGATATCGCGCGGCCCCGATCTCCACGGCTTAGCTCTTGAGGGGAACGACTTTCTCGCTAGGACGATGCACCTTCTCTCCATACCATACACTCGCAAAGATACTGCCCGGTGTCAGCCAGTGTACCGGCCGCCGCATTTCCCAAGCCGGAACTCACTTCCTTGTCCGCCCAAACCGGGTCACCAAGCAAACTGCCCGGCCCTCTCGAAGAGAACAGCCATGGCGCCGCGCTTTCCACAACCGAGACCAAGCCCGAGCGGCTCTTCGTCGACTGAGGACACCTCATGACCGTTGCCGCCACCACCGCCGGCCAGCTCGATCAGATCATTCATCTCAAGGTGTCTTGGGCCATCTATGAGGCACTGCTTGCCGCCCTGGGCGACCAGAACCACGTGCGCCTCAACTACGACGGAGAAACTCTCGAAATCATGTCCCCCGGCACCATGCACGAGTTCCTCGCCAACCTCGTGTCGGAGATGCTCACGATCCTCAGCCTGGAGTGGCGCATCTTCCTGGTGAATCTGGGGTCCGCAACCATCAAGACCGAGCCCAAAGGTTTCGAGGCGGACAAGACTTACTATGTGAACGCGAAGAGCCGCGTACGCGACCTGCGCTCGATCGACGTTACCACCGATCCGCCACCGGATCTTCTGGTCGAAATCGACATCAGCAACAGCAGTCGCGACAAGCTCCCCATCTACGCCGCGCTTGGCGTCATGGAAGTCTGGCGCTATCACGCCAGCGGGTTTGCCGGCTTTGCACTCGCCGGCGACGCGTATATTCCAATCCAGATCAGCCACGCCATTCGCGGACTACCGTTGAAAGAAATCGGTAACTGGCTTACCGGACCGCAAGCTGAAGCCGCGGCACAAGGCGACATGTTCGCCTTCGCACTTTCGTGGCAGAACTGGGCCGGCAATCATCGAGGCTTACACGCACTAGCTTCGTGACCATCACGCTCCCGCCCAAAATCGCTGTGCGTTTACGGCCATCCGTAATTGTTTGCAGGATGTCAATCTCGATCAGCATCGCGTTCACGTTTGACGCACTGCACAAGCGTAGGGAACGGGTCATCGAAGCCGTGTTTTTTCGGAAGCGGCAAGCCGCCGAGGAGCGGCTCACGCGAATTGCTCGTGAACTCCCTGAGTCGCGTCCGAGCAAATCGTCGAATAAGCTGTCGTCTCGAAAGCGGTCGATGCCTTCGAGCTGACGTCGGCCGCGCTCTATCGCCTGGTCGATCACAACGAGTTCGTACGCGCGAGTTCCTTCGGGTGGGAGGAGCACGAGTGCCTTCTCCCGGTGACGATGACTTCGATTTGCATGACCCGATCACTGGCAGCCCAATGGGCGCCGGACGTATTCGGGTGAGCCCGTCAGATCTTTCGCACCAACTACGCTCTTACTGTAAGCGTCCGCCCAAGGCCGTCTTGACGGCGAACGGGCCATCGTGCTGAGAGCGGACTAGCCCGATTGGGGAAGTTTTCGGCGTCGCATTGTTGCCGGTGAGCGAAGCGGCGTGCGTCGCGTGCAGTCTTTTGCTAGAACCTCGAAACCTTTCGGCTTGCGCCCGAGCCGCACGTGATCGCGATAATCGTCCGGAGGAAAATCCTGATCCGCAGACCCAAACTGCCCATCCATGGGAATCCCGCAGACCGGAATTTTTGCCCTCGGCGACGCCGCCCATATCTATCTCGAATTCAACCGGACCACGGGAACGGATGCCCTGCGGTTCGTCAAAACGGTCGTCGACATCCACGAGCCCCGTACGACGGTCGGGGGCGTGAACATCGTGATCGGCTTCCGACCGGAATTGTGGCGTTGGGTCGCGCCGCACGAGTCACCTGAACAACTGACCGGATTCAACGCTCCGTTAGCCGGCTCCGAAGGCTATGTGATGCCGGCAACCCAGGCCGACCTCTGGCTCTGGATCGCGGGATCCTCGTACGACGTAGCGTTCGATGTTGCACGCGAGGCGGTCACCAAGCTCGCGACGATTGCCGTTCTCGAGCGCGAACTGGGCGGCTGGTCGTACCGCCACAGCCGCGACCTCACCGGGTTCGAGGACGGCACGGAGAACCCGGCATTGATCGTCGCGCCTCACCTCGTCACCATTCCGGATGGTGCGCCCGGCGCGGGCGGCAGCGTTCTTCTTTTCCAACAGTGGCGGCACAGGAGCGCGGCTTGGGAAGCGCTGCCCGACGAAGCACAAGAACGCGTGATCGGCCGGACAAAGCCCGACAGCATCGAGTTATCCGAGGATGTAATGCCGCCGGATTCACACGTCGAACGCACGACCGTCGAAGAAGACGGTGAGGAACGTAAGATCTTCCGGCGCAACACCGCTTACGGCAACGTTTCGGAACACGGCACGATCTTTGTCGGTTTTAGCCCGGATCAGGACCGTTTGGAGCGAATGCTTCAGCGCATGGCGGGCACCGACGACGGAGTGCGCGATGCGCTAACGCGCTACACGACGCCCTTGACGGGAGCCTACTACTTCGTTCCGTCGCTGCAAGCTCTCCAGGTCTTCGCCGGCGGACGCTCTTGAGCTTTGCCATGGCGACAATGGCGGGTGCGACGCCCGTCCATCCGGCACCGCTGCATTCGGGAAGTGCGTTGGAGTTCAATGATAGAAAGCGTTATTGTGAACCTCGTTTCGATTCGCATCATCGCCGACGACACATCGGTGCGCTTGCCGGTCTCGCGCATGCCGAACTCTACGTGAGCGAGCGAGAATGGCAAACGCTTTACCCGCCTCGTCATCACGTACGGACTTACCGGAGCATCGCACGCCGTGCGCGACATGAATGCAACGCAAAACCGCCTTCTTCCGAAGCTCGGCTCATTGAACGTGACGGGCGAGCTTTTGCGGCTCCGGGTGCCGGTTCACTTTATCATCGGTGACCGCGATCCGCTCGTGCCGGCGAGTATCGGGCAACAGCTCGGCGAATTGTCGAAGATCTCGAGGATCGCAGTAACGTTCGCACCGTTTGCGGGACATATGGTGCACTTCGATCGGCCGGAAATCGTTCGATCGATTCTTATGTCAGACAAAGCGTTCAATTGAAAGCAGCTGCTGACGCTCCGGCCTCACATTCGAACACATGATCTTTTCGGCAAGTGCGGAACGGAATGGACCGTGGCCAGTTGCGGTCCCAAGCCGGTCTCTTCACGTCGCGCAGGGAATGGACCGGCTAGTTGATCGAGCGTATTTGCGCATCGCTAAGTGTCCGAACAAATTCCGGGAGTGTCGTAAAGTGGAGCGGATCGAGGGCTTTCTGGTCGTTGCCTTTCCCGGCACCGATGGTCCATAGGAGAAAGTCGCGAAGGGCGGCGGCAGTCTGGGGATTCGCCTTGAGCAAGATCGGGAACAGGAAGGCGGTCAGCACGGCGCCGATCTTCGCAAACGCCGCCGCAAAACCGGCACCCGAGCCGCGGATCGCCGTTGGGAAAACCTCTCCCGCCAACAGATAGGTTTGCGCGTTCGGTCCAAGGTCGGTCATAAAATTGAAGAGCATGACTCCCGCGAAGATTAGGAAGATCTTCAGGGATCCGCCGGCATACGCCGCACACGATGCGACGAGCAGCCCGACGGCGCAGCCGATGAAGCCGAACACCTGGAGCTTTATGCGGCCCAGACGGTCCGCCAGGAGGACGGCGAAGGTGATTCCGACCAGCAGCATCGACGTGATCAGCGCACTGCCCTTGGCAGTGATGTGTCTTTGGTGATGATGTCGGCCGTGCTGCGGAAGTGATCGGGCCCGCCGAATGCAGCCGCTAAGATCGTCGGTGTGAAAATCCCGATGCCGTACGTGCTCAGGTCTTGCAAAAACCACGGCACTGACGCCAAAATCGTCGCTCGCCGATTCCGCGCGTTGAAGAGTGTCGCGAAGTTCGCCTTGTCCGATTCGGTTTTGCCTCCGGCGGCGGCGCGCCCGAACGCGATGTCTTTCGGATATTGCGGACGGCGCTTGAGGAGGCGCACCGTCGCGGCAATGGCACGCTGGTGAAGGCCGCGCGCGAACAGCCACGGGGCGCTCTCGGTGATGAAGAATCGCCAAACCGTTACGACGATCGCCGGGATCAAAGCTGTCGCGAACATCCAACGCCAGGCATCTAGCGCAGGATCGCGCTGCAGGACGAGGTAGCCGACTCCGGTTCCGACGAGCGCGCCAACCGCTTGAAAAGCAAAAGCGCCGAGAACCAGCTGCCCACGGCGTGCGCTCGGGGTACTCTCGGAGATGATCATATGCGCCGTTGGATAGTCGCAGCCGAGGGCCGCTCCAATCGCGAATAAGCACAAGACCAGCGGCCAGAAGCCCGACACCACGGTGATGATAGCAAGGAACACCGTGAAGATGATCATCTCGACGACGAACATCAGCTTGCGCCCGAACGCGTCCGAAAGGCCGCCGAGCCCCACGGCGCCGATCAGGATGCCCGCAAGAGTGGCGGCGCTGACGGTGCCGTCTTGCCCCGCGGTGATATGGAACTGTCGCGCGATGAGCGGCAGCGCGATGCCCGTCACGAAGACGACGAGTCCCTCGAAAAACTTTCCAGCCGCCGCCAGCGACCAGATGAGGGACTGCATCTTCGTCATCGGCGCGGAACCCGTCGGGGTGCCGTCCGGCCATACAGGAGTCATGTCGATGTAATCTTGGACGGTGCGTGCGCCAGGCGGAGCGTCATTCGTGGATCTTACGGTATCGCACTTCGATTGTTACCTTTTTCCCGCTAGCTGGAGGGTCGAGTTTGTGTCGTGCCGCACCGACGTCGAAACTGATGCGCAGTTAACTGTCGTCATTTGCATCAGCCTGAAAGGATTGCCAGCCGGAAATGCCCCTCGTACCCGAGGACATGCCAATGGAGCTATATTCGGATCGCACCGGACTTCACTACCATGGCAACCTTATGGAAAGATAAACACACCGGATCTAGCCGGGCTACCTCGGAGATGCCGGTCGTGTATCGAAGCCGAGAGAGCTTGGCCAGAGCTGGTCGTCGCGCCGCCGGTAACGTCTTACACCGGCAGACGTCGCAGCGAGCCGCTACTGGCTGGACGGATAAAATCAGGTGTATTCCGCAGCATGAATCGTAACGAGGGCCACGGGATCTCGACAAGGCGGCATTGGCGTCCCGGGCCCTCCAAAAATGTTCGACGCCTCCGAGGATTCAGAGGCTAAAGAATCCGTTAATGTTGCTGTGATTCAGTAGTCGTCAACTGGCCGCCGGGATAGAGCGGAGGATTCGCATGGGAGTTGCGGATGCATGCCGCACGGAAATATATCGCTAGTGCAGACCAACGGCGCCGGTGCGGCGGTATTCACAAGGCTGACGGGGAAGTGCTGATGTTGTGAGCGCACAAAACGAGAATCCCCCCGATGTCCACCATGGCGTGTCGGTCGCGGATATCAAACAATCGTTCCTCGATCATTTGTTCGGCGCCCTTGGCCGCTC
>Ga0182013_10003428_pt1 | contig 19874 bp, 21 predicted proteins | sample 612S2MmetaG_FD_120487 | JGI IMG/M metagenome (GOLD analysis project Ga0182013, IMG submission 120487) | Permafrost microbial communities from Stordalen Mire, Sweden - 612S2M metaG | ecosystem: Environmental > Terrestrial > Soil > Wetlands > Permafrost | place: Sweden: Stordalen | collected... | reverse complement strand
GTAGAATTGAGTGCTAACAAGGAGAGGCATGGCCCGTCGCGCAGTTCGTACACCTACGACCACCGCCCCCGATCTTGACGTCCGAAAGGCCACCATCCTCGAGGCCGTCGTCATCGAGCACATCGACACCGCTCAGCCCGTCGGCTCCTCGGCGGTCGCCGCCAGTTCCGACTTGGGCGTGTCATCGGCGACGGTCCGCTCCGAGATGGTCGCCCTCGAACATGAGGGTTACCTCGCCCAGCCCCACACCTCGGCCGGACGGATCCCGACCGACAAGGGCTATCGCTACTTTGTCGACCACTTGAAGTCGGGCGTCCTCGGCACCGTCCAGCAGCAACAGGTGAAGGAGTTCTTCGCCGGGGTGCGCGGTGAGGTCGAGGACGTGCTCGAACAGACCTCCACACTGCTCAGTCAACTCACGAGCTACACATCGGTCGTCGTCGGGGCCGGCCACGCCCACGCCACCGTCTTGAGCGCCCAACTCGTCAACCTCGAATCGCGACACCACCTGCTGGTCACGGTCTTCTCTGATGGCTCCGTCGCGAAGCACAGCGTCACCCCCAGTTTCGTGGCCACGCCCAAAGAGGTGATGGAGGCTTCGACGCAGTTGAACGCCCTCCTCATTGGTACCACCCTCGAGACCCGCGTGCAGGTGCCCTCACGACACGACCACGAGGCGATCTTGGTGCGTGAGGCGGTGAGCACCCTGCACGCCCAACAGCCCGTCACCGACGGCGAACAGGTCTTCATCGGCGGTTCGTCGAAAGTCGCCGAGGTCTTCGACGGCGTCGAAACGGTCCGTCAGGTCCTGGCGATCCTCGAGCAGGAGCTGCTCGTGGTGTCGCTCGTCCAGGACATCCTCGACCAGGGTCTCTCGGTCGCGATCGGATCCGAGCACGGCTACGAGCCCCTCCTCGCGTGTGCGCTGATCGTGGCGCCGGTCACCATCGACGGAGCGCCGGCCGGCGCGGTTGGTCTGCTCGGTCCCACGCGCATGAAGTACCGCGAGGCGATGGCCGCGGCCGAGGTCGTCTCGGCGAACCTGACCCGACACTTCGCGGGAGCCGACGACCGTGGCTAACTCCGATCTGTACGCGATCCTCGAGGTCAGTCCCGACTGCACGCAAGAGGAGCTGAAGAAGTCCTATCGCCGACTCGCCCGTCAGTACCATCCCGACACCAGTCCCGGTGACGCGAGCGCGGAGGCCCACTTCAAAGAGGTCTCCCAGGCCTACGAGATCCTCTCGGACCCCGAACGTCGCGCCAACTACGACCGATTCGGATCCGACGTCGGTGCGGGCGGCAACCCCTTCGGCGGCGGCTCCGTGCAGGACATCTTCGACATGTTCTTCGGCGGGCTCGGCGGTCACCAACCAGAACGACGTGGACCCCAACCCGGTCCCGACGCCGAGATCTCGCTCAACATCACTCTCGACGACGCTGCCTTCGGGGCCACCCACGAGGTCACCGTCACGCTGGCGCAGCGTTGCACGACCTGTGACGGATCAGGTTGCGCGGCCGGGACCTCGCCCGTCCCCTGCGTCGAGTGCGCCGGTCTGGGTGAGGTGCGACGGGTGCGCAACTCGATCCTCGGTCAGATGGTGACCTCGATGCCCTGTTCGAGGTGTAACGGCATGGGCTCGCGCATCGAGTCGCCCTGCCCGAACTGTCGCGGCGAGGGTCGACGAAACGAGACCACGACGCTGACGGTGCAAGTGCCCGCCGGTGTCGAGGACGGCTCGACGATGCGCCTCAATGACCGCGGCCCCGCGGGGCCTCGCGGCGGAGCGAACGGACGACTCTTCGTCCACCTGCGCGTGCAGAGCGATCCACGATTCGAACGTCACGGCGACGACCTGCACCACGAGGCGCACATTGCCTTCACGCAGGCCGTCCTCGGCGCGACCATCGAAGTGCCGACGCTTCGTGAGAGCGTCGCGGTCGACGTCACGGCCGGGAGTGCCAACGGCACCGTGCACCGCATCCGTCACCAGGGCGTCGAACATCTTCACGGCCGAGGTCGCGGCGATCTCTACGTGCACCTCGTAGTCGACGTGCCCACCGAACTCGATGACGCATCCGAAACACTCCTCCGGCAGCTCGCCGAGCACCGTAACGAACCGGTGCTCGAGGCGGCCGGAGGACTCTTCCATCGTCGAAAGGCGAAGAAGTGAGTCACCTCGAGTGGCCGCGCCGCGTGGCCGCGCTCGCGCAGTTCCGTGTCGACGATCCCCATATGCCGGTGCTCAGCGCTGACGACGAACACCACCTGCGCACGGTCCTGCGCGCGCGTAGTGGCGAGGAGATCGTCGTGACCGACGGCGAAGGATCGTGGTCACTCTGTGAGGTGGGCGACGTCGGGCTGCACCGCGTGACGAGCGTCGAGGTCGATGTCGAGACACCAGAGACGACGTTGTACTTGGCGCCGCTCAAGGGCGACCGCAGCGAGTGGGTGGTGGCGAAGGCGACCGAGCTCGGCGTGAGCCGCGTCGTACCCCTCGTGAGCGAGCGAGTGGTCGTCAAGTTCAAGGGTGACGTTCGCGAGAAGATCGTCGCGCGCTGGCGACGAATCGCCGCCGAAGCCAACGGGCAGTGCCGTCGCACGCGTTTCGTGCACGTCGACGAACCGGTGCACGTGCGTGACGTCCCCGTGAACGTCGCGGTCTGCGACTTTGACGGCGAGCCCGCGTGGGACGACGTGCGCGCCGTGGCCATCGGACCCGAAGGCGGTTGGGCGCCCGGTGAGTGGACGACGCGCCGGAAACTGTCGCTCGGACCGACGGTCCTGCGCGCCGAGACGGCCGGGGTGGTCGCGGCGTCGCTGCTCGCCTTTGGGGCTGGTGGATGGGGATTTACCCTTTCGGCGGACGAAAACGGGTAATGATGAGAGCACCACATGAGTGATTGCCTGTTTTGCCAAATCGTCGCGGGGGAGATTCCCTCCAAGCCCGTTGCACAGAGCGAACGGGCCTACGCGTTCTACGACATCGCACCCCAAGCGCCGGTGCACGTACTCGTCATCTCGAAGGCCCACATCACGAGTGCGGACGAAATCGCCTCGGGCCACGGCGGCATCGTCGATGACCTCGTGCTGCTGGCCCAAGAGGTCGTCGAACTCGAAGGGGTTCGCGAGAGTGGTTATCGACTGGTCTTCAACGTGGGGGCCGACGCGCAGATGTCCGTGCCGCACCTCCACATGCATGTCCTCGGCGGACGACGAATGGAGTGGCCACCCGGATGACCTTTGATGCCACGGCCCGAGAGGCTCTGACGGCGACCACCTCCGTACCGAACACCCATCTGATGGCGGGACTGCTCGGACCCCGTGACGAGCACCTGCGCGTCGTCGAACGGGCCTTCCCCGATTCCAAGATCCGCGTGCAGGGCAACCAGATCTCGGTCTCGGGTCCGAACGCCGCCAAGGTGCTGCGTCTCTTCGACGAACTGGTCCTCGTGCTCGAGGGTGGTCAGACACTCGACACCGCGAAGATCTCGCGAACGATCGACATGGTGGAGGACGACCTGCGACCGAGCGAAGTGCTGCGCCACGAAGTCGTGCGCGGGGCCAAGGGCAAGGCGGTGCGACCCTCGACGGCCGGACAGAAGCGCTACACCGACGCCATCGACTCGTCGATCATCACCTTTGGCATCGGGCCGGCCGGTACGGGTAAGAGTTACCTCGCCGTCGCCCAGGCCGTCCACGCGCTGCACCGCCGTCAGGTGCAGCGCATCGTGTTGACGCGACCGGCCGTGGAAGCGGGCGAGCACCTGGGCTTTCTGCCTGGTGACCTCATGGCCAAGGTCGATCCCTACCTGCGACCGCTCTACGACGCCCTCTACGACATGGTCGGTCCCGAGGGCGCGCAGCGCCTAATCGCCAACGGCACCATCGAGGTGGCGCCCCTCGCCTTCATGCGCGGTCGGACCCTCAACGATTCGTTCATCATCCTCGATGAGGCGCAGAACACGACGCCCGAGCAGATGAAGATGTTCCTCACGCGCATTGGCTTCAACTCCAAGGCGGTCGTCACGGGCGACGTCACCCAAGTCGACCTCAACGGCAAGCACAGCGGTCTCGCCACGATCGAGAAGATCCTCTGGAACGTCGAGGGCATCAGCTTCATCCACCTGAGCTCGAAGGACGTCGTACGTCACCGCATCGTCGCGGACATCGTCGCCGCCTACGAACAACAGTCCTCATGACCATCGACATCTACGCCGCCGACGAGCAGCACGATCAACCGATCGAGCTCGAGACGTGGGTCGCGCTCGCCAACGCCTCGCTGAGCGACGAAGGGGTGCGCGGCCTCGCGGAGGTCTCGCTGATCTTCCTCGACGAGTCGACGATCGCGGCCCTCAACCAACAGTTCATGGGCAAGGAAGGACCGACCGACGTCCTCAGTTTCCCCATCGACAACGAGCCCGAACCATCGGGCCGGGTGCCCGACGCCGGGGGCAGCGGACCGGGCGAGCCGCCGCTCCCCGAGATCCCACAACTCATCGGTGACATCGTGATCTGTCCGGCCGTCGCGGCCCTCAACGCCGTCGAGCACGAGGTCTCGTTCAACGACGAGATCGCGCTCCTCGTGGTGCACGGCGTATTGCACCTGCTCGGTTGGGACCACGTGGAGGACGAGGAAGCGGAGCGGATGGAGGCCCGCGAGCGTGAGTTGTTGGCGCGCCACTACCAGAAGAGTTCGTCGTGATCGCCGCTTCGTGGACGATGAGCGACACCTATCTCGGCGTCACGGTCGCGGTCCTGTTGGTCCTGTCCGGTTTCTTCGCCGTCGCCGAAACGTCACTGGTTCGAATGAACAAGAGTCGTGCTCGCTCACTTCGAGACCAGGGCCGCCACGGCGCGAAGGCCCTGGTCGAACTCTCCGAGTCGCCCGAGAAGTTCCTGAACACGATCTTGCTGTTGGTCCTCATCTGTCAGCTGGTCTCGGCAACCATGGTCGGTGTACTCGCGGGACGGCTCTTCGGCGCGGCCGGACTGTTCATCGCGACCGTCGGCGAGGTCGTCGTGATCTTCGTCATCTTCGAGGCGATCCCTAAGAACTACGCGGTCCAGCATCCCGACTCGGCCGCGTTGACCGCGGCGCCAGTCGTGCGACGGATATTGAAGTTCTGGCCGATCAAATGGGTGTCAAACTTCCTCCTCTCGATCGCGGACACGGTGATCGGTTGGTTCGGACCGACCGGGCGCACGTCACGCGTGACCGAGTCCGAGGTGCTGGCCATGGCCGACGTGGCGCACGAGGACCGGGCCATTGAGTCCGACGAGCGCAACTTCATTCATTCGGTCATCGAGTTCGGCGACACGATCGTGCGCGAAGTCATGGTGCCGCGCATCGACATGGTCGACATCGCCGACACCGCCACTATTCGCCAGGCCCTCGACCTCGCGGTGGAATCTGGACGTTCTCGTCTGCCGGTCCTCGGCGAAGGGGTCGACGACGTCGTCGGCATCGTCAACCTGCGACACCTCGCCGGACTGGTCGCCAACGGGAACGGTGACGAGGTGCTGAGCGAGCACATGGGCCAGCCGAACTTCGTGCCCGAGACCAAACGCGTCGCGTCGCTGCTCAGCGAGATCCGACGATCCAAGAGCCACCTCTATATCGTCGTCGACGAATACGGCGGCACAGCGGGACTCGTGACGCTCGAGGACATCCTTGAAGAACTCGTCGGAGAGATCACCGACGAGTCCGACCCGACCGTCGAAGAGGACGACGACGAACAGACCATCGAGCAGGGCCTGGAGCTCTCGGGACGTCTGAACATCGACGACGCCAACGTCGAATACGGTTTGGCCCTACCGAAGGACGGCTGGGACACCATCGGCGGACTGGTCATGGACCTGGCTGGTGGCGTGCCCGAGATCGGCGCGGTCTTTCACACCCGTCACTATCGCTTGACGGTGCTGCGACTGGACGGTCGTCGCGTCGAAGAGGTGTTGGTCCAGCCGCTCGTGGACGCTGAATGACCACGTCCGGTTTCGCGGCCATCATCGGTCGGCCCAACGTCGGCAAATCGACACTCCTCAATCAGGTCGTGGGCACGAAGGTGTCCATCACCGCCGCGTCACCCAACACCACTCGCCAGGCCATTCGCGGCATCTTGACCGAAGACGGCGTGCAGATAATCTTCGTGGACACGCCGGGTATCCACCGACCCAAGACGACGCTCGGCGGGCGACTCAACGACACCGCGCGCGCGGCGGCGGACGGCGTGGACGTCATCCTCGCGGTCATCGAGGCCAGCTCCTCTATTGGTCCGGGGGACCGCAACGTGCTCACGACCATGCTGCAGAATGCGCGCAGCCCCAAGGGCCCGCGCCCCGTCGTCGTGGTGAACAAGATGGACAAGTCTGGTCGCGAAGCAGTGGCCGCACAGTTGGTCGCGGCGACGACCGCCGTTAGCGAACTCGCGACGGAACTGAACCTGACGGACGTGGCGGACCGGGTCGAGTACTTCTCGGTGTCGGCGAAGACGGGCGAGGGAACCCAAGCGTTGATCGACTTCGTGAAGACCGCGATGCCCGAGTCGCCCTTCCTCTTCGAAGAGGACGAGGTCTCCGACGTGCCCGAAGCGATGTGGGTGGCCGAGTTGGTCCGCGAGCAGCTGGTGCGAAAGACGAAGCAGGAACTCCCGCACTCCATTCACTGTCGAGTGATCGAGTTCGAGTGGCCGCACATCATCGTCGAGATCCTCGTGGAACGTGAGTCCCAGAAGGGGATGGTCATTGGCAAGGGCGGTGCGCTCTTGAAGGACGTGGGCATCGCGGCACGGCGTCAACTCCCGGAAGGGTGCTTCCTCGAGCTAAAGGTCTCCGTCGAGCCGGGTTGGCAGAAGCGTGACGACACCCTCGACCGCTTCGGCTACTGAGTGCTCGCGCACCACTATTCGCTGGCCGTGACGCCAGTGCCGGATGGTGAGGAACGTGATCAGCACGAAGATCAGTCCGGCGATGACGCCGAGCTCCGTCGTCGGCACGCCGACGTACTTGAGTCCGCTCAGCAGGACCACGCCCGTGATGACGCGTCGTAGCAGGTAGCCCTCTGACTTCGAGGAGAGCAATGAGCCGACGATGACCGCGGGCACGCTGCCGATGATGATCGAACTGGTCAACGAGAAGTCGACGTGATTGAACAGCAGCGTCCCCAAGGTAGCGCTGAAGGTCAGGGGGATCGACTGGGCGAGATCGGTGCCGACGAGATGCTTGTTGGAGAGCGTCGGGTACACCATGACCAGGAGGACGAGTATGAGCGAGCCGGCGCCGACCGACGTGAGACCGACCATGAAGCCGCCGACCACGCCGATGCCGATCGTGGGTAGACGTCGAACCGGGACGTGCGCGGCACCCTTGGGTGGTGCTTCGATGAAGATTGAACGGTAGAAGATCGCGAGAGAACCAACGATGAGTGCTGCGCCGAGCAAGATCTCCAGACGATGCTCGGCCATGGCGCTCTGGCCTAGTAGGTGAAAGACGTACGTCCCCAAGAACGCCGCGGGGACCGAGCCGTAACAGAGATAGCGAACGACGTCCTTATTGACCGTCTTGGCGCGCCAGTGAATCGCGACGCCACACGGCTTCATGAAGAGCGCGGCCACGAGGTCCGAGGTGATGGCGGCCGACGGACTGATGCCAAAGAGCAACACGAGCATCGGGGTCATCAGCGCGCCACCGCCCATGCCCGTCAGACCGACCAAGAGTCCCACGACGGCGCTACCCAGGACGAGGTAGAGGTCAATGTGCACGGGAACTCCAATGAGACAATATCGATTGAATTACTAGTTTATTCAACCAATCGGCGAGGCACGGGTACTCATGCGTCGTCGTTGTGGGGATTGGCTCCTCTCAGTTCGCGAAGGAATGCGTGGACCTGCTCACGGTCTCGGGTGCGCTTCATCGGGGGCAGTTTCTTGAACATCGTGGCGCGGTAACTTGACTGCGCGAGACGGGTGTCGAGCACCGCGACGACGCCGCGGTCACTACGCGTACGGATCAGGCGACCAACCCCTTGGGCCAGCAACATCGTCGCGCGCGGAAGGTCAACGTCGAAGAATGGCCGATCGGAGAGCGCACGACGCGCTTCGGCCAGTGGATCGTTGGGCACGGCGAAGGGAAGCCGGTCAATCGTGACGAGACTCAAGGAGTGACCGGGCACGTCGATGCCCTGCCAGAAACTCGTGACGGCGAAGAGGCTGGCCTCGGCGTTGTCGCGGAACTCTTCGATGATGCGCTGGCGCGAGAGGGTGCCCTGCACCAGTACCGTCGTGTCGATCTGGTCGGTAACCGCGTCGGCGACGCGGTTCATCACTGAACGATTCGTGAACAGGGCGAGAGTCCGGCCCCCGGCGGCGTTGATCAGTCCGATCAGTTCTTTGATGATCGACGCTTCGGCCTCGGGCTCGTTTCGTCCGGGGAAGCCGTCCGGGACGTAGAGCAGCGAGTTCGACTGGTAGTCGAAGGGGCTGTCGAAGTGCTCGATCTTCGTGGCGTCGAGGCCGAGGCTCTTCGGCAACGTGTCAGGGATGGTCGCGCTCGTAAGGATGGCCGTGACCGAACCCCAGAGGTCTTCCTGGAGTCGAGGCCCCACGTCGACGAGCGAGATCTCCACGTCGACTTCGCGGTCGCGTTTGGAGATGAAGAGCAACTCGCCCTCACGGACCTTGTTGACACGTGCGAGGTCGTTGCTGAGATGAATCGCTGGGCCGAGTGCGCGTATCTTTCGCGCCTCCTCGTCGGCGCCATTCGTCGTGAGTGCGCGTAGTCCCTCGACGAGCGCGAAGACGAGTTCGTTGGCCCGAGCGAGCTCTCGCTGGCAGTCTTCGTCGAGTCCGGTCAGTTCGTTGCGGTCGAACTGGATCTGCAGCGACGCCGCGAAGCGGTCAGCGACGTTCACGAGGTCAACGCCGCGCTCGTTGAAGGCCGGTCCGAGCATGGGCCGCGCGACGCCGGCCAACGCCCGTAGTCGCGTCGCATTGAGTGACGTGCCGAGCAGCGAGGCGAAGATGTCGACGATCTCGTGGGCCTCGTCGAACACTACGAAGTCATGCGCCGGCAGCAGCATCGATCCGGAGGCGAGGTGCGACGCGTAGAGGTGGGTGTTGACGATGAGCACCGACGACTCCGCCGCGCGATCCTTCGCGAGTTCGGCGAAGCAGTTCTGCCCTTGGGGGCAGTTCGTTCGATGCAGGCACTCCTGAGGGGTCACCGAAAGTTGTCGCCACGCGCGCTGCTCCACCTCGAAGGGCAGTTCGTCGCGGTCACCGGTCTCGGTCTCATTCGACCAGCGAAGAATCTTGCGCATCTGTTCGGCGACGCCCCGGGGAATGTCAGAGCCGTCGTCGAAACTGAGTTGCGCGGCGCCCCCGACACTCTGGGCCCGATTCTTGCAGAGGTAGTTCGCCTTGCCCTTGAGGACCGCGACTCGCACGCCGTTCGCGTGACTCGCGACCATCGGGGCGTCCTTCTGGGCCAACTGGTCCTGGAGGTTCTTCGTCGCGGTCGCGACTACCACGCGGTGTCCCGACATGACGGCCGGTATGAGGTAGGCGAGCGACTTACCAATGCCGGTACCGGCCTCAATGATCGTCGTCTTGCGTCGCGACATCGCCGCGGCGACCGCTTCGACCATTTGGCGCTGACCCGCACGACTCTCGCCGCCACCGGGCAGTTCGCCCGTTATGAGGTCGAGCAGGGCCAACGCGCGTTCGGCGTCGATGGCCACGACGTCGTCGTCGAGTTGGACGCCACTGTCGTCATCGGGCTCGACGTAGGCGCTCTCCTCGTCGGGGTCGAAACTCTTCACCTATCGAGGTTACGGGTTCTCGCAAGAGGGATCGTGAGATGGAACCAGTAGGTTTTATACGTGCCCGATCCTCGTCCGACTCCCGTTCCGACGTCGATCGACGTGTCCGGAGTGCCTCGTCACGTCGCGATTGTGATGGACGGCAATGGCCGCTGGGCGCAGCGTCAGGGCCTCCCGCGCACCGTGGGACACGGTGCCGGCGAGGAGAGCCTCCTCGACACGACCTACGGCGCACTATCGCTCGGGGTCAAGGTGCTGACCGTCTACGCCTTCTCGACCGAGAACTGGCGCCGCCCCGTCGACGAGGTTCGCTATCTCATGAACTTCAACAGTGGGCTGCTGCAACGGCGCAGCCACGAACTACACGATCAGGGTGTGCGCATCACGTTCTCGGGCCGTCGAGACTGGCGCGTGCCTAAGAAGGTGCTCAACAACATGGAGGCGTCGTCCGAGCTGACCCGCAAGAACAAGGTGATGACGCTCAATATCGCCTTCAACTACGGAGGGCGCGCCGAGATCGTCGACGCCGTGGCCCAACTCGTCGCCGACAAGGTGCCCGCCAGCAAAGTCGACGAGAAGGCGATTCGTTCGCGTCTCTATCACCCTGAACTCTCCGACCCGGACCTTGTGATTCGCACCTCGGGTGAGTTCCGGATCTCGAACTTCCTCTTGTGGGAGATGGCCTACTCCGAGCTCGTCTTCACCGAGGTGCTGTGGCCGGACTTTCGTCGCGAGCAACTCTTCGAGGCGGTCGAGGAGTACCAGCAACGAGAGCGCCGTTACGGGGGGCTCGACAAATGATCATGACCAAGACGATGCTCATCGTCGGCTTTCTCGTCTACGTCTTCCTCTGGGTCCTGGCGGCCAACGGCGCCAACGAACTGGTCGCGCCGCTGCTGATTCCGGCGGTGTTGGCGGTGATGGTCGCGCTCGGCGTGGCGCTCAACCGCTTCATGGGTCTCGAGCCGCGCAAGCAGCACTTCAACGATTCCCACGACAAGACGGAGCGGTGAAGGAGTTTCGCGACGACGCCGTCGTGCTGCGGACCTATAAGTCCGGGGAGTCCGATCGGGTAGTGGTCCTGTGGACGAGGAGCCACGGCAAGGTGCGCGTCCTCGCGAAGGGCATCCGCAAGGCCACCAGTCGACTGGGCGGCAATCTCGAGACCCTCGCGTACGTCAACGTCGATCTCGTCAAGACGCGGGGCGAGTTCTACATCGCGCGCCACGTCTCGCACACCCAGCGCCTCACGACCTTGCGCTCCTCGTACTCGCGGATCAACGCGGGCTACGCGGTGGTGGAGGTGGTGGACGCCATTCCGTCCGACGACGTCGCCGATGAAGCCATCTTCGACCTACTGACGAGGGTCCTCCTCACGCTCGACGACGACTCCTTCGACCCGACGTTGGTACCGACCTCCTTCTACTTCAAACTCCTCACGCTCGATGGCTCGGGCCCCGTCGTCGACGAATGCGTCAACTGTGGCCGCGACGTCGCCCTCGTGGCCTTCGACGCGCAGGTCGGCGGTGCACTCTGTGGCGACTGTCGTTCGGGTGTGTCGATCTCGAGCGACGCCTTGACGCTCATTCGACGGATCGTGGGCGGCGACCTCGCCGGGGTACTGCGCGGCGAGGTACCGGCCGGCGCCGGCGAAGTGATGGCCATCGCGCTCGACGCGATCGAGGACCACTTCGGCAAGCGGCTCCGAGCGTCGAGGTCGACGGCGCCACTCGCGCCGTCGGCCAGTGAAGGTGAGAGCCATGACTGAGGCGGCGAGGTCATTTGGCGTGTACGTGCACGTGCCGTTCTGCGCGCATCGCTGCGATTATTGCGCCTTCGCGACCTATTCGGACCGCGATCACCTGATGCAGGAGTACGTGGAGGCGGTCATCCAGGAGATCAACTGGGCGCGCGAGGACGGTCTCGCGCCCGCGACGTCGGTGTTCTTCGGCGGTGGTACGCCGTCGCGACTCGACCCCGCGCAACTCCTGGCGATCCTCGATGCGATACCTCGCACCGAGGACGCCGAAGTGACGGTCGAGTGCAACCCCGAGGACGCCAGCGTGGAACGACTTCGCGCGTACCGGGCCGGGGGAGTGAACCGGATGAGTTTCGGCGTGCAGTCGACGCAACCGGCCGTCCTCGCCGACCTCGGGCGTCGTCACGGCACGATGGCGCACGCGGAGGTTTCGGAGGCCGTCACGGCGGCGGGCTTCGCGACCTGGAACATGGACCTGATCATTGGTTCACGCGCGGAGAGTCTGGAGGACGTTCGCTCGACGTTGCACGACCTGCTGACCCTCGAGAGTCCGCCGCCGCACATCTCGTGTTACGTCTTGACGCCCGAACCCGGTACGCCGCTCGGTCAGGACCCGTTGCGACACCCCGACGAGGACGAAGCGGCCGACGCCTACGACGTCGTGGCCGAGGTTTTGGAGGGGCACGGCTATCTCTGGGAAGAGATCTCGAACTGGGCCAAACCTGGACACGAGTGCCGGCACAATCACGTCTACTGGGACCAGGACGACTACGTCGGTTTCGGGTCGGCTGCTCATTCGCACGAACGCGGTCGACGATTCTGGAACGTCCGCACCCCCGATCGCTACATCGCGATGGTGCGCGACGGGGATCGTCCGCTCGGGGGCGAAGAGGAGCTCGACGATCGCACGCAACGCTTCGAACGCGACTCGCTCGCACTGCGTACGTCGCGCGGCGTACCGCGCGAGGCCTTTGGCTCACTCGACGAGATCCGACACCTCGTCGACGTTCGTGACGGCCGAGTGACACTGGCGCCGCAGGGTCGACTGCTCGCGAACCAGGTCATCCTCCGGTTAAACGCTGCAGAGTAGGCCGGTAGCATAGGTCGATGGAATCCCCCGACCTACTCGAAAAAGTAACGAACCTGGCCAAGCGCCGTGGGTTCATCTTCCCCTCGGCGGAGATCTACGGAGGATTCCGATCGACCTACGACTACGGCCCCCTGGGCGCCAACATGCTGCGCAACATCCGCCAGGCCTGGTGGCTGTCGATGGTCCAATCCCGCACGGACATCGTCGGCATCGATGCCGCAATCCTCGGCCCACCGGCGGTCTGGGCCGCCTCGGGACACCTGGCGACGTTCACTGACCCCCTGGTCGACTGCCTGAAGTGCAAGGAGCGCTGGCGAGAGGACAAGATCGACGGCGTCTGCCCCAACTGCGGATCGACCGAGTTCACCGAGCCGCGTGACTTCAACCTGATGTTCAAGACCCAGGCCGGACCGGTCGAGGGGGAGGGCGCCACGGCCTACCTCCGTCCCGAGACGGCCCAGGGCATGTTCACCAACTTCGCCAACGTGCTGGCGACGAGTCGCAAGAAGCCGCCCTTCGGCATTGCCCAGATCGGCAAGGCGTTCCGCAACGAGATCACGCCGCAGAATTTCATCTTTCGTACCCGCGAGTTCGAACTCATGGAGATGGAGTACTTCGTTCCTCCGGCCGACGCGGATGAGTGGTATCGCTACTGGATCCAGAACCGACTCGACTGGTACATCGATCTCGGTATTCCGGCCGAGCAACTTCGACTGCACGAGCACGAGAAGAAGGACCTCTCGCACTACTCGCGTGGCACGACGGACGTCGAGTTCGCCTACCCCTGGGGGTTCGATGAACTCGAAGGTATTGCCAATCGCGGGGACTACGACCTCACCCAGCACGCCAAGGCGTCGGGAGTGAGTCTCGACTACTTCGATCAGACGACGAACGAGCGCTACACGCCCTACGTGATCGAGCCGGCCGTTGGCGCGACCCGACTGTTGATCGCCTTCTTGCTGTCGGCCTATCACGAGGATGAGATCGAGGGCGAAGTGCGAACGGTGCTCCGCCTCGACTGGCGTCTCGCGCCCCACCAGGTGGCCGTGTTGCCGCTGTCGAAGAAGCCCGAACTCGAAGGCGTCTCGCGCGAGGTCCTCGACATCCTCCAGCCCCACTTCATGTGCGATTACGACGTCACCCAGTCCATCGGCCGCCGCTACCGACGTCAGGACGAAGTCGGTACGCCCTTTTGCATCACCGTCGACTTCGACACGCTCGAAGACCGAGCGGTGACGGTGCGCGACCGCGACACCACCGAGCAAGTCCGGGTGAAGATCGACGACCTCCTGGCGACGTTGCGCGAGCGCACGAACCAGCACTAGCCGTGGCCTACGACCAGCGAGGCCTGAAGTTCGGCTCCGTGGCCGAACAGTACGACCAGTTCCGCCCCGGACCACCGGCCAGCGCGGCCGAGTTCTTCGGTGACCTCACTGGCCGTGACGTGCTGGAAGTGGGCGCCGGGACGGGCAAGTGGACCCGTTTCCTCCTCGAACTCGGCGCGGTGGTCACTGTCGTTGAACCGGACGACGACATGCGCGCAGTGCTCGTTCGACGAAGTCCCGACGTCCACGCCATCCAGGGCGCGGCGGAGAGTCTTCCGGTCGGTGACCGATCCTTCGACACGGTGCTCGTCTCGTCAGCGTGGCACTGGTTCGAGCAGCCCGACGCGACCAATGAAATGGCCCGTGTCCTGCGCGACCACGGTCACCTTGTGGTCTTGTGGAACGGCTTCAGTTGTGACGTGCCGTGGATCGCATCGCTCGTTGCGTTACGTGAGCGGGCGGGTGACGAGGGCAAACGACCGAGGGGCTGGTCGGCGGAGTTCTCGACCGAGAGTCCCTTCGACATTGAGCGCCACGTCGAACTGAAGTGGGAGTGGACGCGCACGGTCGAGGAGATGATCGCGCTCTTTGGTACCTATTCGGGCGTCATCATTCAAAGCGACGACGACCGACGGGAACTGCAAGACGAGTTACGACGACGTCTCGAACCGATCGCGGTCAACGGCGTCGTACAAGTACCGATGACCGTGCGGGGCACGATCGCCAAGCGGCGAGCGCGCAGCTAGGGACGAGGCGGTATCGAATAGGTCACTTGGGATTTCGCGACGAGTTCGGCTGAGTCTCGTGAAAACAGTTCGACGTCGACGACCGCCAAACGTTTCCCGAGTTTGAGTATCCGCGCCTTCGCCATGATGTCCGTGAGTTCGGGCTTTCGCAAGAAGTCGATGTGCAAGCTCGTCGTGACGGCCAAGACGACCGGTCCAATCTGCGACATGATCACGACCCATGCCGACGTATCGGCGAGGGTCATCATGACCGGTCCCGAGACGGTGCCGCCCGGTCGACCATGTCGATCGGTGATGGCGTAACTCATGAGAACGAAGTCGTCGTTGACCTCTTCGACGTGGGGCACATCGGCGTCGGGGAAGCCGCCTTGGAGGATGGCTTGTAGCTCGTCGACACCGAGGACGGGCATGACTAGGCCGCTTTGCGGAATCGATTCACGGCGAGTGGCGCCAAGAACGCGATAAGTCCGACCGACCAGGCGAGCGAGATCCACACCGAGTTCCCGTGCGCCTGGCCCAGCATGAGACCCCGCACAGCATAAGTTGCCTGACTGATCGGTTGATTGTTCGCGAAGCCCTGGAGCCACCAAGGCAACGACGACAACTGAACGAAGATCACCGACGCGAACACCAGCGGGAAGATCAAGGGGAAGGTCATGGCCTGCGCGGCCTCGGCACTTGGTGCCGCGAGACCAATGAACGCGAATCCCCACGAAAGGCTGTAGGCGAAAGCCAACATGACCAGACACGCCTCGATGTAGGGGATGAAGCCGCCGTCGGGTCGAAAGCCCACGAGGAAGCCGACGCCAGTGATGATGATGAGCACGACGACGCTGCGCAACATGTCGGCCAAGGTGCGCCCGCCGAGAACGGCCATCCGGGCCATCGGGAGCGCTTTGAATCGCTCGATGAGTCCCTTCTGGAGATCCTCGGCGAGGCCGATGGCGGTGTTCACCGAGCCGAAGATAACCGTTTGCACGAGAATGCCCGGTATGAGGTAGTTGACGTACGTCGTGCCCGTGATGTGGATGGCGCCACCGAATACGTAACGGAACAACAACACGAACATGATCGGCTGGATGATGGCGAAGACCACCAAGGTCGGCGTGCGAAAGAGTGCGATCAGGTTGCGATTGGCGAGCGTGCGCACGTCACTGAAGGTCCAGTACAACGCCGAGCGATGACGGGCCGTCGTCGAGGTCGTCGTGGTCGTCGTGGTCATACCTTCTCCCTTCGCTTCGCGCGTCGACCGGTCGCCGGGGCTTCATCGACGTTGCCGTCGACGTCGTCGGCCTTGTGACCCGTGAGACTCAAGAACACGTCGTCCAGGCTGGGCTCGCGTAACGCGAGCCCCACGAGCGTGATCTGCGCAGCGTCAACGCGACGCAAGGCGTCGGCGGCAGCTGCCGGGCCGTTGCTCACTGTCGCCTCGATGACCGTGCCATCCACGTTCGCCGGCTTCTCGGGTATGCCCGCGATGAGTTCGTTGGCGCGCTTCGCGTCATCGGTCGTCGCGAACGTCAGGACCAGGACGGTGTTGCCGAGTTGACTCTTCAATTGAGCCGATGTGCCTTCGGCGATGATCTTTCCGTGGTCGAGTACGACCAGTTGTTTGCAGAGCCGGTCAGCCTCTTCGAGGTACTGCGTGGTCAGCAGAATGGTGGTGCCGCCCTCCACGAGTCGTTCGATGATGGACCAGAGGTCCTGGCGACTCTGGGGATCGAGTCCGGTCGTTGGTTCATCTAAGAAGAGGATCGGGGGATTGGCCACCAGTGCCGCGGCAAGGTCCAGACGACGTCGCATGCCCCCGGAGTAGGTCTTGGCCTGTTTGTTGGCGAAGGCGTCGAGACCGAAGTCCACGAGCAGTTCGTGGGAACGTCGTATTGCGGTGGCCTTCTCCATGTGATTGAGGAAGCTCACCATTCGAAGGTTCTCGAAGCCGGTCAGGTTCTCGTCGACCGCGGCGAACTGTCCCGCGAGTCCGATCACCCTTCGCACGTGTCCAGGGTGCTTCACGACGTCGATGCCGTTCACCATCGCGGTGCCTGACGTCGGAGAAAGAACGGTCGAAAGGATGCGCACCATCGTCGTCTTGCCCGAACCGTTGGGCCCAAGAAGTCCGAAGACCTGTCCAGTGGGCACCCGCAGCGTGACCCCATCGAGGGCGCGAAAGTTGCCGTCGTGGAACGTTCGAACGATATCGGTGGCCTCCACGGCGAATTCGGACATGGGGAGCAGTGTAGGCGGAGATTGCAGAATCCCTGATGCCCTGTCGAGAGAGAACCGGTACCTTCTTCCTATGGCCATTACTGAAAGTGAGATCGCCCAGGTGCGATCGGCGACTGACATCGTGGCGCTCATCAGTGAGGTGGTGGCCCTAAAGAAGACCGGTCGACGATGGACCGGACTGTGCCCGTTTCACGGCGAGAAGACCCCGTCATTCTCGGTCAACGCCGAAGAGGGCCGTTACTACTGCTTCGGGTGTCACGTGTCGGGCGACCAGATAACTTTCGTACGCGAGATCCAACATCTGGACTTCATGGACGCACTTCGACAGTTGGCCGATCGCGCGGGCATCGAACTTCACGAGGACGCGAATGCCGGTCCCGCTCGCAAGGAACGCCAGGAGACACTGGCCGCGATGGAGAAAGCGGTCGAGTGGTACCACGACCGGCTCTTGAACGGGCCCGACGCACGACCGGCCCGTGAATACTTGCGTGCCCGTGGGATCAATGGTGACGTCGCTCGACAGTTCAAGCTCGGCTGGGCGCCCGACGAGTGGGACGCACTCGCCTCGTCGCTCAAATTACCCGAGAAGGTGTTGCTCTCGACGGGACTTGGCTTCGTCAACAAGCGCGACCGCAAACAGGACGCGCTGCGCGCCCGACTCATCTTTCCGATCTTCGATCCCGGTGGCAAGGCGGTCGCGGTCGGTGGTCGAATATTGCCGCCGCCCTACGGACCGAGCGAGCGACCGGACGGCCGCGTCGAGGCGAAGTACAAAAATAGCCCCGAGACGTCGATCTACTCGAAGCGTCGAACGCTGTACGCACTCAACTGGGCGAAGGACGACATCATCAAGTCTGACGAGATCATCGTTTGCGAGGGCTACACCGACGTCATCGCGTTCTTCAGTGCCGGTATGCCCCGGGCCGTCGCGACGTGCGGTACCGCACTCGGCGAAGAGCATTTCAAGACAATGCGCAACTTCGCGAAGCGCATCGTCCTCGCCTACGACGCCGACAAGGCGGGACAGAGCGCGGCGGCGTCGGTGTATCAGTGGGAGAAGACCAACGAGGTGGACGTCTACGTGGCGCACCTCCCCAAGGGCAGTGACCCCGCGGAGTTGGCGCAGAAGGACCCCGAGGCACTTCGAGCGTCGATCACTGACGCCGTCCCTTTCTTGCGGTTTCGACTCGACCGGGTCATCGATGACGCGAACTTCGCCACGGCAGAAGGTCGAGTGCGTGCCGCCGAGCGCGCAATGAGCGTGCTCGCTGAGCACCCGAGCGAACTGGTCCGCGACGAATATCTCATGCAAGTGGCCGACCGGCTGCGTCTCGAGCCGTCACAGCTGCGCCCACGCGTCGCGGAACTTTCTCGCAACCCGACGTCGCGTACGACGAACGAACCGCCTTCGTCCCCTGACGATCGCCGCCTCCGCGTCGAGCGATCGCCGATGCCGCGTCCCGGTCTGGAGGCACTTCGCTTGCGGGTCCACTTTCCGAGCGACGTAAAGGAACGTCTCATCGCTCCCTATTTCGTGAACGACGTGCAACGAGAGATCTTCGAGGGACTCTCAACCGACAAGTCGCTCACCGAGGTGATCGACGACTTACAGCGCCGAGGGGAGGAGGAGGCCTCACAGATCCTCAGTCAACTCGCGGTCGACGAACTCGACCGCGAGTACACGCTCGAGGACGTGACGGCGGTCGTCTCGCAACTGATTCGAAGTGCCGTCAATCTGGAGTTAAAGCATGTCGCACGTGACCTGCGAGATGGGCTTATGACACCTGACGTCGCGGACGTCACCGTGCGTGACGTGAAGGAACGCGTGAATCTCCTCGAGGGACCGTCGAGTGAAGTCGCGGAGAACGATCTGCGCCAATGGCTGATCGAACGAACCTCCACTAGGTCGTCGTGAGCGAGAGGTCCGCAGGCCTCATTGGCGGACTGGAAATGATGGCGCCGCTCAGCGCGGATGACGAGCGCGCCCTCTATCCGATCATTCAACAGGGTCGTCGCGCGGAAGTGGCGTTGCTCACCGGCGCGGTCGCCGACGCCTCTGAACGACGGCGGTTGCTGCGCCAACGGCACTCGGGGCAAGAGGCCGAGGGTCAACTATTGCGCGCCACATTGGGATTGGTGCGCACACGCGTCATGGAGCGCGGTTATCGATTCGGTAACGACGAACTCGAAGCTGCCGGCGTCGAAGCGCTCGTCAATGCACTTCGGCGTTTCGACCCTGAGAAGGGCACGCGGTTTTCAACCTACGCGAACTACTGGATCATGAAACTCGTCAATCAATCGATCCAACAACAGGTTGGACTGAGTGACTCAGAGATGCGTTTGATACTCCAGCTACAGAAACTCATGCGCACCGAGACGAAGAAGGAACTCACGAAGCGCGATGTCGCTCGCTCGCTCAACATCAGTCAGGCGAAGGCGCAAGAGACTATGCAACTCAACCGAGAACTGCAGTCGCGCCGCTTTGCCACGTCAGAGTTGAAAGACGAGAGTGAACTGCACCCACGCGGCGATCAAGCGGACGCGCCACCGTGGGTGATCGACGCGCTGCGACGGATCTGCGGTGACGACTTCGACGCATTCTGGCAGTTCACGTTCCGGACCATGCCTGTGGAAGAGATCGCGAGAACTTACGGAATATCGCGCCAAGGGATGACCAAGCGCATCGAACGATGTCGACGACTCGTGCGCGAGAGCCCCGAGGCGGAGCAGTTGCTGACTTGGTTTGCTCATCAATAGCCCACGAAAGGCGGGTGCTAATGTTGCTCTACCTTCGGGTGCATTCCCAGATAGCTCAATTGGCAGAGCAAGCGACTGTTAATCGCTAGGTTGCAGGTTCGAGTCCTGCTCTGGGAGCTTAAGTACATGTGAGCTGAAGTACATGGGAGT
>Ga0182013_10003424_pt1 | contig 19883 bp, 9 predicted proteins | sample 612S2MmetaG_FD_120487 | JGI IMG/M metagenome (GOLD analysis project Ga0182013, IMG submission 120487) | Permafrost microbial communities from Stordalen Mire, Sweden - 612S2M metaG | ecosystem: Environmental > Terrestrial > Soil > Wetlands > Permafrost | place: Sweden: Stordalen | collected... | reverse complement strand
TGGTAGCGATCGCGATCGTCAGGCAGTTCCGGATCGCACTGCATCTTCGGCTTCTGCAGCGCAAGGATGTGGGCCGACAACTCCCGCATCGCAGCGGCGTGGATCCATGTGATGCTGCTTGCCTTTCGAGAAGGCGCAAAGCGCGACCCAATGCAGTTTTCGATTCTTGCTGACTCCGCGGCGAATCGAAACCACGGCAGCAGCCGGTGAATTGCACTATAGTTTTGCTGGAAGGCGGAGGACTCCGTTGCGGAAGACTAAATTGGTTGGGCCCGCTTGGAACGTGTTCTTTTTCGTTCTTGCTGTCGGATGGGCCCAGCCCCCCCAGACAGGAAAACCGAGCGAAGCAGGCGGAATCGCATCCGGCGGAGTTTTCAAAGCGCAATATGATTCGGCGCATCGGCCGATTACCGCTGGCGGAACGGTGAAGACCGGCCCCGTGATTCTTACGAATATTGCAGCAAAGGCCGGACTCACCAGGTGGCGTCGCACCTCCGGCGCCCTCGAAAAACGCATGATCCTGGAGGCAAAAGGCGGAGGCGTGGCCCTGCTGGACTACGACAACGACGGCTGGCTCGACATCTATCTTGTGAACGGGTCGACTGTCAACGCGATGGATGGCAAAGAGACGCCGCCGCATGCCGCCCTGTTCCACAACAATCACGACGGCACCTTCACCAACGTTGCGTTACAAGCGGGCGTGAGCAACGACCGCTGGGGTTACGGCGCGGTCGTTGCCGACTTTGATAACGACGGCTGGCCCGACATTTACGTGACGAACTTCGGCGAGAACCGACTCTACCACAACAACCACGACGGCACCTTCACCGATGTAGCGCAAAAGGCCGGCGTATCGCTGGGGACCTGGTCGACCGGAGCCACATTTGGCGACTACGACGGCGACGGCCATCTTGATCTGTTCGTTGCCGGATATCTGCAATACGATCCACACAATCCTCCGTTGCCGGGCGCGAAGACTGCCGGTGCGAGCGCGTGCCAGTTCCGCGGCGTGCCCGTCCTGTGCGGCCCGCGCGGCCTGAATGGCGAACACGATCACCTCTTCCGCAACAACGGTGACGGTACTTTCTCCGACGTGAGCGAGAGGCTCGGCGTAAGCGACCCGGATGGGTATTTCGGATTGGGAGCCTTGTTTGCAGATGTGAATAATGATGGGCATCCCGACCTGGCTGTGGCCAATGACTCGACGCCGAATTATCTCTACATCAATAAGGGAGACGGCACGTTTCAAGATCGCAGCTACCTTAGCGGCTATGCCTTCAACGGCGACGGTAGAGAGGTAGCAAATATGGGAATTGCCGCCGGAGATTATGAGAATAACGGCCACCTTGCCCTGGTGAATACGACCTTTGCCGACGACAATGATGTGCTTTTTCGCAACGACGGCACAGGGAATTTTACCGATGTGAGTTACGCGTCGGGAATTGCGGAGCCCACCATCCCTTTCGTCGGATTCGGCGATGGTTTTATCGACTACGACAATGACGGATGGAAGGATTTGTTCATCGCCAATGGTCATGTCTATTCATCCGCCGACAAACATCCTGAGTGGGGCAGCACCTACGCTCAGCGCCCATTGCTTTTTCATAACCTTGGCGATGGGAAATTCGAGCTCGTTGCAGCTGTCGAAGGCACCGGGCTGGCGGAAGTGAGCGTTGGCCGCGGAGCTGCGTTTGGCGACCTCTTCAACAACGGTAAGATCGATGTGGTCATCAACAATGCCGACGGCGTTCCCGTGCTTTTGCGAAACGTAAACCCCGATCGTCACCATTGGGTGGAGCTAAAACTCATCGGCGGGGCACAGAGTCCCCGCGATGCGGTAGGCGCGACCGTGTATCTGACCGCCAACGCAATGCGCCAGCGCGGCGATGTCCTGAGCGGCGGCAGTTACCTCTCTTCCAACGATCCGCGGGTTCACTTCGGCCTCGGCGATTCCACTGATGCCGGTGCCGCCGAGATTCATTGGCCATCAGGCAAGAAAGAGACGGTACGGCTGCCGGCAGTGGATCGGATCTTCACCATCATCGAAGGGCAGGGAATCACCGCAGCACTTTGCGCCGGCCAGCCATGCGCGGCTGTACCCGGCCCATGATGAGGACAATCTTTAGTCCCTGTTCAATGAACATCAATCGAGTCGATCTTTACGCCTTCCGCTGCACCCATAGCAAAGTTAAGCAGGTTGCTCGTGCCCGGCCGGTCGAGATGAGCCTGGACCCACACTGAACCTTTATCCGCTCCTGTGGGAGGAAATGCAACCCCCGTGGCGACTTGGCCATTTACTCTCAGTTCCGCCAACCGCGGCTCCGCGCCTGAATTCGCATAAGTAATTCTTACCTGGGCCCATTCGCCTTCAAGTGCAGAAACGCCGGTGAATCGCGTCTCCACATCGTGAATCGCCAGCTCATCATGGGTTTGTTTCGTGGCCGGTTCGTAATGCCTGAAGCCGCCTTCCGTCCCTTTTACGATCAGCAGCACGCCATCCTGAGCAGGCACTGTCTGGTCGTAACTGCTCTTCACGCTGCCAAGATCCCTGGCGGTCCACACCTCGCGCACGGTCGCGGTGTCTCCTGCTAACCCTAGCTCCGTCCATTTCACGCTCATCGGCGCTGGAAAATAGGTCCGGTTGAGCAGCAAAACCGCCCGCTCGCCGGGCGTAGTGAGAAATTTTGACCAAACCTCAAGCCCGGGGCCCAGTTCCGCCACTTTGATCGCCTGCAGTCCCAGCTTATCCTGGTCAACCCGAATCGCTTCGGCGTTTGTCAGGGCCGCCAGTGATTCGGCGTCGAGGCGGGTAAGATCGGCACCGATCAGCAGCGGCGCTCCCGAAATAGCCCAAAGCGCCAAGTGTAGCCGGTTTTGTGCCGCATTCAGTCCGGGCATGCCCAGCACCATCATGTCGGGGTCATTATAGAAGCCGGTATGTTCAGCTTCCGGGTGAATTCCCTGATCAAAGTTGGCCAGCATCTTGTCAAAAGCGACTTTTCGCCCCGCGTTAGCGCTGCCCGCCACCACGGGCGCAACGATGTCCCCGCTGGTGCGCCAGATCGACTGCAGCGCGCCCCCTACACCGGGCCCCCACGACCACGGGCTTTCCTTGCCCCAATTGCAGATGGAGTAATAGAGCGGGCGGCCGGTAATCTGCTCAGCCCGCGCAATCGCCCGGGCAATCTCCCCGTACTGCACATCGGGATCGAGGTTCTCTTTGTCCCCGCCACACCAGTCCACCTTCACGTAGTCGAAGCCCCACCGCGCAAACTGCAGAAGGTCCTGCTCGTAGTGGCCTTCGCTGCCCTCGCGGAAGTATGCGGGCCCCAGGTCCGGAAACATCGAACAGCCGTCTTTGCCGGCATCGGTGTAAATTCCCGCTTTGAGCCCCATCGAGTGGATGAAACGGACGATGTTGCTCATGTCGCCGGCCTTTTCACCTGGCTTGAGGGCGGGCCATGCCTTGGGGTCGACAACAATGTTGCCTTCCGCGTCGCGGTCTCCCATCCACCATCCCTCATCGATATTGATGTATTCGTAGCCGGCCTTCTTCAGATCGGAGCTGGCCATGAATCGCGCCTGCTGCACGGCGACTTCGGAGTTGATGGTATTGGAAAAGCTATTCCAGGAAGACCAGCCCATTGGCGGCAGAGCCGTGTGGGCTGTCGGTGGCAACGCATCCTGGGCGCGCGCGGTCGCGGCACAGCACAAAGTCAATACGATTGTTATACATGCTTGAGTAAGCGCTTTCTCACCAAGCGACATGAACCCTCCCTTATTTGCCCAACGTTTATTCTCGAACCCGATGGCCAGAAGCAGGCAGACCTCTTGTCGCCTGCGCAAAAAACTGCCCTCCGGCTCCTCGGGGCGAGACACCTTACGAACCCTAGTGCTCGAAAATTCACCCTGCAAGTAAATAACAGTTTGCAACTGTTAGCGCGGTTTTCTCACCGCCCAGCTTCTGGAAGACGGACACGCCGCCGCTCAAGTTTCTCGAAAAGAGCTTCCGCCTCACCTGCTTGGTCACTAACCGTTGCGTACAATTAGCCTGCAAAGGCTCACACTGGGAAGTGTGAGAAGGTAATGTCCAATTCCAACTTTCAGGTTATGCGCCGGGCCTATTTTGCCCCGACACTCTCCCTGGTTTACACCGGGACCCCCTACCCCCCCGGTCTCCAAGAAGGCCCGTTTCGTGACGGGCATCTGAATTAAGCATAGTAAAATCAATAACTTAAGATCAGAACCCGGTTGTCAAAATGGTAAACTTAACCGGATTATTTCGTTCGTTTTCGGCCCTTTCATATCGATTTTTGAAGCAAAACAGCGCCCGTAACAAGCCGAATTTCATCAGATTTTCGCTGCCTGCCCTCATGAAGGTCGCAGGTGCAAGAATTGCGGATTAAGACCTATCCTGATCCACTAACCTGGTGGGATCATGCAACCTAAGACTTCCTGCGCGTTGTTTTCCAGTGCATAAAGGAATGAGGCAAGAAGCCGGGGGAGGCGCGCTAAGATGGTCCGTGACCTCAATCCGGAGTTTGAATGAACACCCCGAAGAAGATGAGTTCTGCAGGCGCCTTCGTCTTTGCGGCAGCGCTGCTATTCTCCGCAATCATGCCGGCACAAGTTCCTCCCCCCGACGCTGCGGCCCGCGTCGCTTCTGCGTCGCAAGGCGAGTACGACGCCGTCCAACGCCGCCTCTCGCAGGGATGGAATACCTGGGACACCAACAGCATGATGACTGAGGTCCTGCTCCCGGAAGGGCTGGCCATTCACGCCGGCCTGAAGCACAACACGGGCGAATTTGGCGACCGTTTTCTGAGTGACGCGTTCGTGGGCCAGTTCGATAAGAGTGCAGCGCGCGTAACACCGGGTCCGCATAGCTGGGACGGCAGCTACACAAGCCTGGACATCGAGTGGGCTGGCCACAAGTGGAGGTTTGAGACTGCGCACGCCGGCGCCGACGAGGTAATTCTGGCCACGCCCGAAAAGTTCGGCCAGGAGCCTGCTCTTCCGGCCAACATCGTTTTCTGGGTCGATCTTCTATGGAACCATGAAGGCACGGTAGCGCGCGCCCCCGACTTCATCGAAACTCATGGGCCAGCCGGAGCAATCCCGGTCTATTGCACGTGTGAACCCTTGCAACAGGGCGTCGCTGGTATAAATCCCGTTGCGAAACAGTCGGCTGTGCCTCCGGACATAGCGATCGGCGGCCCGTATTTCTCTCCTCGGTTCACCGGTGCGGTCGGAATTAGCACGGGACACCGACGAACGCTCGAAGAAATACAGGCAACTATCGACTCGCAACGGGCCGCATACGAGAAAGCGACCCAGGCCGCCGGCAACAATGCGCCGCTGCTCGATGCCATCGAGACGACCCTCGGCTGGGACACCATTTACGACCCTTCGAAGAGCCGCGTGATCTCCCCAGTCAGTCGTGCGTGGAGCGTCAGTTGGGGCGGCTATGTGCTATTCGACTGGGACACGTTCTTTGCTTCGACCCTCGCATCGATCGGCGACAAGGATCTGGCCTACGCCAACGCAATGGAGATTCTGAATGAGGAAACCCCGCAGGGTTTTGTGCCCAACTACGCCAGGCCCGGCGGCTGGAAGAGCTTCGATCGGTCTGAGCCCCCTGTCGGGGCCATCACCGTGCTGGGCCTGTATGAAAAGTTTCACGATCGCTGGTTTCTTGCTGACACCTTTGCGTCGTTGATGCGGTGGAATCGCTGGTGGGCCGAGCATCGCGACACGGACGGTTACCTGGCCTGGGGCAGCAACGACGATACCCAGCCGCAGGATCCCGATGACGGCGGCAGTGGCACGCGCGGCGGAGCGATCCTCGAATCGGGCCTCGACAATAGCCCTATGTATGATGCGGCCGCTTACGATCATTCGACGCACATGCTCGAGTTTGCCGACGTGGGCTTGATGAGCCTGTACATTGCAGACTGCGATGCCCTGGCCAAAATTGCCGACGCGCTCGGCAAGACCGGTGAGGCGCGAGAGCTGCGCGAGCGCGAAGCCCGCTACAAGGCCAAGCTGCTCACCATGTGGGATGAAAAGGCGGGAATGTTTCTGAATCTCGATCTCAAAACCCACCGGCCCAGCCCCCGCCTGTCGCCCACTAACTTCTACCCGCTGCTTGCCCGCGCGGCCACGTCTCAGCAGGCGCATACCATGATCTCAATGCACCTGCGCAACCCAGACGAGTTCTGGGGCCAGTGGGTGATTCCCTCCATCGCGCGAGACGATCCCGCCTACGCCGACCAGAACTACTGGCGCGGACGAATCTGGGGACCAATGAACTATCTCGTCTACCTGGGCCTGCGCAACTACGACAAGCCAGCTGCCCGCGACCTGGCTGCAAAATCGTACCAGCTCTTTTCGAAAGAGTGGACGGAAAAACGCCACGTGCACGAAAACTACAATGCCAACACCGGAAGCGGCGACGACGTGACCAGCAGCGACCGGTTTTACCACTGGGGCGCGCTGCTTGGTTACGTGGAGTATCTGGAGCGGCAGGGAACAGAAGACCAAGCGCTTCAGACAAACTTTTCGTTTCTTCGCGGAAATAGATTCGCTAAGCAGACCGGGTTAAATCGATAGAGCGATCTGACTCAGATGTAGTCAGCAAGTTCCGCTGTCGGTGTGATCCTGATCGCAAAACGTACTCGCTAGTCGATTCGGAGAGCTTTCATGGGATCCAGCCTCGATGCGCGGGTTGCGGGTATCCACGTGGCCGCCAGTGCGACCATTCCGAGAAGGAGCGGAACGGTGGTAAAAACCAGGGGGTCCCAGTTCTTCACGCCATAGAGAGAGCTGGAGATAAGGCGTGTGAGAGCGAACGCCGCGCCAATGCCAAGGACAATCCCGACAGATGCGAGGCGCATACCTTGCCAGACGACCATCGTACGAATATGGTGACGATCTGCGCCGAGAGCCATGCGAATACCGATTTCGCGCACGCGCTGCTCCACGCTGTAGGCCATCAGACCATAGATGCCGATGGCCGCGAGCAGCAATGCTGAGAGCCCGAAGATGGAGAGCAGAAGCATATTGAAGTCCTGGCGCGCGGTCGAGCGCACCACAACTTCGTCCATGGTGCGAACGTGCGCGACAGGGAATCCCCCGCTGGCGATACGCAGCTGCTCGGTGACGGCGGGGACGACCTGATGGGGATCCGTCCGGGTGCGAATGATCCAGGTGAGCGGAGCGACACGAGAGTTGAGCAGGGTGAGACCATCGGTCATTTGGGCGAGAGGAATGATCATGACCTGGTCGACCGGCCGGTCTAGAGCGCCGTCGCGAACATCGCCGACGATCCCGATAATTGTGCGAGCCGGCTCTTCGAATTCGGGGCCAACGCCCTTGCCGATAATGATTTGCTGACCGATGGGATCCTCACCCTTCTTCCAATTCGCCTTGGCGAAGGCGTCGCTGACGAGAACGACCGGGGGCGCGCCGGCAACGTCGTCCGCGGTGAAGTCGCGCCCGCTGAGGATGGGGATGCGGAAGGCGCCGAAGTAACCCGGTGAGATCGCTTTCCACTCCGCGCCGCCGGTGGAAGGGCCGGTGAGCGGGCGGCCGACAACGATAAATGGAAGGCCGAAACCGCCGTCGAGGGGCAAGGAGTTCGTGATCGCAACTTCTTCTACTCCCGGGATGACATGGATGCGTTCGCGGCTCTCATGGATGAGCTGTGCGACCCCCGCCGTGGTCGCGTAGCGCTGGCCGGTCGGGGCCATTTCCATCGTGATCACGTTGTGGGCGTTGAATCCGGGATTCACCGTGCGCAACGCAACAAAAGTACGGATGAAGAGGGCCGCACCCACAAGCAGCACGAGGGCAAGGCCGACTTCGCTGACGATCAGAAGCGAGCGGGCCTTGCTTTGCCGGACGCCGAAGCCGCTGCGACTACCGCCTTCATTCATTGTGGTCGCGAGATTGGGTCGCGAGGCACCGAACGCGGGGATCAAACCGAATAGGATTCCGGTCAGGACGGACACACCGACGGTGAAGAGGGCGACGCGCCAGTCGATCGAAACGCCCGCACCGTTCTCGCCAATCCGAGGGATACCCCCGGGGCGAATGGAAAGGAGCGAGCGCACTCCGACGAATCCCAGGCCGAGCCCGAGCCCGCCGCCCGCGAGCGCGAGAAGAATGCTTTCGGTCAGGAGCTGGCACACCATACGCCCGGGACGTGCTCCCATCGCGGCACGGATTGCGAACTCGCGCTTGCGGCCTGCGGCACGAACCATGAGGAGATTGGCGACATTGGCGCAGGCGATGAGCAGGACCAGGCTGACGGCGCCGATCAGCACCAGGAGCGACGAACGAACATCCCCAACGATTGCATCCTTGAGAGGCTCGGCGCTGAACGATGCCTTGGGATCGGCATCGGGGTAGCGTCGTCTGAACTCGGCATAGGCCAGTTTGAGCTGGGACTTGGCCTGGTCGAGAGTGACTCCCGGCTTGAGACGGCCAGCGACTCGAAAGTAGTGAGCCTGATCGGAGGAGTTAGGCGGAAACTGGAACGGAACCCAGACATCGGCAACCGGGTCCGCATCAAAGTCGGGGCCGGTGACGCCGAGAATCGTGTAGGTTTCACCGCTGAGCGAGATGGTCCGGCCAACAATGTTGGGGTCGCTGCCGAATTTGCGTTTCCAGAAGCCGTAGCTAAGAACGACGACATTGCCGCCGTGGGGTTGGTCTTCCCTGGCGGTAAATGTCCGGCCGCGGATGATGTCTGCGCCGAAAAGCCGAAAGTAAGCTTCGCTCACGTGGACGCCCTGGATCTGCTCGGGAACGGTCCCGGTCAGGTTGAGTCCCTTGCCGCCAAAGTCGTAAGCAGCGACGTCCTGGAATACGCTCGTCTGCTCCTGCCATACGTGAAACTTGGTCGCAGAGGCACCTGGGCCTTCACCCTGCGGCGAAGTATTCAGGAACTCGACGATTCGGTCGGACTGAGGATAGGTGAGAGGTTTTAGTAGAACGGCATCCACCACCGAGAAAATTGCGGTGTCGGCTCCGATGCCGAGGGCGAGCGCCGCAAGAACCGCCAGGGCGAATGCAGGATTCTTCCAGAACATGCGGATGGCATGACGGATATCGGAAAAAAGATCGGTCATGAATGCACCTCTTTGAGATCCGGCCAAACTCGATTTGAATTTTCGCGGCTGCAGTTGCTCCTTGTGGAATACGATGACTGCAAGCAGGCTGTTTCCAGGCGTGATAAGTACTTCTATCAGACTGGCGCAGAGGGAAATCGTGAGAAGACGTTTCTAGTTTTCGAATATCCCCCGCGAAGGAAACTGAATTGTCAGTAAGCATACCTCAACCGAATTCATTGGCGACGCCGCTTACCGGCCTGCTTGGGATGCGCTTCCCCATCATCCAGGCGCCCATCGGAAGCTTTTCCTGCCCGGCGCTGGCTGCTGCAGTCAGTGAAGCCGGCGGCCTCGGGACGCTGGCATTGTCCTGGGATTCTCTGTTAGCTTGCCGCGGCAAGATCTTCGAGACGCAGGCGGCGACCCGAGCGCCGTTCGGTATCAATCTCGTACTCGAATGGGACCAGACCGATCGCCTGAGCGCATGTCTCGATGCCGGCGCTCAAATCGTGTCATTGTTTTGGGGAGACCCGTCTCGGTACATTCCTCTGGCGCACCGGGCGGGTGCGAAAACCATAGTTTCTGTCGGGAGTTCTGATGAGGCACGCAAGGCTGTGGATGCCGGCGCGGATGTTATCGTTTGCCAGGGTTTTGAGGCCGGCGGACACGTTCGAGGCGTCACCGGCTCGATTGCACTCGTTCCCGCTGTGGTCGACGCCGTCACCCCGGTGCCGGTGGTGGCGGCCGGAGGTTTTGCCGATGGGCGAGGTCTGGCCGCGGCCCTTGCCCTTGGAGCATCGGGCGTCTGGATGGGCACCCGCTTTGCGGCGAGTATCGAGTCCATGGCGCATCCAGAATTCAAGAAACGCCTGACGCGCTGCCAGGAGACCGACACACAATACCTCAGCCTCTTCGATGGCGGATGGCCGAACGCACCCCACCGCGTCCTGCGGAATTCCACTGTTGATGCATGGAACAAGGCGGGACGGCCGAACACCGGTGGGCGACCGCATGAAAACGAGATCATCGGCCGCTCACAACAGGGCACTGAGATTCGCCGTTACGACGATATGCCTCCGGTTGCGGGCATGAGTGGCGACTGGGAAGCGTGTGCTCTTTATGCGGGCGAAAGCGTCGGCATCATCCGGGAGATCAAGTCGGCGGCCTCGATTGTGGAAGACATTGTACGGGATGCGAGGAAGACGATCGGTTCGCTTGCGCGCGCGGGCCTCGACAAATCTCCGATGGCGTCTACGGATTAGAACGAATTGGAAAATAGCGCGAGGAAAGCGTATGGGTCGAAGAAGCATTCACAGGGGCCCAAGCCTTCACTTTTTGGCGGCGTCAGCGGCACGCGACTGAAATCGCGCCATTTCACGAAACCTTGAAGACCTGTGACATCCGGCACACACCGTCCCGGATCTGCTTGATATCGAACGCCGCGAGCCCGAACAGCAGCCCAGGCGGGGTGGGCCGCGTGGCGTAACGCGAAAGCGCCGGAACATCCAGCCCGGCTGTGCGCAGCCGCCGGCTCAGCATTTCGTCGTTCATGTCCTCCGGCAACATGCCGGCGAGATTCATGCCACGTCCGGTGACCGGAAATCTGAGCGGCAGCTTGCGGCGCTCGATCTGCTCCAGAAAAAACGACTGCCTCTCCGCATAACGGCGGCGGCAGCGCCGCAGATGCGCATAAAACCCACCGCTCGAGAGAAAAGCCGCAAGCGTGGCCTGATCGAGGAGTGGACTGTAGTCGTCCACGGTTGACTTGAGCGTCGCGAACGGCTCCACGAGGCCCGGCGGCAGAACCACATATCCCAGGCGGAGACCAGGGCAAAGCGTCTTGCTGAACGACCCAACATAGATCACGCGAGAGTGTTCGTCGAGACTTTGCAGGCTGGGCTGGGGCATGCTCGTGTAACGGAATTCCGCGTCGTAGTCATCCTCCACGATCCATGCGCCTGAGGCGCGCGCTGCCTGCAGCAACGAGAGTCTCCGCCCCAGCGACATGCAGGCCCCCAGCGGAAACTGATGGGAAGGCGTCACATAAATCAAAGCTGCGCCCGAAATCTCGTCTTCGGCCAGGCGGATGCCTTCTTCGTCCACGGGAGCCGGTACGATGGTTGCACCCGCATGGTTCCATGCGTTGCGCGCGCCGGGATAGCCCGGATCTTCCATCATGACGCGAAGCCCGGGACGCAGCAGCAGATGCGCCAGCAGGAAGAGACCCTGCTGCGAACCATTGGTGATGGCCACCTGTCGCCATCCGCACCGCACTCCACGGCTGTCGCGCAGATAGTCCGCCACGCTCAACCGCAACTCGTCAAGTCCTACGGGAAACCGCGACTGATACTGCAGCAGGCTGGCGCCTCTGCGCAGCACCCGGGTACGATGCCGATTCCAGACCGGCAGCGGAAAAAGGCTGACATCCGGTTGCGTGGGACGGAAGGGAACCGGCATGACCGGCAGCGATGGCGCGTGCTCTGGCTCCCGTCGCTCGCGGGCACGCAGCGGCATGGCCCGAAATGCCTGCGCCGCTTTGTTCACGGTGAAACCGAGGCGTAGCGTCGCTTCCACATAACCCTCGCCCTGCAGCATCTCGTATGCCGCCACCACGGTATTACGCGAGATCCTGAGCTCATGAGCCAGTTCCCGCGTCGAAGGCAATCGCTCCCCGGCTTCGAGTTCGCCTGTCTGTATCATCCTCTTGAGCTGACCGATTAACTGTGCCTGCATGGAGCGGTCGCCGTCGCGGTTAAGCGTCAGGTTTCGCGGCGTTTTCATCCTCTGGCACCATCCCTCTGCGTGTTTCTGGCACTTTACTCGATCCAGCGTTTCATACTATTTTAAAGAAACACCGGACGCAAACAAGCTCCGGACCTGGTTGTACCGCTTTTGCGGCTGCTCTTCTTGCAAGCCCCGGTACAGCATGCACGACCCGATAGAGCATTCACTTCGATCCCAGCAACACCTAACCAGTGCGATTGGAATTCTCTTGCTAACGATAGCTTCCATGCTCTTGATTGGCGCGGCACTGCTACCCGTGTACGGGGAAGCGGATTTGGTCCTGCTCCATGGCAAGGTGTGGACGGAAAATCCGCAGCAGCCCCAGGCCGAGGCCTTTGCCCTCTCCGGAGACCGCATTATTGCGGTGGGCAGCGACGAGAAAATCGAAAAGTTTATCGGGCCGCATACTCGCACCATCGATGCCCGCGGGCGCCGCGTCGTTCCTGGTTTTAACGATGCGCATGTTCATTTTTTCTGGGGTGGGCAGAGTCTCACCAGCGTGGACCTGCGCGACGCCTCCAGCCGCGAAGAATTCACAAGCCGAATCGCCGCGTACGCACGCACGCGACCTGCGGGCCAATGGATCGTTGACGGGAATTGGGATGAGGAAAAGTGGACTCCCGTCGAACTGCCTGCGCACGAGTGGATCGACGCAGTTACTCCCAACAATCCGGTCTGGGTCAACCGATCGGACGGCCACATGATGCTGGCCAATGCACTGGCCATGAAACTGGCCGGCATCACGAAAGACACGCCCGATCTTCCCGGCGGGGTCATCGTGCGGGACAAGAACGGTAATCCGACGGGCATTTTTAAGGATGCGGCGAAGGATCTAGTGGAGCGCGTGATACCGCCTCATTCCGATGCCCAGGTGGATGAGGCCTTGCTGGCCGCGCAGAAGTATGCGCTCGACAGTGGCGTCACCAGCGTGCAGGACATGGGCTTCACGGGCTCTAATGCGGCAGATTTGCAGGCGCTCGTGGTGCGCGGCTATCAGCGCTTGATTGCTGAAGGGAAATGGAAGGTGCGCGTGTCGGCACGCTTTCCGCTTGACCACTATCAGCGCCTTGCCAGCCTGGGTATCATGACCAACTTCGGCAACGATACGCTGGTCATCGGCTCGCTCAAAGCCTTTGCAGACGGATCGCTGGGCTCAGGAACGGCGTGGTTTTTCGAGCCCTACACGGATGCGCCCGGCAACACCGGCCTGCCCACCACAGACCTTGCGAACACAGAACAGTTTTACGAGAATCTTCGTGCCGCAGACCGCGCCAAACTGCACATTGCCATCCATGCCATCGGCGACCGTGCCAATAAGACCATCCTCGATCTCTATCAGCGTCTGGAGCAGGAGAATGGCCCGGCCGACCGCCGATTGCGCATCGAGCACGCGCAGCACCTGCGTCCCGAGGACATTCCGCGTTTCGTCCAGCTCCACGTCATCGCTTCGGTGCAGCCTTATCACTGCATCGACGACGGCCGCTGGGCTGAGAATCGTATCGGTCACAAACGCGCGGAGACCACCTACGCGTTCAAATCGCTGCTGGATGCGGGCACGACTCTGGCCTTCGGCTCCGACTGGTTTGTTGCGCCCATGGATCCCATGGCCGGAGTCTATGCCGCTGTTACCCGCCGCACGCTCGACGGCAAGAATCCCAACGGCTGGATCCCTGACCAGAAGATCACCGTAGCCCAGGCCGTACACGCCTACACTGTCGGCTCGGCCTACGCCGAGAGCCAGGACGATATCAAGGGTTCCATTGCGTCGGGCAAGCTTGCCGACTTCGATGTGTTGTCACAGGACATCTTTGCAATCGATCCGGTGGAGATCGAGCACACCAAAGTTGTGCTCACCGCGGTCGGCGGTGAAGTGGTGCGGCCGTAGTTATTCTCAACCGGGCATGGTTCGCATTTCGCTTTCAAGGGTTTCGCAACAGCGATTGCAAATCTATTTTGAGGTGCGCTTTTCGTGTTTGTCCGGCCATGCTGGCAACCCGCTTCGCCGCAGGGTGCACTCGAGCTGATCGAGCGAAATCCCTGGGCGCTGTTGGTGAGCAATGGGGCGGAGGTTCCCTATGCCACCAATCTGCCGCTGCTGCCGATCCGCGGCGCGCAGAGCACGGTGCTGGTGGGTCACATGGCGCGCGGCAACGAACACCTGCGCGCGCTTGCCGGCGGGACCGGCCGTACGCCGGTGCTGGCGATTTTCGAGGGGCCATGGAGCTACGTGACTGCCAGCTGGTATCCCGATCGCGACATGCCCTCGACGTACTACTACACATCGGTGCACTGTACCGGGACCCTGGAGATGCAGACCGAGGCGGAACTGGATGAATCGCTTGAGGACCTGACCCGGCGGATGGAGTCGCCCTATCCGGACGGCTGGCACACCAGCGAGATTCCACGTAGCGAAATCGTGCGCCGATTCTCCGCAATCGCCGGTTTCCGCATTCGGGTGTCCCGTATCGAGGCCAAGTTCAAGCTGGGCCAAGACGAGCCGCTGCGCGATGCGCTGGCGGTAGCCGGCGTCCTTGAGCAGCACAGTTCGCCACAGGATCGGGAACTCGCCGCCTTGATCCGACGGCACAACAGCTCGCGGCTGCAATAGGGCCGCGCCGGACGGGCCACGTCGCTTCCCGTTAACCGCAGCAAGGGTCTTGTTTACAGAGACACTTACAGGCAATTCATAACCATTCCCACTCTGGAGGTTCCGCATGACACGAAGCCACATTCACTGGATGTGTTCACTGGCGCTGATGGTTGCGTCGTCGTCGATACCACTTGCTGCGCAGAATGAAACCGGCAGCATCACCGGTCACGTCACGGACTCGTCCGGCGCGGTCGTCACCGGCGCTACCATCACCGTGACCGATCTTGGCACCAACGTGGCGCGCACAGCCAAGAGCGGATCGAGCGGCGAATACACCTTCTCGAGCCTGCGGCCGAGTCACTACAAAATCGTCGTCTCTGCCAACGGATTTCAGGACAGCGAGATTTCCGATCTGGAATTGCACACCCAAGACACACTGGCAGAGAATATCCGTCTCGCCGTGGGCTCCTCCAGTCAAACCGTTACCGTGAATGCGGAAACCAGCCAGATTGATACTTCCTCGGCGGTGACAACCACGATCGACCGTCACTTCGTTGAGAATATGCCTCTCAGCGGCCGCAGCTTCCAGGCTCTAATCACGCTCACGCCGGGCAACGTCACGGCCAAGACCTACTACACGAACGCGGGCCAGTTCAGCATCGACGGCCAGCGCACCGACGCGAATTACTTTTCCATTGACGGAGTCAGCGCCAACGTAGGCATCACCCAGGGCAGCAATGTCTACCTGGGCGCCGCCGGCGCGGGCGCGCAGCAGGCCACCAGCAACAACGGCGGCTACAACAATCTGGTGTCGATCGATGACATGCAGGAGTACAAGATTCAAAGCAACTCGTTCGACGCCGAGTACGGCCGTACGCCGGGCGCGCAGCTCTCCATCATTACCCGCAGCGGAACCAACCAGTTTCACGGAACCGCATTCGAGTATCTCCGCAACGATGTCTTCGACGCCAACAGCTGGTACAACAACAATGAAGGCCTGCCGCGCCTGGCAGAGAAGCAGAACGACTTCGGAGGAGTTGTCGGCGGTCCCATCCTGCGCGACAAGGCCTTCTTCTTCGTTTCCTATGAAGGGCTTCGCCTGCGCGTGCCGGAATCCAAGATTAATATCGTGCCCACCACGTATGCGCGCACACAGGCGGCTGCAATCGCTGAACCGTTGCTTGCCGCTTACCCGCTTCCATCCGCGGGCCAGGATCTGTCCGGCGAATGGACCGGCGAGTTCTTCGCCGGCTTCTCCAATCCATCCACGCTCAACGCGACCAGCCTTCGTCTCGATTACAGCGTCGGTCCAAAGCTCACGCTATTTGTCCGTGGAGATGACGCCCCATCCAATGGCGAGCAGCACGGAGCCTTCGACTTCTATGCGGTCTCAAGCCTCAGCAGCACCATTGCCAATGTCAACACGATTACCGCTGGAGCCACGTACATCTTAAGTCCAACCCTGGTCGACGACTTCCGCTTTAACATCAGCCATTCAAAGGGCGCCACTACGGTAGTGCCGATTGCATTTGGCGGCTCCACCATTCCCACCAGCAGCTATCTCTTCCAATCCGATCCCAATTACACCGTCAGTACGTCGGTTTTTTCGCTGTTCTTCAATGACGACACCACGGACTATTACGTGGGTAACGACGCAACCAACCATCAGCGCCAGCTCAATTACATCGACACGCTCGGCTGGACCAAGGGCAAGCACACCTTCAAATTCGGCACAGACATTCGTCATCTCACGCCGACCAACGGCTATCGTCCATGGGACATCGGATATGACTTCGACAGCGTTCAGGAGTTGGCCACCACGCAGGTACCGACCAACGGGTACGCCAATGTGGACACGTACGACACCACGGAACTGAGACCCGTCTTCAACGATGTATCTTTCTTCGCTCAGGATTCCTGGCAGGCAAAGCCCCGCCTCACGATCAACTACGGGCTGCGTTGGGATTACGATCCGCCGCCCTCTGAAGCCTCCGGTCATCCTTTCTACACAGTGACCGGGCTAGACGATATCGCAACCGTGACCATCGCTCCCAAGGGCACGCCGCTGTGGAGCGCGAGCAAGTCGAACTTCGCTCCCCGCCTCGGTATCTCCTACGTCATCCACCAGACTCCAGGCGGCGAAACCGTCCTGCACGGAGGCGGCGGCATCTTCTATGGCCTCGGCGACCAGCAGGGCGCACAGGGCACGCTAGGCTTTCCTTACGGCCGTTCCGAATATTTCTACGGCTCAGCCGGAGCCTATCCCCTCAGCCAGGCCACTGCCGCTCCCATCCCCTTCACCTTGAACCCGCCATACACCTTCGTCTTCGCATTTGATCCCAACCTGCGCGACCCGAGGGTGTACCAGTGGAACTTATCGCTGCAGCAGAACATGGGGATCAACCGCAGCCTGCAGATGACTTATGTGGGCAATCATGGCAGCAACCTTCTGCGCAATGAAATGCTGCAGCCCGCCATGGGAGCCAACCCCGACTTCAGTTATCTCGACGTGATCACCAACAACGATTACTCGAACTACGACGCGCTCCAGGTTCAGTTCAAACAGAATCCGTGGCATGACCTCCAGTTTTTCGCAAGCTACACATGGTCGCACGGGCTCGATGACGGCTCGAGCGTCGCTCTGCCTCTCCCCTATCACACCATTTATAACCCGAGTCTCGACTACGGCGACTCGGACTACGATATCCGCAACTCGTTCAACGCCGCCCTCACCTACGAATTGCCCGCCACGCACGAGAGCAACTCGTTGCTGGACTATGTGAGTAACGGCTGGGCCTTTGACAGCTTGTTCCGCTCCAACAGCGCCGCGCCTCTCACCATCACCACCGGCGTCTTCGCGTTCGGCCTGGAATGGAACGAAACCGCGGCCAACCAGAGGCCCAACCTGGTTCCCGATACGCCTCTGTATATCACTGGAGCCGCATGCAAGGCTGCCAACTCCGGACTGAACTGTCCGGGCGGCAAAGGCTTTAACGCCGCCCACTTCAGCACCCCAGCCAGCAGTTTTACCCAGGGCAGTATAGGCCGCAACGTCTTCCGCGGCTTCGATGTCTGGCAGGAAGACATCGCGCTCCGCCGCGATTTCCCCATCCACGATAACGTCGACCTGCTCTTCCGCGCCGAAGCATTCAACGTCTTCAACCATCCGCTGTTTGGCGACGTCGGAGTCAATGATGGCCGCAACATTCTCACCAGCTATGGAGCCCCCAATACTTTCTTCGGCATCTCGTCTGAAGACCTCGCCTCCAGCCTCGGCGGCGGCGGAGCAGACGGAGGTTTCAGCAGCCTTTACCAGATCGGCGCACCGCGCTCGCTACAGTTCGCGCTCAAGCTGAGATTCTGAATCGGCTTTCGCTCCCTGAAGTGAGGCAGTTGTATGCGACCGTTCCTCGGAATAACGGACCCGCATGGAACACGCCTCTCCACTATTTCTGGATGACGTGCAACATTCGTTGGGTTTCATGGAGTCCATCTGGCCTCCATGCCCAGCCAATTACAACGTTCGAGGAGCGTGACGATGGAGTTCGGGCATTCAACCTCCCGGAAATTGTTTAGCATACCGCTTGTCTCAGCCGTTGCGACCTTTACGGCCTGCGCGCAATCGGTCCCTCCTCCTCCGCTTTCGCAGGTCATCCCCGTTATCAGCACGCTGCATGGAGTTCAGGTTTCCGATCCCTATCGATGGCTGGAAGACGGTTCCAGCGCCAACACGCGCACCTGGATAGCGGCCCAGCAGCAATACACCGCCGCCCTTCTCTCCTCGCGGCCCAGCATCGAAGCCCTCCGGGCCAAAACGCGTGAGCTGGTAGACCTTGAGGAAACGCATCGGGCAATCTGCCGCAGTCAGCGCTGCTTCATCGATAAGAAGCCGGCCGGCGGGCAGAAATCGTCCATCTTCCTTCGCGCTGAATCTTCCGGTGAGGAGCGCTTGCTCATTGACGCTGCCGGCATCGGCAGTGATCCCGCCGATACGGTGGAGTTGCTCAACGTCTCCTCCGACGGCCGCCTGATGGCCTACGGTGTGCGACGGGGTGGTCGCGATCAGCTCAGCATCCGCTTCCGCGACGTGGACGCTGGACGCGATCTGGAATCCGACACGCTGCCAGAGGCCCGTTATCTCTACTGGTCGCTGCCCATTGCCCCCGACCGCTCCAGCGTGTATTACGTCCGCTTTGACGATGCCGGCCCGCGCTTAATCCAGCACCGATTCGGCCATCCGTCGACCGAGGATATCGTGCTCTTTGGTCAGAAGCTCGATCCCACGCAATTGCTGGCGGCGTTGCTTTCTCCCGACGGAAACTATCTGCTGGCAACCGTCCTGCACGGCGCGTCGGGAGCCACCGACCTCTACTTGAAGGACCTTCGCTCAGCGGCGCCATTCGTCCCGGTCGTCGCGGGTGTGCCAGCCACCTTCAGCGGATCGATCCGCGGTCACACCCTGTATGTTGAGACCAACTGGCAGGCTGGTCGCGGCCGCGTGTTTGTCGCCGATCTCGACCAACCCCAGCAGGAGCACTGGAAGTTGTTGGTGCCCGAGCTGCCCGAGGCCACACTCGAAGCCATCGCGCTCACCAGCGACCGCCTCGTCGTCAACTCCATTCGCAACGCGCACTCCGAGCTGCTGGTCTACACACTCGATGGCCGTCCGCAGCCTTCCATCCCGCTGCCGGGCATCGGAGCAGTCGACACTCTGGACGCCGATCCCGCTTCACCGCAGCTGAATTTCTCCTATACGTCGTTCGATACGCCAACCGGGTTCTACCGCTGGTCATCCGGAGCGGTCGAGCCACTCTCCGCGCCAGCCGCTCCCGCCGCACTGCGCGACATCGTCATCGATCAGGTCTGGTATGCGTCGACTGGCGGAGCGCGCGTGCCCATGTTTCTTGCGCATCGCCGCGATCTGAAGCCCGACGGGAATCTGCCTGTTCTCCTCTACGGCTACGGCGGCTTTTCCTGGTCGCAGCTGCCCACCTTCTCCCCGGAAGAAGCTGTCTGGATCGAGCGCGGGGGCGTCTATGCCGTTGCGAACATCCGCGGTGGGAGTGAGTTCGGCGAAGCCTGGCATCGCGACGGCGAACTCGATAAGAAGCAGAACTCCTTCGACGACTTCGCGAATGCCGGACGCTGGCTCATCGCCAATCACTACACCCGGCCTGAGCGCCTGGCCATCCAGGGTCTGAGCAATGGCGGTCTCCTCGTCACCGCCTCCATCACGCAGCATCCTGAGCTCTTCGCTGCGGCCATCGGGCGCTATCCGCTCATCGATATGATCCGTAGCGAACGCTTTTCCATCGCCCGCTGGTGGATCAGCGAGTACGGCTCGGTCGAAAATGCCGACCAGTTCCGCATCCTGTACCAGTACTCGCCTTATCATC
>Ga0182013_10003423_pt1 | contig 19883 bp, 17 predicted proteins | sample 612S2MmetaG_FD_120487 | JGI IMG/M metagenome (GOLD analysis project Ga0182013, IMG submission 120487) | Permafrost microbial communities from Stordalen Mire, Sweden - 612S2M metaG | ecosystem: Environmental > Terrestrial > Soil > Wetlands > Permafrost | place: Sweden: Stordalen | collected... | reverse complement strand
GGCCGTATATTGCTGCAACTCCATCGGCATGTAGAGAACGTCGCCGCGATGCAGCAATGGCGCATAACGGGTAAAAAGATCGTCCAAACCGATACCAACCGCAATGCCGGCATTCTCGCAGGGCATATTCAGCATGGCGCCGATCACCGCACAGGAATGCGAGTAGGGGCCATTCGACCCCGCCAGGATAACGAGTGTTGGTGAAGGCAAAGCCGCGAGCCGGGCGGTTTTCTGCATCATTTCCAGCCGCAACAAACCCAGCGACAATGGACGGTCGATCAAGCCTGCAAAAACGATGACATAAAGGACAACAGACAACGTGCAGAAGGTAATTATTCGCCGCATCGGTCAGAACTGAAAATATAAAAATGGCACGGTATAAGGCGCGAAAAACAGAGCCTGGAGACTGAGGGCAAAACTGGCGACCAAGGCCAAGCTGCGCCGAGGGCGGCTCATGCCGTGCAGCTCAGGCAAAGCCAGGGCAATGAACCACCCCAAAGCCAGGAACAGCATGGCCTGCGGCAGACTTAGGGTTCGGGCATCGCCAAGGTATGGCAACACCGCCACCGCATGACCAAAATGACCCAGGCCAGGGAGCATCCTGATAAATATCGAAGGGATGGCGACGCCGTTGAACCCGAACAGGCCACGGTAAAAATCCATCGCCGGGGTAAATCCAGCAGCGCGGAACGGCACCCAGGCCAGCACGACGCAAAATAGCGTCAGCAGCCTGGATACCAGCGCCGGCAACCGAAGGCCCAGGCGTTGCCCCCAGCCGTGGATAACCAGGAAAGCCCCATGCAAGCCGCCCCATAGCACAAAACGCAACGCCGCGCCGTGCCAAAGCCCGCCCAGCAGCATGGTCACCATGAGGTTGAAGATCCGGCGCCCCTCGCCATGCCGGTTGCCGCCAAGCGGAATGTAGAGGTATTCGCGGAGGAAGCCGCTGAGAGTCATGTTCCAGCGCCGCCAGAAGTCGCTGATATTGCGCGCCTGATAGGGGCTGTTGAAGTTGATCGGGAAATTTATACCGAACATGCGCGCCAAACCGATCGCCATGTCGGAGTAGCCCGAAAAGTCGAAGTAAATTTGTAGCGCATAGGCCAGCAACGCCACCCATGCCTCGATCAGCGTAATTGGGTCATGCAACGCCGCGGCGGCAAACCCGGGATCGGCAAAGCGGGCAAGCCCGTCCGCCAGCACCAGTTTTTTCGCCAGACCCAGTAAAAAAATTTCCCCGCCCTCGGCCAACCGCTCCCGCCACGCGAAGAGCGGTTGAATATTCGCGAATTGCGGAAGAATATGCCGGGGCCGCACAATCGGCCCCGCGATCAGGTGCGGAAAAAAGGCGACAAAGCACGCGTAATCCAGGAATGGCACCGCCTGGATGTCTCCACGCCAAGTATCAACCAGATACATAATTTGCTGGAAGGTAAAAAAACTTATCCCCAAAGGGAGGAAAATGCCGCCGAAAGGTGCCGCCAACCCGAACAACGACGCAAAAAAATCTGCGTATTTAAAGAATCCGAGTAGCCCGAGGTTGAATACCAGGCCAGTGACCAACCAAACCCGCCGGCCTTGAGCTGCCCCGATCCGGCGCCCGAAATAAAAATTCAGCAGGATCGAGGCACCCAGCAAGAGCACCAGAATCGGCTTCCACCAGGCGTAAAACACTAGGCTACACGCCAATATCCAGACCATGGCCGGACGCCGGCCCAACTGGCCAAACCAGAGAAAGCCTCCGACCGCCAATGGCAGAAACAACAGAATGAACAGCTTTGTGTTGAACAGCACAGGTTAACACCCGTTAAGATTGTGTTAACGTCATGTAGTTCAACCCAGCAAAGGCCGCAATTGGACCTGCGGCGTAGCAATGCTATAGCGCCGCGCCACTGTCATTGGTTCACATGAACGAAACCTCGCTTACCCACCCTGCTCTGCTTCCCGCCGGCCTGCGCGATGTTCTGCCTCCCGAGGCAGAGCTGGAAGCACGTTCTGTCGAAGCGATCATGGATTGCTTTGCCGCCCACGGCTATCAGCGGGTGAAGCCGCCATTGCTGGAGTTCGAGGACAGCCTGTTTGCCGGCTCAGGTGCCGCCACGGCCGAGCAGACCTTCCGGCTGATGGACCCCGACAGCCAGCGCATGATGGGCCTGCGGGCCGATACCACGCCGCAGATCGCGCGGCTGGCGGCCACACGTCTGGCCAATGCCCCACGCCCGCTGCGGCTGGCCTACGCCGGGCAGTGCCTGCGCGTCCGCGGCTCGCACTTGCAACCGGAGCGCCAGATTGCCCAGGCCGGGATTGAGCTGATCGGCCACGATACCGCCGAGGCCGATGCCGAGATCATTTTAACCGCTGTCGAGGCGCTGGCGGCCATCGGGCTGACCAATATCAGCATCGACCTCACTGTGCCCCGTTTGGTTCTGCATCTGTTGGACGGCCTTCCCGCCGCCAGCCGCCCTGCCCTTGCCCGCGCGCTGGACCGCAAGGATGCGGCGGAAGTGGCCGAGCTTGGCGGCTCCATTGCAGGGCTGTTGCTTCAACTCCTTGAGGCCACCGGTACCGCTGAACGGGCGATACCCGCGCTGCTGGCCATCGACCTGCCGGAGAGCGCTCGACTTCAGGCCATCCGAATGGGCGAAACGGTCGCCGCCATCCGCCGGCAACGGCCGGACCTGCCCTTGACCGCTGATCCCGTGGAATTCCGCGGTTACCAGTACCACACCGGCATTTGCATGACCCTGTTCGCCCCAGGCCGGCAGGCTGAGCTTGGGCGCGGCGGGCGGTATTTGTGCGGCGACACCGAACCCGCCACCGGAATTACACTATATCCCGACACCATCGTCCTCATGGCGCCGGATCAGGCAATGCGGCGGCGCATCTATTTGCCCTTCGGTACAACTCCCGAACAGGCAGCTTCATGCCGCGCACAGAATTTTGCGACCGTCGCCGGATTGGCGCCACACAAGTCGGCGCTGGACGAAGCCTCGCGCCTGGCATGCGGCTACGCCTACATTGACGGGGCAGTCACCCAGCTTTCCAAGGATCTGAAATGACGAACGTAACGATTATCGGCGCGCAATGGGGTGACGAGGGCAAAGGCAAGGTAGTAGATTGGCTCGCCAGCCGCGCAGATATCGTGGTGCGCTTCCAGGGCGGGCATAACGCCGGCCACACGCTGGTGGTCGGTGACCAGACCTACAAGCTCTCGCTGCTACCCTCCGGCCTGGTGCGTGGTAAACTGGGTATTATCGGCAATGGCGTGGTAATCGACCCCGTTGCCCTGCTGGCGGAAATCGCCCGCGTCTCGGCACAGGGCCTGTTAGTTACACCCGAGACCCTACGTATCGCCGACAACGCGCCGCTGATTCTGCCTTTGCATGCGGCGTTGGATAGCGCTCGCGAGGCGGCGCGTGGCGAACGTAAAATCGGCACGACCGGCCGCGGGATCGGCCCCGCCTACGAGGACAAAATCGCCCGCCGCGCGATCCGCGTTTGTGACCTGGCCGAGCCTGACACCCTCGCCTCCAAGCTCGATGAACTCCTGCTGCACCACAACACCCTACTGGCCGGGCTCGGCGCGCCGACTTTCAACAAGGCCGACCTGCTTGCCAGCCTGCTGGAACTCGCGCCCAAAATCCTGCCGTTCGCCGAACCTGTTTGGGAGCGGCTGGCCGTGGCCCGGCGCGATGGCCAGCGCATTCTGTTTGAAGGTGCGCAGGCCGTGATGCTGGATGTCGATCACGGCACCTATCCGTTTGTGACCTCATCCAACACGGTTGCCGGCACCGCGGCATCGGGCAGCGGCATTGGGCCGGACGCCATTGGCCGGGTGCTCGGCATCGCCAAAGCCTATTGCACCAGAGTCGGCGCAGGCCCCTTCCCTACCGAACTGCACGATGATACCGGCCGGATGCTCGGTGAACGCGGCCATGAATTCGGCACCGTGACAGGCCGCAAGCGCCGTTGCGGTTGGTTCGACGCCGCGCTTGTCCGCCAGGCAGTGAAAGTCGGCGGCATCAACGGGCTGGCGCTCACCAAACTGGATGTGCTCGATGGCTTCGCTGAGCTCAAAATCGGCGTCGGCTATCGCATTCACGGCGAGACCTTCAAGCACCTGCCCGCTGGCATGGCCGCCCAGGCAGCCGCCGAGCCGATCTATGAGACGCTTGAAGGCTGGAGCGGCTCGACTCGTGGCGCCCGGTCATGGGCTGAACTACCCGCAGCCGCGATTAAATACGTCAAGCGAGTCGAGGAATTGGTTGAAGCCCCGGTAACTCTGCTGTCCACCAGCCCGGAGCGCGACGATACGATCCTGATGCAAGATCCGTTTGCGAGTTAATTTGGCACAATCAGAACGCCAAACCCACAACGCCTGTAGCTTAGCCAGCGCTGAGTAAATGATGGCGAATACGGTTTCCAAACAGCTTCTGGGCGGCCTGGATGCCGCCGTGGTATTACTGTCCCGCAGCGGTGTCAGCGAGAAATTCATTCGCTTCGCCGTTGTTGGTACATTGGGGTTTTGCTGGGACACCGGCACGGTTTACGCACTGCGCGGTCTTACAGGCCTCTACGTAGCCGGAGTTTTTGGGTTCCTGGTCGCCGCCACCGCAAACTGGGGCGTAAACCGCATCTGGACATTCCGGCATCACGTCCATGCCGCACCACATGTGCAATGGGTACGGTTTCTTATCGCCAATTCGGTTGGTTTCGTCTTTAATCGTGGGACATTTTTTGCGTTAATCTCATTAAGTACACTTTGTCACAACCAGCCGGTGTTCCCGATCATCGCGGGTTCAATTGCTGGACTGTGTTTTAATTATTTTCTTTCCAAAAGATTTGTATTTAGTTAATACAACCTCAAGTAAAGACTCGTCACTAAAGACAACCTTGAGGCGAATATTGGATGGCAGAGCTTCACGCATCGGTAGGGGGCGATCATGGCCAACTATGCGCAAACCAACCCGAAATTGTAAAGCCTCCGAAACTATCTGCCAGTATAATGTTCCGCATAGCGGATTTTAGCGCGGTTCTGGCAATTCCGCTGGCTGGCAGCCTGCTTCGGCAAAGCACCGAAAACCTCGGGCGAAACCTCTGCTTCTGGACGCTACTCGCTTTTATCACCGTCATGCTGGTTGCATCTCATGGCGGGTATCGAACCAACCAAATTGCGGCCCCACGAAAACAAACGGGCCTCGCAATAAACTGCTTTTTTGCGACTAGTTTTACCATGCTTTCACTGTCTGTGCTGCTGGGACACGCCCATATCCTTAGCCAACCGTGGACAATAGCTGACCTGATCGTGACCCCTTTTGCTTTAGGTAGCGCCCGATCAATTTTAGCGAACAAGCTGACTACCGGGGATAGCCTACGTCCTGCATCCGGCTCCCTCGTAGTCTGCTACGATTATTGCTCGCGGGATATGATTGGCGCCTTGAGTGAGCATCAGATTTCGTCCCAGATTGCAGGCATTCTTTACCTCTCCAGAAAACATGTTCCAGGTTCGTCACTGAACTGGCCCGAAATACCCAGTATTCAGGCCCTCCTGAAGACGATCCATACAACGAACATTCAAGACGTCATTTTTGTGCATCATCCCGAGCTGGATGGCTTTGCGGCTACGCTCCATCAGGAGCTACTTTCAGACTTGCTGGTATACCCCGCCCGCATCTGGATGGCCTTCGATATCGCTCCAAACCTGCCGGCGCTGCTTAAGGACAGGTCTGGCTCTTACAAACTCGTGCCGATTGTGACTGACAGCCTGGTTAGTTCACTGAACGTGACGAAGCGGGTTTTCGACTTGGCCGTCGCCACAACTTTGCTGATCGTCGCCGCCCCTGTCCTGCTGCTCTCGGCGTGCTTTGTCCGTATGAGCGGACCTGGCCCTGTCATATTCCGGCAAAGCCGTACGGGCGCCCACGGGCAGCAATTTACGGTACTGAAACTCCGCACGATGGCCTATGACCCGGACCAGCCCTTCGCCCAGGCGCAGCACCATGACTCGCGGGTTACAACAATCGGCCATTTTCTCCGCCGCACCTCCCTGGATGAGTTATTGCAGCTTGTTAACGTCATTAAAGGTGACATGTCCCTGGTCGGTCCGCGCCCTCACGCGCCGGAGACCCAGGTGGAGGGTATCACTTTTGAGAATGCTCTGCGCCTGTACCGGCTGCGCCATCGCGTAAAACCCGGCATTACCGGGCTAGCGCAAATCCGGGGCCAGCGCGGGGAGACCAAGGTACTCAGCATGCTTGAGCAACGGCTGGCGAGTGACCTGGAATATATCCAGTCCTGGTCACTCTGGCTGGACATATCCATCATGTTCCACACTTTGCCGGTATTGCTGACGCAGACAAATGCCTGGTGAACTACCCCGCCGTGAGCCCCTGAGGCTTCTGGCCGGCCGCCGCCCCGGACCTGACGCGTACGATGCAGACATTATTATCCTCTCACTTAACCGGCCGGCCGAGACAATCGAGGCAATCCAGTCCGCGCGGGCGCAACGCGGTGGAACATTTCATGTCAACGTGCTCGACCAGGGTTCGGCGCCAGAAGTGGTGCGGAGCCTCGTGCGAACATTCTCAAATGTTCCATATTTTGCGCTTTATGCCGTGGCAGAGAACCTGGGGGTTGCCGGTGGCCGTAATCTTCTAACGTCCCTGGGGCATGGCCAAGTCATCGTGGCGCTCGATAACGATGCCGTTTTCGCTGATAACTGGGTGGCGGCCCGTGCTGTGCGGGCCTTCAGCCACCGGCCCGACCTGGGCGCGCTCGGCTTCAATATCCTCTGCGAGGATGGGATACACCCGGACAAATTCAGCTGGGGCTATCCGGCCGGGCTGATAACCCGCTTCAAGGACAAGTTCGATACCACAACCTTTGTCGGCGCCGGGCATGCCATCCGGCGCGTGACGTGGAATGCCGCCGGTGGTTACGACGCCGCGTTTTTCTTCACATGGGAGGAATATGACTTCTGCCTCGCCGCCATCGCCCTGAACTGGAAAATTGGTTACGACGGTTCGCTCGTGGTGATCCATAAAATCTCCGCCGACGCCCGCATCGGTTGGAGCACGACTCGTATGACCTACTTCGTACGCAACCGGCTGCTCATTGGCCGTAAATGGGGGACGTCCTGGTTCGGCCTGACCCCGCGCATGCTGGGTTACCTCATAAAGGGCCTGCGAAACGGCCGGCTGGACGCCACCGTCGACGGTATTCGGGCAGCACTTTCCACCGCCCCCCCTGCCCGCCGCAAAATGCCGAAAGCCATGCGCCGGTATCTCTCTGCCAACGAGACCCGCCACCGCGGCTCCTGGCTGCAAAGGCTTCGTGTCGAGGTTCTGGGGCAGATCAACGCTGACCGTTAACCTTGTTCAGCGTGCCAAGGGATGGTGCGCCTGCACTAGTCGCTGCAAGCGCTCCGCCAGCACATGTGTATAAATCTGCGTTGTCGCGATATCGGCGTGTCCCAGCAGTTTTTGCAGGCTACGCAAATCCGCCCCATGCGCCAGCAGATGCGAGGCAAAAGAGTGACGGAGCACATGCGGGGAGAGCCTGACCGGGTCTATGTTGGCCTTCAGCGCCACCTGCTTGAGCAACAAGGCAAAGCCCTGGCGCGTCATCGCCTGGCTGGGATTGCGGCCACTGAACAGGAAGCGCGGTGGCGGTTTGGCCTTGGCTGTCGCCTCTCGCAGCCGTGCTGCCGCCAGTTTTGCCATTTCCGAAAGGGGTACAATGCGCTCCCGTCCACCTTTGCCTTTAAGCATTAGAACCGCCGCGTCCGTCGCCAACGCGCGGGCCGGCAGCCCCAGCAACTCCGAGATGCGCAGCCCTGTAGCGTAGAGTATCTCCAACCCAGCAGTGGCCTTCAGCCCCGGCACCCCCGGGAACTCCCGGGCGGCCTGTAAAAGCTGCTCGACCTCCGATTCGCTTAAATATTTCGGTAGGCTTTGCGGCAGACGTGGCGTCGCCATTTCGGCCGCCGGATTATCGTCCCGTATCCCCTCGCGCAGCAGAAACAGGAAAAACTGCCGCAGGGCGGAAAGCCGCCGCGCCTGGGTCCGCGCCGCCAAGGCGGACTGATGCAGCGACTCGATATAAGCCCCCACATCACTCGCCCCAGCACCTCCTGGCGTTACGCCCTGGCCGCGCAAAAAACCCGCAAAATCCTCCAGGTCAGCCTGATAGGCCGCCAGCGTGTTCCGCGCGGCCCCGCGCTCGGCTGCCAACATTTCAAGAAACGCTTCGGTATGGCCATCTATCGTCATGCTGATGATGTGATAAGCCTCTCGCACCATGCGACTCAACAACCAAATTTTGCCCGCTTCCGAACGGAGTATCGTGCTCATCGGCCTCATGGGCGCCGGCAAGACCGCTATCGGCAAGCGCCTGGCCACCCAACTCGGCTTGCCTTTTTTTGACGCGGATCAGGAAATCGAGCGCGCGGCAGGCACCACCGTCGCGGAGATTTTTGCCAAACATGGCGAAACGCATTTCCGCGCCGGGGAAAAACGGGTCATTCAGAGGCTACTCGCCAACGGCCGGATCGTGCTGGCGCCCGGCGGCGGCGCGTTCATGGACCCAGAGACCAGGGCCATCATCCGGGAGCGGGCTGTTTCCGTCTGGCTACGCTGCCCGTTGCCGATACTGCTGCAACGGGTCCAGGGCCGCACCCACAGGCCGCTGCTGAATGCCGGCGACCCGGCGCAAATCCTGCAACGTCTTTCCCAGGAGCGCAGTCCGCTCTATGCCCAGGCTGACATCATCGTCGACGGTTCAGAGGCTCCCCCACACGTGACCACCAGCAACGTTATCGCCGCCCTAAACGAATACACCCCCCCGCGCCGGGTGACCGTGCAACTGTCCCAAAGCCGGTATGAGGTGCTCATCGGGAGCCACCTGCTCCAGCGGGCTGGGGCGCTGATCGCGCCCGTGCTGCCGCAGCCGCGCTGCGTGATCGTGACCGACGAAGCTGTGGCCTCCCTGCATCTGGTAACGTTACAGAACAGCTTGACGGAAGTCGGTGTCAGCCATGCCGCCATTGTCGTGGCTCCCGGCGAAGCCTCCAAAAGCCTGCAAACCTGGGCAGATGTCGTTGACAAACTGCTGGCGCAAAAAGTCGACCGCCATACCACGATCATCGCGCTGGGCGGCGGCGTGGTTGGTGATCTGGCGGGCTTTGCCGCCGCATCCACGCTGCGCGGCCTGCCCTTTATCCAAATTCCAACCACCCTGCTCGCCCAGGTCGACTCCAGCGTGGGCGGTAAAACCGGCATTAATTCGCCGCACGGGAAAAACCTGATCGGCGCGTTTCATCAGCCAAGCCTGGTGCTGGCCGACACCAGCGTGCTCGGCACCCTGCCGCCGCGGGAACGCCGGTCGGGTTATGCGGAAATCGTGAAAGCCGGGCTGATCGCCGACGCCAGTTTCTATGAATGGTGCGAAACCCACGCCGCGTTGATGCTGAACGAGGATTCACCCTACTTGGCGGAAGCCGTGGAACGGGCGGTGAAGTTCAAGGCGCAGGTTGTGGGCGACGATGAGCGGGAAACCAAACCGAATGACGGCCGCGCTTTACTGAACCTTGGCCATACCTTTGCGCACGCGCTGGAGGCTGAGACCGGCTACGGCAAGGGCTTGCTGCACGGCGAGGCAGTGGCGGTCGGGCTCGTGCTCGCCACGCATCTGTCGGCATCGCTCGGCCACTGCCCGCAGGAGGATACCGGCCGCATCGCCGCTCACCTGCAAAGCGTTGGCCTCCCCACACAGATCGCCGGGCTGCCGGTGGAACGGCTCCTCTCTCACATGAAGCAGGACAAAAAAATGCGCGGCGGGCAGCTTCACTTCGTCCTGACGCGCGGCATTGGCCGGGCGTTCACCAGCAACGACGTACCCGAGGAAGCGGTTCGCGCCACAATGCTGGCTAACGGGGCAGTTTAGACCCCAACCGTTCAAAATCAGGATGGGTTTTGCCGCGCACAACCCCTTCCCGCCTTTATAGCTGTCGACGTTGCGTCTGATTCTGCGTATGTCAGGCCCATGACCGACACGCCGACCGAACTGATCCGCAATTTTTCCATCATCGCCCATATCGATCATGGCAAATCCACGCTTGCCGACCGCCTGATCCAGCACTGCGGCGGCCTCACCGCGCGCGAGATGACCGAGCAGGTGCTCGACAATATGGACATCGAGAAAGAGCGCGGGATTACCATTAAGGCACAGACCGTGCGCCTGGAATACCCGGCCAAGGACGGTAAAACCTATGTGCTGAACCTGATGGACACGCCCGGCCATGTGGACTTTGCCTATGAGGTGAGCCGTTCGTTGGCCGCCTGCGAGGGCTCGCTGCTGGTGGTGGATGCCAGCCAGGGCGTGGAAGCGCAGACCCTGGCCAATGTGTACCAAGCTATTGACGCCCGCCATGAAATTGTCCCCGTGCTGAACAAAATCGACCTGCCGGCCGCCGATGTGCCGCGGGTCAAGCAACAGATCGAGGACGTCATCGGCATCGACGCCTCCGACGCCATCGAGATTTCCGCCAAAACAGGATTGAATATCGAGGGCGTGCTGGAAGCCCTGGTCACCCGTCTGCCGCCGCCGATCGGCGACGCGAATGCGCCGCTTTCGGCCCTGCTGATCGATAGCTGGTACGACCAGTATCTCGGCGTGGTGACCCTTGTGCGGGTAAAAAATGGCGTCCTCCGCCGGGGCCAGAAGGTCCGCATGATGGCGACCGGCGCCGTGCATCCCATCGAGCAACTGGGGGTGTTCACCCCGAAAATGCGCGCCGTGGAGACCCTGGGGCCGGGCGAGATGGGCTACATCACCGCCGCCATTAAAACCGTGGCGGATTGCAAAGTGGGTGACACTATCACCGACGACCGCAACCCGGTCACCGAGGCGCTGCCCGGCTTCAAGCCTTCGGTTCCGGTGGTGTGGTGCGGGTTGTTCCCAGTGGATGCCGATGATTTCGAGAAACTGCGCGACTCGCTGGGCAAACTGCGCCTGAACGACGCCAGCTTCCACTACGAGGCCGAAACCTCCGCCGCTCTGGGCTTTGGCTACCGCTGCGGCTTCCTCGGGCTGTTGCACCTGGAAATCATCCAGGAGCGCCTGTCGCGCGAATTCGACCTCAATCTGATCGCGACCGCCCCATCCGTGGTGTACAAAATCTTCAAGACCAATGGCGATATGGAGCTTTTGCATAACCCGTCGGACATGCCCGACGGCAGTATCATCGACCACATCGAAGAGCCCTGGATTCGCGCCACCATTATGGTGCCGGACGACTACCTTGGCGCGGTACTAACCCTGTGCAACGACCGGCGCGGCCAGCAGGCAGACCTGACCTATGTGGGCAATCGCGCCATGGCCGTGTACCGCCTGCCGCTCAACGAGGTGGTGTTTGACTTCTACGACCGGCTGAAATCCATCAGCCGCGGCTACGCGAGCTTCGACTACCAGATCGAGGACTATTCCGAGGCCGACCTCGTAAAAATCTCGATCCTGGTGAACCTGGAGCCGGTGGACGCGCTCTCCTTCATCGCCCACCGCGCCGCTGCCGAGTCACGCGGCCGGGCAATTTGCGCCAAGCTAAAGGATTTGATCCCCAAGCAGCTGTTCAAGATCGCCATCCAGGCCGCCATCGGCAGCCGGGTCGTGGCCCGCGAAACCATTTCCGCACTATCCAAGGATGTTACCGCCAAGTGCTACGGCGGCGATATTTCCCGCAAGCGCAAACTGCTGGACAAGCAGAAAGAAGGCAAAAAGCGGATGCGCCAGTTCGGCAAGGTGGAAATCCCGCAAAGCGCCTTCCTCGCGGCGCTTAAAATGGATGCCTGAGTAACCGAACCCGCCGGGAGTTATACGGCGGGTTCGCCCTGCACCGGCGTGGTGTCCTGCGTTGCCAGCAAATCCGTTGCCTGGGCGATGGCTTGCTCCAGGGCTCCAACATCCGTGCCCTTGGCAACAACGGCAACGCCCCACCCAGCCTCTCGGCGGAACGGGTAACTGCCAATGTCCACCGCGGGGAACCGCTCTTGAATTTCCGAGAGCCCGGCTGCGATGCTGCCTTCCATCACGCCCATGGCATAAACGGTACGCATCGCAATCGGCACGCCGCGCGGCAATTCCGGCTCCAACGCCAGCATCATCGCTTGCATGATTCTCGGCACGCCCGCCATGACATGCACGTTGCCCATGGAAAATCCTGGCGCCAATGAGACCGAGTTGGCGATTGGCTTGGCCCCGCGCGGCATCGTCGCCATGCGCTGACGTGCGGCGTTGAAGTTTTCGCCCATACGCTCGTGCATCAGCGCAAAAGTTTCCGCATGCGGCTCCCAGGGCACGCCGAAGGCAGCCGCTATGCATTCACTGGTGATGTCGTCATGCGTCGGGCCAATGCCGCCGGTGGTGAACAAAACCTCGTAGGCTGCGCGCAACTCGTTCACCGCGCCAATAATCCGGGCCGGCACGTCTGGGATCACCCGCACTTCCTCAAGCTTTATGCCCAAATCAGCCAGCCGTTTGGCGATGAACCGCACATTTTCATCCTGCGTGCGGCCGGAGAGAATTTCATTGCCAATGATCAGAATGGCAGCCGTGGGATTGCTCATAAAAAATCTCTCAGCATGGGGATCAACGGCCGGTCGGCCGGTGGCATAGGGTATTCCACGAGCCGGTCAGGCGCCACCCAGGCCAGGGCCTGCCCTTCTTTTGGCGCTGGCTTACCCTTCCAACGGCGGCACAGGAACACCGGCATCAGCAAATGGAAACTATCATACGGGTGCGAGGCAAACACAAAAGGCGCTAAATCGCCAGAGGCAACCTCAATTCCCAGTTCCTCGCGCAACTCGCGCACCAGAGCGGCTTCCGGCGTCTCATCGGCCTCCACCTTACCACCAGGGAACTCCCACATGCCGGCCATTTTTTTCCCTTCCGGGCGTCGCGCCAGCAGTATGTGGCCATGCGCGTCAATCAGCGCCACGGCGACCACCAATAGCACTGCGTTTTTCTGTGGCACGGCGGCCACCGGTACCTCGCGCTCCAGCGTGAAGTGTTTCACCGGCAGTTTCTGTCCCGGCCGGCACATAAAAACCTGCGTGCCTTTGCCTGATGGCAAGAACCCCGCTCGCCGCAGCAGAGCCGCCGAGGCGTCGTTATCCGCTGCTACAGTGGCGGTCAGCCGCGCAATCGGGAAGGCTGCAAACGCCCATTCCACCAAACGGCGCGCCGCTTCCAGCCCGTAGCCTTGTCTCCAACGGGCACGCCCCAGCCAATAGCCCAGGTCTGCGGATTTATGCCCCTTGCCCATGCGCAACCCGGCACAACCAAGCAGTTCCCCCGTGACGGCATCCACCAGCGCGAATTGCTCAGCCCTTCCAGCCAGCCGGTCAGCAGCCGCCGCCGCAATCCACTCCGCTGCCAAATTCGCTGAGTACGGGAACGGCGCATCGGGCAACCGCCGGCAAATTTCCCAATCGTTAATCAGCCGATGGAACGCCGGCGCGTCCTCAGCCACCAGCGGCCGCAGCATCAGGCGTGAAGTGCGCAGCACCGGCCCTGAAGGAGCCTGTGCGTCCGGCATCAGCGAATCGAGGAGGTCTGGCATGTCGCCTTGAGGTTAGCGCGCAGTTGATCTTCCCGCCAGGACTAGGCAACGATACCGCGCATGAACGCCGCACCTGACATTTTTGCGCAACAGATTTCCACTCTGGGTGCCAAGGCCCGCGCCGCCGCCGCCATTCTGGCCCGCACGGATGCGCCGGCGCGCAACCGCGCACTGACGGAAGCCGCCGCCGCTTTGCGTGCCGCCGCGCCGCAAATCCTCCTGGCCAACAGCTTGGACATGCAAAATTTTTCCGGCACCCCCGCATTTGGTGATCGCCTGCTGCTCAACCCTGCCCGCGTGGAAGCCATGGCGCGCGGCCTGGAGGAAATCGCCGCACTTCCTGATCCCCTGGCAAGAACTTTGGCCGAGTGGACCCGCCCGAACGGCCTGGTCATCAGCCGCATCGCCCAGCCCATTGGCGTACTTGGGATGATTTTTGAGAGCCGGCCGAATGTTTTCGCGGATGCCGCGGCGATTGCCATCAAATCAGGCAACGCCATCTTGCTCCGTGGCGGCTCTGAGAGTTTCCATTCCGTGCAGGCAATCCAGACCGCCGTCACCGCAGGGCTGCGCGCCGCTGGCCTGCCGGAAGATGCGGTCCAGGGCGCCCCCAGCACGGATCGCGGCTTCGTCGGCGCCATGCTCACCGCTTCCAGCTTCATTGACCTCATCATCCCCCGTGGCGGCAGAACCCTGGTCGAACGTGTGCAGCGCGACGCGCGCGTGCCTGTCCTCGCCCATGCGGAAGGGCTGAACCACACCTACATTCACGCGACGGCTGATTTTGACATGGCGCGGAAAATTCTCGCCAACGCCAAAATGCGCCGCACCGGTGTCTGCGGTGCCACGGAAACACTGCTCCTGGACGCCGCCATTACTCCCAACTTGCTACCGCTGCTGGTTGCAGACCTTTCGGCGCTGCATTGTACCTTCCGCGCCGATAAACGTGCGCGCGCCATCATGCCCTCGCTGCAAGCGGCCCGCGCCGAGGATTTTGACACCGAATGGCTCGACGCCATCCTCAGCATCAAAATCGTCGACGGCGTGGACGAGGCCCTTGCACATATCGCCCAGCACGGCAGCGAGCACACGGACGCCATCATCACGCAAGATGCGGCGGTTGCGGATTATTTCCTTAAAAACGTCAGCAGCGCGGTCAGCATGTGGAACGCCTCCACCCAGTTCTGCGACGGCGGGGAATTCGGTTTTGGCGCGGAAATCGGCATCGCCACCGGCCGCATCCATGCGCGCGGTCCGGTTGGGCCGGAGCAACTCACCACCTTCCGGTATGTGATCCGCGGCACCGGGCAGGTGCGTCCCTGACCCCGCGCTTTGGCCACCACTACGCATTACGCGTCGGCCTGCTTGGCGGTTCCTTCAATCCTGCGCATGAGGGACATCTGCATGTCGCGCGCCAAGCGATGATCCACCTTGGGCTGGACCAACTTTGGCTCATGGTTTCGCCCGGCAATCCGTTGAAGCCCAAGCAAGGCATGGCGTCCTTTGCGCAACGCCTTGCTTCCGCCCAGCGCCTTGCCGACGGGCGGCGGATCATCGCGACCGGCATCGAGCGGCAGCTTGGCACCCAATACACCGCCAACACCATGAAAGAGCTTTTGCGCCGGTTTCCCCGCACAAAATTCGTGTGGCTTATGGGCGCGGACAACCTACTGCAACTGCCTCGCTGGGGAAACTGGTTGCGCATTATCCGCGCCATGCCCATGCTGGTACTGCCCCGGCCTGGCGCCACCCGGCGCGCTTTAACCAGTCAGGCGGCGGCACGATTCCGTAACGGTCGCCTTCCGGCGCGCTCTGGGCTATGTCTGGCCTCGGCAGCGGCACCCTCTTGGATTCTGCTCCCGGTAAAGGAGCACCCGGCTTCCGCCACCGCCTTACGACAAAGCGCCTCGCCGGAGGCGAGCTTACAAATTATTGAAGGAGCACTGCCATAGTCCGCCCCCCCGCACGCAAGCCCGCCGCCCGCGGCACCACCGCCGCCCCGCGCAAGCGCACTCCCAAGCCCGCCCCGGCTGAATCCCTTCCCGCTATGCCCGGTACGCCGCGCAAAAAGGCCAGCATCGCCGGTCCGCGCCGCAAAAAGGCCCTGCCCAAGACCTCCGCGGCGGAGCTTGACCGCATGCAGGCCGTTATCGTTACCAGCCTGGAAGATGACAAAGCCGAGGACGTGGTCGCCATCGACCTCGCCGGCCGCGCCAGCTTTGCTGACCGCATGGTGATCGCCACCGGCCTTGCCGACCGGCAGATTTCCGCCATGGCAACGCATCTGAACGAGCAACTGGTGAAAGCCGGTTTCAAAAAAACCCGCATGGAAGGTGCCGGCGGTACTGACTGGGTACTGATCGACGCCGGGGACATCATCGTCCACCTCTTCAAGCCAGAATCACGCACACTCTATGCGCTGGAAAAGATGTGGGGCGCCGAGCTTGATGAAGCCGTGACCGAGGCAGAGCCCGAACCGGAGGCTTGATTGCGGCTTCTGGCTATCGGCAAGGCGGGGACCAACGCACCTGAGTCTGGGATTCTACAGCGCTACGCCGTGCGGATAAAACCCGCGCTCACGCTGGTCGAACTCCCGGATGGCTTTGGCAGCCCGGCGGAAATAAAACGCCGGGAGGCCGAGTCCATTCTGGCCGCGCTGAAGCCTGACGAATTCGTCATCGCGCTCGACGGTGGCGGGGCGGCGCCGGACAGCCCCGAGCTTGCCAAACTCCTGAGTAAATGGACCGAGCAGAGCAAAAAACTCGCCTTCATCATCGGCGGGGCGGAAGGGCTGGACGCCACCGTAATCGCTCGCGCCGGTGCCAAACTATCCCTGGGCAAACTCACCTGGCCGCACATGCTGGTCCGCCCCATGCTGGCCGAGCAGATCTACCGCGCGCAGACGATCAACGCCGGGCACCCCTACCACCGCGCAGGGCGGCCATGAGCAGGTAAAAAACGGCGCGGCCATTGGTAAAACCGGGCTGAATTGCCTAATGATACGAACCATATTGCGTAATCAAGGACCTACCATGACCACCAAACCTGTAATGCTCGTCATTCTCGATGGATTCGGCTGGAGCGAGAACCCGGAAAACAACGCGATCGCCCAGGCGAAGCTGCCCAATTTCGACCGGCTCTGGGCGTCGTCTCCACACGCTTTCCTGCGCACCAGCGGCCTTGCCGTCGGCCTGCCGGAAGGCCAGATGGGCAATTCCGAGGTCGGGCATCTCAACATCGGCGCCGGGCGCGTCGTCATGCAGGAACTCCCGCGCATCGACGCGGCGATTGAGGACGGCTCGCTGGCGAAAAACCCCGCGCTGCTGGCCTTCATCGAGACTCTGAAACAAACTGGCGGCACCGCGCATCTCATGGGCCTGCTTTCTCCCGGCGGCGTGCATTCACATCAGGATCAGGCCGTTGCCGTGGCAAAAATCCTCCATGGCGCTGGCATCCCTGTCACAATCCACGCCTGGATGGACGGGCGCGACACGCCGCCGCAATCTGGCGCGGGCTACCTTGCCGACTTCGAAGCCGCCATCACAGGCCACGCACTAATCGGCACCATCTGCGGCCGCTACTACGCCATGGACCGCGACAAACGCTGGGAGCGGGTGCAGCGCGCCTATGACCTAATTGTTAGCGACAAAGGCGAACATTTTGCCACTGCCGCTGAGGCCGTAAAAGCCAGCTACGCCGCCAACTTGACGGATGAATTCCTGCTCCCCGCCAGCATCGGCGATTATGCCGGGATGAAGGAGGGTGACGCCATCCTCTGCTTCAACTTCCGCGCCGACCGCGTGCGGGAAATTCTGACCGCTTTGCTGGACCCGGCCTTCAACAGCTTCCCGGCCACCGCACCAAAGCTCAGCGCCGCCGTCGGCATGACCGCCTATAGCGACGCGCTGGCGCCCTTCATGCAAACGCTCTTCCTGCCTGAACGCATGGACGACCTGCTTGGTGAAATCGTCGCTAAAAAGGGTCTGAAACAGCTCCGCATGGCCGAGACGGAAAAATATCCGCACGTCACTTATTTCTTCAATGGCGGCCGGGAAGAACCCTACGCCGGCGAGGATCGCATCATGGTCCCTTCACCCAAAGTCGCCACCTACGACCTGCAACCGGAAATGTCGGCCGCCGAACTCGCGGCCAAAGCCGTCGCCGCGATCGGGGAACAGAAATACGATCTCATTGTGCTCAACTTTGCCAACCCGGACATGGTCGGCCACACTGGCATGCTCGGCGCTGCGATCAAAGCCGTGGAAGCCGTGGACGCGGGTCTGGGCGCCATCGCCGATGCCGTTGCCGCCCAAGGTGGCGCCTTGCTGGTCACGGCCGATCATGGCAACTGCGAAATGATGTACGACCCGGAAACCCACGGCCCCCATACTGCCCACACCACCAACCCCGTGCCGGTTTTGTGCGCGGGCGGTCCGGCGGGAGCAAAACTGCACGACGGCATCCTTGCTGACGTCGCGCCCACGCTCCTGGCCCTGCTGGGGATCGCACAACCGGCGCTGATGACCGGTAAATCGCTGATCAGTTGAAACGCCTCGCCGCCCTCTGCCTGCTTGCCACACTCTGCCCGGCACTCGCCCAGGCCGAGCACCACGGCAAAGCCGATCAGGCGCATAGTGCGCGGAATGCGCTGGAAACTGAAGGTGCGGCCGCGCAAGCCGCCCTGACAAAAGCGCACGCAGATGCCGCCAACGCAGCTTTGCTGGCCGCACAGCAGGTGGCCGCGGCCGCCGCGCTGCGCCAGTTGGAAAATCAGACAGGCCAGGACGCCCAGCAACTCTCCAACCTTCAGGCCGCGCAGGCGATCACCAGCCAGCGGCTCGCCGGTGCCCAGGCTGCGTTGGAACGACTTCTCCCGGTAATGCAACGCTTGGAGGCGCAGCCGGCAGCCACTTTGCTTGCTGTCCCGCAATCCCCGCAGGACGCAGTCCGTGGCATCACGATCATGCAGGGGGTGGCAGCCGCCATCGCGGCGCAGGCGCAGGAGGTAAAAAGCCAAACCATCCAGCTGGCGGCCCTGCTGGCTCAAGCTCAAGCCACCCAGGCGCAGCTCAACGCCGCCGTTACCGTGCAGCAAAATGCCGAGGCCGCGCTAAACGGTCAAATCAATGCCGCCAAAGCTACTGAAATGGCCGATAACGACACTGCGGCACGTGCTGCTGAGGCGAACCTCGCCGCGCAACGCAAATTGAGTAGTATTTCCGCCGCAGTGACCGGCCTGGTGACACCCAGCGCAACCGCCGTCCCCGCCAACCTCCCCGCCGACACCGGCGGGCCCCCGGTCGCGGGCCATATTGTAGAAGCCTTCGGGGCCGCCACGCCGGCCGGCCCCGCCATCGGCATAAGCTACAGTGCCGCCCCCGGCGCGCGCGTCACTACCCCCTGCGGTGGTACGGTCATGTTTGCAGGCCCCTTCCCCGCCTACGGTCTCATGCTCATTGCCGATTGCGGCGATGGCAGCAGTGTCGTCCTGGCTGGCATGAGCCATTTGGATGTCACCACAGGACAGCGTGTCGCGCACGGCCAGCCGGTCGGCACCATGCTTGGTTATGACCCCACGAACCCCACCCGCCAGCCGATTCTTTACATAGAATTAAGGCAAAACGGCACACCGGTGAACCCAACCGTCTGGCTTTCAGGTAACGGCTCTGGATAATAAGTAGAGTATGCTATCTAATGTCCCGGTGGAGTGTTCCGGTTTCGTTTTAAGGAAATTATCGTATGCGGTTGCGTAGCGGGTTGATGCTGAGCGGGATTTTCATGGCGGGCCTCGCCATCGGCACGGTGGCGCAGCCATTGCAGCATGCCATGGGCCAGAATGCGTCTGAAGACAGCACCTACCAACAACTTTCCCTGTTCGGAGACGTCCTGACGCAGGTTAAAGAAAATTATGTCATCGACCCGCCTTCGGACAAGCTGATCTACAATGCCGTCAACGGCATGCTGGCCGGGCTGGACCCGCATTCCAGCTACATGAACCAGCAGCAGTATGCCGATATGCAGGTGCAAACGACTGGTGAATTCGGCGGCCTCGGGCTTGAAGTCACCGAAGCCAGCGGACTGTTGAAGGTCATTTCCCCGATCGACGACACGCCAGGCGCGAAAGCCGGCATCAAACCCGGCGACATCATCGTCGAAATCAACGGCCACTCAACTGATGGCCTCGGCCTCGACAACGCTGTTGCCAAAATGCGCGGCGCGCCGGGCACCCAGATCACGCTCACGCTGAAGCGCAACGGCGTCAGCACGC